>Ga0315286_10000532_pt1 | contig 32167 bp, 23 predicted proteins | sample YL17G10_0_MG_FD_205038 | JGI IMG/M metagenome (GOLD analysis project Ga0315286, IMG submission 205038) | Sediment microbial communities from Yellowstone Lake, YNP, Wyoming, USA - YL17G10_0 | ecosystem: Environmental > Aquatic > Freshwater > Lake > Sediment | place: USA: Wyoming | collected... | reverse complement strand
AACTGGTGGGGGGACTGAGGTCCGGCATGGGCTACTGCGGCGTGGGGACGATTGCGGACCTCAAGAAAAAGGGACGGTTCATCCAGATCACCGCTGCGGGGCTCAGGGAAAGCCACCCGCACGACGTCGTCATCACCAAGGAAGCTCCCAATTACCGTCTAACTTAGGATCAACGTATGATGACATGGCACGGACAAATTAATCGAACGATCTGGGAGATCAGACACCTCATCGAGACGAATCCCAGAGAGTTCGAGCTGAGGCGGGAGCTTCTGCGCACCCATTTCCTCCAGCGTTTCGAGTACGACCGGGGCCACCACATCCCCAGGGACGACCGGTCATTTCTCTTTCTACAGGAGAACCGTGCTCCGGGCTGCCTCCTTTTCCACGGGGCGAAGGGCACCCCCGGCGAAATGCGGGACCTGGGGAATTACCTCTATTCCAAAGGCTTTACCGTGTTCTGCCCCAGATTCTCCCGTTTCGATCTCAAGGAGCGCCCCGCGTCCTGGGAATCTTGGGTGACGGTTGCCGACACGACCTACGGCACGATGACGGACTATTCCAAGAAGACCGTCGTCATCGGGTTGAGTCTCGGCGGGACGATCGGGATCGTCCTAGCCGGTCTCTATGATATCCCCGCTCTCGTTCTTCTGGCACCGGCGATCGCGCCGCGGCTTCAGTTCAGGGATCGGCTCGTCGGTATGACGAGGACCGTTTCCCCCGCGCTCTTCTCCCGTTTGGCGGGCTGGAACGGAGAGGTGCTCAAGGCGATGGAACACGTCCGCGGGAACGGGCAGGAAATCAAATGCCCGACGCTCGCCCTACAGGCGAGGGACGATGGCGTGGTCTCCACAAAAGGGCTCAAACTCCTCCGGAAGTGGGTCACCCACGCGGAGAGCGAGGTCGCCCTCCTCCCTCAAGGGTCCCACGCGATTACCAGGAGCAAGTCGAAAGACGAGGTGTTCGAGCGGATCTACAAGTTCGCCGAGCGCCTCGGTCTGGCGACAGCGTCCGAATAGCGCCTTGCCTCGCGCCGCATCTAGTATTCGATGTGGAATTTGAACGAATCGTCGAGATCGTGGATCTTTTTGGCGAGCTCCTCCACCTTGACCCGTAGATCGGGCCTCTTTGTCCGGAGGTACTCCGAGTACAGGTCGAGAAACTCGTCCTGGAGTGCCTTGAGCTCGCGGGTCGCCCGATTCGCGTCGACCGATCTTTCCAGGTGATACACGTCGCCCGCGGTCAAACGGTCGAGAATGTTGAAATACTCGCCGCGCATATGGCTCAGGATCTCGACGTAACGTTCGAAGCCTTTGGAGAGCTTCTCGAGAATGTCGGTGATCCCCGTCGACTTCTTGAAAGCCGACTGGCTGTACGTGTAGGCGAAGTGGTAATAGGCCTTTCCCCGCCCCATATACGCTTCCTCCGAGTTTCTGTAGGCGTGAGCGGTGTCGGGTCTTTTCGCCTCGGCGTTATTGAAGATTCCGATCGATATCAGAAGAAAATCCGCATTCGTTTTGTAGATCGTGTACTTGAGCCGGGCGTCGGTCGAATTCGCGACCTTCTCGAAGAGGGTCGAGTCGTATGGAGAGAGATACGGCCGGGACCGCTTGTGGTACTCGGGTTTCATGAACGAGCAGAGAAGATTGGCGAGATAGACGTTGACGTCTTCGTCGTAGAAGTCCTGGTTCGACGGGAATCCTTTTTCGAGCCGGCTGTAGAGGAGGCAGTTGAGCATAAAGAAAAAGGTCGGCTCGACCTCCCTCTTCGCCTCTGATCCCAGATTGATATGTACGTCGGATCCCACGCGGTCCTTTCCCTGTTGCGGTCTTGAACACACGGCGCTCCAATTCGACCGTCGAGCAAGCTTTGTGCCACGATCCGGGGGGCTTGGGGGTCGAACCCCTTGAGTTACACTAAGTTTCGTTGACCAGGAGTTTTCCGGGGCGGCTCCGGCGCCCGTCACCTTCTGTGTTTTCAACCCCGAGAAATTCCGGTATACTGAAGACAAAACGACGCACCGCTTGTAGAACTTTTTTGCGAGCAACTGGTTACACACCCGATGCTTCGTCCGCCAAGAAAAGGCCGTTGAGCGGTTGCCCCGCCGCGTATTGCGGGGTGACGCAACAGGAGGGTGGACCTTGAAAGTCGGATTTCTCCAGTTGAGACCCAAATTCGGGGAAGTGCGGGACAACGTCCGCGCCGCGCAATCCCTTCTCATGAATGTGAGCGATGCCACGATCGTCCTGCCGGAACTTTTCAACACCGGATATCTTTTCCGCAGCCAGGACGAGCTCGACCTCCTCGCGGAGTCGGTGACGACGGGCTATACCGTGACGGAGATGAAAAAGCTTGCCAAGCAGAGCAATCTCAACATCGTGTTCGGGATGGCTGAAAAGCAGGGGCGCAAGTACTACAACACCGCGGTTCTCGTGACCCAGTCAGGGAAAACTTTTGCCTACCGAAAAACCCACCTGTTCGATCGCGAAAAGCTCTTTTTCTCGGCGGGAGACAAGGGGTACGCGGTTCACCAAGTCGAAGGGGCGCGCATCGGGATGATGGTGTGCTTCGATTGGATCTTTCCCGAGGTGGCCAGGGTCCTCGCGCTCGAGGGCGCCCAGATCATCTGCCACCCCGCGAATCTCGTCCTGCCATACTGCCAGGACGCGATGCGGACGCGTTCGATCGAGAATCGTGTGTACACGGTGACGGCCAACCGGATCGGCGGCGAAAAAAGAGGCAGCGTCTCGATCTCGTTCACCGGCAACAGCCAGATCGTTGACCCGAATGGAAACGTCCTGGCGCACGCGGGTGACCGGAGCGAGTCCCTCAAAATCGTGGAGATCCGGGTGGAAGAGGCCGACAACAAAGCGATCACCACGAATAACGATCTTTTCAAGGACCGAAGGGTTTCTCTCTACAAGCCGCTCGTTCGCAAGTCCACGTCATGAGTTCGCTCGCCGGCCGTCCGGGGACCCGCGCCTTCCTGCCCGGAACCCGCCCGGGATAAGGGGGGTGCCGTACGCTCCCTTGCAAACTGCGAACGGCCGCGCGCCAGGACCCCATCGCGCTCGAGCGGGATTCACCATCCAAATCAACAGATTAGCGTCTTTCTTCGGGCGCGGACGGTCACCGGAGGCTGGCATAGTCCTTGCGAGTTGGGCCCGTACTACTCATCTCGCGAAACGGTTTCATTTCCAAGATTCACGTCGACAAGGAGTTATGTCGTGAAAATGACAAAGTCGCCGGTGCTGACGTCACCATGGAAGATCGGGTTCTTCGTCTCGTTGATGCTCGTCTTCGTGAGTATCGGCGTCTCTTACTATTTCGTTCATCAGTACGGTGTCCCGCTGAACATTCTGGAGCGCGACTGGCTCGATCGCAATGAGTGGTTGGGTGTGATCCGCGGAGAAGGGTTCCTCTTCGAAGTGCTTCCGCTCATCGGGTTGGTCATCGCCACCGCTATGATCTCTTATATGGTGATCACGGCGACGGTCCGAAAATACAAGAAGTACCTCGACTCGGGTCACGACTACAAAAACCTCCTATCCTCTTTGAAGGAAATCGAAGACCTCGAAAACAAGAAAAAGATCGAGCGCATCAAGAACCATCCCGAACTCAAACGCCTGCTCCTCGGTGTGGCGGAGGCCCTCGAGGAGAGGGAGCGTCTTCTGAGCGAGCGCGAGGGCGCGCTGGAGACGCGTCTCAATGACGTCCTCGCGTCGAAAGAGAAGGAGATGGGCGAGGATTTCGCCCGGCAGTGCGACCGTCTTTCGAAAGCCGTTGAAGCGCGCTCCCTCGAGCCGTCGGCCATTGAGTTTGCCAACCCGGACCTCGCCCGGCTTAGCAAGGTTGTCCAGCAAGCTCTCCAGGCGAACGCCGCTCCGGCGGCATCGGACCTCGCCGCGTCCTACGGCGACTTGAAAAAAACCACCGAGGTGTTTCAGTCGAAGCTCCGTGAGATCGCCGAGGAGCTCCGTACGAGCCGCGCAAGCGCACAAGAGATCGAACAACAGTTGAGAGGGCTTGCTCAAGCCGACTCTTCGGGTCCGGATGGGAATCGTCTGGAACCGGCGGCGAAGGAAGCCCGAGAGATCCTTGGATCGCTCAAGGGTCTTGAGGAGCTCTCCGCGGCGATCGAACTCACGGCCGAGGAAGCCAGGGGGGTTGCCATCAACACGGCGCTCCGCGCCGGTTCGGGAGAAGGCACACAAGACGATCTCATCCGCCTGGCCGAAGACGTCAAGGAAGTCGCCAGCCGCTTCAAGGACGCGACAAAGCGCTTCTTTCAAATATCCGCCGTCTTGCGTTCGTCGGCCGGCGCTCTCGAGGTTTTTGCGAACAGCCCCAAACGACCGTCGGCCGGCCCGTCCGGCGTCGAGCGAAACGTGACGACCGTTCTTTCTCGCGTGTCGCTCTGGGTCGAAAGGATCGTCGTTCTCTGCGACAGGGTTGCGAACCTCAGCGAGTCCTACGGGGTGGCGGTGAGCACGTTGCCGGTGGCTCCCCTGAAAGCGGCGAGAGTCGCGCACGGCGCCGAGCCGCAGAAGGCAAGCGTGGCCGGCGTTGCCGAGCCCGATGCAGTCCCAGAGTCTAAAGAGGAGGAGGAACCGGCGCTCCCCGGTTCCGAGGAATCCGAGGAATTCGGTTTCGAGACTCTGGACAGAAGCAGGTCGTTCTTCATCGGAAAACAGATGGCGGACGAGCCGGAGAACGCGCCCGACGAGAGAATCCAGGACGAGCGCGTAAGCGACGGCGACGAGGAACACGAGGGCGAGCGCGGGGACGAGCGCGAGGTCGAGAAGCGGCGTGAAGGGGTCTTCGAAGAGATGACGGCTCGTCCGCTTGGATCCGCCGGCGACGACGCGTCGGAAAATGATCCGCTCGGCAAAGAGCCGGCGGAAAAAACGCCGCCCGAAGAGAAAGAGGAAACGATAATCGAACTCCTCCGGCCGGTGGCGATGCAACAAGACACCAAACGGGAAATCTCATCGACCCGAAGCGCGGGGACGGCGGAGGCGGATCTAGATGTCGTCGGTCTCTACGATTTGGGAGCCGTCGACTACGATCCCGCTCTTCACGGGTAGAGCGACGAGGGAGCCGCAGACATGCTGAACAGACTGGATAGTAGGAGTCTCTTTCTCGCTCAGATAAACCAGCACGCCGAGGCGCTTGGGGGCCTGCTGTCCGGTGCCGCGCAGGATCCGATCGACCGCGAGCTGAGCAAGCGTTGCATCGTGAGCACACGGATGCTTTCCAAGAGCGTGTCCCTCATGGAGCTCTCGGAATGGCAGACCGTGCTCGATGTCTTTCAGTCGCTCCTCGAGATTTACCGGGAAAAGAATCTCCCGTGGGACGAGAGGATCGCGGACGTTACCTCGGGGATCATCGAGAAAGAGGATTTGCTCGTGACCGGCGCGGGCGCAGGAGGTCCATCGGACCTCGAAGGGGCGGTTTCCACCGAGGAACTGCGGGCGCTCTCCCGTGAGGTGAGCGAACTCGTCGAATTCGCCGCGGAAACGCCGGTGACTCCGGAGAGCGATGACGCAACGGTCCCGGGTGCCGGTGGTACCACCGGGGCGGGTGATCCCGGAGCCGGTCGTGGAGAGGGAGATACGGGACAAGACGGTCGCGGGTCCTCGGACGGCGTCCGGGTTCTAGAAAAAGGAATGGCGGAACTGCGGCGCCACGCGGATGCGCTCTGCGAGGCGTGGGCGTCATCCGCCGCCGCTCTCCATACTTCGCCCGCGCTCGACGACATCAGGACCCACCTCCTCGTCATCGGTTTCCACGGGTTTTCGATGGAGCGGACCTTAGCCACGGGTGCGGGACCCCATCCCGCCCCGCTCGTCAACACGCTGGCTCCGCTCCGCGCCGCGATCGAGGACCACGCAGTCGCGGCGTCCGCGACGAGAGGCCGCGCGATCGAGCTCGCGTTCTCCGGTGAGGATCGCGCGATCGACGCAAGACTTCTTCAGCCCGTTCACGTCGTCCTCCAACATCTGGTGAGCGACGTATTGCTGCGTTGCGGTCAGGATAACCTCCGTGTGGAAATCGGGGTCGAAGAAAAGAACGGCGCGCTACATTGGACGCTCAAGGACAACGGGGAGAATTTCGTATCCGACTCGCACGTCGATCGGGACGAGTACCTCGCGTTCTATCCCGGTTTGCGCGAGGCCCGCAAGATACTTGGCGACCTCCACAGCCTCCTTTGGGTCGAGCCCGACGGAAGGGCGGGGACGCGTTTTGCCTTTACCATACCTCCATCCCTTCAGGACAGGTCCTTCATGGTGTGGAAGAACGCGGGTATTGCCGTTCTTTCGAGCCAGATCTCCGGGCTGTTCCGGGTCGGCGAGGTCGAGTTGACTTCCGATCCGCACGGCGAGCGCATCTTGGCCGACGGTCGTTGGATCCCGGTGCTCCGGTTGGGACAGGTGTGCCCGGAAGGACCGACCGATGGCGACCGGATCGCCGTGATCGGTTCGCTCGAGAAGCGTGTTGCGTTCTTCGTCGAGGGAGAAGGGGTTCTGGAAAAAGGCGTTTGGAAAAAAGACGGCGGCGCGGTGGGGAGGGGTATGGACGGCGGCACTGTACGAATCGGAGAGGCACGGATGGCGTTGGTCGAGGCGAACGGGGTTTTGCAAAAATACATGGCCATCGTCGACGCGGTCCCCGAGGAATGTGTTTCTGGAGGAGTGGACCAAGTAGTATCTGATCCTTCCCATACTCAGGCGACAAGGGAAAAAGATGCGAAGACTCCTCCAGAAATTTCTTCGAAAAAAGGCGAGGTGGACGTGCTGGTCGTCGAGGAGAACGAGGCGTTGAGGCGAACGCTCGGCTCCATACTAGTGGAGAACGGTCTTACCACAAAGACCGTCGGGGGACTGGAGGCCGCCATGGCGTTCCTCGACGGAGGACATCCCTCCGTCGTCATCAGCGACTTTCGGGTGCCCACGATGGCGGCCAAAGCGATTGCCGATCGGTTTCGGCGCGACGGAAAGAAGATCCCCGTTTACGTGACGACCACCCACACCGGCAGAAACGCAGAAGTGCTGGTGAAACGCCTCGGCGTGTCGGGTTACATCGCCAAACCGGTAAGCGGAGACGATGTTCTTTCCCGGGTCGTGGAACACGCCGGAGGACGCGCGGGGCGGACATCGCGGCGTTCCTCGGGGCTCGCAATTTGAGACTCGCCCGAGCCCGGCGATCGGACGGGGCCGCGGCGGCGCGGCCGTCCGTGACAACGAATTCATAACTTATGTTATAAATGGGCCTTGCGCCGATCGCCCCGGCCGGTTCGAGGCGCCCCGGTTGGTATGCTTCGTGCTTACCCCGGAATCAGATGCAACTCTTCCACTGTTTTGGCGAACAGAAAAGGACGGGACGATAATGAACAAATGGAAAAACTCCGAGTACTCGAACATCGTCATCGGGGCCAGTGAGGACACCGATGTCGTTATGACCTCCGTCGAAGCGGCGGAGTACCTCAAGATGCACGTCAAAACGGTGTGTCGTCTCGCCAAAGAAAGAAAGATCCCGGCGAAGAAGGTCGGTAGCGAGTGGAGGTTTCTCAAGAGCGTGCTCGACCGGTGGCTCACCCAGGAAGTTGTCGAGTAGGGGATCCGCGGTCCATCGGCGTTCATTGACCTCTTTTCTCGCCCGTTTCTTTTTTGTTCGCCTCGCTTTCGTCGGGAGCATCGATGGCCAAGACGGTCGTACAGAAGGTCGACTCTCCGGATCCCGACGTCACCATATTCAAGATCAGCGGCACTCTGGGATTTCACGAGAACACGGTTCTCGTGAAATTCTTTGGCGAGTGCTCTTCCCGCAACATACATAAGCTTGTCATCGATTTCTCCGAACTGGGGTCACTCGGTGGAGGGTGCGCCAAGATCATTCGCGACGCGGCCCGCTCCGAGTCCGTGCGGATCGTCGTCGCGGGGGCGTCGCGGACCGTCCTCGGTTTTCTGCAGGGTGGGGACTGCGGGGCCATCCACTTCGCCCCGGATGTCGAGCAAGCGCTGACCGTCCTACGAACGAACTTCGGGGCGCGCCCGCAGGACGCGTCGCCGGAGAGCCGCCGCGCGGAAAAACAACCCGCTCCGGCGGCCACGCAGGGGAAGAGCGCCCGGACCGCTCCCGGTCCGACACCTCCGGCGGCCGCGGCGCGGGCCGCCGTGTCCGAACCAGCGCCCGTGGATCAGCTGTACGCCGCGGATGTTCTCACCGAAGTCGACGATCTCCTTGGGCGGCCCGAACCGTCTTCGTCTTCGCCGAGACCCGATGACTGGGGGGTGCGGACCGCTCCCCGCGGCGCCGAGTCTCCCGCGGCGCCGTCCGGTCCGGAAACGGCGTGCGCCGTAGCCGAACCCAAGACCCCGGGTAAACCCGCCGCGGTATCCGACGAGATGAGGGAGATCAAACGGAAGCTCGTCCGGTACCGCGCGCTCTTCTCGCTCAACAAGGAATTCGGCCGCATCGAGGACAAATCGAGGCTTCTCGACGCGTTCCTCCTCACGACCATCGCACAGGTGGGCGTGGAAAGCGCCGCGTTTCTCGAGCTCGCCGGGGACGAGTTCGTGGCGGCGTGCTGGAAGGGTTTCGAAACGGCGGACCCCGAGTCGCTAAACGTTCTGGGCGAAGAGGTGGACATGGGGGCGTGGCTTCGGTCGGCGGAGATATTCCCGCTTGAGCGCGCTCCGATCTCCGCGGGTGCGAGGGGCCGGCTCGAAAAGTGGGACCTTCCCTACGCGGCGCCTTTCCTTGTCCACGGAACTTTTCGCGGGATCGTGCTCCTCGGCAAACCGATCCGCCATGCGCTCGACGCCGATTCGTGGGAATTCTTGAGCATGATGTTCGATCAAGTCGCCATCGCGTACGACAACAGTTGTCGTCTCGAACAACAGGTCGAGCGAACCCTCGGGCTGGTCCAGTCGCTGATCTCGATGATCGAGCACAACACAGCCTCGCGGGGGACGACGGAGATGGTGATGGACCTCACGTACGCCGTCGCGATGGGGATGCACTACCCGGAGGAGCATCTCCGCGACCTCCTCTACGGCACCGTGCTCCGGGACATCGGGATGCTCAACACGGGGAGCCTCATCGTCAAGAGCCCGCGCGAACTCCTCCAGGAAGAATGGGAGATCATCAAGCAACACCCACTCGAAGGGGCTCAAATGCTCGAGAAGATGGGGTTCTCGAGACACACGTGCGACATCGTTCTCGATCACCACGAGCGCTACAACGGAGAAGGATACCCAAAGGGCATGTCGGGTCCGCAAATCCCGCTGGGGGCGCGGATACTCTCCGTTGTCGAGAGTTTCGCCGCGATGCTCCACGACCGGCCCAACCGGCCCGCTCTCACCCGTGAGGAGGCGCTCGCGACCCTCGAGGAAAACTGGGGGCTCCGCTACGATCCCGAGGTGGTCAAGGTGTTCATACAGGCCGTCGATGAAGAGATCCAAAACGGATCCCGGGTGAGACTTCGCGGGATAGACCTCATCAAAAGCAGGGGAAAGGGACTATGATCGGCAACATCCTCATCGTGGACGACGACGCCAAGGTCCTCGAGATCGTCGGGAAAAGTCTCGCGCACAAGGGCCACGAGATCCGCACGGCCGCCGGCGGGCGGGAGGCGTTGAGCTCGTACGACACGAGAGTCCCGGACGTCGTGCTGCTCGATCTCATGCTCCCCGACATGGACGGCAGGGATGTGCTCAAGGCAATACGCGCAAAGCCCGGGGGCGAGTTCATCCCCGTGCTCTTCCTCTCCGCGAACTCGGATCTCGACACCCGGGTGAACGCGATCGACGAGGGGGCCGAGGATTTTCTCGTCAAGCCGTTTTCTTTGAAGGAACTCAACGCGAAGATCGACCGGGTGCTCGACCGCTACGGCACGACGAAATCGTGGCAGGCGGAGAAAACCCAGCTTGAGAGCCGCATCGACGTCCAGGAAAAAAACGTTGTTGTCATCAACCGGGAGCTCAAGAAACAGATCCTGTCGATGAAAACGCTCTTCGCCGTGGGTCAGGACCTCAACAGCCGGCTCGATGTCGAGGATCTGATCAACGGGCTCTCACTCTCGCTGATGGGGGAACTCCAGATCGCGAGCATGGCGTTTTTCCAGCCCGAGAAGGAAGGAGACGACCATCTCAGCGTGCACGATCTCAAGGGATTCGACAAGAGCCGGATCGCGGGGCTCGAAATTCCCGTCGAGAGCGAGTTTATCCGCTGGGCGAGGGAAACACCGCAGCCGCGCAAGATCGCGAGAAACGGCGAGGCGCATTGGGCAAGACGCCTCCCCGACATCCGTCTCGCCGTGTTCGAATACGTCACTCCAATCATCGTCAGACAAGAGCTGAGAGGGCTCGTATTCACGGGACCGAAGCTCAACGGAAAGGACTATAAACCGTTCGAGCTCGATCTTCTGGCGTCCCTGTGCAACTCCGCGGGGACGGCGATGGAACACGCAAGACTCTTCCAGCAGCTCGAGAACACCTACCTTTCGACGGTCAAGGCGCTGATGTCCATCGTAGAAGCCAAGGACGCGTACACGAAAGGTCACACCGAGAGGGTGGCCGACTACGCGGTGGCGCTGGGGAAGAAGATGAAGCTTGGCCGCAACGAACTCCGCGACCTCGCCTTCGCGGCGGTGCTCCACGACATCGGGAAGCTAGTCGTATACGAAAACGTTCTCAAGAAACCGGGGACGCTCAACGATGAAGAGTGGAGGATACTGAAAAGCCACCCCGTCATCGGCGCATCGATCATCGAGAACATGGAGTTTCTCTGCGGGGCGGTGCCGCTCGTCAGACACCACCACGAACGTTTCGACGGGGAGGGCTACCCCGACGGGCTCAAAGGGGAAGGCATCCCCTTGGGCGCCAGAATCATCACCGTCGCCGACAGCTACGACGCGATGACGACCGATCGGCCGTATCGAGAAGCGCTCTCCAGGGAAGTCGCTCTCAACACGATGATCAGCAAGGCCGGGACCCAGTTCGACGCCGGCGCCGTCGAGCATTTTATCGATCTCGTCGAAAAGGACGGATTCCAACCCCGGCAAAACGGCGGTTCGTCGAAACGCGAGCTCCTCTAGACAGGGCCGGCGCGCCGCTCCCTCTTTCTTGTTGTTTGCCAGACAGCGCAGGAGGCGCAAGCGGCCGGCGCCGCGCCACGGGCTGTCAACGAGATTTCCACGCTCTCCGCGCATCAATCCTTTTCTACGCTTTGTCGTTAGCCTCTCCAGCACGCGGTGGAGAGGACGCCGTTGTCAACAACGTCGACATCGCCCGCGTGGGACCGTCTTCGACGGAGCGCGTCGCTTTCGGCTGAACGGGCTGTTGCGCAAGAAGATGCGCCGCGTTCTCCAAAGGGCGGTGTTGGCGCCGCTCTGGCATCCGTTTTGCCCTTAGACACCGGCACGGCCTCATGGTTTTGCGAAGAGATGGGAGGCGGACGGGTGCGGGTCGTGTTGGGTTGACGGGTGGCGTGACAAGCATCTTGGATGCTTCTCATCTCTTGCGCTCTTGGAGGGAGTTCGCGGGGTATGGGCGGGGGAGGACCCAGATCCTGACGGGACGAAGCGGCGCGCTGCACGGCGACGCGTTCATTGGCAACCGCCGCGCCGCTTCCGCTCCCTCTTTTTCTCCTTGTCCGTTCCATTACCCGCCCGTAGAATATCCCGGCTAAAACAGCGCCCCTTGGGATCCTTCGCGTTCGCGCGCGGATCGATTTCGAAAAACGGAAGCAAGTCGGGAAGTCCCCGCGGTGGTGAAATCATGCAGCCAGAGTCCCCGTCGAACAACGTCCTGAAATCGATCTTGCCGAACGGCCTCACCGTGATTCTCAAAGAGGATCATTCGAACCCCGTCGTCGCGATCAACGTGTGGTTCGGGATCGGTTCCGCGTTCGAGACCGATTCCGCCTCGGGTCTTTCTCATTTTCAGGAACACATGGTCTTCAAAGGGACGGAGAAACACGGCGTCGGAGAGATCGCCGACATCATAAAATCCGCCGGGGGAAACCTCAACGCCGCGACGAGCTACTCCTATACGATGTACCACGTCGTCCTGCCCTCCCGTTCTTTCGCGCTGGGGCTCGCTGTCCAGGCGGACGCGACGATGAACTCGACCTTCGACCCCGAGGAGTTTCGCAAGGAGAGGCTCGTCGTCATCGACGAAGCCCGGATGTACGACGACACCCCCGACGCCTACGCGTACTACCGCACCATGGAGCTCGGCTTCGCCGCGCACAACTACCGCCGCCCGATCGCCGGATACGAGAACGTGGTTTCCCGCTTCACGCGCGACGAGCTGGTCGATTTCTATCGCGAACACTACCGGCCCGGCAGCGCGATCCTCGTGGTCGTGGGCGACGTCGAAAAGGACGCTGCCATGCGCGAGATCGAACGCGTGTACGGGACGTGGACCGGCGCGCGCGCCGTATCGCCGGACTCCCCCGCCGAGCCGAGACAGGACGCGTTTCGCTTCAAAGCGCACCGCGGGGCGATCGATCACGCCTATCTGGGGTTCGGGTTTCACGCGTCGAGCATCCTCGATCCCGATTATCCGGCGCTCGAAGTCCTTGCGAACCTCCTCGGTTCGGGGAAAAGCTCCCGGCTCTATCAACGGGTTCGGGAGGAAAAGAGGCTGGTGACATCGGCCTCCGCCGATCTCCTCGCCGAGAAGTGGCCGGGTTACTTCATGGTCTTCGCAGCGACCCCGGCGGAGAAATGGGAAGCGGCGCGGGACGCCCTCTTCGAGGAAATCGTGCGTTTCACCCACGAGCCGGTGAGCGAGGAAGAGCTCCTGAAGGCGCGGCGGCAGGTGGAAAAATCGATGTACACGGAGCTCGAGACGATGGAAGGGCAGGCGTCGAACCTCGGGTATTACGAGGTGATGGGGGACTACCGGCTTGCGGACGAGCACCGGAAGGCGGTCCAACGGGTGTCCGCCGATCAAATCGTGACCGCGGCACGTAAGTATCTCAACCTGTGCAATTGCTCTCTCATGTCGTATCTACCGGAGACGGCATCGGTCGCGGAGCCGTCGCACGAAGCGGTCGAGTCCGCGCTCCGGGCGATTGAGACGCGGACCGCGCGCGTCCGGCGCGAGGAGCCCGCTCGGCGGTCGCGGAGTGCCCCCTCCCGACAAAAGACGGAGACGCGGGAAAGGGCGAGCCGATCGGCCGGGAGGAAAAACACGACGCACCGCCACGTGCTGCCGAACGGTCTGCGCGTTTTGTGCCGGCCCAAAACCACGGTGCCCATGGTTTCCGTTCTCGCCATCTGCCAGGGCGGAACGCGGCTCGAACCCAAGGGCAAGTCCGGGTTGTCGCTTCTCTCCACGCGGGCGCTTCTCAAGGGCACGGCGTCGTACACCGCGGACGAGATCGTCGGTACGGTGGAGCGATTGGGAGGGACGATCGAGGGTTTTTCGGGATTCGATGTCACGGGCGTCTACCTCAACATTCTTCGCGAACACCTCGGCGACGCTCTCGGCGTCTACCGCGACGTCCTCAGGCAGCCGCGGTTCGCCGCGGACAAAGTCGAGCAGGAGAAAAAGCGGCTCCTCGAGGAGCTCGCCAAGCGGCACGACCACCCCGTGCATTTCACGGTCGATCATCTCTTTGCGCGGATGTTCGGTGCCCACCCTTACGCGCACCCATTCATCGGGGACGAATCGCAGCTCGCGGGGCTCACCGCGGCGGATTGCGAGGCGCAACACCGGCGGAGCTTCGAACCCGAGAACACCGTGGTGGTGTTCGTGGGCGATATCGGCGAGGCTGAGGCGCGGGAAGCGGCGGAGGAGATGTTTGGCGATCTCGCCCCGGGGCGGCTTCCTTTCTTGGAAGTCGAGCCGTGCGAGGAGCCGGTTTATCCGGGCGTCCACGAGCTGAAGAGGGAAAAACTCAACCAGGCGGTGGGGCTTATCGGGTTCCTCGCGCCGCCGATGCTCACGAAAGAAGCGACCAGTCTTCGCGTTCTCGACGGTCTCATGACGGGTCTCGGCGGGCGGCTCTTTGTCGAGCTCAGGGACAAGAGATCTCTCGGTTACATGACGGGTTCGGAGTTCATACCGCTGAAGGAACGTTCAATTTTCTACGGTTACGCAAATCCGAAGCCCGAGGGGCTGGACGAGGCGGTGAACGTGATCCTCACCGAGCTCGATCGCGTCACCCGCGAGCATGTGACCGACAAAGAGCTCACGCGGTCGAAGGAATGGCTTCTCGGGACCCAAGTGATGACGCTCCAGAGGAACCTCGCGCAGGCGATCGAGTACGGGTACTACGAAACGTTGGGGTACGGCTACGAGACGGTCGATCGAATCTCCGAGATGATCCAGGGCGTGACCAAGGAGGACATCCGGAGCGCCGCTGCCGCGGTGTTCGACAAGGAGAAAGCCGTGTGCGTCAAACTGCTCCCGCAGGGATGACTGGGTGGGATGGTGCGAAGGGCCATGGCGGGCGATCCTCGCTCGTTCTCGCGAAAGGACCCGCCATGGCCCTTCAGACCACCCACCAAGGGCTAAGTTGCCGTTGCCGTTTTCGTTGCTTTTTCTTCTCCCGCCAAACCGAAGTTTCTTAGAAGTTCCGCGCGAAGCGTGTTGATGTCGATCTTCCGGGTGAGTTTTCCGGATTGCGCGTAGGAGATCGCCTGCGTCTCCTCGGATACCACGATCACGACGGCATCCGTTTCCTCAGTGAGCCCGATCGCCGCCCGGTGGCGCGTCCCGAGCGACACGGAGAGCCTCTGGTCCTGTGTCAGGGGGAGTATACAACCGGCCGCGGCCACGCGGTCGTTCTGGACGATGACGGCGCCGTCGTGGAGCGGGCTCGTCGGCGAGAAGATCGTCTCCACAAGCTCGGCGGTGAGCCGCGCGTCGATCTTCGTCCCCGTCTCGATATAATTCTTGAGTCCCATGTCCTTTTCGAGAACGATGATCGCCCCGATTCCTTTTTCGGCCAGCCTCGAAACGCTCTTGATGATCTCCGGAAGCACCCCGGTTTCTTCGACCGTAAAGAACCGGCTGAGGAAACGGTGCTGGCCTAGAGAGGCAAGCGCTCTTCGCAGCTCGGGTTGGAAGATGATGACGAACGCGATCACCCACACCGTTTTCAAGCTGGAGATGATCCAGTTGAGCGCCATCAGATGCGCCCATTGCGCGACGACCGAGAGGATGAAGAGGATGACGAGCCCGAAGAACATGTGGACCGCCCTTGTCCCCCTCATGAGCGTAAAAAGTTTATAGAGGAGAAAAGAGACGATCAGAACGTCTACGATATCGATCAGGATTGCGTTCGAGATGTCCGGCATACGCGAAATAGGATCAATCGATAACGGTTCTACCAGGAAACCGGGTAATCCTCCGGGTGATCGATCGCGTCCAGCACGCGGAAGAGCCCGGCTGTCTCTTTCACGTCGTGGACGCGGACCAAGTCCACGCGGTTTTTGAAACACCACGCCGCAACGGCCAAACTACCGCTCAGTCGGTCTTGCGGCTCCGCGTCGAGAAGTTCCCCGAGAAAGCGTTTTCTCGACGCGCCGACCATCACCGGGTGCCCGAGCGTGCCGAGCGCCTCGATCGACCGGAGCAAGTCGAGATTGTCACGGAATCGTTTGCCGAATCCGATCCCCGGGTCAAGGACGATCATATCATCGTCCAGCCCTGAGCGCCCGACGATTCTCGCGCGCTCGGCGAGAAACGAGCGGACTTCCGAAACCACGTCGTCGTAGCGCGGGCTCGCCTGCATCGACTCGGGTTCGCCCTTCATGTGCATGAGAACGATCGGAGCGCCGAACTGCCCGACGACGGCCGGCATCTCCGGGTCGCCGCACGCGGTCACGTCGTTGACCATCCGGCACCCGGCCTCGAGCGCCGCACGCGCGACCGAGGAGCGCCGGGTGTCGACGGACATCGGGACGGAAATCTTGTCCACGAGCGATTCGATCACCGGGAGGATCCGCGACATCTCCTCGTCGGCGCCGACGCTCTTGGCGCCGGGACGCGTGGATTCGCCGCCGATGTCGATGATGTCCGCGCCGTCCTCGACCATTCCCATCGCCCGCCGGTACGCCGATTCTCTTGTGTAGAACGCGCCTCCGTCGGAGAAAGAGTCGGGGGTGACGTTGAGGATCCCCATGATGAGGGGACGCCGGGCGGGCGTAAGAGTGAAGCCGCGGCCGCGAATGGGCCGTTTCGCCTGGGGTCGTGTGAGATCGTTCATTCGTCGTCGGCGGGGCTCAAGGCGTGTTGGGCCCGGGGAGAGGTTGGGGTTTCCCCGGGAACTGGGTCCGCGCTTCGCTCGTCTTTTCTTTTTCGGCGGCCGCCGGTTTCACGGGCGATGCGGCGGCGTGTCTTTTTTTCACCGGGGGGAGCTCCTCTCCCTTGAACAGGAGCTCGATGTCCTCGCGGTCGAGCGTCTCCCTCTCGAGCAGCTCGTGGGCCATCCTGTGAAGAACATCGATTTTGTCCTCAAGGATCTTCTTCGCCCGGTCGTAGCACTCGGTGACGATCCGTTTGACTTCCTCGTCGATCTGTTCAGCGGTCTTCTCGCTGTAATCCTGGTGTTGTTGGATCTCGCGGCCGAGAAAGATCAGTTCGTCGCGTTCGCCGAAGGAGATCGGACCGAGCGCCTCGCTCATCCCCCACTGAGTGACCATCCGCCGGACAAGCTTGGACGCCATGTCGATATCCGCCTGGGCGCCGCTCCCCATCCGATTGAGGACGAGCTGTTCCGCGACCCTCCCGCCGAGCGATTGTGTAATCGTGTCGAGACACCAGTCCTTGGAGACTTCCGTCCGGTCGTCTTCGGGGAGGAAGTAAGTGGCGCCGCCGGTGCGGCCCCTGGGGATGATCGTGACCTTGTGGACGGGGTCCGAATACTTGAGGTTCGCCCCGACGACGGCGTGACCGGCTTCGTGGTAGGCGGTGAGCTTCCTCGCCTCTTCCTTGACGAGCTTGCTCTTCTTCTCGGGGCCGAGGATCACCTTGTCCTTAGCCTCCTCCACCTCCTCCATCGTCACCTTTTCTTTATTGTACCGCGCGGCGAGAAGGGCCGCCTCGTTGACCATGTTCGCCAGATCCGCGCCGCTCATGCCCGGAGTGGCCCGCGCGATCACGCTGAGATCGACGTCCGCGTCGAGAGGGATTTTGCGCGTATGAACCTTCAAGATCCCCTCGCGACCCCTGACGTCGGGCATGTCCACGACGATCCGGCGGTCGAACCGTCCCGGACGCAAAAGCGCCGGATCGAGGACATCGGGCCGGTTGGTCGCCGCGAGGAGGATCACACCCTCGTTGCTCTCGAACCCGTCCATCTCGACGAGGAGCTGGTTCAACGTCTGTTCGCGCTCATCGTGGCCGCCCCCAAGACCGGCGCCCCGGTGGCGCCCGACGGCGTCGATCTCGTCGATGAAAAGGATGCACGGCGCGTGCTTTTTCCCCTGGTCGAAGAGGTCTCTCACCCGCGACGCCCCCACGCCCACGAACATCTCCACGAAATCCGACCCGCTCATCGAGAAGAACGGCACGTTGGCCTCACCGGCCACCGCCTTGGCGAGAAGGGTCTTGCCGGTCCCCGGAGGACCGAGTAGAAGCGCCCCCTTCGGAATCCGTCCGCCAAGCCGTTGAAATTTCTTCGGCTCCCGGAGGAACTCGATGATCTCCTCGAGCTCTTCCTTCGCCTCGTCCGCCCCGGCGACGTCGTCGAACGTCACCCGCGGACGGTCCCCGCCGAACATCCGCGCGCGGCTCTTGCCAAAGGAGAACGCCTTGTTCCCGCCGGATTGCATCTGGCGCATGATGAGCAGCCACAACCCCACTATAAGGAGGAGGGGAAGACCCGATGTGAGGAGTTTGACCCACATGTTCCCGCCGGGGATTTCGCCTTCGACGATCGTGTTCTCGTTCTTCGAGAGAATCCTCTCGGGGAGCCTGTCGTCCTCCATCGGAAGGATGAGAGCGAAGTTCTCGACCTTGACCTCCCGTTGCCGGCTGGGGTCGCCGGACCCTCCGACGGGGATCGGCGTGGGCACGAGCAGGGTCCCGCGGGCCTCGAGACCTTTGACAACGATTTTCTTGAGGTTGCCGTCATCGACCTGTTTGAGAAATTCCGAATAGGAAATGCGATACTCGGGGGTCTTGCCCATCTCGAACATCTGGAAAGCGATGAGCAGGATGAGCACCAGGATCACCCAAAAAATCATGGCCCGCAAAGGCTTGCCCGATTTGCCAAGCCCCGGTTTCTGGGGCACTCCCGGTCTGAATCTGGGATTCTCTTTTCTGTCGGCCATGCTGGGGTCCTCGGTCGTGTCGCCCGGTCAATCACCCATTATAACAGAAGCGGGCGGCGAATTATTCAAGAACTTCCCAATCTCCTACGCGCCGGCCGGCGTGACCAACCTGGCGATATAGGGCAGATTCCGGTATTTCTCGTTGTAGTCGAGACCGTACCCGACAACGAACACGTTGGGGATTTCCTTGCCCAGGTATTTGACCCGGGTCGGGGTGTTCTGAGGCAATGTTTTCCTGAGCAGCGAGCATACCTCCAAGCTCTTTGGAGAACGCAGCTCCAACATATCGAGAATATAAGCAAGAGTCCGGCCGGTGTCTAATACATCCTCGACGACCAGAACGTGCCGTCCCGAGATGTTGGCCGAGAGGTCCTCGGCGATTCGCACCACGCCGCTCGAGCTCGTCCCGTTTTCGTAGCTCGAGACGCGCATGAAATCGATCTGGTGGGGAATCGGCAGCTGCCGGATGAGGTCGGCGAGAAAAACCACGCCTCCCTTCAACAGGTTGACGAGTACCGGATTCTTCCCCTCGTAGCCCGCGGTGATCTCGCGTCCAAGCCGCGCGACGACCTCGGCGATTTCCGCCTGGGTCATGAGCACTTCGCCGGGCTCGTAGAGGTGTGCGGATGGCGTCATCCCGGCCACGACTCCTCCCCCGTTTTTTCCACGCGGATTTTGACGACCTCTCGGGTGTCACTTCGTACTCGGCACGTCTCGCTGGTGGCGACCCCCACGAGCCAGAGTATGCCGTTGAGGTCGGTGATGACAAGCGAAGTCGGGCGCGCGCCGGCCGGAATCTTCTTGTCGATGAAAATATCGCTGAGTTTCTTGGTCCCGGACATCCCGAACGGCTGGATCCGGTCCCCCGGCTCGGGGAATCGGACGACGAGCGGGGGCGCGAGACGTTCGCGGTCGAAGAACCCCTCGTTGGGTATCGCGGCGAGGCTCGAACCGCTCACCTCGCCGGCGTCCAGTACGGTCGTGGAGACAATCACCCCGGGGGCCCGGGTTACGCCGGGCAACTCGAGCGTCGCGCGCACATCGGGGATGTGTGGTGGGGGTGTCTCCGGGTCCGCCCGGGTGATGACGAGTCTGCCGTGTTCCTTTTTGACCGTGACGCCGGGAAGGGTGAGCATTTTGCCCGAACCGTGCGGGTCGAAAACGAGCCGTGCAAGCTGGTTGTAGTGGATACGGGTGAAATCCATGTCGCACGCGAGCTCGTCGGCGAAAAGGTCGCCGAACAAAACGGCGAGCGCTGGCCCGTCGAGAGAGGCGAGGGCGCCGGTGGCGAGCTCCCACCGGCTTTCTCCCGCGCGCGCGAGGTTCTTTTCGATGATCGGCCTCGTCTCGACGCGGATTTTCTCGATCGTGGACCGGGCGGTCTCCGCGAGACGAGCGAGATTCTCCCTCACGCCGGGGTGAAATTCGGATTCGAGAAGCGGGAGAAGCTTGTTTCGCACGCGGTTTCGAAAAAAGCGGGTGTCCTGGTTGGAGGGGTCTTGGACATAGGCAAGACCGGCCGCCCGGCAGTAAGAGAGGGTATCCTCGCGCGCGAGGTCGAGCAAAGGCCGTACGATGATCCCCCTGCGAACCGGAATTCCGGAAAGACCGCGCAGCCCCGTCCCGCAGATGATCCGCATGAGCACTGTTTCGATATGGTCCGTCCGTGTGTGCCCGGTGGCGATGTGCTCCGCGCCGATTTCTTCGGCCTTTGCGTGTAGGAAGCGGTACCGGGCCTTGCGGGCCGCCTCCTCGACCGAATCGCCCGTCCGCTCCACGGCGGCGGGGACGTCGCCGGTGCCCCAGTGAAAGGGGATCTGCATGGAAGCGGCGGCCTGGCGGACGTGCTCGACATCGCGGTCCGCCGACGGGCGGAGTTGATGGTTGAAATGGGCGGTGGCGAGCGAGAAGCGGAGCTCACCAGAAAGCCGGTGGAGAATGGAAAGAAGGGCCATGGAATCCGCCCCACCGGACACGGCGGCGAGCACGAGACTATCCGCGCGGATGAGGTCGCGCGACACGGCGAAACGCCTGACCGCATCAATCAATCGATCGAGTGTATCCACATTTTCGGGGGGCATCACGTTCACCCTGCGAGTTCACCTTGCGAGCGAGCCGAGTGGAAGGCGGGACGGCGGAGACTCGACACAGAGAAAGTGGTGGCGGTGCAGGGATTCGAACCCCGGACACGCGGATTATGATTCCGCTGCTCTAACCAGCTGAGCTACACCGCCGAACCGTGTCTGGTCAACAAGTCGAATGTAGCGCAAGACACCCGCGGTTGTCAATCCGCGCCGCGTACGCCTGCGGGGAATAGGCCTCGAACGGACGCGCGCCTCGCGCGCTAGACCCGCGTCGCGTACGCTTGCGGGGAATAGGGGCGTTTCGCAGATTTGACGGGAAGGACCGCCCGATTTTGTGTAGAATCCGTCGGGAGCCGTTTCTTCGGCCGACTCCGCGGCCATCCGGGCCCTGCCGGCCGCCAGGTAACCCAGCAAGAGGCGGACACTGGAATAAACGATGAAAGTCTTTACGGAAAAGAATCTGGCGACAAATCTCGCGCGGGGCGCCACCGTGGCGGTTGTCGGCTATGGGACACAGGGGCACGCGCACGCGCTCAACCTCAGAGACGGAGGCGCGCGCGTCGTCGTCGGTGCCCGCCCCGGAGGGACGGGCTGGCGAAGGGCGGAGGCGGACGGGTTCCGTCCCGCTTCGTTGGCGGAAGCGGTCGAGGGGGCCGACTATGTCGCGATTTTGCTCCCCGACGAGATCCACCGGGATACCTTCGCAAGGGAGATCGCGCCTCGGCTCGCGCCCGGGACGGCTCTTGTTTTTGCCCACGGGTTCTCCGTGGCGTTCGGTTTCGTAAAGGGACCGGAGTCGAACGATGTTCTTCTCGTGGCGCCAAAGGCCCAAGGACATTATCTGCGAAAAGCGTTTGTCGATGGGACGGGGGTGCCCTGTCTCGTCGCCGTCGACAAAGACGCGTCGGGTAGAGGGCTCGAGAAGGCCCTCTCGTACGCGGATCTTCTCGGGTGTCTTCGCGCGGGGGCGATCCAGACGACGTTTCGGGACGAGGCGGTGACGGACCTCTTCGGCGAACAGGCGGTACTCTGTGGTGGAGTCCCCGCTCTTGTCAAGGCGGCGTTCGAGACCCTCGTTACCAGGGGTTATCCGCCTGAGGTTGCGTATATCGAGTGTCTTCATGAGCTCAAGATCATCACCGATCTCATGTTCGAGGGAGGGGTTTCTCACATGCGCGAGCGGATCAGCCGGACGGCCGCGTGGGGGGGGTTCGTCGCCGAGCAAAAAATCGTTCCGGACGCCGTGAGAACCGCGATGAAATCGATCCTCGACGACATCGAGTCCGGCGCCTTCGCCGAGAGATGGCAAAGCGAAGCCTCCTCCGGCTCACGGCGCCTCAACGAACTTACAGCGCGAGAATCGCAACATCCCATCGAGCAAGCCGGAGCCGCCGCCCGAGCGGTCATACGGCGTCGCAAGGAGGAGAATCGATGAACCGTCTGATCGTTTTCTTGACCGTGGTCTTCGCCCTCGCCGTCACGGCGGGTTGCGGCGACAAGAAAGAGCCTGAGGTCGCGCGGACCGCGGGCCGCGCGGATACGAGCAAGACCGAGTTCCAATACCCGCCGGAGAACCCTTTGTTCAAGGTCCAGGGCTCCATACTCGATTCGCTCCGCGTCAAGAAGAAGCGGTTCGACATCATCCGCGACGAGTACTGGGAGGGCGAAGGGGGAGTGCTGGCGAATCGGTATTTCGAAGTTTGGTACCCGGAAGGGCAGACGACGGTGACGCACGCGATGTACGTGTTCGAGGAACTGATGCCCGCGCGGAAAAAGCTGGAGGAATACTTCGGCGAAGCGCCCGCGGATCTTTTCGTCATCCGCAACACGCTCGAGATCGACGTGTACAAACGACTTACCGGCCGCGAGTGGTGGTACTACTCGGAGCTCAAGGGCGACACGGCCGTTTTTGTCCCCGTGTACACTCTCTACAAGAGAGGGATCTCGCCCGTGGCGGTACCCCACGAGTACTACCAGTGGGCGGTCCGGAAAATGACACGGTACGGCGCTCCCCGTTGGCTCGAGGAAGGGATCGCATCGCGCCTGTCGAACGAAGGAGCGCTTCTTCTCGACCAGTTGTACGAGTTCGGCAACGAAAACCTGTCCATGCCGCCGGAGAGGATCGAGACGGTTCTTCAGGGCGAAGAAGACAGGAGAGATTCGCGTATCGCCTACTACAACTCCTACCGGATGGTCGAGCGATTGGTCGAGAAGTTCGGAGAAGAGAAATTGAAGCGCTCGGTCGTTCTCATCGGACAGGGCAATACGCTCGACCAGGCGTTCACGGCGGCGTTCGGCACGGACTACAACACGGTGTTGAAGGAAGCCTCGGACTACACGATCGTGTTGCCGAACAAAAAGAAGTCATGACCGAGCCCCAGGTGCGCGTGAGATTCGCCCCGAGCCCGACCGGTCACCTCCACATCGGGGGAGCGCGGACCGCTCTCTACAACTGGCTCTACGCGCGGAAGACCGGCGGTGTGTTTGTGCTGCGCATCGAGGACACCGACGCGGTTCGGTCGACCGAGGAGTCATACCGCGCGATCATCGACGCGCTGGAATGGCTCGGTCTTGATTGGGACGAAGGTCCGGTAAAGGGAGGTCCGTACAGTCCCTACATCCAGTCGGCCCGGCAGGTGCTATACCACACCGAGGCGCAGAGGCTCATCCACGACGGGGCGGCGTACCACTGTTTTTGCACTACCGACGAGCTCGAGGAGATGAGAAGCGAGGCCATCGAGAAAAAAGAATCCTCCCGGTACGACGGCCGGTGCCGGCACCTTCCGCGCGACGAGGTCGCCCAGAGGCTCGCCAAGAAAATCCCAAGCGTCGTCCGGTTCAGGATGATCGACGGGGAAACGAAGTTCAACGACATTATCCGGGGCCCCATCGTTTTTCAAAACACCGAACTCGACGACTTCGTTCTGATCAAGTCGGACGGCAAGCCGACGTACAACTTCGCCGCGACGGTGGACGACGCGAAAATGCGGATCTCGCACGTGATCCGCGGCGACGACCACATTTCGAACACGCCGAAGCAGGTGCTGATCTGCAAGGTCCTCGATTACCCGCTCCCCAAGTTCGCCCACCTTCCGATGATCCTCGGGAGCGACCGGACGCGGCTGTCGAAGAGACACGGGGCCGCCTCGGTCCAGGAGTTCCGGCGTCTGGGGTACCTCAGCGACTCGCTCGTCAATTACCTCGCTCTTCTCGGGTGGGCGTTCGACGACAAGACCGAGTTTTTTACGCGCGAGAGTCTCATTAATAAATTCTCTCTCAACAAGGTGACGAAAAACCCCGCCGCGTTCGATCCGGACAAGCTCGATCATATCGACGGTGAGCACTTCAAGAGACTCGACACGATGAAGCGGGTGGCGCTGGTCTACGCAAAGCTGGAAGAGGAAGGCGTCCTCCCGCCGGACTACCATCCGCGGGAATGGAGAGCGACAGACGAGTCTCCGGGTGCAACGCCGCCGGTGGAGAAAAACGGATCGCCGGCCGTGTCGCGCTACCGCGAGGAGGCCCCTCGTCTGGCTTTCATTCTCAAAGCCATGGGGAGCAGGATCAGAAACCTCAAAGACGCTGCGGAAAAGCTAGCGTATTTCTACAAGGACGAGTACCCCGTGGACGGCGACGCCGTGGCGAAACACCTCTCGACCGCGGAAAACCGCCAACGCCTCGCGGCGCTCGCCGATCGTTTCGAGTCGCTCGGATCCTTCGACCCGGTTCAGATCGAGAGGGTGACGAGGGAACTCGCGGCGGACCTCGGAGTCGGCGCCGCCGATGTGATTCACCCCTGCCGTGTGGCCGTCACCGGGCAGGGGGTCTCGCCCGATATCTTTTCGGTCGCCCACCTCGTCGGACGCGACAAATCCGTCGAACGGATGAGGAGAGCCGCCCGCGGCCAGGGCTCTTGACTCGCGCTCGCCGCCCAGGGAAGGGCTCGGGACGCCAGCAGAAGTTCGAGGCGGCGGACGACGGGGTGGGGGAGAATCGGGTGTTGATTTCCCCCGGTTAAACTGATAAATTCGTCTGACTCTGGCGCGTCGTCCAGTGGCAGGACAGCTGACTCTGGATCAGCTAACGGGGGTTCGAGTCCTCCCGCGCCAACCAATTTAGCCCCTTCGTCTAGTGGTTCAGGACATATGGTTCTCAGCCATAAAACAGGGGTTCGACTCCCCTAGGGGCTACCAGGTTGTAAAGACCCGCGTCACACGGCGCGGGTCTTTTTTGGGGGGCGTTCGAACTCGTCTACGACGGTAAAGCGGGGGGTCGCGGGGTGGGCGCGGTGCCGGGGCGGTGCCAGCGCGAGGTGGGCCCGTACAAGAGGGGCGTGCGCATGTTACAATATGAGGCGTTATGACGAAAACCCGTTTGGTGACGGTTGCAGCCTCGGTTTGTCTCATCCTGGTGGTTGGAGCAGGTTGCCGGGAGGACGGAGGCGCCCCGGGGCCGGTTGCGCCGGCGAGTCTCGAGACGCGCTTGGACGACTCGGCCGCGCGTGAGTTTTATCCTCTGTCGGTGGGGGACGTCTGGAGCTACCACCGCACCTTCACCCTTGTCGTCGAGGTGATCATCGGTCCTCCCTACAAAAGGGTCGAAACCCATGAGGGCACCGTCGAACGACGGATCGTTGGTACGGAAGATATCGATGGCGTCGCGTATGTCGTCGAGCGAATGACGCTTACGCCCAATGGGAAACCCGAGTCGAGGACCACATGGACGCGCTATCGTCAGGACCATGCGGGGCTCTACGTGGCCGATGTCCCCGGGAGTGAGCCTCCGACACCGGCCGGTGACGCGCTCTCCGCGCCCGGCGGAGATGCGGCGACGGCTTTTCACGACGCTCTGATCGCCGCGGTCGGTCGAACCGATCGGCCCGTCATCGTTTGGGCGCTCCGGGATCACGCCCGGCGGCTCCAAGCCGTCCACAAGAGTCTCGCGCCGATCGCCGGACCCGTGCTGAACGGAGTCGGCCGTCCCGGAGACATCAAGCCCGGCGAACTGCTCTTTCTTAGTTATCCGCTTCACCCGGGAGCGGCGTGGTTCAATCGCGTCGAGCCCTTCGTCGTCCGGTCGGAGGTCGAGGCGCACGAGGTTCTCGATCTTCCGGCGGGACGACTGCCTGCTTACCGAGTCCGCGTCGACAACGAGTTCCTCGACCCGGCCGACCGGGTTGTCGTCTGGTACGGACGGTGCGGGCGTCTGGGGTTCTCCATCCATACGGAGACCCTGGCGCTCGATGTGGAAACGGGCGAGACGGCCCGGATCACCACCGACGACACCGAGGCGCTCACCGATCTTTCCCTCCTCGAGACCGGCGGGTGCAAATAAAGCTGGGGAGCGGGCTCTTGCGGCGTGACGTTGGGGGTCTTGTCGCGAGCGCGGCGGCGCCCGATCAACGTCAAGACCCCTTTGCGTGTTGACGGAGCGCCGGTGGAGCGTCCAAGATGGCTCCCATCGTCCGTTATCACCTTTTCTCCCTTTCAATAGGACCTATCGACAAGGACCATCGATGAAGCTTTTCGACAAGAAAACGCAAACACGCAAGCCCATCGTCCGGGATCGGTACCGTCTGTACGAGATCGCCGTGCAGAGCCCCGAACATGACGTCCCGTTTATCGACGCGGTCTACAAAAAGAAAAACGGCAAAATTCCCCGTCTCCTGCGCGAGGATTTCTGCGGGACGGCGTTTCTCTCCGCGCACTGGGTGCGCAAACGGCCCGACAACCGGGCGATCGCCGTGGATCACGACCTGGCGATTCTCGAGTGGGGACGCGCGCACAACCTGCGATCCCTCGGTAACGCGGCTACGAGGCTGAAGCTTGTCCAGGCCGATGTCCGCGCGGTCCGCGACCCCAAAGCGGACGTTGTCACCGCGCTCAACTATTCGTACTTCGTATTCAAGGAACGCCGCCATCTCTTCGACTACTTCCGCAACATCCGCCGCGCTCTCGATCCCGCAGGCGTCTTCGTTCTCGACATTTTCGGCGGATGGGAGACGCAGATGGAAGTCAAGGATGCGACGGCCCACGATGGGTTCACTTACTACTGGGAGCAAAGCGAGTTCGACCCGCTGACCCACCGCACGCGTTTCCACATCCACTTCGAGCTCGACGGGGGCGAGATGATGAAGAATGCCTTTACGTACGACTGGCGGATGTGGAGCATCCCCGAGGTCAAAGACGCCCTCTCGGAAGCCGGATTTGACGGGATAGAGGTGTATTGGGAGGGGATCGATCCCGAGACGGGGGAGGGAGACGGTGTCTTCCGTACGATCAAGAAAGCGAAGAGCTCGCCGGGGTGGAACGCCCTCATCGTCGCGTCCTGACCGCTTCTTCTCCCACCGCGTCCAACTCGTCCTTGCACGTAGGACACGCGATGATGGAAAGAACATTCGTGGCAGAAATGCGGCTCACCTCTTGGTAGCCGTATACCATGCAGGCAGGGAGTGCGAAAGGAATCAGCGTGTGTTCTCTCCCGGAAGTCCCTTAGTCTTCGTCCGACTTCTCCGACTTGCCTCTCTTGACCAACAGCCAGAAGAAGCGGACGGTGAAAAAGGTGATCACCGACCAGGCGAGGAGCATGGTGATCCACGCTGCAACCGTCATGCGGCCCTCCGAGCTTTCAGGCGCCACGCTCTCCAGACGAGAAAACCGGACAGAGCGAAAACGATCATGAGCAACATGCGCGTAATATCCCTGACAAAACCGGGTGTGGCCCGGCCGTTTTCGTCGAACCAAGTGTAGTGATCCACACCGACGTGGAGAATTTTGCCGATCACGCTGTCGGGCGCCAGCGGCCAGCCGTGGCCCGACACGAGCGACCCGAACGCCGCCCCCCAGGCGCCTTCCGGTTTGATCAAGGCGGCGACGAAGATCACGAGGATGAAGGTCGGCGTGATGTACTTGATCACGAACCGGAACATCCGCGGTACCTTCAGATCGGCCCCGCGCGTGATTTCTTCCCAGCCTCGGTCGATCCCAAAGATGAAGCTGAAAATGATCGTTTCGCCGAGCGCGAAGACCACGAGAGAGAACGTCCCCGTCCAGAAATCGAACTCGTCGAAGGCTCCGCCGGGATATAGCCACACGCAGAACATGCCAAGAGCGAACGTCGCCGCGCCAAACGCCAAAGCGGCGGATCTTCGCCGCCAGCCGTATTCATCCTCGAGAAAAGCCATGATCGGTTGTCCCATCGACAGGGACGAAGTGATCCCGGCAAAAAACAGAAGACCAAACCACAGCGCCCCCGCAACCGGCGCAAACCACCCCCAGTTGTTGAAAAGGGTCGGTAGCGCCAGAAATCCCAGCGCAAACCCGCTCCCACCCGCCGTCGACGATTGGACCGCCTCCAGTCCCAGGTACGCCGTTGCTATGGGGATCAGAATGGAACCGCCGAGGAGCACCTCGACCCATTCGTTCATCCAACCCGCCGTCGCCCCGCTGAGGGCGATGTCCTGTTTCGATTTGACGTAAGAGGCATAGCAGTGGATGCAGCCCAATCCGACCGAGAGCGTGAAAAAGATCTGTCCGGCGGCGGCGAGCCACGTGCTCGGATCGAGGAGGCCTTCGGGCCGCGGATTCCACAGGAAGTTGAGCCCGGCCAAGGGGCTCTGAACGACGCCGGGAGCGTCTTTGCCGAGAGTCAGACCCCGGACCGCGAGGATCACACCGAAGAGAAAGAGAAGCGGCATACCGATCTTCGCCGCGAGCTCGATCCCTCTGGCGAGACCGCGGGAGAGGATCCATACGTTGAGCGCGAGCGTCAGAATAAACCAGAAGACCGCCTCGTGGGGCAGAGCGAGCAGAGATTCCTCTCTCATCCCGAGGTAGCGGGGAAAGAAATCCGTGGGTGCGACGTGCCGAAAAGTCCCGATGAGCGAATGCCACACGTAGGAAAGCGTCCAGGATTCGATGTAGCAGTAGTACGCCGCTATACAGAGGTTCGTGAAGATCCCAAAGACGCCGAGGTACTTGAGCCAGCGCTGCTTTCCCATCGAGTCGAACATCCCCGGCGCCGAGTGGTGGCCGAACTGCCCGCCGCGACGGCCGATCGCCCACTCTATCCATAGAAGCGGGATCCCCATGAACAGGAACGAAACGAGATACGGGAGGATGAATGCGCCGCCGCCGTGTTGGGAGGCCTGGGCGGGGAAGCGGAGGAAATTGCCGAGACCGACGGCGCTTCCCGTCATGGCAAGCACTAACCCGACTCTCGAGCCCCAGCGTTCGGTCGTTTTCATGGAGCGACCCTTTCCGGACCGACAGGTTGGAGCAGAGTCTAGGCGAGACCCAGAGCTCCCCATCGCCGCCCTCCGGTCACTTGCGCGTTTTCGGCGAGCCGGGTGTTCTCAAAAGAAATCCGCCGGGAGCGGCGGCGTTTTTTTCGAAGATTTCGGCGCGCGAACGCGGTGAATCGCGGTAACTATATCGTTCACGTTGTGGGGTGTCAACACGTTTGGGACGCGGGACGCGGGATGCGCGCGGCGTTCGATTCGGGTTTTCCCTCGCGCCGTAGGATCCTTATTCGGCTTGAATTCCGGAGACCCATGAGGGATACTCGAAGCGTGCAATAGCGTTTCAACGCCCCGTAGAGCGGGGTCGGATTTGGGGGAGAACATGCGGTTCGTCGTCTACGCCGCCGGCGCCGTCGGGGGAGTCCTCGGCGGTCACCTGGCTTTGAGCAAGCACGAGGTGCTCCTCGTTTGCCGCGAGGACCACGCCCGGGCGGTTGGCGAAGCCCACGGTCTGAGGATGAAATCAGGGACGGGCGAGTATCTCGCCTCGCTTCGAGCGACCGCGCTCCTCTCGGCGTCGGATATCGACTCCGACACCTGCGTGCTGTTCACCCCCAAGTCCAACGATACCGAACGGTGCGTCGAGGCTCTCGGAAAAGTGGCCCCGCGAGACGTCCCAGTCGTGAGCTTTCAGAACGGGGTGACGAACGAGGAAATCATCGCCAAACGGTTCGAAAACGTGTTCGGCGGGGTGTGCCGGATGACCTGCTCGTTTCTCCAACCGGGACAGGTGTCGTTCCGCAAGCTGGGGCGGCTCACCATCGGTAGGCACCCGAAGGGGGCGCATCCTTTTTCGAAAAAGCTCGGCGCGGCGCTCGAGGAAGCGGGGTTCGACGTGACGGTGTCGAACGGGATCATGTGCGACAAGTGGCTCAAGCTCGTGGTGAACCTGCAAAGCGCCTTCAACGCGATCATCGATCCGCGCGACCACGGCGGAGTCGAGTTCGTCGATCTCAAAGTCGGGGTTCTCGAGGAGGCAAAGGCCGTTCTTCATGCCGAGAAAATGAAGGTCAAGTCCTGTGACGAGCGGGAGCTCTCCATCGACGACGTGGTGAACGAGCTCAAGAAGCCCAAAGCGCCGCGGTCGCCCTCGGCCGTCAAGGTGAACAATTCGACCTGGCAGAACCTCTACCTCAAGCGCAAGCAAGTGGAAAACGGGTTTTTCCACGGGCCGATCATGGAGATGGCGGAGAAGCACGGCATCGCCGTCCCGTTCAACGAGACCGCGCTCGAGCTCGTGACCGAGTCGGCGCGAAAAGAGCTCGGCCCGGGGGCTTTCAGGGCCGGAGAGGTCCTGGCGAGAATCAACGAGCGAGGTGCCCATAGTTGAAGGCTTTCTTCCACACACTGATCCTGGTGGCTGTGCTCATCGCAGCCATTATTTTTCTCCAGTCGCTCCCTCAACCCGTGAAAACCCGGCGGGCCGAGACGCACGCTCCGATGAACGTGAAAAGCGGACCCGTCGAGCCGCCCGGCGTGGATCCGAACCTCGCGACGAAGAACCGGGACGCGCTCTACGACACGGGGGTCGAGCTTCTCGATTTGTGGCATCTCACCGAGGCGATCGGCGTTTTCGAGACGGTCGTCGACATCGATTCCACCCACGCCGGGGCCTTTCTCAAGCTCGTCGAGTGTTACTCGCACCCGATGATCGCGCTGGAGGGCGAGGCGAGGCGGTGTATGGAGAAAGCGTTTGAATCGTCCCGCCGGGCCGGGGCCGACACGGTGTGGGCGGCGGCCATCGGGAGCTTTTACGCGGCGGACTCGCCTGAACTCACGCTCGACATACTCAACAAGCTCGACAAGAGAGCGGCCGGCAAGGACGACGCGCTACTTCTCTACGGCGCCGCGCATCTCGAAAACGGCGATTTCGCCCAGGCGGAGCGCTACCTGGGTGATCTTCTCGACCGCGACCCAAGCCTCAGCCGCGCGAAGGAACTTCTCATCCGGTTGAAAGCAGCGAGGGGCGATCTCGGAGCCGCCGAGAGGGCGGCGAGGGACCTCGCATCGACTTATCCGGAAGAGCCGTATCCCTACGTGCTCCTCTCTCAGGTCTTGTTGTCCGCGGGCAAGATCGACGAAGCCCTCGAGTTCGCCAACAACGCCCTTCTCCTCGATCCGAGGTACATCCCGGCGATCGTGGCGCGGGCTCACGTCCACGTCGCCGAGGGAGAGCTCGAGGCGGCGCGGGTGAGTTTCGAAAAGCTTCTCCTCTTCGACAAGCCGATGCTGTCGGCGACCGCCATGGACGGTATCGCCTACGTGGAATTCCTCTCCGGGGATTTCGACGACGCCTCTCGTGACATGGATGAGGCGGTGCGGCTTGCGATGGGTGCGGGAGCGGTCCGGCAGGGACTCTCGCACGCGTTTCGGCTCATCGATTACCTCTGCCAGCTGGGACGGCCGGATATCGCCGAGGCGGTGTGGAACCGGTGGGTGACGCGCGCCGGCGACGTGCCATCGGGGTTGGGGCAACTCCGCATCCAGATCGTGAGGGGCGACATCCCGAGCGTTCGGCGCGGTCTCGAAAGGATCCAGAACGCCCCCGAGTGGCGGCGTTGGATGAGATGGCTCGGTATCGATTACACCGATCTCTACGCGCTCTCCCTCATCCGTGAAGAAAACTACGCGGGGGCCATCGAGCTCATCGATGCCGCCGCACCGGACGCGGTTGAAAGCGGACGGCGCGCCTATCTCAAAGGGTACGCTCTTTTCGAAAACGGAGCAGCGGAGCGGGCCGCGGAAATGCTCTCGGAAGCCCGCGCTTCGATGCGCCGTCTCGAGTACCCCTACCACGGAGATCCCGTGCTCTACGTCCAGTCGTTTTTCTTCTCCGCAGAGGCCGCGCTCGCCCGGGGCGAGGGCGAAGAAGCGGGGGCGTACTACGAGGACTTCCTCGGTTTCTGGGGCGATTCGGACTGGGAGATCCAGGCCGTTACCCGGGCTCGCGCAAAGCTCGAGACCCTTGTTTCCTCGCCTTCTCCGAGCGGTTGATCGAGTATGAGCTGGGGTGGGTGGCGGTGACGGGTCCCGCCGCGCGGTCGGGATCCGCGTGGGTGGGCGACGAGCATTTTTTGGCTGACCGCGGGGAGCGGTCGCTCTCGGTTTCGGGGAACCGGCGGGAGATTGCGCTAACGCGGCGCGAACGTGATCTCCGAGTCACACCGCTTCTCGAGGACTGGCGACTCGAGCTCGGGTCGAACGTATCGGATCTCCTCCTCGATCTCGATCTTCCCTCGGCAAAAAAGAGGCAGACCCTGCCAGGGTCTCATGACCCCGTGAACCCGTATCCGGTGGGCGATTATCTCGACGGCCTCGCCGCTGGGCAATGTCGCGCGGATATGGGTGAGCGTTGTGTCGCACGCGATCTCGATCGTGTTTCCTTCCGCATCGGACGGACTCTCTATCATCCTGTACGTCAAGCGAATCTGTGGGAAAAACCCCAAACCGGAGAAACTCGGGCACGTCACGATCGCCTGCCAGCGA
>Ga0315286_10000531_pt1 | contig 32175 bp, 28 predicted proteins | sample YL17G10_0_MG_FD_205038 | JGI IMG/M metagenome (GOLD analysis project Ga0315286, IMG submission 205038) | Sediment microbial communities from Yellowstone Lake, YNP, Wyoming, USA - YL17G10_0 | ecosystem: Environmental > Aquatic > Freshwater > Lake > Sediment | place: USA: Wyoming | collected... | reverse complement strand
CTGTCGTTTGGCTGGATTTGTGGACTCATAATGCTTGCGCTCTGGTGAGTTCGCTTCACGTGCGTTGATGATCCGAATTCGACCGGTTCGTTCAGTGTACGCGACCACGATGAGTCGCGGGGCCATCGAGCTACCAATACTCAGAAACCGTCGCTCGCCGACCGAGTGGTCGGGATCCGGGATGGTCACCTCGAGCGGGTCGCTAAACACGGTCATGGCTTCGGCGAAATCCACACCGTGTTTCTTGGCGTTTGCCGCAGCCTTGAGGGGATCCCACTCGAATTCCACGATTGATTCTACTCCGCATCGAGTTCAGTTGGGGTTCGGCCTAACGGCAGGCCTCACCCGCCGGCCCTCACCATCGCACCCGGGCCGGTCGGGTGCAGGCCCTTGTTGGGTGATTCTTCGTTCAGCGGTCTTGCCTTGTCCGTGCTCGTCGGTGCCGTCGACGCAGGTCACTGGGCCGAGTTCTTCTTTCGGTCTCTGATGACCAAACAGACGCAGGCCAGGCTCCAAACCGCTCCAATCACCGCGTGAGCCTTAGATGAACCATCAGGAAGCGCCTGGGCGAGAGCTAGCACCAACAGACTCGCCAGCGAGTACACCCAGACGGCACCCTTCCACCGAGTCAAGATCCCCACCCCCGCAAGTGCGATACCGACATTGAGCGCACCGAAGGTCCACAGTTCGCCGTTGTACCTCGGCACGACGAACCCCTTCTGGATCATGAAGACCCCTAAAACCGATCCAGCCAGGATCTGCAAACCAAGCAATAGGGTGAGGACTGGCCGTGCCTGGATGATCGGCGTCGATTTCATTAACTCGGCGCTGCTGAGGTAGGACTCCTTCATGGTCTTGGAAGCAAAGTCCCAGCCGCAATCGCACCTCACTGCCGACGGCGGATTGAACAGGCCGCACCTCGGACACTTCATGCCGCTCTTCCCGGTCATGCTTTGATCCGTTTCATTCGCAATAGGCAATCTGCAGCTTGGGCACATGGAGTTCTCGGACACCCATACCCTGCTCTTGCAATGAGGACACACTGATCGAAGAGGCGCGGCGGGGGCACGACGAGGCGTGGCCGGATTGAATATCGTCGCCGACGCAAGAAGTACGCAGAATCTGCCGACCCGGCCTTCGATTCCCATACCTCACGGGCAGGCCGGACGGGCGACGTCGGCGCGCCGGCAGGCGGCAGCAGGCGCCACCAGGCGCCAAGGAACCTGCGAAATCCTCACCTTTCGGTCTGTCTCTCACACTCTTCCCGCAACAACACCGGCCCCCGGGTACGCCGAACGTCGAACACCACTCGGCCCGCTGGCCCAGTCCGGCGGTGGCACGAGCTTCTCAAGAGGCCAACCAGCAGGCCACCACATGCAGCCACGCAATCTGACCCGGAGCGCCCACGTATCCCACGGAGTAACGCCAGCCCCCGTCACAGGCGCGCTGACGGCGTCAGGACCACCAGCCGCCCCGACCGAGAAGCCACCTCCCGATCCCCGTCCGCCCAAGCTCCTCGACCAGGTACGTGTGGCATGCCGACTCAGACACTTGAGCGACCGGACGGAAGAAGCCTACGTCGGTTGGATCCGACGGTTCATCCTCTTCCACAACAAGCGCCACCCCGCCACCATGGCGGCACCCGACGTCGCCTCGTTCCTGTCGTCTCTCGCAACGGACCACCACGTCAGCGCGTCCACCCAGAACCAGGCCCTGTCCGCATCGCTCTTTCTCTACCGCGTAATCATCAACCGTGATCTCGATCCGTTGCCGAACGTGGTCCGCGCACGGGCCCCGCTCCGCCTCCCGGTGGTCCTCTCAGTCGACGAAGTGCGGCTCGTCCTGGCCCATCTCCGCGGCACGCCGCGGCTGGTCGCCCTCCTGCTCTACGGCGCCGGCCTGCGACTCTCGGAATGCCTCGACCTGCGCATCAAAGACGTGGACGTCGCCCGCAACCAGATCAGTGTCAGGCAGGGCAAGGGTCGCAAGGATCGCCAGACGGTCCTGCCCACCGCCGCCCAACAACCCCTGGCGGCTCACCTGGAAGAGGTGCGCCGCATACACAATGACGACCTGCGCCAGGGCTTCGGCAGGGCCGTGTTGCCCGACGCACTTGCCGCGAAGATTCCTAACGCGGACAGGTCCTGGCCGTGGCAGTTCGTCTTCCCCGCCTCGCGCGTGTGCCGGGATACTCGATGGGGCGAACCGACACGCTTTCACCTGCACGAATCAGCCATCCAACGCGCAGTCATCGAGGCGGTGCGCGCCGCAGGTCTCACGAAGCGCGCGACCTGCCACTCGCTCCGCCATTCGTTCGCCACACATCTGCTGGAAAGCGGCTACGACATCCGCACGGTGCAGGAACTGCTGGGGCATCGCGATGTCGCCACGGCGATGGTCTACACGCACGTACTCCAGCGCGGCGCGCTCTGCGTCCGGAGTCCGGTCGACAGCCTCTGAAGATCTCCCGGCTGCTGCGTACCCTCTACCAACGACGTTCTCCTGTATTCTTCTTCCCATGCGTCCGCTCGACGGCATCACTGTTCTCGATCTGACGCGGGTCCTCTCCGGCCCGTACTGCACCATGATGCTGGCCGACATGGGCGCGCGCGTCATCAAGATCGAGCGCCCTGGCGGCGGCGACGGCACCCGCGCGTGGGGCCCGCCATTTGTCGGTGGCGAAAGCTCGTACTTCCTCACCATCAATCGCAACAAGGAAAGTGTCGCGGTCGACTTCAAGCGCCCGGAAGGCCGCCGCATCATCGACCAGCTCGTTGCGCGCGCGGATGTGCTGGTCGAGAACTTCCAGCCGGGCACGCTTGACGCGATCGGGCTTGGCTACAAGGACCTCGCCGCACGCCATCCCCGCCTCATCTACTGCAGCATCACCGGCTACGGCCTGACTGGCCCGCAACGGGATCGCCCCGGCTACGACGCGGTCGCACAGGCCGAAGGCGGCCTGATGAGCCTCACTGGCCCCGAGGGCGGCGCTCCCTTCCGCCTCGGGGTGGCCATTGCCGATATCGCCGCCGGGTTGTTCGCCGCGCAGGGCATCACGCTGGCCATGCTCGCGCGCGCGCGGACAGGCGAGGGACAACTGGTGGACGTGGGCCTGCTCGATTCGGTGGTTGCGCTCCTCACCTACCAGGCCGGTATCTACTTCCGGACAGGAACCGCGCCGGTTCGAACGGGCAACCGCCATCCGAGTATCGCGCCGTACGACACCTTCGCGACTGCCGATGGGACGCTGGTGCTGGCGGTGGGAAACGATGAACAATGGCGGACCTTCTGCGCGTTGGTCGGGCTGGATGACCTCGCGACCGATCCGGCGTCTGCCACCAATGCGGCGCGCGTCGAGCACTACGGCCTGTTGCAGCCTCGGATTGCCCGTGTGCTCGGCCAGCGCAGCCGCCAGTCGTGGATCGATCGACTGGTGCCGGCCGGCGTACCGTGCGCCGCGGTCAGAACGCTTGATGAAGTGATGACTGACCCGCAACTGCTGGCGCGTGAGATGATTGAACGCGTGGAGCACCCGTCGGCTGGACCGATCGATTTGCTCGGCCTTCCCATCAAACTCTCGGCCACGCCGGGCAGCGTGTCGGCACCCCCGCCCCGTCTGGGCGAACACACCGCGAGTGTCCTGGAACACGATCTGGGCATGCCACCGGCCGACATCGCGCGCCTCGGCCGCGAGGCGGTTGTTGAGATCGCGCCGCCACTATCACGTCACCCGATGAGGAGATAATCCGATGTCGCTCGAAGTTCCGCAGATCCGCCGCCGTGTTCAGTTGCGCCTCGCCGACCTGAAACGGGCTGCCGGCACGCGGCGCGAGCGGGTTGCCGCCGCCGAGCGCGTCTACGCCACCTTCCTGTCGGAAGTGGCCGTGCCGGTCTTCACGACATTTGCCCAGACGCTGACATCCGAGAACTACCCGTACAAGGTCGTGACGCCGGGAGACACGGTGCGCCTGGTGTCGGAACGATCGAACCGGACGTTTGTCGATCTTCGCCTCGACACGGCCTTGCCGGCCCCTGCCGTGATCGCCGAAGTGGGCCGCGAGCGCGGCAGCCGGGTCACGACCGACGACCGCCTCGTCGCCGAGGGCGTGGCGATTGAGGCCATCACCGACGAACACGTGCTGGAATTTCTGCTGGAAGTGATGGCGGACGTGATCGAGCGATAGCGCTGATCAGGCGAGACGTTCCACAAACGACGTGTCGATTCCTTCGCGGCGCAGCTGCTCGACAAACGCGACGCGATCGTACGCCTTCCGGTAGGCCTCGCGCGCGTCCACCGCACCGCTCTGGACAAACGCCAGCAGGGCGTCGTTCATCGGCACCATGCCGTACTTCCGGCCCGAGTCGATCGCGAGCGGCAACTGCGACACCTTGCCCTCGGCAATGAGCGCAGACATAGACGACGTGTTGAAGAGCACTTCGCGGGCCGCCACGCGCCCGCCGCCGGGCTTGCGAAGCAGCACCTGCGCGATGGCACCGCGCAGGGATTCCGAGAGCGCCAGCGCAACCTGCGTCTGCCGATCGAAGGGTGCCGACTCGATCAACCGCGCGAGCGCCGCACTGGTGGTGGGCGCGGTCATCGTCGCAATCACGAGGTGGCCCGAATCGGCGGCGTCGAGCGCAAGCGCCACCAGTTCCGGCGTCTTCAGGTCGTCGACGACGAGCACATCCGGGTTCTCCCGCAGCGCGGCACGTGCGTGCGCCAGCATGACGTCGGGCTCGCTCCGCACTTCGCGCTGGCTGACGATGGCCTTCCGGTTCTCGTGGAGGAACTTGATTTCGCTCTCGATGCTGATGAGGTAGTCGGTCCGCGTCCGGTTGATCAGGTCGACCAGCGCGGAGGTGAGCGTCGACTTACCGCTCAGCCGCGGGCCCGTCACCAGGATCAAGCCGTCGCCTTCCGCGCACAGCGCCTGGATGTCGCGGGAGAGGCCCAATTGATCGGCCGAGATCAGGCGCCTCGGAATCAAGCGGAACACGGCGCCCGGACCGCGCTGATCGCGGAAGCTCAGACACCGCACGCGCCCCACATCCGGCAGCTCGCACACCCACTCAGCGTTGGTCCCTCCTACGAGGGCCTCGCGGCTGGCGCCCGGCGCCAGTTCGAGGATCAGCGATTCCACTTCGGTCGTGCCCAGCGGCGGCTCGGTTTCCAGCGGCAGGATCTCATCGTCGATCCGAATCGTGGGTCTTGCCTCGGCCATCAGGTAGAGCGACGAGGCGCCCCGGGCGGCGGCCGTGCGCAGCAGCCGGCCAATACCCAGGTGCTTTGGCGATGGCGTTGGCGTCAGACGCGACGAGTCGGTCCGGATTGGGCTGCGCGCAAGCGGCAGCACCACGCCGGGCTGCGGATCGCGCGCCGTTGTCACGCGGCGTCTGCCCGCGGCGGGATCCGGAGAAACCGCGTCCGGCCCGTGCAGACCCGAGGTGGACCGCGGAGGCTGAAGCGGCGGCTGCGGGGATTGCGTGGGCGCCATCCGAGGCCGCGGCGTCGGGATCGTCTCGGCCTGTGCCTCTGGCGGCGCGGGCGGCAGCGGCGGGATCGGCTTGGCCTGTGCCTCTGGCGGCGCAGGCGGCGGCGGGTTCGTCTCGGCCTGTGCCTCTGGCGGCGCGGGCGGCAGCGGCGGGATCGTCTCGGCCTGTGCCTCTGGCGGCGCGGGCGGCAGCGGCGGGATCCTCCTGGCTTGTGCCTCTGGCTGCGCAGGCGGCAGCCCCGGGATCCTCCTGGCCCGTGCCTCTGGCTGCGCGGGCGGCAACAGCGGGATCGGCTTGGCGTGTACCTCTGGCTGCGCGGACGGCAACGGCGGGATCGGTTTGGCCTGTGCCTCTGGCTGCGCGGGCGGCAACGGCGGAGCGGAGTCGGCCGAGGCCGCAGGTTGATCGCGCCGGGGCTGGGTGCTGCCCCGCTGACGGCGCAACTCAACCCAGATGTCGTCGCCGCCACGGGCCGCCACCAGCATGAACCGGTCGCCAGGCGCCTCGGGAATCGTCAGTTCCTTCTCGACCGCGCCGAATTCCTGCAGCGCGAGCTGGTCCTCCGCCGACAGGAGGTCGGTCAGGACGGCGCCCATGGCCTCGACGGTCAGCAGGCGCTCGGAAAAGTTCGAGGGACCGGACGGCGACAGCACAAACGGCCGCTCGCCAACATGCATGACGAGCCCGTCTCCGTTCGCCCGTAGGACCGCCGCGATCAGAGATTCGATAAGCGACACGTATCGTTCCCGGCCAATTGGGCCTATTCCTCTGGGTTGTCGGCCGAACGCCCTGCCGACATTAGCCACACCTGCAAGAACTGCAATTTGCAGCCAGGCCCCAATTTACGGAATTTTGGATCCTGCAAGGTAGATGCGCACCATTTCCACGACCTTGACGCCTTTGGTCTGGTACGGCGGCACGATCCGTTCGGTTCTCAGGTACTGAAGCATGCCGGTATCCGCGTAGTCCGGCTGGCCGACGTTCTCGGCTGCTCCCAAAGCCCTTCCAAGCTCTTCGAGCGTCATCTGGTCGGCCCGAACGGTCCGAGGCCATGTGATCCCGAACCGCCGCACGGTCTCCCGCCGGTCCTGGGTCTGGAACCTCAGGAACACTTCGTTGCTGATAAACGCGTACCCGGCTTCGGCGCGGCTCGAAGGCGCGTCCTCGACCCTGACGTAGACGACGGCGTCTATCGCCTCGAGGGCCTCGATCAACGTGGCCGTGAAGGTGCCTTCCCCGGCCCATCCTGATGTGTCGATCTCCATCACACCGTCCCGCCCGGCGCGGCCATCATTTCCTGGAGACATTGACGAAATACAGATCGGTGGCCACGTCGAACTCCTCCATCTTCATCCCCAGGGACATGGTTTTCCATTCGGTGGTGGGCTCGATGAGCTGCCACGCGTCCTTCCTGCCGACTTTCACCGGCATCGCGAACGCTTGCTCGTCGGCTTTCCACCGATACGACACCTTGCCGGCGCTCTCGTCGAATTGCAGCTCCAGTGTCGGCAGATCGGTGCGCCGGAGGTACTGGTTGAAGATCGGCGTCAGGTCCCGGCCGGTATTCCGGTTGAAGAACGCCACGACGTCCCCGGTCGTGATGTTCCGGTACTTGAAGCGTCCGTAGAACTCGCGCATCAGCTTCCACCACCGCCCATCGTCGCTGACGACGCTGCGCAGCGTGTTGATGAAGAGCGCGCCCTTGAAATACATGTCCTGGGGAGGCGTCCTGTTGATGCCGCATGGCGTGATGATCGGGTCACGGTTCCTGACCTTCGTCTTGTAGCCGTTCAGGTACTTCAAGGCGTCCGACTTGCCGAACCTGTGCTCCACATACACGCCTTCGAGGTACGTCGCCCACCCCTCGTGGATCCATTCGTCGCACACGTCGGCGGCCGTGACGCTGTTGCCGAACCACTCGTGCGCGCTCTCGTGGATGATGATGAAGTCGAATTTCGTGCTGATGCCGACGCCCGTCCAGTCGCGCTCGAGATATCCATTGGCGAAGCGGTTGCCGTAGGTGACGGCGCTCTGATGCTCCATGCCTGAGTAGGGCACCTGGATCAGCTTGTAGCCGTCCTTGGGGAACGGATACGGACCGACATGCTTCTGGAAGGCCTCCAGCATTCCCTTCGCCTGCGCGAACTGGCGCTTTGCCTTGTCCAGATCCTCCGGCAGCGCGTAGAAATCGAGCGGAAGCCCGCCCACCGCGTCACTGAAGTGCACATAGGCGCCGATATTGAGCGACACGCTGTAGCTGTTGATGGGGTAATGAATCTGCCAGTCGTAGCGAGTGTAGCCATCTCCCAGGTCGGTCTGGCCCAGCAACTGCCCGTTGGACACGTCGACCAGGTCGCTCGGCACCGACACGCTCAGGCGCATGTTCTCCACTTCGTCGCGTTGCTGGTCTTTGTTGGGCCACCAGACGCTCGCGCCTGGACCCTGGCACGAGGTGTTGATCCAATGGCGGCCCGCCGGGTCCTTCCGGAACGTGAGGCCGCCGAATCGTCCGGTCTCGACTGGCGACCCGGAGTAGTAGAACTCGACCGCGTACACACGGTTCTTTCTGAGCGTCTCAGGGAAGTCCACGAACACCGCGTTGAACTCGCGCTGGTACGTGAGTTCAAGGTTGCCGCGCAGGATCTTCTCGACTTTCAGGTTCGCGAACAGGTCGAGCTGGATTCGGGTATCGTCGCGGAGCATCCGGAATCGGACCGTGTTCTTCCCGCTGATGAATTTCTTCTCCGGGTCGACGCGCAGGTCGAGATTGTACGAAAGCAGGTCGTTGTTGGCGCGATACGGCCCGTATTCGCCACGGAGGATGTCGGCCCTGGTCGGTGCCGCTGGCTGCGCCATCCCCTGCGCGACAGCCACGCCTCCACAGAGCAGCACGACAAGCGCGGGCACCAGCTTTCGACGAGCACGTGATGACATGGACGATCTCCCCGGTTTGGCCCCGCCATGATACCCGTGTTTCAAAGTGTCGAAATGCAAGGAGGCCAGGCCGTGTGGCCAAAGCACGGGAGTTCCGCCGATCGCCGCCGGGTCGCGGGATCGCCGGCTCTGACCGCATCCAAGGGTGCTCCGAACACGCAGATGCCTCCGCCTGGAGCTACCCGACAGACCGCATGTGCTACCGTGTGCTACATGACGACCAGGACAACTGCCCTACCGCATCGAGGCCACATTAACGGCCGAGTTGGCGTCCGGGAACTGCGCCAGAACCTCAGCGTGTATCTTGAACGCGTAATCGCGGGCGAGACGCTTGATGTCACCGATCGGGGTCGCGCCGTGGCGATGCTCGTGCCGCTGCGCCCGGGAGCGACGCTCGTGGACCGCCTGGTCGCATCCGGGCGGGCGATTCCCGCCAGCAGGCGCCTGGAAGACCTGCCTCCGCTCAGGGGGAAGATCCCTGCGGATCTCGGTGGGCAACTGCAGCGTGTCTTGCAGGAGCTGCGGGAAGATAAGGTATGAGTGTCTTGCCTGTCTACCTCGATTCATCGGCAATCATGAAGCTCGTCGTGCCTGAAAGGGAAACCGCCGCGCTCGAGAAGGAGCTCGAACGATGGCCAGACTGGCTGTCGAGTGAACTCGCGGCCCTCGAGTGCCGCAGAACCGTCGGACGGCGGCCAGAGAATGCGAGTCTTCGCGAACGGGTGCAGCACGTCCTCGCTTCCTGCACACTCATCCGGCTTGACACCACACTCATGCGGCTGGCTGAGCACGTCGGTTCTCCGTTGATCCGATCGCTCGACGCCATCCACCTGGCTGCCGCACTTTCGATCGGCGACTACCCGGAGGCGTTTGTCACGTACGACGACCGGCTGGCCGCCGCTGCACGCGCGCTCAAGCTCACTGTGCTTCAGCCCGGACGGTAGCATGCGCGCCCGTATTGGACTGTCACTCGCGCTCGCCATTCTGGCCCTGGGGTGCAGCGGGTGGTCGCGCGCAGTTCCGACCTCACCAGGCGGGCCACCGGTGCTGACGATGATCGCCCCGGCGTCTGGCGCCGTCGGCGATACGGTCACCCTCAGCGGCTCGGGCTTTACGCCGACTGCGAATGCGATCAAGATCGGCGCCGGCTATCTGAACGGCGTCGGCGCCGCCGACAGCACGTCGCTCCGGGTCGTGCTGCCCTCCGCGCTCACGCCCTGCCCGCCGTCCACGCAGGTCTGCGTCGCGCTGGCCCTGCTGCTGACGCCCGGGACATACCCGGTGTCGGTGGTCAACGCCAACGGCACAAGCAACGAGTTGTCCCTGCAAGTAGTGGCGAAGTAGCAGTGACGCCAGCACCTGAGTGCCGGGGCTGACAGCCTCCGCCAAGGCTACGGCGGTCCGCCGAAGCGTTTCGCGAAGGCGGAAGACCCGGCGGAAGGCCCAACCTTCAGGAGTGTAGATGGCAGCCACTGCAGATGCCGCCGACAAACCGGCTTGCAGTTGAGGCCACTCGACGGTAGGGTACCGCGCAGGGGGGAATCTCCATCATGCGTAAGGTAGCGACTCTGCTTGTTGTCGTGTTGCTCGTGAGCCAGGCCGTGCTGCTGGCGGCGTCCAGGACGTTGCCAACGCCGGAGTCGGTCCTGGGATTCAAACCTGGCGCCGACAACAAACTGGCCACCTACGACCAGGCCATCGGTTACCTGAGGAAGCTCGCCGCGGCCAGCTCGTCGATCAGGCTCGTGGAAGCCGGAAAGACGACGAACGGACGCGTCATGTATTTCGCCCTGATCTCGAACCCGAAGAATCTCGACAAGATTGATCGGTACCGCGAGATCGCCCAGCGCCTCGCGCATCCCCAGGGGCTCTCCGACGACGAGGCACGCCGGCTCGCGCGCGAGGGCAAGGCGTTCGTGCACCTCGACGGCGGCTGTCACGCCACCGAAGTGGCTGGCGTGCAGATGACGCTGCAGCTTGCCTACGACCTCCTCAACCGCGCGGCCGAGCCCGCCATCAAGGAAATCCTCGACAACGACATCTTGATGCTGTGGCCGACGATGAACCCCGACGGTCAGCAGATGGTGGGTGAATGGCTCGCGAAGAACGCAGGGACGCCCTTTGAACAGTCGGGCCTGCCCCGCCTGTATCAGGAGTATGTCGGTCACGACAACAACCGCGACGCCTACATGCTGAACATGATCGAGTCGCGCGTGATGGAGCATTTCTGGCGCCAGTGGGAGCCGAACATCATCTACGTGTTCCACCAGTCGTCACCGTTTCCGACGCGCATCTGGCTGCCGCCCTTCTCGGAGCCTGTCGGCCTCGACGCCCCGTATCTGGTGTCGCGCGAAATCAACATGATCGGCATGGCCATCGCGAAGAGCCTCGAGGAGCGCGGGCAGGTCGGCGCCACGCATATGGGCATCGCGTTTGACGCGTGGTACCCCGGCTATGTCGACTACGCGCCGGTGTTCAAGAACATCCCGGCGTTCTGGACCGAGACGGCGGGCAGCGGGGCCGCGCCGCGCGAGTACACGCTCAACGATCTTCCCGAGAGCTATCGCGACCTGAGACCGCAGAGTCTCTACTCGAGCCCGTGGCCGGGCGGGTGGTGGCGGCTGGGTGACGCGGTGGCCTACAACGAGACGGCGGCGATCTCGACACTCGAATTCGCGGCCAAGTACCGGGAATCCGTGCTCTACAACCGCTACCAGGCGGGCCGGGATCAGATTGCCGCGGGCAGGAAGACAGCGCCCTTTGCCTACATGATTCCGCAGAATCAGCGCGACCCGGTGGCAGCCGTCGAGATGCTCCGCCGCCTCGCGTTCGGCGGCGTCCGTGTGTCGCAACTGACCGCACCAGTCACGCTTGACAAGGTCGCCTATGCGGCTGGCACGTGGGTGGTGCCGACCGATCAGGAATTTGGCGCCATGGCGCGCGAGTTGTTCAACGCGCAGAAGTACCCGGATTTGCGCCAGTACCCGGGCGGCCCGCCCCTGCGGCCCTACGACGCGGCAGGTTGGACGCTGCCGATGCAGATGGGCGTGAAGATCACCGCGGTTGCCAGCCCCCTCACAGACGAGATGCGCGAGAACATGAAGATGCTTGGCGCGGTGTCGCCGCCGACCGCCAGGCCGACGCCGTATAACCTGACAACCTCGGCCGACCCTTCTCCATTTGACAGCGTGCCGGGCATCGGGTTCGATTCAAGTTCCTCGGCGGCAGCCATTGTTCCACTGGCAGGCACGATCTCTGGCAGCGGTCCGGCACTCGCCGTCGATCCCGCGCAGAACAACGCCTTCCGGGCCATCACGCGCGCATGGACGCTCGGCGCGAGCGTTCAGTTCGCCGCGGGTGCCCCGGGAGCCGGTGCGCGCTACATCATCAGTGGACTGCCTGACGCGGCTCAATCCAGCCTGGTCAAGTCGCTGGCGCTGGTCGCCGAACGCACGGCAGCCTCCGGCACCGCGATGAAGAAGCCCCGCATCGGGCTCTATCAGCCGTGGACCGGCAGCATGGACGAAGGCTGGACGCGCTGGCTGCTCGAGCAGTACGGCTTTGAATTCGTCAGCCTTCATCCCGAAGACTTCCACGCGCCGCTTCGCGACAAGGTTGACAGCATCATCTTCGCTGACGATGCGCGGGTTCCGGTTGAAAGCATCGGCCAGACGGGCGCGCGAGGAGCGGCGGGAGCAGCAGGCGCTCCGCCGGCAGGCGCTCCGGCAGCAGGCGCTGCGGCAGCGGGCGCCGCTCAGGCTGGTGGCGGCCGCGGCCAGGGCGGGCGAGGCGGTGGCTCGGGCCGGGTTGTGCGTCCGGAGTACGCCTACGCCCTGACGCAGGCCGACCTGCAGGCATTCGAGACGTTTGTCCGGGATGGCGGCACCGTGGTCTGCTTCAACTCGGCCTGCAGGTTCGTGGTTCAGCAGTTCAAGCTGCCCGTGAAGAACGTCGTCGAGGGCCTGAAGCCCGAGGAGTTCTTCCTGCGTGGATCGATTGTCAACGTGAAGACAGACCCGACTCATCCGGTGATGGCCGGCATGGCCGAGACCTCTGCCGTGTTTGTCGACGGCAGCCCTGTGTACGAGCCTCAGGTGGGATTCAAGGGCACGATTCTCGCCAAGTACGCCGACACCGGATCGCCGCTGCAGTCCGGCTACCTGATTGGCGAGAAGCACCTGCAGGGCAAGGCAGCGGCGCTCGACATTGAGCTCGACAAGGGACACGTCGTCCTGCTCGGCTTCCGTCCCCAGTGGCGCGGCCAGCCATTTGCGACGTTCCGCATCGTGTTCAACTCAGCGATCTACGTGCGATAGATCGGGACGTGCCCGGGCGCCTGAGGGGCGGCCACAGGGGGCCGCCCCTACGACGGACATGGTCAGGTGTAGGGGCAACCCCCCGTGGTTGCCCGGCGTCCGACACGCCGCGCTCTTACGCCGGCAGTCGTGTCAGCAGGTCGGCTGGCCGGTCGATGATCACATCGTCGTCTCGAAGCGCGGTCGGGTCGATGCGACGGAAACCGAAGCCGTAGCGCGCGACGCACGGTTGCACACCGGCCGCACGGGCGGTCGCGATGTCGACGTCCGAATCGCCAATGAGCCAGGTCTGCGAGGCCGACACCCCTTGCCGCTCCATCAACCACCGAAGCCCTTCGGGATTGGGTTTGCGCGGAAGCGGCCCGTCGCCGAACACGCAGTCGTGGAAGAACCGATCGAGGCCTGTGTGGCTCATGATGCGGCGAGTGGCCTGCTCGGGCTTGTTCGTCAGCATCGCCAGCCCGTGAGAGCGGCTCACCGCCGTGAGGGTCTCGATCGTTCCCGCGTACGGGATGGTGTGATCGAGCATCCGTCGATCGTAGATCTCGAGGAACCGGCTGAGTGCGCATGGCTGCGAATCCGCCGCGCCGGCCTGCGCGAGAATGCGTTCGACCAGCGTGTGGGCGCCTTCGCCGACCATCATGGTGACTGTGGCGTCGTCGAGCCGTCTCCCCCCGTACTCCTCCGAGAGATCGCTGGCCGACTCGGACAGGTCGTGAATCGAGTCCACCAGCGTTCCGTCGAAATCAAAGACGAGCAGCACAGCAGAGGTTCCGGACGCTACCCGTCACTGTAGGTGGCAAACGACGTGGGTGTTTCCCAGACTCGTACGGCCTCGACCGGGAAGCCCTGCGATCGCGCGTAGTCGTAGATGATCTTCGCGATGTGCTCGACGGTGGGATTGGCGTCCACGAGGAACAGCGGTTCGTTCTGCTCCTGCAGGGGCTTGACGAGCGGGTCGTCCCGGCGCAGGACCATCTTGTGATCGATATGCTCGTCGACCCACGACTTCACGACGCGCTTGATGTCGGCGAAGTCGCAGACCATGCAGCGGCTGTCGAGTTGCCCGCTCCGCACTTCGATCTCGGCGGTCGCATTGTGGCCGTGCGGGTGCTTGCAGATCCCGTCGTAGTCGAGCAACCGGTGGCCGTAGCAGAAGTCGATGCGCTTGGTGACGGAGTACATAGGCCTATTCGTTGATGTGCACGACCTTGGCGGGCGCAAAGCCGTTGAACCAGGTCGCCGAGGCGTTGCTGTACGCGCCGATGTCCTCGGAGTAGACGAGGTCGTCGAGTTGGAGTTCCGGAAGCGCCTCCGACTGCGAGATCGTATCGAGGCCATCGCAGGTCTGCCCGAACACGGCGCACACCTCGGTCGGGCCTTTCCTGAAGGCCTTGAAGTGGTACGGGCAGTGATCGAAGATGAGCCCCGAAAACGTGTGATAGACGCTGTCGTCGATGTAGTAGCACGGCTTGCCGTCCCGGACGGCTTTGCCAATCACGGTGGCGATCGAGGTCACCGCCGTGGCCACGAAGAAGCGGCCAGGCTCGGCGATGATCTCCATCTGCTTCGGGAACAGCCTGTCGATCTCGGTGTTGATGATCCTTGCCAGCTGGCTGAACGGCTGGACGTGGCGGTTGTAGCGCACGGGAAACCCGCCGCCGATGTCGAGGATCTTCAGGTCGAAGCCGCGCGAGAGCGCTTCCTGCCGCACCGCCGCCGACACATTGAGCGCCTGTACGAAGTTCTCGAAGTTCGTGCACTGGCTGCCCACGTGGAAGCTCAGGCCTTCCACGACCAGCCCGGCCTTGTGCGCTTCTTCGATCAGGGCAACAGCCTCGCCCGGCTCGCAGCCGAACTTGGAGGAGAGTTCGACCATTGATCCGGTGTTCGGCACCCGGATGCGCAGCAGCAGTCCGGCATGCGGCGCGAAATCGCGGACCTTGCCAATCTCGGTACGGTTATCGAAGGTAGCGAGCGGTTTGTACTTATCGAGCGCGCGAAGCGTGTCCTTCGGTTTGATGGGATTGGCGTAGACGATCTTGTCCCACACGAACGCCTGCCGCTCGGCGGCCGGCCGCTTCTTGATGAGGTCATACACGAGCATGAACTCGGGAAACGACGCCACGTCAAAGCTCGCCCCCGCGCGAAACATCGTTCGCACGATCTCGGGCGCCGGGTTCGCCTTGACAGCGAAGTACGCCTGCACGCGCGGCAGGTACTTCCTGAACTGCGCGTAGTTATGCCGGAGGATGTCGTGGTTGACCACCACGAGCGGCGTGCCGTGCTGCGCCGCCAGCGCCTTGAGTTGGGCAGGAGTCGTCTTGGTCATGGGCGTCAGCCGAGCACCGGATCGGAGCCGTCGAGCATCGTGAGCCTGGTGTGCATAAAGTACTCCCTGGTCAGCGCCTTCAGCATCGCCGGGCGCGCCTGGTACAGCCTGCGCAACTTCCGCTTCTTGTGCCTCGCCAGCGCGTAGTGGGTGAGGATCGGCATCGCAATGGTCGTGTCGGTGTAGCACACGACGGCGTCCGGCAGGCGATCCGGATCCACCTTGCCCCAGCTCACCGCCTCACTCGGGGTCGCGCCACTCAGGCCACCGGTGTCGGGCCGGGCGTCGGTCACCTGCAGGAAGAAGTCCTGGCCGAACTCCTTGATGCGGAGCACTTCCTGGATCTGCGGCTCGGTCTGCAGCATGAAGTTCTTCGGGCTGCCGCCGCCCCACAGCACCACGGCGCTCCGGCCGCCGCCGCGCTTGGCTGCCAGGACGATGGCGGTCGTTTCGTTGACGTCGATGGACGGGTTCAGCCGGAGCTTGTTGCCACGCAACTCCACGCCCGCGACGTTCATGCCGATGGTCGAGTCGCCCGGCGACGAGGTGTAGCACGGCACGCCAGCGCGGTACGCGGCCGCCAGCACCGACACGTCCTTGAGGCCAGCCTTGCGCTCCCACTCCGCCGCGTACTTGCCCAGCAGATGGTGCAGCTCGCCAGTGCCCATCTCCTTCTGGAACTCAGGCTGGACCAGGATGTCGCGCAGCGTCTCGTCGGTGGCCATCAGGCAGTCGCTGTAGCCCATCAGCACGTCATAGACGCGGACGATGTCGTTGTCGCGCAACTCGGTGTCGTCCATCGTGAAGCTGCCCATCCGGATGGGATAGTTCAGCGCGAAATGCAGGTCGTGATAGAGAATCGCGCCGGTGGAGACAATCCAGTCCACAAATCCCGCCTTGATGAGCGGCACGATCGACGAGCATCCCAGACCCGCGGGTGTCAGCGCCCCGGACAGGCTCATGCCGATGGTGACATGCGGCTCGAGCATCTTCCCGGTGAACAACTGGCAGGCTTCACGCAGCCGGCCCGAGTTGTACGCCAGAAACGCATCGTCAACGATATCCTCCAGCTTCTCTCTACCCGTGAGGTTCTTCGGAAGCACACGCTTGCCCGACATGAACTTGTGCCGGTCCGGACAGGCTTTCTTCTTCATCCAGTCCGGCATGTCGGACAGGTCCTTGCGGTAACGGCTTTGCGCGGTCGATTTCTTGGCCATCAGGTCTTGTCACTCCAGCGGGTCTTCTTGTGAATCCACGTATTATAGCAGCGACGTCGCGTGGGCCCGGCGGCTGAGCCCGCGCACGTGACGTTCAGCTGTGACCGAGGCAGGGCCGGCCGGCGATGTAGGTTTCGACCACAGTCAACTGCGGACTGAGCACGACGAGGTCGGCCACCGCCCCCGGCGCGATGACGCCGTGCCCGGTCAGCCCCAGTTCACGAGCTGGCGTGGTGGCGCAGAGCGTCGCGGCGTCGGCAAACCCGAGTCCACCTACGCCGGTCAGCACGCGAAACACGCGATCCATAGTGGCCGTGCTGCCGGCCAGCGTGTTGTCTTCGAGAAACGCGCCTTGTTCACGCACGTCGATGGTTCGCCCGCCAAGCCTGGCTCGCGTGCCGGGCGGAAGCCCGGCACCGGCGCTGCCGTCGGTAATGGCCATGACCCGGTCGGCGCCCTTCGCGGCAATCGCCGTTCTCAACATGCCGGGATGCACGTGATAACCGTCGCACACGATCTCGGCCGCGACCTCCGGCGCCTGCAGCACGGCGCCGGCAAGACCGGGCTCGCGGTGACCGACCGGCGGCATCCGGTTGAACAGGTGCGTCGCCTGGCGTGCCCCTGCGCGGATGGCGTCAATGGCGATGTCGAATGTGGCGGCCGAGTGGCCGAGCGACACGATGAGCCCGGATGCCACCAGGCGCCGGATGAACGTCACTGCCTCGTCCAGTTCCGGCGCCAGCGTGACGATGCCCACGTCCGGGCCGGCCTCCTCGATGACGCGCAGGATGTCGGCGCCGGAGAAGTCCTCGGTGTGAGCTGACTGGCGCTGGCCGCCTGCGGCCGCCAGCGCAGGGGCGAACGTCCTGAGGCACGCGATCGGCTGGGCGCCCCTGTAGTCCGGGTTGATGAAGTTGCTCTCCAGGTGAGCGGGCAGCACGCGCGCCGACCGGGCCGCCGGCGCTTCACGACACGCGCGTACAGCGTCCACCACCATCCGAAGTTCTGCGGGCGGGCACGCCACGGTCGTGGGCGAAAACGCCGTCACGCCGTACTTCGGCATCCGCGCGGCCAGATCGCGCACGGCGTTGGGCCCATCGAGCGAGTCGATCCCCTCGACGCCGTGCACGTGCACGTCAATGAAGCCGGGGACGATGATGTGGCCGTGCAGATCGACGCGCGCGACGTCGGACGCGGTCGGCACAACACGCGAGACGATGTCGGCGATCCGGCCGTTTTCGATGATGATGGTGCCCCCGGCGATCACGCGGTCGGGAAGCACGACGTCGGCGCCGGTAAGAATCAATGTCTGCGTCATGCAAGTTGGGTCGTGGGGTCAGACCCCAATCACAACATTCTTCGCGTTCTTGGATCCGGATTCCTGGAGAATGTTGTGTTTGGGGTCTGACCCCAATCATAGCTTGACACGGATGGCGGACGGAGCAAAGGTAGCCTTCATGAACAACTTCTGGCAGTCGTGGGGTCTCTATGCCGTGATCGTCGTCGCCGCGCTGCTCGCGGTCGGGATCTGGATCGTCTGGCTCAAGGGCAGACCATTCGCGGCAGGCGACCTGTTCCGCGCCAGCCGCCTCAGCAAGGGCAACCACCTGCTGCCGACCCAGGTGCTCATCACCGCGTCGAACGTCGTCCACTACACGCCGCAATGGTTCGGCAGGTACGAGCACTCGATTCACATCGCGCACATCGCGTCTGTCGGCATCGACACGCACATCATCTTCTCGGATGTCTACATCGAAACCTCCGGCGGCGCCGCGCCGATTCACTGCAAGGGTCACTACAAGAGTCATGCCGTCAGGATGAAGGAGCTGATCGAGGGCTACCAGACGGCGTACTTCTCGATCGGTGGATCAAAGCCCGCTCCGCCGCCACCGGCCCCGGGTGGCGCGGTCCGAAGCTAGGACATTCCTATGCGGGGTACATTCAAGGATCCTCTCGTGCTGGCATGCTGCGTTGGCGCCGGCGCCATCGTCGCTGGTTTCTGGCTCATCCGCGGCGCGTCCGCGCCCGCGTGGGGCGCCTTCCTGCTGGCGTGGGTGGCGGGGGCGCTCGCGTATCGCTTCCACGTGAGAGGCCGGACGGCAGTAGCCGACGCGCAGCTCCAGCATCGCCGGGCCTCGGAGATTGCGCTGGCCACCGTCGAAGCCCTCGCGCGGGCGATTGAAGCGAGGGCACGCTCGTCGCGCACCGACATACGCCGCGAACAGGCGTACGCGGTCGAGATGGCGAAGGCGTTTGGCATGCCGGCCCAGGAGGTCGAAGGCGTCAGGATGGCGGCGCTGCTGCACGATGTCGGCAAGCTCGGCGTCCCGGACCACATCCTGACGAAAAAGGGACCGCTCACGCCCGAGGAAACCGGCAAGGTTCGCGTCCATTCGCAGCTTGGCGCCGACATCATTGCGGACGTGCCGTTTCCCTATCCTGTCGCCTCGCTCGTGCTCTGCCACCACGAACGGTGGGATGGGTCGGGCTACCCGGCGGGCATCAGCGGCAGCGACATCCCGCTCGGCGCGCGCATTCTGTCGGTGGTCGATCACTTTGTGTCGCTGATCTCCGATCGCCCATTCCGCAAGGCCGTCTCGCGCGCCCACGCGATCGAGGCGTTGTGGCGCGAAGCCGGGGATGCGCTCGATCCGGTCCTGGTGGCGCGCTTTGTCGAACTGCTGCCGTCGCTCGAGGCCGCTTTCGCGACGGGAGCACGGCCTGGCATGCGGCTGCACGCCACTGGAGCGACAGGCGAGCATCCGCGTCACGCCGGAGTCTCCGCCTCCGGTGCCTCGGTCTTCGACGAGATCGCGCTGGCCCACAAGGAGATCTACGCGTTGTACGAGGTCGCGCAGGGGCTGGGAAACAGCCTCGGCGTGGCCGATTCAATGGGCGTGATTACCGAAAAACTCCGCGAGCTCGTGCCGTTCGCGAGCTGCGCGCTCTTCCTGCACGATACCATCGGGGGAGTGGCCCGCTGCCGGTATGCTATCGGCACGGGCGCCAAGCAGCTGCGGCAGATGGAGCTGCGCGTCGGATCGGGATTGATTGGCCGCGTGATCGTGACGCGCGAGTGCCGCGTCAATGAGGATCCGGGAGACGACTTCCTCTCGATTGGCGTGCCGGCCGACGGTCAGGTCCTGAAGTCGGCGCTGGTCTGCCCGCTCATCGTCGCCGAGCGCGTGATTGGTGCCCTGGCGATGTACCACACCGAGCCGGAGTTCTTTACCGAGGACCACCATCGTCTCGCGATGCGGGTGAGCGCGCAGGCGTCGGCGGTGCTCCACAACTCGGTGCTCTTCGAACGGACGCACGAGGAAGCGGTCACCGACCAGTTGACCGGACTTCCGAACAACCGCTTCCTCATCCTCCACCTGACCCGCGAGTTGGCCCGAGCGAGGCGCCTCGCCTCGTCGGTCGCCGTGCTGCTGCTGGACCTGGACAACCTCAAGGACATCAACGACAACTACGGGCATCCGGCCGGTGACCGCGCGCTGCGCGAAGTGGCGTCGGTCCTGCGCCGCGCCATCCGTCCGTACGACGTCGTCTCCCGATGCGGCGGCGACGAGTTCATCGTGCTGCTGTCGGACTGCGGCATCGAGGACGCCGAGGCCAAACGCATCGAACTTCAGCAGGCGGTCGACGCGCTGCCGTTTGTCGTGCGCGGCACGCAGCGGGTGCGATTGGCCGCCAGCATCGGCGCGGCCGTGTTTCCGCGGGATGGCGACACGTACGAGGCGTTGCTGGCCGTGGCGGATCAGCAGATGTACCGGGACAAGGGCCAGCGCAAGCGCCTCACCCCGGCCCCATCCGGCATCCCAGCCGCGAGCGACACCGAGTCCGTCGCTGACGTGGACCTGCGGAGGGCGGCGGAGGGAGTGTTGTAGTGGGATCCTGCCGCCCGTGTGTTCGCGGCATCGTCAGGGACACACCGTGGTCGGCGCTGGTCCGGCTCGACCTGGGCACGTCGAGGTTTCGATTCAGGGCCGGTCAGGCCGCGACACTCGGCCGCTCCTCTGCCGCGGCCAAGGCCTATTCGATTGCCTCCTCCCCGGACCTGGAGCGACGAAAACACGAAATCGAGTTTCTCATCGGGACGAAACGGGGCGGGCGCTTCGGCCCGCAGCTGGCGGGACTCACGGTTGGCAGCGCCGTCTCACTCACAGGCCCATTCGGCACATTCGTGCTGCCTGAGCCCTTGAGAGAACGGCGCCTCCTCTTCATTGCCGGCGGTACGGGCATCGCTCCCCTGCGGTCGATGATCTATTCGGCCCTGGCGCGGCGGAACCCGGCCGCGATCACGCTTCTCTACAGCGCGCAATCGCCTGACGGCTTCGCGTTCGTTCAGGAGTTCAGGCGATTGTCCCGGGCCGGACGCCTGTGCCTGCGCCTCACGGCCACGCGCAAGGCCGGCAGGGCGTGGAGGGGACGCCGCGGACGGATACAAACGTCCTGGCTCAGGCAACTGCTTCGGGCTGGACCGACGCTCTGTTTCGTGTGCGGCCAGCCGGCGTTCGTCGAGAACGTGTCGGGGATGTTGGAGAGCCTGGGTCTCCCGTCAACCTGGATCAAGCGCGAGGGTTACTGAGGGACGACGCAGGACGCCTGGAACCGGTTTCAAAACCCGTTCTGGCGACCACGGAACGGGCCGCTCACGCAGGGTGTGAAGCCGTCTCTATAAACCCATCACGTGGAAGCCGGCATCCACCATCAGCACTTCGCCGGTGATGGCTGCGCTTTCGGGTCCCAGCAGGAAACGGCCCGTCTGGCCGACTTCGTCCAGTTCGATGTTCCGGCCGAGCGGCGCCCGATCGCGGTACACCTGCAGGATGCTCGCGAAGCCCGAGATCCCCGACGAGGCCAGCGTGCGGATCGGCCCGGCCGAGATCGCATTGACCCGGATGTTGCGCCGACCCAGGTCGGCGGCCAGATAGCGCACCGACGCTTCGAGCGCGGCCTTGGCGACGCCCATGACGTTGTAGTTCGGAAACACGCGCTGACTGCCCAGGTAGGTGAGCGTGAGGATGCTGCCTCCGCCGCGGGCCGCCATCAACGGCGCGGCGCCTCGCGACAGCGCGATGAGGGAATAGGCGCTGACATCGAGCGCGAGGCGGAAGCCTTCGCGACTGGTCTCCACAAACGGCCGCGACAACTCCTCGCGCGGGGCGAATGCCGTGCCATGGAGCAGGAAGTCGAGTCCGCCGAACTCCTTCCCGATGGTCGCGTAGACGTCGGCGATCTGCTGGTCGGATGTCACATCGCACTGCAGGAGCAGCGGGCTGTTCAGCTCCGCCGCCAGTTCCTCGACGGTCTCGGTAAACCGCTCTCCCTGGTACGCCAACGCCAGCCGGGCACCATCCTGCGCGAGCGCCTTCGCGATGGACCATGCGATGGATCGCTTGTTGGCGACGCCGGTGATCAGGCCGAACTTACCGGACAGGTCGCTCATCGATGCGGGTGTCAGTTCTTCTTGCCGCGGCCGGGACGGCCGCCGAAGGAATGCCGGGACGAGCGATTGGGCCCTCCCCCTTGCGCGCCGCCCGGGCCCGGTCTGCCGCCCTGCGGCGAAAATCCGCCCCCTTGACGACCGCCGCCCGGTCGGCTGTGGCCCGATGCGGACTTGCCACCACCGCCCGGCCGGTGCGGTCCGCCATGCCCAGCCCGAAACGACTTGCCGTGCCCACCAGCGCCTCGGCCGCCCGTGTTGTGCATGGTGAATTCGGGAATCCGCCGCTCTGGCGTCTGGCCTTCGATCTTCGGCAACGTCGCCCGGATCAGCTGGCGATTAACGGGGCCGTCAACACGCGCAGCGTCCGCAGGTGGCGCATCGCCCGCCGCGGCGGGAGTATCAGTCTGGCCCTTCCGGGCGTCGAGATCGCTCGATACCTCAGGCGAAGCGGCAATGACTGGCGGCACTCCCGGCGTCACGACCATGCCTGCCGGCGGCAGAGGAGGAGGTCCGGCCACGGGCTTTTTCTTCCGCGTCGGCGGCACCTTCGCCGCGCGATAGTCGTGTTCGGCGTCGCACGCCGTGCAGCGCACCTGGCGGATGTCGCCATCCACCATCGCCACGATCGCATGGTCGCTGACGCGCCGCTCGCGCGGACAGTAATCTTCCACAAATTCACCAACTCGAAGCTGGCGCTTCACCATCAAAAGATCCCCCGGAAACTCGGGCTGGAAAGGGAGGGGCTGAAGGACGTCTGATTTTAGCAAAGCTACCGCTGGAAGGGCAAATGCTACTGCAGCCAGGCGCGCAGTTCGGCGAGCGCGGCGGCAACCGCGACGGGGCTGGTGGATTGGGGTGTCTGCTTGGCCGTAACAGAGGCGCTGGCGGAGATGACGGCAGCGACATCCGGAGCGAAGAGAGGGCTGAAGCGGCGCCACTCGTCGTCTCGGAGATCAGAGAAGTCGCGCCCCTCGGCGACCAGCTGGCGAACGATGGCCCCGACAGCGGCGTGGGCCTCGCGGAATGGCACCCCGTGCGCGACGAGGTAGTCGGCGACATCGGTGGCCAGCAGCAGGCCCGATGCGGCCGCCTCGGCCCGCCCGGCGTTCAGGCGCAAGCCCGCCATGACGGCCGCGGCGACGTCCAGCGAGGGCGCGAGCGTCGCCTCGACCTCGAAAGCGGCTTCCTTGTCTTCCTGCAGGTCGCGGTTGTAGCCGCTCGGCAGGCCCTTCATGGTCGTGAGCCACCCGGACAGTCGCCCGAGCACGCGGCCAGACTTGCCACGCATCAGTTCCAGTGGATCGGGGTTCTTCTTCTGCGGCATCAGGCTGCTGCCGGTTGCGAACCTGTCTGGCAGATCGAAGAACGCGAATTCCTCGGACGTGAAGATGATGATGTCTTCAGCCATCCGGCTCAGGTGGACCATCGTGAGCGAGGACGCGTAGAGGAAGCTCGCGACGAAGTCGCGATCGGATGTGGCGTCAAGGCTGTTGGCGACGATGCGCGAGAAGCCGAGCCGGTCGGCCAGTGCCCTTGTGTCGACGGCGTACGTCGTGCCGGCGATCGCGCCAGACCCCAGCGGCATCTCGTCGGTTTCGTGGAGCACCTGATCGAAGCGCTGGCAGTCGCGCCGGAACGCCGCCGCATGCGCCAGAAAGAAGTGTGCGACCAGGATGGGCTGCGCCCGGCGCAGATGCGTGTACGACGGCATCGTGTGCAACGCCGACGCCTGCGCCTGGTCGGCCAACGCGGTGACGAGCCGGCGCAACCGGTCGATGAGCAGCGGAATGCGCCGCTTGAAGTAGAGACGCAGGTCGAGCGAGACCTGCTCGTTGCGCGACCGCCCCGTGTGCAGGCGGCGGCCCGCATCCCCTATGCGATCGATCAGTTGACGTTCGACGAAGGCGTGGACGTCCTCGTCCGAGCCGGCCACAAACGCCGGGTCGCGCCGGCCCATTTCGAGAATGTCCCGCAAGGCGCCATCAATCGCGCTGGCGGCTTCGGCTGACATGGCCCCGGCTTTGGCGAGCGCTTCGGCCCATGCCAGACTGCCGGTCACATCGTCTTCGAACAGGTGCCGGTCACACGACAGCGACACCCCGTACGAGAAGACGTCGGGATCGGGATCCGTGTCGAACCGGCCGGACCACAGGTGCGACATCAGACCGCTTTCGGCCGTACTACGGCTCTGCCGGCGAGTTCCCACTTGCGGGAGACCGTCTCGACAGGCAGGCCATAGAGCTTGATGAAGCCCACCGCGGCGGTGTGATCGAACGTGTCGCCCTCGTCGTAGGTCGCCAACCCGTAATCGTAGAGCGCGAACGGCGACTGGCGACCGACCACGCGGCAGGCCCCCTTGAAGAGCTTGAGGCGAATCGTGCCGGTGACGCGCGGCTGGACCGTGGCCGCGAACGCGTCGATGGCCTCGCGCACCGGCGAGAACCAGAGCCCGTTGTACACGAGGTCCGCGTACTTGAGCCCCAGCTCCTGCTTGATCCGGGACAGATCGCGCGGGCTTACGAAGTTCTCGAGCTCGCGGTGCGCCGAGTGCAGGACGACGGCGGCGGGCGCCTCGTAAATCTCACGCGACTTGATGCCGACCAGCCGATTCTCGACCATGTCGATCCGACCAACGCCATGCGCGCCTGCGATGGTGGCGACACTGGCGATGATCTCCGTTAACGGCATCGAGACGTCGTTGACGGCGACGGGCACGCCCTGCTCGAAGGTGAGTTCGAGGTAGGCCGGCTCGTCGGGACACTCTGCCGGGTCTTTCGTGAGTGTGTAGACATCGTCTGGCGGCTCCACCCACGGATCCTCGAGCACGCCGCATTCAATCGACCGCCCCCAGAGGTTGGCGTCGGTGCTGTAGGGGCTGGCGACGGTGACCGGCACCGGGATCCCGCGCCTGCGGGCGTACTCGATCTCGTCGGGGCGGGTCATGCCCCACTCGCGGGCCGGCGCAATCACGCGGATGCCGGGCTCGAGCGCACGCGCGGACACATCGAGACGCACCTGGTCGTTGCCCTTGCCGGTGCACCCGTGGGCGATGGAAGCGGCGCCCTCGATACGGGCGATCTCGACGAGCTTTCGCGCGATGAGCGGCCGCCCGAGCGCGGTGGCGAGCGGATAGGCGCCTTCGTAGATCGCGCCGGCCTGCAGCGCCGGAAGGATGTACTGGCTGGCGAACTGCTCGCGCACATCGAGCACGTGAGCCCGCACGGCCCCGGCGGCCAGTGCCCGCTCGCGGATCGATTCGAGCTCCTTGCCCTGCCCGAGGTCCATCGTGACGCACACGACCTCGGCGTTGTACGTCTCGGCGATCCACGGCACCGCCACCGACGTGTCCAACCCGCCCGAATACGCCAACACCACCCGTTCCTTCGCCATCACCGTCTCCTCTTCTTCTCATCGGACGGGCGCGATCGCTCGCGCCCCTGCGACTGCGGAATCGATCTGTCCGTAGGGGCAACCCCCTGTGGTTGCCCCAGTGTCAGGGCGGGCACGGGGGCCCGCCCCTGCGAATGTCCTCCGAATCCCTCATCCCCGCGCCATCCGCCGCAGGCTCCCCGCGACGTTCGTCGCGGCCCGTGGGTCCCGGCACACCAGCAACACCGTGTCCTCGCCCGCAATCGAGCCGACAATGCCATCGAGCGCGGCGGCGTCGACGGCGGCGGCTAGCGGCTGTGCCTGCGCCTGGTTCGTCTTGAGCACCACCAGCTGCCCGGCGCGGTCCACGCCAGTCAGGAACTCCGCGACGGCGTGCTGCAGACGCGCGGCGGCGAGACCCGGGTTGGCGATGTCGGTGCCCGGGCGGTGGTACGCCCCGTCGGCGGTGTTCTTGACCAGTCCCAGCTCCCCGAGATCACGCGACAGCGTGGCCTGGGTGACGGAGAACCCGCTTCCGCGGAGCTTCTTCCGCAGCTCCTCCTGGCTCGAGATCGACCGGTGATCGATCAGGGCGAGGATGGCAGCCTGCCGTTGTGTCTTCATGGTCATCCACCGAACAGCATGAATATACATCGTCATGCATATTGACGCAAGCCTGATGTCGAGTTCGTTGGGAATTGCCTTGACTCAGGCAGAGTTCGGAATGCATACTTATGCATCCGAGGACGCGTCACTGCCAGCCATCGATCACGCCCCGATTCGTGTCGGCATTGCCGGAGCCACTGGGTACGCCGGCCTCGAACTGGTCCGTCTCCTCGCCCGGCACCCGGCCGTGCGGCTGACGCTGGCCACCTCGTCAGGCAACGCCGACCCGCGCCGGGTCCCCTCGCTGGCGAAAATCTGGGACGAACCCATCGTGCCCCTCGACACCAGAGCGCTGGTGGAGGCGTGCCACGTGGTCTGCATGGCGCTGCCCGAGAAGGCCTCGGCTTCACTCGGCACCGAATTGGTCGCTTCAGGCCGGCGTGTGATCGATCTGTCTGGCGCGTTCCGGGTCCGTGAGGCTGCCGCCAGGTCGACGTGGTATCCCGATACCGTCAGCGTGCCGGACGGCACGGTCTACGCCCTGCCGGAACGGTGCCGGGCCGCCCTCGCGCACGCGACACTTGCGTCCTGCCCGGGCTGTTACCCGACCGCGGCGCTCCTGGCGCTGCTTCCACTGGCGGACGCGGGCCTGATCGACGGCGACGTGATCATCGACGCCAAGTCGGGTGTCTCGGGCGCGGGCAAGGTGCCGAGCGAGCGCACGCACTTCTCCGAGAACCACGGCAGTGCGGCCGCCTACGGCGTATTCGGTCACCGCCACACGGCCGAAATGGAGCAGGAGCTGGGCCGCAACGTGACGTTCGTGCCGCACCTCGTGCCGCTCAATCGCGGAATCCTCGAGACGATCTACGCGAGGCTCGCTCCGGGCGCGACGGCCGACGCTGTCGGGCAGGCGCTCGAATCCGCGTACGCCGATGCCCCATTTGTCAGGCTGCGGGGCGACGCGCTGCCGGAAATCAAACACGTGGCCTACACGAACTTCTGTGACATCGGCTGGCGTATAGACGGAAGCACGCGCCGGCTCGTGATCGTCTCGTGCCTCGACAATCTTCTCAAGGGCGCGGCCAGCCAGGCTGTGCAGAATCTGAATCTGATGTACGGGCTCGACGAGCGGACGGGGTTGTGGGCATGAGCCGGCCGACCGTTCTCAAGCTCGGCGGCGAACTGCTCGAAGATGCCGGCGCCATGCAGGCCATCGCGCGCACGATTGCCGCTGTCGCCCGGCGTGTCCCGCTGGTCGTCGTTCACGGCGGCGGCCGGGACATCGACGCCGAACTGGCGAAGGCCGGCATTCCGAAGCGGCAGGTGGACGGCATCCGCGTGACCGACGAGGCGACCCTGGCGGTTGTGGTGCCGGTGCTCGCCGGGACAATCAACACGAGGTTTGTCGCGGCCATCGCGGCCGCCGGCGGTCAGCCCGTCGGGGTAACGGGCGCAGACGCCGGGGTGGCCACCGTCGAAGCGGCGCCGCCCATGCGCACCGCTGCCGGAGAGAACGTGTCGCTCGGCCGCGTGGGACGTCCCGTCAACGACGGTGTCCCTCACCTGCTGCACCACCTGCTGGCGGGGCGCTATGTGCCGGTCGTCGCCAGCATCGGCGCCGACAAGGCCGGTGCGCTCTTCAACGTCAATGCCGACACGATGGCCGGCGCGCTGGCGGAACGCCTCTGGGCCGAGCGGTTGGTCATCGCCGGCACCACGCCGGGGGTCGTCGACGCGGACGCGCACACCATCGCCGAGCTCAGCGAATCGGCCGAACAGCAGATCGTCGAATCGGGCACCGCCAATGCCGGCATGCTCGCCAAGCTGCAGGCGTGCCGCGCGGCGCTCAGAGCAGGCGTCGGCTCGGTGCTGATCGTCAACGGCCGTGACACCTCGCGCCTCGAATCGGCGGTGGTTCGGGGCACGTCCGCCGACGGCTCCATGACGAGGGTGGTTCCATGACGTCTCAGGCGCCCGTCGAATCAGGCGCGCAGCCTTCCCCGGTGAAGGCGCTCGAAGACCGGCACCTCCTTCAGACCTACCGCCGCATCCCGGTGGTCTTCACGCGCGGCGAAGGCGTCTACCTGTATGACGACAGCGGGCGGCGCTATCTGGATCTGATCTCCGGCATCGGCGTCGCCTCGCTTGGTCACGCCAACCCGGCACTGGCTGCCGCGCTGGCGGATCAGGCACGGACACTCATCCACACCTCGAACCTCTACTACCACGCGCTTCAGGGTCAGGTTGCCGCCAGGCTCACCGCGCTCTCGGGGCTTCCGCGCGTCTTCATCTGCAACAGCGGCACCGAAGCGGTCGAGGCGTGCCTGAAGTTCGCACGCCGATTCTGGTACACCTCCGGCGATCTTCATCGGACCGGATTCGTGGCACTCGAGCATGCCTTCCACGGCCGGACCATCGGTTCGCTGTCGGTGACCTGGAACGAACACTACCGCGCGCCCTTCGAGCCGCTGCTCGACGACGTGACGTGGGTCCCGGCCAGCGACCCGGACGCACTGGTTGCGGCGGTGTCGTCGACGACAGCCGCCCGTATAGTGGCAGCCAGTCAGGGAGAGGGCGGCATCCGGCCGCTCAGCCCGGAGATGGCCGCGGCCATGGAACGCGCGCGTCAACGCAACGGCGCGTTGCTGATCGCAGACGAGGTCCAATGCGGTCTCGGGCGGACAGGCACCGCGTTCGGGTACCAGCGCCTCGGCATCCAGCCCGATCTCGCGGCCATCGGCAAAGCCCTCGGTGCGGGCGTGCCGGTCGGTGCCGCGCTTGTGTCGCAGATGGTGGCGTCGGCTGTCTCGTTTGGCGACCACGGCACCACGTACGGCGGCAACCTTCTGGCGTGCCGGGCGGCGCTGGTCTTCCTCGAAGCGCTCACGAGCGGCGGCCTGCAGGAGCACGTGCGCGAGGTCGGCGGGCGGTTCGGAGAGGGCCTGCGCGAGCTGGTCGCAAGACACCCGGTGGTCCGCGAGGTTCGTGGCGCCGGCCTCATGTGGGGTCTTGATCTGGCCGTCGACGCAACGCCCTACGTCGAAGCGGCGCTCCAGCGGGGCCTGCTCGTCAATCGGACGGCCGACACAGTGGTTCGCATGCTGCCTCCGTTTGTGATCTCCCGCGGCGAGCTGGACGAAGCCCTGACAGTGCTGGACGGCGTGTTCACTGATGTCGCCAGGTCCCTCGATTCATGAGTTCGGCGACGAGTTCATTCCCTCAGGACCTGGTGCTGAGCGAGTAACTGTGATTGGAGCGCCATGCAAGAACACGCAATCGTAATGGCGAGTCGAAGCGCCAGGGAGGCGGCCGCGTCATGATCCTGCTTCCCATTCACGCCTCTGTGCTGCAGGCCCCGACGCCAGGGATGCAACCGCCTCCGAAGACCGACACGCTCGACGTGCGCCAGGCCGTGGCCACCGATGCACCGTTCATCCACGACTTGATCGTGCGCTACCAGCAGGCCGGACATCTGCTGCCCCGCTCGCTCGGCGACATCGCGACGCACGCTTCCCGCTTCGTTGTCTCGATTGAGGACGGCGCCGTGCTCGCCTGCGGCGAACTGGCCCCGCTCAGCCGCAGCGTCGCCGAAGTGCGATCGCTGGTCGTCGACGAAGCGGCGCGCGGGCGCGGTGTGGGCCGGATGGTCATCGACCACCTGCGCCGCCGTGCGAGAGGGGCTCACTACGGCACGCTCTGCGCCTTCACACACGACCCGCGTTTCTTCGTCAGGCTGGGATTCTCAATCGTGCCGCACTTCTGGCTGCCCGAGAAGGTGTCGGCCGATTGCTGGAGTTGCGCGCTCTTTCAGAAGTGCGGCCAGTGCGCAATGGTCGATACGCAGGTCGGCCGGTCGGCCATTCCCCCGACGAACACGGAGATCTTGTCGTGAAGAGCGTCGTCCCCCCCGGTGTCACCATCGACCATGTCCCTGGCGGTATCACCGCGCCCGGTGGCTTCTGCGTGGCGGCCTGCGCGTCGGGCATCAAGAAGGCCGGGGGCCTCGATCTCGCGCTGATCGTTTCGGACGCCCCGGCCTCGGCCGCCGGTGTCTTCACGACCAACAAAGCCCAGGCCGCCCCCGTGCTCGTGTCGCGCGAGCATCTCGCCGCCTCCGGCGGTCACGCCCGCGCCATCATCGTCAACAGCGGGTGCGCCAACGCATGCACCGGGCCTGAAGGGCTGGCCGTCGCCCGTAGTTCGGCCGACTTCGTCGCCTCGGCGATCGGCTGTCGGGCCGAGCAGGTGCTGGTCGCCTCGACGGGCGTCATCGGCGTGCAGCTCGACGTCGACAAGATCAGAAGAGGCGCGGCACTGGCTGCGAGAGCGCTTTCGCGTGGCGCCCATCATGAGGCGGCGCTCGCCATCATGACCACGGATCGCGAGCCGAAGGAAACCGCGGTCAGGGTGACCACGCCGGCTGGCGCGTTTCACATCGGCGGGATCGGGAAGGGCGCCGGCATGATCGAGCCGCACATGGCGACCATGCTCGGATTTGTGACGACCGATGCTCTTGTCGATCCGTCAGTCCTGCGACGCGCGCTGGTTGACGCGGTCGAGGTCACGTTCAACGCGATCAGCGTCGATGGCGACACATCGACCAACGACACGGTCTTCCTGCTTGCAAGCGGCGCCAGCACGGTTGTCGTCGATGACGCTGCGTATCAGGCGCTGGTGGCCGGGCTCATCGAGGTATGCGGCACGCTGGCGCGCGCGATCGTGCGCGGGGGCGAGGGAGCCACCAAGCTCGTGTCGATCACCGCGAGCGGGGCCGCAACCCCGGGAGACGCCAAACGAGCGGCCCACGTAATCGCCAGTTCGCTGCTCGTGAAAACCGCGATCCACGGAGGCGATCCCAACTGGGGCCGGCTGGTCGCGGCCGCGGGCCGGGCCGGTGTCGCGTTCGACATCGATCGCGTGCAGGTCCATGTCGGGCCAATCGTGCTCTTCAGCGACGGCGTCCCGTACGACGACCGAGCGGCGGAGGCGGCCACCTATCTGACGGGCAGCGAGATCAACATCGAGGTCAACCTCGGCAGCGGAGGATCCTGCGCGGCCACCGTCTGGACGTGCGACCTCAGCGCGGAATACGTCAGGATCAACGGGGAATACCGGACTTAGGGCCGGGCGCGATCGGTCGCGCTCCTGCGCATGTCTTCCGAGCCCCGAATCGGGAAGCCCGAATCCCGACTTCCTGGCAACGCCAGCCGCCCTCCCCCAATCCTCCCTCCCACTTCCCCCACGACAAACGCGGGCTGACGGTGTATCTTCTACGCACACAAACCCGAACGGGGCTGGGAGCCCACACTATGGACTTCGCGATGCGCGCTCTGATGGGGCTGATCTTCGTCGCCCTCCTCGGCTTCGTCACCCTCGGCCTGCCGGTGCTGGCGTTTCTCCGGACGCAGCGGCTCAGGAACGAACTGAACGAGCTGCGCGCCGGGCTCGCGCAGACCGGCGCCGATGTGGAGCGGGTTCGGTCCATGCTGCACAAGTTCAAGGCCGACATGACGGATGCTCCGGCCAGCGTGCCCGCGGTGGCGGGCGTGCCCGCAGTTGCCGGGCGGGCGACGTCACCTGTTGCCGCACCCTCCGCGGCACGAGGAGCTGATGCTGCAGCGGCGCGCGTCGCCTACGCCGCGCCGGCCGCGCGCTCAACCCCGGGCGGGTCGGTTCTTTCGCCAGGCGGCCCGTCACCATCTGCCCGCGTCGCGCACGCGGCACCGTCAGGCAACGCCAACGACGGGCTCGACACGCTCGAGACAAGAATCGGCGCGTACTGGCAGCTGTACCTGGGCATGGCCGCGCTGTTGCTGGGGCTGGGGTTCTTCATCAAGTACGCCTTCGACAACGAGTGGATCAACGAGACGACGCGCGTCGTGCTGGGTGGCGTGATCGGCGCCGGCATGGTGCTCGGCGGGCTCGCGATCTCGCGCCGCGGATACCGCCTCTATGGAGAGATCGTGGCGGGCGGCGGGTTTGTCGCGATGTACTTTTCGACCTACGCGGCGTTCAACTTCTACGGTCTCGTATCGCAACCGGTCGCGTTCGGGTTGATGGTCGCCATCACCGCTGGCGCCGCCTTCGTCTCGGATCGCGATCGTTCGCAGGGCCTCGCATTTGTGGCCGTGCTCGGCGGATTCCTGACGCCGTTTCTTGTCGGCCGCAACGAGGATGCGCAGGTGGTGCTGCTGACCTACGATGCGATTCTGGTCGCCGGGACCATGTTCCTGGCCCGGCGCCGGCAGTGGCCGATCGTGAACCTGGCGAGCTATGGGCTGACGTTTCTCACGTTCGGTGCCTGGGCCGCACGGTACTACACGCCCGACAAGTACGTGACGACCGAAGTGTTCCTGACGATCTTCTGCGGGATGTTCGCCTACATGCTCCGGGTGTCGGAGCGCGCACGCACCGGGAACAGCGAGGTCCTCTCGACGGTGCTGTGGACGGCGC
>Ga0315286_10000530_pt1 | contig 32177 bp, 30 predicted proteins | sample YL17G10_0_MG_FD_205038 | JGI IMG/M metagenome (GOLD analysis project Ga0315286, IMG submission 205038) | Sediment microbial communities from Yellowstone Lake, YNP, Wyoming, USA - YL17G10_0 | ecosystem: Environmental > Aquatic > Freshwater > Lake > Sediment | place: USA: Wyoming | collected... | reverse complement strand
CGGCCTTCCGCAACGTGGAGCTGCCGCTCATTTACAAAGGCTTGAAGAAAAAAGAACGGGAAGAGAAAGTCCGCCGGGCGTTCGAACTTGTCGATATGGCCGGACGGATGACGCACCGGCCGCCGGAACTCTCCGGAGGCGAACGGCAGAGAGTGGCGGTCGCCCGGGCGCTGGTCAACGAGCCGTCGCTCATCCTGGCCGATGAGCCCACGGGCAACCTGGATTCCAAAACCGGACAGGAGATTCTCAACCTCTTCCACAAGCTTCACGAGCGCGGCAACACGATCATCATGGTGACTCACGATGCCAACATTGCCCAGCAGACCGAACGGATCCTTTTTCTCAAGGATGGAAAGCTCGAGCGCGAAGTCAGAAAAGGAGCTGGGCGATGAATTTCGGCAACCGATTGCAGGGCGTCTTTTTCGCTCCCAAACCGACTTTCAAGGCCATCGCCGAGAGGCCGGTCTGGGTGGATGCACTCATCGTGATCCTCATCGTCTATGCCCTCTTTTCGTATCTCTCCGCCCCCATCGGCTATAAAGACACCCTGGCCCTCTACAAAGACAACGTCAAGCTCCAGGAGAGGATGGGCAAAGAACGCTTCGACAACATGATCAAAGGCATGGAAAACCCGACGACAGGGATGATCCTCGGCCGGAACGTCGGGATGGGCCTCGGCCTGCTCGTCATCGGATTTCTCGTCTCCAGCCTGATCCTTCTCATCATCGGCCGGATGGGCTCGACCGAGGGAAATTTTGTCATGATCTTCGCCGTCTTGCTTCACGCCAATTTCATCGACAAGCTCCTCGGTTCGGCGGTCAAACTGGCCTTGATTCTAACCCGGAAGTCCGTCATCCAGACCACGACCAGCCTGGCCCTTCTCGCCCCCAACGCGGAACTCGCGTCCCCCGCATTCATTGTCCTCAGCCAGTTCGACTTTTTCCAGCTATGGACGTATATCGTCCTCGGCTTCGGCCTGGCTGCTGTTTTCAAATCTTCGGTGAAAAAAGGCATGATCATCTCCTTCTCCTTCTGGTTTCTCAAAAGCCTTGTCGTCGTCGCCCTCGGTTTCTTCGCCTCCGGCCTGGCAGGATGAGCTCAGGGCAAATCCCGCGTCACCACGCGGATTTTCCCCGGCGCGGAAAATCCGCTCGCCCTCGTTCTCGACCTCTCGGAAAAACTCCGTTTTTCCGAACCATGCCCGGTCTCGCCCTCGGATGGGTTCCGCCGGGGTATGCCCTTCGCTCCGAGTTAATAAGGTTCCCGTCGGCACATCTTAAAATAATTGACACCTGCCGGGTCTCGGGCTAAATTAAGCTCATGACCGAACGGCTGCTCGAAGGCACGCTCACCGACACGCCCTTTCCCCGGATTCTTTTCCGGATCTGGCAGCGGGAAAACTCCGGCCGGGTGCGATTGCAGAAAAAAGAAGAAGAAAAATTCGTCGACGTCGACAAAGGCAGGGTGACCATCGAACAGAGCGGCCTGGATCAAACGGAGTTCCTCGCGACCCTGGCCGCGAAGCGGGTCCTCTCCGTTGAACAGGCCAAGCGGAGCGAGACGTACGCGGCGGCGAAAAACGTATCCCTTGTCCGAGCCCTGAGCGAGCTCGGCCTGATCAATCCGCTGCCTCTCTGGAACCTGATGGAATCCTTCTACGTCCGGCGGATTTTCGATCTGTTCGAGTGGGACGAAGGCCGTTTCTCCCTGGAACCGGGTGTTTCCCCGGATTCGGGCTGCCCTTTCGGACATCTTCCGACGCTGGGGCTCATATTTCAGGGGATCCGCCAGATGCAGAACACGGCCCTTATTGAACGCACCCTTCCCGAAGAGACCGAACCTCTCTATATCTCCCTTCCCTATTTCCTCCACCTCCTGAATCTCGATCCGCACGAGAAATACGTCCTCAACGCGCTCAGCGCCGCGCCGAATCTTCAAAGTTTCTATGCCCGTTGCGAACTGGGGAAAAAAGAAAGCCAGAAAATTCTGTTCGCCCTGGCCTGCATGGACATCCTGTCTTCTCCGGAAAAGACGGGGAAGGGCCGGCCGGAACCGGCGGCGGCGGAGCAGGGGAAGATCCTGGCCGCTTTGAACGAGAAATGCGTCCATATTCACAAATTCATCACGAAACAGATCGGCCCGCTGGCCCACACGATCATCGGGAACTGCCTGGAAGAGATCAAGCCCGGGCTCGGGCCCCTGTTTCAGAAGATGAAGCTACTCGAGGACGGCCGGATCGAGGTCGATGCGGCCATCGCCATGACCCTCAATCATCTCTCCGAGGACCTCTTCAAAAGCCTGGTCAAAGGCTTTGATGAAATTCTCATGGCCGAGGTCTTGGCGGTCAAAAAATCTCTCGGCGCCGCGCCTGAAACATCCCTGGTCAAAAGTCTGGAGAAAATCGGATGCCTCTGAACCGCCGGCAAATCCTGTCCCTTCTCATCCTGGTCACGCTCATTGCTCTCTTCCTCTTTATCCAAATTGCAGCCTGAAAACAAGAACCTCGTCCTCATCGTCGGACCAACCGGGGTCGGCAAGAGCGCGACCGCCTTCCGCCTTGCCCAGGCCGTCGGCGGCGAAATCATCAGCTGCGATTCGATGCAGGTCTATCGGGGCTTCGATATCGGAACGGACAAACCTCCGGCCGGCGACCGACGGATTATCCCCTATCATTTGCTCGATATCCTCGATGGCTCGACGCCCTTCACGGCCGCCGACTTCGCCGCCGGGGCGTTTGACGCCATCCTCGCGATATTGGGACGAAACCGCGTGCCGATTATCGTCGGGGGGACGGGGCTTTATTTTAAAGCTCTTCTCGACGGCCTGTTTCCCGGGCCGGGAAGAGACGAGCCTTTCCGCCGGGCCCTCGCCGAGGAAGCCAGGCTACGGGGGCTTGAGGCCCTTTTCGAAAGGCTAAAGGCCGTCGACCCGGCCTATGCCGCCAAGATCGGGCCCCGCGACCGGGTTCGTATATTTCGCGCTCTCGAGGTTCAGGCTTTGACGGGAATTCCCATCTCCGTCCATTTCGCCCGGACCGAGAGCCGGGTTCGGGATTTCGCTACGGTGAAAGTCGGACTACAATTGGAGAGCAAAGAACTCTATCGGAGAATCGAATCACGCCTGGACCGGATGTTCGAACAAGGCCTCGTGGGTGAGGTTGAATCGCTTCTCTCGTCCGGAGTCGCCGAAAGCGCCCCGCCCTTCCGGGCGTTGGGATACAGACACGTCCTCCGCTGTTTGAAGCAAGAAATCACCCTCGCCGAGGCCGTCACCCTGACAAAAATCGATACGCGTCATTATGCCAAGCGCCAAATGACCTGGTTCCGCAAAATGCCCGGAATCCGGTGGTTTTCGCCGGATGAGTTCGCCCCGATCCTGGGATTCGTCAAAGGCCAAATCGTCTGATGTCCGGAAAACGACCGCGGTTGACAGCGCCTTTCGAAAATCCGAAAAAGGGTCCGGTGTCTTTCTAACATGGAAAAAGCGATCCTCGTCAACCTGGCGATAGGCCCCAAGGAAAAACACGAGGCCGAGGAGTCCATGAACGAGCTCGCCGGGCTCGCCCGGGCGGCCGGCGCATGGGTCGCCGAAAGAATCTTCCAGGTCCGATCGTCGGTCAGCCCGAAATATTTCATCGGTCCCGGAAAAGTCGAAGAGCTTAAAGCGCGCGTCGAAGAGATCAACGCGGGGCTGGTCATTATCGATCACAACCTCAGGCCGACGCAACAGCGCAGCCTGGAGGACGCCCTCGGGACGAAGGTCATCGACCGGACCCAGCTCATCCTGGATATCTTCGCCCAACGGGCGCGCTCGAACGAAGGAAAAATGCAGGTCGAGCTCGCCCAACTGAGCTACCTCCTTCCGCGCTTGGTCGGCAAAGGAACCGCCCTCTCCCGTCTCGGCGGCGGCATCGGGACGCGCGGGCCGGGCGAGAAAAAATTGGAGGTCGACCGGCGCCGTATTCAGGATCGCATCGCGAAGATCAAGCGGGACATCGGCAACGTCCAGAAACGGCGCGGCCTTCAAAGGCAAAGCCGCAGGGAGAGCTTCGTTCCCCTCGTTTCGCTGGTCGGGTATACGAGCGCCGGCAAATCGACCCTCTTCAATAGACTGACCCAGGAAAATACCTGGACGTCGCCGCAGCTCTTCGCCACGCTGGACCCCCTGGTCCGCAGGGCCGCCTTTCCGGACGGGCTGTCTTATTTTTTGAGCGATACCGTCGGATTCATCAAAAAGCTCCCCGTGGAGTTGGTGACCTCGTTCAAGGCGACCTTTGAGGAAGTCGAGGAATCCGACGCCATTCTTCACGTGATCGACCATAGCGCGGCGGAAAGTGCCGGCCGGGGAGAGGCCGTGGGCGCGATCCTCGAGGAGATCGGGGCGAGCGATATCCCCTGCCTCAAGGTCTTCAACAAAATCGACCTGCTTCCGGATAAAGCCGAGCTCCTCCGGCGCAACGGGCGGCCCGGCTCCGAAGGCATCTATATTTCGGCGGCGATGGGCGAAGGGATTTCCGCCCTCAAGGACAGGCTCCGCTCTTTACTTTTCGGCCGACAACAATTATTTTATATGCGTATTCCAAAGGACGACGCCGCGGCAATCATATCCTTGACGGCGTCGACGCGCGTCTTGCAGAAACGGAAGAACGGAGATTATTACGAGCTCCAGGTCATGGCCGAGCCTCAACGGATGCTCGCCTATGCGGCTTATCTCGATCGAGGAGAAAAAGCGAGATGAAGAAAGCAACGGCTTTGGGACTCTGGATCATCGGATTCGCGGCCTGCACGTCGCTGGCTCCGCCCCCGCCCTCCCTCACCGTCGAAAATCCGACGCCGGCGTTCTCCTCCCGCCTCTCCCTGGACGACCGGATCATCGTCGAAGACGCCTGGAGCTACCTCCGCAGCGGCAGGACCGATAAAGCCAGAAAGGCCATCCTCCGGCTCACGCCGCAGAATCCTTTTTACTATCCCGGCCTGGGCTACGCAGCCTTCCTGGAAGGCGCGCTCCCCGCCGCCGAAGAAAATTTCGCGCTGGCGGTCAAGAATTTTCCCGGCCTGGCGATAGGCCATATGGGACTCGCCCAGGTCTCGCAAAAAACGGGAAAAATGACGCAGGCCTTCCGCGAGTATCTCGAAGTCCTCAAGTACGACCCGGGTAACGCCGTGGCCAAGCGGGAATCCGATGCCATCGGCGCCCAAAGGACGAATCAGTACCTGAACGATGCCCGGAATTTGGCTTCGCTTGGCAACTTGGCCAAAAGCAAGGAAGCTTACGCCCAGGCCCTCGAGTTTTCCCCGAAGGCTCGAGAGGCCCACCTCGGCTTGGCCCGGATCTACATGAAGGAGAAGAACCTTCAGTCCGCCTTATTCCATCTGAAGACGGCCAACGCGAATGACCCGAAAGACAGGACCGTCCTCCAAGAATATGCCGAGGCCCTCTACCAGGCGGGCCAGTATTCTCGAAGCCTGGATGCCTACGAACGGCTCCTCGAGATCGATCCCCAAGATAAGGCGGCCGTCGACCGCCGCGAAAATCTGAGGAATCGCCTCGGCATCTTCGAGCTTCCCAGCGAGTACAACAGCATTCCCTCGCTTACGGCGGTGACGAAAGAAGACCTGGCCGCCCTGATCGGAGTCAAATTCAAAGACCTCTTCGGCGACCCGCCGCCGAGGCCCTTGGTCATCGTCGACAGCGCGACATCCTGGGCCTTCCGCGACATTGTCAAGGTCGCCGGCTATAATATCATGAGCGCGAACGCCAACCGGACGTTCGAACCGAGAAAAACCGTCACCCGGGCCGAATTGGCGGAAACGCTCATTCGGCTCATCAACTTTCTGAAAGCGCGCGGGGTCAAGGTCGTCGAACAAGTCCCGGCCGATCGGATCAAGATCTCCGATGTCCCGCCGGAGCACTTCTACTACAAACCGATCACCCAGGTCATCGCCTATCAGATCATGGACCTCGCTGCGGACCGGACATTCAAGCCGGAGCTCGATGTCTCCGGCCGGGAAGCGATCCGGGCCCTGGATATTCTCCTCGGAGTCGTCATCCGGTAGGGCCATGGCGGAACGGACGGGCTCGGACGAAACCATAACGCTGAAATCCGCCGTCTTAACGGTCCCGAATCTTCTCAGCGCTTCCCGGATCCTCCTCATCCCGGTCTTTCTCTGGGCCATGATCAACAAGAAGCCGCGGGAAGCCCTCCTCTTCTTTTTCATCGCCGGCCTCACCGACCTGCTCGACGGGTTCACGGCCCGGATTTGGCATCAGCGGAGCAAGGTCGGGACGATCCTCGATCCCGCGGGCGACAAGCTTCTCATGACGGCGTCTTACATCGTATTGACCCTCCCATCCCTGGCGTTTCCAAACCACATCCCTCTCTGGCTGACCGCGACCGTGTTCCTCCGGGATTTGTTGATCGTGACCGGAGCCCTGATCGCCTTCCTCTCCTGGAAGCAGAAAATCTTCATCCCCTCCCTGCTCGGCAAAATCAGCACCGGATGCCAGGTCGGGCTCGTTTTTCTCGTTCTTTTATTGAATTATTTCCAAGCGACGCACGGGCTCGTCTTCTGGGCTTACCTTATCACCTTTTTTTGGACCGTCGCCTCGGGGACGCGATATTTCCTGTACGGTCTCGCCGTCCTCCGCCAGCATCGGCGGTAATCCTCGAAGAAGCAAAGTGATTTCTTCACAAACGTCGGCCTTTCCTTATCCGGATGGGCGGCTGGCCTGCTCGATGAAATCTCTATCCGCCTTAGAATTCTTCTCAGAAAGTCTTGGGGTTCCGGGGGACTCCTGAGCCGGGTAGCTCGTTCAGGCAGGCGATTGGGGGGATGTTCCCGATTTTATTTCAAGGTTTTATCGATGAAACCTTTTCGGAGGGTCATCCACAGGATCTTGAGGTCAAGGGAGAAGGACCAATTCTGGATGTAGTAAAAATCATGCTCCAGCCTCTTTTCGATCGGCGTCTCCTGGCGTAGCCCGTGGATCTGGGCCCAGCCGGTCAGCCCGGACTTCACCTTGTGGCGGAGCATATATTTTGGGATCTTTTCCGTGAATTCCTTGACGAACTCGGGGCGCTCGGGCCGCGGCCCGACCAGGCTCATCTCGCCTTTAAAGACATTGGCGAACTGGGGCCATTCGTCGATGCTGTACTTCCGCATGAACCGGCCGAGCCGCGTGATCCGCGGGTCATCGGACTTGCACATGACCGGGCCCGTTTCCTTCTCGGCGTCGTAGACCATGGTCCGGAACTTGTGGATAATGAAGCGCTTCCCGTCGATTCCGACCCTCTCTTGATGATAGAACACCGGCCCCCGCGAGGTCAGCTTGATCAGCGCGGCCAGGATAAGAAAAAACGGGGAAAGGAGGAGGAGCGCGATTCCGGAGAGGACGAAATCCGTTGTCCTCTTGACGAACCTCCGGACACCGCGGAGGGGCACGTCGTCGATCGAGATCACCGGGTATCCGTCGAGGTCCTGAATGTTGGCCTTGAGGGTCAGAAGCTGAAAGAGGTCTGGGATGAGGCGGACATGGACCGGGTATTTATTGACGATTTGGAGCGTTTCAAGGATTTTGGCATAATTGTTGAGGTCGAGGGTGACATAGACTTCATGGATGTTCTGGTCCTCGATGATCCGGCCGAGATCGTCGATTTTTCCCAGAACACGGCTCCCGCCGTCGATCAGGATTTCCTCTCCGACCTGGCGTTCGTTGTCCAAAAAACCCTTGACGACGAACCCCAGGTCTTTATACTGGAAAAGCTTCTGGGCGACCGAGACGCCCATCTCGCCGGCCCCGACGATGAGGACGTTCTGGAGATTCAACCCCCGGGCATAGCGTCGCTTCATGACAAAATAGATTTGATTGCGCAGGATGGAAATTGCCAGGATGACACCGATAAAATAGACCAGAAGAAAGACCCGCGACGGCTCGACGATGGGGACGCTGAAAAAGCGGGGCTTGCCCCGGCCGTAGGTGATGACCATCGTCAAGATGGCGATGACGACGACAATCGTCAGGATCGCATTCAAGCTGATGAAAAAGAAATCGTCGAGCTTCGTCCGCCTCAGCCGGCTTTTATAGAATCCCTGAAAGTAAAAAATTAAGAGATGGACCGCGGCGAACAGCGGGAGGACGACGAGGTAGGACCCGAGCGGCGGGATTCCCAGGGACGGATTGACGGGAATGATGAAATAGAAGCGGAAGAGATAGGAATACATGAAGGAGACGATGATGGCGAGTAAATCGCTCGCGACAAAAAGCCCGATGAGGCGGGCCCGGTTCCGGGTGATCACGTCGTTTCCCTATAAACCTGCCACTTCCGGCGGATGGAAGCCGCGACTTTTTCCTTAAAAACGTCCCGCGAAAAACCCAGGGCATGGGACCGAATAGCCCATTTATTAAATTCTATGGCCTTAAATTTGTCAAGGGCGGCGAACAGGCTCGGAGGGGTCAAGGCATCGAAAAAGAGTCCGGTTGTCCCGTCGATGACCGTTTCGCGCGCCCCGCCGCGGCCGTAGGCGACGACGGGGATTCCGCACGCCTGGGCTTCAACGGCGGCGATGCCGAAATCCTCTTCCCCGGGCATGATCAGCGCTCTGGCGCCCTGGTACAAGCTTCGCAATTCAGCCGAGCCCTGGGCGCCCAGGAATTCGACGCCGGGCCCCGCCGAGCGGCGCAATTTTTTCATCTCGGGGCCGTCGCCCACGATCTTCAGCGGCCAGCCGAGACGGTTGTATGCGGCAATCGCCAGGTCGATCATTTTGTAGGGGACGAGGGCGGAGACAATAATATCGTAAGAACGCGCCCCATCTTTATCCGCAGGATGGAAAAACTCCGTGTCAACGGGCGGATGGACGACCTCGGCCGAACGCCGGTAATACTTTTCGATCCGGCGGGCGACGCCCCGCGAATTGGCGATGAAATGGTCGACCCGGGCCGAGGAGGTGACATCCCACATCCGGAGGCCGTGGATCTGGGGCGGAATGAGGAACTTGGAGGCAAAAGAAAGTTTTCCCGCCGAGAAATAGGAATCATACTGATTCCAGGCATAGCGGACCGGCGAATGAATATAGGAAATATGGAGTCCATCGGGGCTCGGAATGATCCCTTTAGCGACACAGTGGGAGCTGGAGACGACAAGGTCGTAATCCTGAAGGTTGAAGAGTTCCACGGCCAGGGGATAGAGCGGCAAATACCAGCGATAGAAACGCCGGAGGAGCGGCATCCGCTGGAGAAAGCTCGTCCGGATGACTTTTTTCTCGATGGCCTCGACCTGGCTCCCCGGAAAATGGAATAGAGTGTAAATCGGCGCCTGGGGAAAGATCTCGGCGAGAGCCTCCAGCACTTTTTCGCCGCCCCGCTGGCCGGTCAGCCAGTCATGGACAAGCGCAACCTTCACCTTTTCCATAAGATCGAATTATATCAGAAAAGTCCCCTTCCCTGAAGATGGGGTCAGTTTGAGATCTGCCCCCCCATCTCAGCCGATCGTTTTTTTCAACGCGGCCAATTCCAGATACATCCGCTCCGTTTTTGCGATCATCTCCGGGAGAGAAAAGAGAGCGGGAATTTCGCGCCGCGCGTTCTCGCCGATTTTTTCGGCCAAGCCCGGGTCTCCGAGCACGCGGAGGACAGCCTCGGAAAGCTTCGCCGGGTCTTTGGGCGGAACGAGGATCCCGGTTTCGCCGTTCCGGATGACCTCGCGCGTTCCGTCGATATCCGTGGCGATGATCGGCTTTCCGCGAGCCGCGGCCTCGAGAAGGGCCAAGGGAAGTCCCTCCCAGAGCGAGGGCAGGACAAAAACATCGAAGAGGTCGAGAATCGTCCGGGCATCCGTCCGCTCGCCTAGGAGTTGAACGCGGCGGTCCAACCCCATCTGCGCCGCTTTCAGGCGCAGGGCTTTTTCCAGGGGTCCGCCGCCGACGATGACCACCTTCGCCTCCGGACGATGTCGAAGAATCTCGGGTGCGGCCCGGAGCAAATATTCCACGCCTTTCTGCCGATGCAGCCGGGCCACTGTTCCGATGACGGGGGGAGCAAGCCCGAGATTCGCTCGCCATTCTTCTTGGACTCGTTTTGAATCGGCGCTGGGCGGCGGGGGAACGTCAATTCCATTTTTTATGAGCCGCATCTTTGTCCCGGCAGACAGGCGGAATCTTCGCCCGGCGGCGAAGTCCGCATCGGAAACGAAAACGACCGCGTCCGTTTTCCGGGAGAAATGCCGTTCGAGGAGAACATGGAGGTATTTCAGCATGGGATTGCGATAATGGAGATAGTGAATCCCATGGAGGGTATGGATGACGACGGGGGTTCCCGCTTTTCCGGCCGCCCACCGGCCGAAAAAGCCGGCCACGCCGCCGTGGGTATGAACGATGTCAAATTTCTCGGTTTCGAGGACGCGCGCGATTTCGCCAGCGCTTTTCCAGCCGCCTTTCTTCCCGAATGAAAGGGGAAGGAATCGTATTCCGGCCCGCCGGATTTCCCCCTCGAAGGGGCCGCCCCCTTCGGCGCAGACAGACGCCTCGATTCGCATTCTATCCAGCCCGCGACACAAGGAGAGAAGATGGATCTGTCCTCCGCCCAACGAGGACTTGTCGATCATCTCGAGGACCTTGATTTTCCTCATCGTTGTTCTTCGTCGCCCCGGAGAAGCCGCCGGTATTTCTCGCGGAGCATCGCTCCTTGTTCGCCCCGGAACGCGCCGCGCGCGACCCCTTTGGCATAGCTTAGCCTCAAGTAGGCCTTCAGGAACGCCGAGGACATCGGCGAATTGTGTTTGCGATAATAATAAGCCTGACTATTCCTGTATTCGAAACGGCTTTCGGCCCGCCTGGGGGTCGTGGTCACGCCTCCCGCGTGAAAAATCCGGGCTTGCGGAACGAAGAGCAGATTCCATCCCGCCCGGATCATTCTGAGGCATAGATCGATATCCTCAAAATAGATGAAAAACCGTTCGTCGAAGCCGCCGGCGCCCTCGAACGCCTCGCGGCGGCAGAGGAGACAGGCGGCGCTCAGCCAGCCGACACTCCGGCTTTTCGGTTTCCTTTTCAAGGCCCGCCGGAAATAGGGATTCAAGACCGTTTTTTGCCAGAACTGGCCCAAAAGATTCACCCGCCGTCCGAACGAAACTTGATAAGATCCGGGGCCATTGAACAAGAGCGGGCCGGCCGCGCCCGCCGAGGTGTCCTCGCGGAGCCTTTCGAGGAGGATTCGGACGGCGCCCGGGACACAGACCGTGTCCGTATTTAGAAAAAGAAGGAATTCCCCCCGGCTTTCTCGAACGCCGCGGTTGTTGGCTTTGGCGAATCCGGCGTTTTCCCCAAGAGCGACCCATCGGATTTCAGGAAATTTAAGCTCGACGAGCTCCCGGCTTCGGTCGGTCGAGGCATTGTCCACGACGATAATTTCATAGGCGAAGGGCAGCGCTTTTTTCGCAAGAGGCGTGAGACAAGCCTCCAGGTGCGGTTCATCGTTGAAGTTGACGATGATGATCGATAATTCCATGCCTCAGTCCAAACATGCGTCCAGGGCTTTTTCGATCCCCCGGATCTGGTTCTCAAGGGTAAACGTTGCGCGAACCGCCCGTTTTCCTTCCTCCGTCATGGCTTTCGCCCGCCCGGGGTTATCCAAGACAAATGCCACAGCGCGGGCCATCTCCTCCGGCTGGTTCGAATCGGCCAACAGCCCGTTTTCGCCGTGAACGATGATCTCAGGAAGCCCCCCCTCGCGAACGCCGACGACGGGAACGCCGCCGGCCATGGCTTCGAGCGCCACCCGACCAAACGACTCGACGACGGACGGGACCACGACGATATTCAGGCTTCCCAGAATATGGGACAAATCCGGGCGATAGCCCAGGAAGAAGACTTTCCCGGATAGGCCGGCGGCCTGGACGTATCGCCGCAGATCCCGGGCATAGCGCCCGTTTCCGACGGTCCCGATAATCAGCCACTTGAGGTTTGGATATTTCGGCTCTAAAAGAGACGCGGCGCGCAACGCTTCCGCCTGTCCCTTGCCACCATAAATCTTCCCGATCACCGCGGCGACAAGGTCGCCTTCCCCAATTCCCAACTCCCCCCGAAGCGTTTTTTGCCGATTCTCATCTCCGCTCGGAACCTCCAACCCGTTGTAGACAATGTCGACAGGGCTATCAGCCGGGAAAGCCATGCGGGAAGCCTTTGAGTTGACAATGACTCTCGCCGAACTCTTCAAGATATGGCGCACGAGCATCCGGCGTCCGAAAACATAGCGCAGATGCGGGTTCGCTCCTCCGAGGAGTTCGTGGACCGCCCATATATGGGGAACTCCGGCTCGCCGGGCGGCTCCGGCTCCGCTGAACATCGCCGCCGAGTTCGTGAACACGAGGTCGATCCTGTCCCGGCGGATAAGCGACGCAATCCGCTTGACGCTCTTCGCATTCCAGGCCCAAGCGAGCGGTTGGCGCCAGGCGCGATTTCTCTCCGATAGCGACCACTTCATCGGCACGATTTCCGTGGCGATTCCCAGGCGGGCCGCGCTCGCGGCGAAGGGCCCCGGCCTCGGCACGACGAGGAACGGCATATATTTCCGGCGGTCCAGGAGTCTGAGTGCTTCGAGCAGCCAGAGCTCGGCCCCGTTGAGCTCCGCCGAATGGGAAACGAAGAGAATGTTGTTCATCGTGAACCGACGACCGACCGGTAAAACTCAAGAGTCTCCGCCGCTGTTTTAGCCCAGCGGAAAATCCTCGATCGCTCGAGGCCGCGGGTCCGGAGCGACTGCCTTAAGTCCGCGTCGGTCAGGAGGCGGATCATTTTTTGGGCCATATCATCCGCGTCCTCGGGGTCGAAATAGAGGGCCGCCTCGCCGCCGACTTCGGCCAGGGCCGATCCTCCCGAGGCCGCGACCGGCAACCCGCTGGCCATAGCCTCGAGGAGGGGAAAGCCGAATCCTTCGCAAAACGAAGGAAAAACGAGCCCCGTTGCTCCGAGATAAAGATTCCGGAGATCGCGCTCGGGCAGATACCCCAGGAGCCTGACCGAGGGCTCGAGATGGAGCGCTCGGATCCTGGCGATCACGTTTCCATGATCGTCTCCCGGGCGTCCGGCGATAACCAGCGGAATTTTTCTCTCTCGCCGATGGACAATGGACAGGGCGTCAAGCAGCCCGGGAATATTTTTGCGGGGCTCGGACGCTCCGACAAAAAGGAGATATTCATCGGGAAGGCCGAACCTCCGCTGCGTTTCGGCCGCGGCGGCCGGATCCCCGTTCTCCAAATAGAGGGGATTGAGCCCGAGATGCGTGACCTTGATCTTCTCCGGGTCGAGGCTGAACCTCCGGCCCAGGGCGTTCTTGGTGAACTCCGAAATGGCCACGATTCCATCGGCCTTGCGGAGCGCGTCGCCGGTCCTTTTCAAAAAATGGCGCCGGGCGTCGCGGTCGGCCTTTCCCGGAAAATCCAGGAAAAAAAGATCGCAGACCGTGACCATTTTTTTCCCGCGGGTGGGCAGGATGAGAGGAACGGGAGAATGGGTGAGGTCGAGCCGTTCTTTGAAAACGGCGTCGAGCGTCGGCCGACGGAACCTGTACCAGAAGAAGTTCAGAGCCTTGACCGGCCAGCGGCGGTCGCAAAAACGCATTTTATCGAAAAGAGGAATTTTATCCTGGGGAAAGCGATCTTTCCACGATGCCGAAAAAAGGAAATATTCGTTGGCTTTATCGAGGCGGGCGAGCTCGAAGAGAAGGTTCTTGAAGTAAACGCCGACGCCCGTCTCCTGCCTGAGAAAAGGCCGGAGATCGAAGCCGATACGCATTTGCCGCTAATGTAAGCTCAAAGTTGAAGCAAAGTCAACTCGGTGCCGGTGCCGGCTCGGTGCCGGAATCACTCTAAGGCCCCATAGCGGAAGGGGGGCCGAAGCAGGGAACCGACGGGACTGGTTCCCGGGGGGCCGGGAGCGATTCGGCGCCGATCCGGCACCGACTAATTTTTATGCTTGCCTAAAGAATTTCAATGATATAAAGTAATTACTCGAGATCAAGGAGATATTCATGCCCTTTGAAAAAATCGCCCGGCGGATCGATTCCTACCGCAACGAGATGATCCAAATGCAGGTCAAGCTGGCGTCGATTCCGGCCATCGCGCCGTCGAGCGGGGGAGAAGGCGAAGCGAAGAAAGCGGAATTTCTACTCGGCTTTCTCAAGGACAACGGATTCGCGGATATCGAGCTCCTCAAAGCGCCGGACCTCGACGCTCCTTCAGGGTATCGTCCGAATATTCTCGCCGGCCACCGGGGACGCAGCTCGGATAAAACGATCTGGATCATGACCCACATCGATGTTGTCCCGCCCGGAGAGCTGTCCCTATGGCAGGGTGACCCGTTCCATCCCTGGGTCGAGGGCGGCAAAATCTACGGCAGGGGCGTCGAAGACAACCATCAGGACCTGGTCGCTTCGCTTTTCGCGGCCAAAGCCTTCATGGCCGAAGGAATCCTGCCGGCTTATGACGTCGGATTGGCGCTCGTCGCCGACGAGGAGACCGGCAGCAGGAAGGGCATCGGCTATGTCCTCGGCCACTCCAACCACTTCCGCCACCAAGACGTGATCATTTCTCCCGACGCCGGCAACGAAGACGGAACGATGATCGAGATCGCGGAAAAAAGCATCCTCTGGCTGAAAATAAAAACCTTGGGCAAGCAGGCTCACGGCTCCACTCCGGAAAGGGGCATCAACAGCTTCAAGGCGGCCTCGTTTCTCGTCACCGAACTGAACAAACTCTATGAGGCCTTCCCCCTCAAGGATCCCGTTTTTGACCCGCCGATATCCACCTTTGAGCCGACCAAAAAAGAAGCCAACGTGCCCAACATCAATACCATCCCCGGAGAAGACATCTTTTTTCTCGATTGCCGGATCCTCCCTCAATACACCATCGAGGAGGTCACTGCCAAGATCAAGATGATGGCCGGCGAGATCGAACAACGGTTCAAGGTCAAGATCACTCTGGCGGAACAGCAGAACGCGCCCGCCGCGCCGCCCACGTCGCCCGATGCTCCCGTCGTCAAAGCCCTGAAGAAAGCGATCAAACAAGTCTACGCCAAAGACGGCAAGGCCATGGGCATCGGCGGCGGCACGGTCGCGGCCTTTTTCCGGCGGGCGGGCTTCCAGGCCGCCTGCTGGTCGCGGCTGGACGAGACCGCTCATCAACCGAACGAATACTGCGTTATCGACAACATGATGGGCGACGCCAAGGTATTCGCCCACATATTCCTCCAGGACTAGCCGTAATCCGGCGGAACGGTCCCGGCGGGCATTGTGTTCCGCCGCGGAAAAGGAGAAAAGCACTGTCCGATTTCCTTCTCGTTCTGTCTACCGTCCCAAGCGAAAAAAAAGGCCGGGAGATCGCCCGAGCCCTGGTCGAGGCGAGGCTCGCGGCCTGTGTCACGGTTTCCGCGTCCTGCCAGTCCCATTACTGGTGGGAGGGTAAAATCGCCGAAGAGCGCGAATATGTTCTCTTTATCAAAACCCGGGTTAGGCTTTTCAAGAAGCTGGAAACGAAGCTTAAGGCCATCCACCCCTATGCCGTTCCCGAAATCATCGCCATGCCCATCGTCAGAGGCAGCCGGAAATACCTCAGCTGGCTCAAGGCCGAAACGGCTCAGATTCGGCGCCGGACTCAGGAGTGAGGAAGCCCGAATCTAAACTTCGCGCCGGATATCGTCCCCGAAGGGGAAGTCATATCGGCCCGCCGGCGGATATCATCGAAACGGGCCGAATTTTCGCTGCGCTCTCCGGGCGGCCTTAATCGTACTGACGTGGACGGCCACGCTATCCTGGACATCCCGCGCATAGCCTCCGGCCAAAACGACGACCAGCGGGATTTTCAGTTTCCGCGCGCCCTCGATGACTATCCGGTCCCTCTCGGCGAGCCCTTCCTTGGAAACGATCAACCCCCCGAGCTGGTCGTCTTCCAGAGGATCGGCGCCGGCGACATAAAAAACGAGGTCGGGTTGGAATTTGCGGTAAAGCCGGGGAAAATGCGCCCTGAGGGCGGCCAGATATTTTTCGTCGCCGTCCCCCGACCACAAGCCGACGTCCATGGTGCTGGAGGCTTTTGCGGCCGGATAAATGTCCATCTGGTGAAGGGAGAAGGTGAAGGCATATTCTTTTTTAGCAAAAATCGTGGCCGTGCCATTTCCCTGATGCAGATCGCAATCTACGACCATGGCCTTCGTGATTTTTCCTTCGGACCTGAGTTTCTCCAGGGCGACGGCGATGTCGTTGAGAACGCAAAATCCTTCTCCGTGATCGGAAAAGGCGTGATGGAAACCGCCTCCGATATGGACGCACAGGCCGTCTTTCAAAGCTTCCTCGGCGGCCAGGATCGTCCCGCCGACATAGAGCCAGGCAAACCTTGCCAAGTCCTCGGAATACGGAAGTTCAAGGGCGAGGATTTCGCTCTGGGAAAGGTTGCCCGTTTTCAGCTTTTTGATATATCGAGGCGCATGGACGAGGAGGAGATCTTCATCCCTGGCCGGAACAGGTTCCAGGAAATTCTCTTTTTTAGCTCCCAAGGCCAGCATCTTTTCGTAGATCATTCGATACTTTTTGATCGGAAAGACATGCTTTCCGAGGTCAGCCATCCAGTACTCGTCGCTGTATACGAATTTAAAAGGGAATTTCTTCCCCAGGAGGAAGCTGAGAAAATCCATAGGAGTCGGACAAGCATATCATACCCTTGGAAAAACTGAAACAACCGATCCGCTCACGAAGAAAAGAGAAGGGGCGGCCTGACTTCCGCCGTCCTGAAATGTGATACAATAGCGCGTTCATGCGGCCCTTGAAAACGTGACTCGTCCCGAATTCTGAGGAGGCTCTTGTGAGTGAATACCGCATCACACGCCACCCGATCCTGGCTCCCGAGCCTGCCGAGACAGTGACTTTTACCTGGAAAGGCCGACTGCTGAGGGCTCGTCAGGGCGAGACGATTTCGTCGGCGCTCTTTGCCCACGGAGAGAGAATTTTCAGCTATCATCATAAAGATCACGCTCCTCAGGGCATCTTCTGCGCCAACGGCCAATGCGCCCAATGCCTCGTCCTCGCCGACGGCCTCCCGGTCAAAGCTTGCATGGAGTTCGTTTGTCAGGGAATGAACGTTGAGCCCGTGAACGGCCTTCCGCATCTTCCCAGGGTTGCCGGATCGCCCGAAGTGCGGCCGGTCGAGGAGATTGCCATCCCGGTTTTGATCATAGGCGGCGGACCCGCCGGTCTTTCGGCGGCGATCGAGCTCGGCAAGCGGGGCATCCAAACGCTCCTCATCGACGACAAACACCGTCTCGGCGGAAAGCTCGTCCTTCAGACCCACCGTTTCTTCGGCTCCCGCGACTTGGTCTATGCGGGAACGCGAGGCATCGACATCGCGACTAAGCTCGAAACCGAGCTTCGGACGTATCCTTCGGTCCGAATCTGGCTCGAGAGCGCGGCTCTCGCGGTCTTCAGCGACAAAAAGGTCGGAATCCTGGCCGAAGGGAAACGCTACATGCTCGTCACCCCGGAGATATTGCTCGCCACGGCCGGCGCCCGGGAGAAATCCCTCGCCTTTCAGGGAAATACGCTCCCCGGCGTTTACGGCGCCGGCGCCTTCCAAACCCTCGTCAACAGGGATCTCGTCCGCTCCTCGGAAAGGCTGTTCATTGTCGGAGGAGGGAATGTCGGGTTGATCGCCGGCTACCATGCTCTCCAGGCCGGAATCCAGGTCATCGGCCTGGTCGAGGCTCTGCCCGAATGCAGCGGATACAAAGTCCACCGGGACAAACTCGCCCGCTTCGGAGTCCCGCTTTACACTTCGCATACGATCCTCAGCGCCAACGGTCAAAACTCCGTCGAATCGGTCACGATCGCCCGCCTCGATGAGAAATGGCGCCCCGTCGCGGGGACCGAGCGCTCCTTCGCCTGCGACACGGTTCTTATCGCCATCGGTCTCGACCCGGTCAATGAGTTCTATCTCAAAGCCCGGGAGTTCGGCCTTCCGGCGTTCGCCGCGGGCGATGCCGAGGAGATCGCCGAAGCCTCCGCGGCCATCTTCTCGGGGAAGATTAAGGGTCTCGAAGTCGCCCGCGCCCTGGAGCACGACGTCGGCGAAATTAAAAAGGAATGGTATGAGACGGCCGACATCCTCAAATCCAAGCCCGGCGCGTCTTCGCCGGAAGAATTTCCGGCCGCAGAGGGCGGCGTCTTCCCGGTCCTCCACTGCGTTCAGGAAATCCCCTGCGACCCCTGCACGACGGTCTGCCAACACAACCTGATTCACATCGATTCCGCCGATATCCGCAGGCTTCCTTATTTTGAACTCAAGGAAGGCGAAAAAGGCTGCACGGGCTGTGAGAAATGCGTCACGATTTGTCCGGGTTTGGCCGTTTCGCTTGTCGATTATCGCCAGGATCCTGGTTGGCCGACAGTAACTCTGCCTTACGAATTTCTCAAGGAGGGTATCGAGGCCGGCGACCGGGTCATGGTTCTCGACACGGAGGGGAATGAGCTCGGAGACGTCGAGGTCGTCGGCGTCCGGGCCATCAAGGCGAACGATCGCACCGTCCTGATCAAGCTCAAAGCGCCTAAAGCTTTCGCTAAAAAAATTGCGGGCATCCGTTTCCAGGAGCTAAACGTCACCAAGCCCATGGCCCGCTATGTCGAACGCACTTCGGACGATACGATCGTCTGCCGCTGCGAGCGGGTTCCGGCAGGAGAGATCCGGGCCCTGATCCGCCAAGGATACCGCGACATCAACGAAATCAAGGCCGTGACGCGGGCTTCCATGGGCTCGTGCGGGGCCAAGACCTGCACGCCGCTGATCCATCGCCTCTTCCGGGAAGAAGGCGTTCCTGAAAAAGAGATTGTCGACCAGCCCCAGCGGCCGCTGTTCATGGAAGTCCCCCTCGGCACCTTCGCCGGATGCCCTGAAGGCGAGGAGACCGAAAGATGAACTCCTCCTCGAAATCGTTCGACGTTATCATTATCGGCGCCGGCAGCGTGGGAACCCCGACGGCCGTGTTCTTGTCCCGGGAAGGAATCCGGACGCTCGTCATTGACAAGATGCCGAGCGCGGGCCAGGGATCGAATAAACACGCCATCGGCGGCCTGCGCGCGACGCATTCCGACCCGGCCAAGATCCGGATCTGTCTCCGCAGCCTCGAGATTTTCGGAACTTGGAAGGAAAGCCACGGCGACAACCTCGAATGGCAAAAAGGCGGATACTCCTTCGCCGCCTACGCGGATAAAGAAGAGCGGACGCTCAAGGAACTCCTCGTCACCCAGAAAAAGCTCGGCTTGAACATCGATTGGCTGGACAAGAAGCAGATGCTCGAAATCAACCCCGACCTGAATCCCGATGGGCTCTTCGGCGGGACGTATTCGCCCGATGACGGCCACGCCTCCCCGCTTCTCGCCAGCCATGCGTTTTTCGTCCAGGCCAGGAACGCCGGCGCGGAATTCCGGTTTAACGAACAGGTTACCGGGCTTGTCATCGAGGGGGGGCGCATCCGCGGTATCCGGACCGACAAGGCCGAATACAGCGCGGGCGTCGTGGTCAACGCCGCGGGGGCCTGGGCCGCCGAGATCGGCCGGCTTGCCGGAATCGACGTTCCCGTCCGGCCCGACTCCCACGAAGCGGCCGTGACCGAGCCTGTCGCCCATTTCCTCAATCCCATGGTCGTCGATATCCATCCGACCGATACGTCATCCAACTATTATTTCTTCCAGCACGCGACCGGCCAAATCCTCTTTTGCATCACCCCCAACCCCAACATTTGGGGTTTCGACACGCGCGAAACGAGCGACTTCTTGCCGATGGTCGCCCGGCGGATGGTCCGGATCATGCCCCGGCTCAAAAATATCAGAGTACGGCGGACGTGGCGCGGGCTCTATCCGATGACTCCGGACGGAGCGCCGCTTGTCGGCTGGTCAAAGGATGTCGAGGGCCTTCTGCTCGCCGTCGGCATGTGCGGCCAGGGCTTTATGATCGGGCCGGGCCTCGGAGAAATGCTGGCCCATCTCGTCGCCGGCCGGCTATCGGAACGGGATCGGGAGATCCTTCATTATTTTTCTCCCTACCGTAATTTCGGGGGAATGGAAAAGCTGAAATGAGATCATGGGGAACATCAACTTTAATTCTCCGGAATTGAAGCTGATGATCCCGGATTGATCTCACGGAATTAAGGTTGATGTCCCCGGATTAGATCACGATATAGGCCAGGAACTCGGCCACGGCGGCCGGTTCTATCCGGCCGCTGATCTCAATCGTATTCTCGATCGTCAAGAGGATCCGGCGGAATCCCTTCTTCCGGATCGCTTTCAAGACGGCCCGGTTCCTGATTCTGTCTCCCGGTTTGACGGGGGTGATGAACCGGACGCGGTCGAATCCATAATTGAGCGCCATTCTGAACTTCGCCTGGAAGAGAGCGCTTGCCTGGAGAAAATGAGGGAGGAGGGAAAGAAGCATGATGGCGTGGGCGACCGTGCTTCCCATAGGGCTCCCGGCCGCGCGCTCCCGGTCGACGTGGATCCACTGCCTGTCCTCGGAGCACTCGGCAAAGGCGTCGATCCGCTCCTGGGAGATGACGAGCCAGTCGGAAACCCCGATTTCCTTGCCGAGATACGCTTTGAGTTGACGCGGCGTCAGCCGTCCGAACATGGGCCGGTCTTCTCTCCTTTCCAGGCTCAGTCGCCGGCGATCTTGTTGGCCAACGCAACCTGGGCCGCCGTCAGCCGCGCGATCGGAATCTGATAAGCGGAACAGCTGACATAGTTCAACCCGATCTGGTGGCAGAAGACGATCGAACGCGGGTCGCCGCCATGGACGCCGCAGATGCCGACTTTCAGCTTGGGCCGGGTCGCGCGCCCCTTTTCGACGGCAATTTTCATCAGCTGCCCGACTCCTTCGATATCGAGAGTCTCGAACGGATCACTCTTCCAGATCCCTTTGTTGAGGTAATAGCCGAGAAACTTGCCTCCGTCGTCCCGGGAAACGCCGTAGGTGGTCTGGGTCAGGTCGTTCGTCCCGAAGGAGAAGAATTCCGCTTCCGCCGCGACCTCGTCCGCCGTCAGGGCGCCGCGCGGGATCTCGATCATCGTTCCGACCAGATAATCGACTTTGACGCCGTATTGTTTCTGGACATCGTTCGCAACGCGGACGATGATTTCTCTCTGGTTCGCCAGTTCGTTGACATGGCCGACGAGCGGGACCATGATCTCCGGACGGACCTTATGCCCCTCCCGGATCAGCTCAGAGGCGGCTTCGAAGATGGCCCGCGTCTGCATTTCGGTGATTTCGGGGTAGGAAATGCCCAGGCGGCAGCCGCGATGGCCGAGCATCGGGTTGAATTCGCTCAGTTCCCTGACGCGGGCCAACAGCGTTTCAAGGTCCTTGATTTTTACCGCATCCGCCGAACCCGAAGCCTTAAGCTCGGCCAACTCGACCATGAGGTCTTCTCTCTTGGGCAGGAATTCATGGAGCGGCGGGTCGATCGTCCGGATGGTGACAGGCTGGCCGTGCATCTCCTTGAAGAACTCGTAGAAATCCTTCTTCTGGAAGGGCAGGAGCCTGTCCAGCGCCTTGCGGCGGTCTGCCTCGTTGTCGGCCAGGATCATCTCTTTGACGATCGGAAGGCGCTCGGGGCCGAAGAACATGTGTTCGGTCCGGGCCAGGCCGATGCCCTCGGCGCCGAAGGCAAAGGCCGTCCGGGCGTCGCGCGGCGTGTCGGAGTTGGCCCGCACGCCGAGCTTGCGGACCTGGTCGGCCCAGCCGAGGAGTTTGGAAAAATAACGAAAGCGCTCGGACTTCTCAGGCTTGATCTCCCCATTGACGACTTGGAGGATTTCGGAGGGTTGGGTTTTGAGCTCCCCAAGAAGAACCTCACCGGTCGAGCCGTCGATCGAGAGCCATTCGCCTTCCTTGATCGTCCTGCCGTTGACCGTGAAGAGCTTCTTTTCTTCACGAACCTTGATCGCTCCGCACCCGACGACCGAAGGCTTGCCCATCTGGCGGCCGACGACCGCGGCATGGGAGGTCATGCCGCCCGTCGCGGTCAGAATGCCCTGGGCCGCGCTCATGCCGTGGATGTCATCGGGCGAGGTCTCTTCGCGGACGAGAATCGTCTTTTTTCCGGCGTTTTTCCAGGCGACAGCTTCTTCGGCGCTGAAAACGACCTGGCCCGCAGCCGCTCCGGGCGAGGCCGCTAATCCCTTGGCAATGACATCGTGCCGTTTCTTCTCCGCGACGTCGAAGACGGGATGGAGGAGCTGGTTGAGAGACTCGGGCTCGACCTTGAGCAGGGCATCTTCCTTTGAGCACAGCTTCTCTTCGACGAGGTCCACGGCGATTTTGACCGCGGCCATGCCCGTCCGCTTGCCGTTCCGGGTCTGGAGCATGTAGAGCTTCCCTTCCTGGATCGTGAACTCAAAATCCTGGACATCGCCGTAGTGTTTTTCCAAACGGGTCGTCGTCCGCTTGAGCTCTTTGAAAGCTTCGGGGAGGTCTTTTTCCATCTGAACGAGCGGGGCGGGCGTCCTGACGCCGGCCACCACGTCCTCGCCCTGGGCATTGAGCAGGTACTCGCCATAGAATTCCTTGGCACCCGTTGAGGGATTGCGGGTAAATCCCACGCCCGTGGCCGAGGTCTCGCCGATATTTCCGAAGACCATAAGCTGGACGTTGACCGCCGTGCCCAGGTCGTCGGGGATATGGTATAGGCGGCGGTAGTCAATGGCCCGCCGCGTGTTCCATGACGTGAAGACGGCGTCGACGGCAAGGTCGAGCTGCTTTTTGACGTCCTGCGGAAAATCCTTTCCGCTCTCCTTTTTGACCAGGGCCTTGAATTCGCCGATGAGGGATTCGAGAATGCTCTCGGTAAGCTCATGGTCGAATCGAATCCCCCGGGCATGTTTCGACTTTTCCAGAATCGCCTCGAATTTCTTCTTCTCGATTCCCATGGCGACATTGGAGAACATATGGATCAGGCGGCGATAGCAATCCAGGGCGAAACGGCGGTTCCGGCTTTTCGCGGCCAATCCTTCGACGGTCTTGTCGTTAAGTCCGAGGTTGAGAATCGTATCCATCATCCCGGGCATGGAGAACTTGGCGCCCGATCGGACCGAGACAAGAAGCGGATTTTTGGGGTCTCCGAACGTCTGTCCGGCCGCCTTCTCCAGTTTCTTCAGGTTTTTCTGAATCTCGAGCTTGACCGCCGGCGGAACTCTTTTTTTATTTTTAAAGAAGAGATTGCAGACGTCCGTGGACACGGTGAAACCTGGGGGAACGGGCAGGCCGATGCCGGCCATCTCGGCCAGGTTGGCCCCCTTTCCGCCGAGGACATCCTTCATGTTTTTATTGCCTTCGGCCTTTCCCCCGCCGAAGAAATAGACGTATTTTGAACTCATCGTGTAACTCCTGTAGAATGAAAACGATAAACTATACTATATCCAGGGTAGGGAATTCAAGAAATACGCGGGCGGAGGCAAAATCCGCGCGGCGAAGAATATAATTTCGGTGACAGACAACTCAACCTCGAAATTCACGTGAGCTCGATCGCCCTTCGGGCTGAATTGCTTATTTAAGGTAATGGGTTGTCTGTCACCGAATTTCAAGAAAATAACGTTTATTTTTCAAATCCGGCTTTTTTCAGATAGTCCTTAAAGCGCGGGTCGGAGCGGATGTTGTCCAGAAGAGGATCGAATTTGATTTGAAACATCGTTGAGAGACGATCTTGGTAGGTTTTTTCCAGCCACTTGAAGGCTTCGTCTTTGTCGCCCATGGCTGCATAGATCTCCGCGATCGTGTAGGTATCGATCGGCTTCCCTTTTCGCGAAGCTAAACATTCATTCAAAAGACTAAGGGCATCTTTCCTTCGGCAGATCTGGGCATAGACGACAGCGATGTTAAGATGGTAAAGGCCTTTTTCCGAAGTCGGCAGCGAGGCTAAGCTTTTATCCGCTTCAGTCGAGGCTTCGGCTCGCATTCCTTTCATCGCATAACTCAGCGCAAGGAAGCTCTGGGCAACATTATCGTTCGGAGTCCGTTGAAGGCCTTCGCGCAATATGGCAATGGCTTCGTCATACCTCCTCGCGAAAAAATAGCAGTAGCCCAATTGATATCCAGAATTATCAAACAAAGGATCTTCCCGTATAGCCCGTTTCATTTCAGCGATAGATTCATCATAAAAGCCGAGGGTAAACAATGCGACCGCATACCAATTGTGGGCATCTGGATCCCCGGGAGCAAGCTCGACGGCGCGCTTCGCCTCCCTCTTGGATGCCTCCCAATCCCATTTTAATTGATTCAAATGCGCCGAGGCGATATGCATCTCGGCTGAGTCACGTTCGAGCGCGAGCCCTTTTTCGATGGCGTCCTCGGCTCCGGCGAGCGCTTCTTTGGCGCTTATGAAATTATTTCCTTGTCCAAGCAGCCACCATGACGAAAGGAACCAGTAAAAGTCCGCGTATTGGGAGTCGATATCTATCGCTTTCTGAATATGAGCATATATCGACTTCCATTTCTCGAACGTCGGATCGGCGTTAAAAGTTTTAAAACCTTTTTTGGCTTCCAAATAAGCATCATAAGCTCGAACGTTGGTCCATTGATCCGCTGAAGCGCGCTTTTTTTCATCCGGGCCCAGCTCAGCTTGGATTTTTTGGAGGATGTCCACTGTTGGGGAAGGAATTTCAGGGCAACTGTCCGCTTGAGCTTCGTATCCTCGGCCTTATAGACGATCCCCATCCCTCCCCGGCCGACCTCCTCGATAATCCGGTATCTCCCGGCTACGAAAAAGCCCTTCGATATTGCCTGGACGGGTGTTTCGAGTGTCTTCGTTACCGATGGCTGGCCTACCGCCCGCGGCCGCTCCTCCGCCCCAAACGACGAACCGCAGTTGCTGCAGAATTTAGACGTGTCCGCGTTCTCGGAGTGGCATTTCGGGCAACGCATCCCCGACCCAACCTCGCTCTTATCTAATCTGAATATTACAACAATAATGCGATAAGTCAAAATGAGCGAAAACGAACTCCATGGGATCCAAGGTTTGATTTTGCTATCCAATTCCGCTAATCTGTGCGGGTAGAGGAATTCAGTCATGCATGAACGGATCCATATCTTGAAAAAGGTTTGCGAGCGCTTCGATCTCGCCGCCCTCTACGCCTTCGGCAGCCGCGCGAAGGAAGCCTTCGATTGGAGCGAAGGCCTCCTCGGCCGGATCCCCGAATCGCAATCCGACATCGATATCGGAGTAAAAACTCGAGGCCTGCGACTGTCCGCGGATCAAAAAGCGTCGTTGGCCGCCGCCCTCGAGGATGTGTTTCAATGCGGCCGCGTCGATCTCGTATTTCTCGACGAGGCCGGCCCCTTTCTGGCGCTCGAAATCGTTCAAGGAGAGAGGCTCTTCGCCGTCAGTTCGTTCGAGGCGGATGAATTCGACCTCTTCGTCATGAGGCGAGCCGGCGACCTTATGCCTTTGGAGAGAGAGCGGGCGGCTCTCGTTCTGGGAGAACGGCCGTGACTCCGAAGCTTGTCTCGAAGCGCGTGGTCATCGACCGCCTCGAAACGGTGCGTTTCCTTTTAACCGAAATCCGGACCCTTCCGCTCAACGACAGTCGGGCGTTCTTCGGGGACCGCCGCAATGTCTGGGCTGCGGAATCCTGCCTCCGGCGAAGCCTCGAAGCACTGTTCGACGTCGGCCGCCATATCCTCGCCAAAGCCTTCGGCGAAGGCGTCGGAGAATATAAAGAAATTGCCTCTAAGCTATTGGATGAGAACGTGTTGTCGGCGGACGAAGCGGAACTCTTCCGGATCATGGCCGGATATCGGAACAGGCTTGTGCATTTTTATCATGACGTGTCGCGGGATGAGCTCTACGAAATCTGCGCCGCGAAATTGACGGATCTCGAACACATCGCGGACGCGTTTCGTCGCTGGATCAGAGAACATCCGGATAAAATCGACGAAATATCGTAAATCTATTTTTTTGTAGACACCGCAGAAGACAAAAAACGCCTATTTCTCGAAGCCGGCTTTTTTCAGATAGTCCTTAAAGCGCGGGTCGGAGCGGAGGTTGTCCATAGAGGGATCGACTTTGAGTTGGAACATCGTTGAGAGATGATCTTGGTAGGCTTTTTCCAGCCACTTGAAAGCTTCATCTTTCTCGTCCAAGGCCGAATATATCTCAGCGACCGTGTAGGCATCGATCGGTTTCCCTTTTCGCGAAGCTAAGCATTCAACCAATAGCTTGAGGGCATCTTGTCTCCGGCCGGCCCGCGCATAGACGAAAGCGACGTTCAAATGGAACATGCCTTTCTCGGAAGTTGACAATGAGGCAATGGATTTTTCCGCTTCGGCGATGGCTTCGGCCGGCATTCCCTTCAGCGCATAAACAAAGGCGAGCATATTCCGTGATAGGACATTGTTGGGGCTACGTTGAAGGACCTCTCGGAATACGGCTATCGCCTCGTCATAATCACGTCTTCCAGCGATCCAATACCTTGTGCCTAACATCACTCTAAAATCATCTGATGAAGGATCTAGCTGAACAGCTCGTTTCGCTTTCGAGATGGCTTCCTCGGCAAAGCCAAGGCAACCTAATGCGTGCGCATACAAATTATGGGTATTTGGGTCCCCTGGAGCAAGCTCGACAGCCCGCTTCGCCTCCCTCTTGAATCCCTCCCAATCCCACTTCATAAAATCGAGCTGTCCTACGGCGATATGCATCTCGGGAGACTCGCGATCGAGCGCAAGTCCCCTATTTATTGCGGCCTCGGCGCCCGCGATCCCTTCTTCATAGGATATGAGGATGTACCCATATCAGCCTGACAAGGATCAATCTAAAAGATCAATAAATTCTTCTTTGGAAAGCTTTGTGTCTTTAATGATTTCAAGCAAGAGACCGGGACCGATATCTTCGCCTTTATGGGCTGGCACGACCGTCATTCGGCCATCGGGATGGCGCATGATGGCATGGCTTCCTTTTTGACGCATCTTTGGAAACCGATTTTTTTCAAGGCTCGCAAGATTTTTTTCGCGGAGAGCGCTTTCATGCGATAATCGATACTTCGGACGCTCGACTAAAACGAGACTTCGATTTGCTGAATGCCAATAAAATTCAGTTTTATCGGCGTGGGTTTTTGGACTTCCAGATATAACTCGATGGCGTCCTTCATTCGTTTGGAAAGTTCGTCCAGACTGCGGGCTTGGCTATGACACCCAGGAAGCTCCGGAACGATACCGACGAAATACCCGGCCGCATCTTTTTCAATGACGACGTTAAAAGTCCTCTTCACGATATCGTCTCCCTCACAAGATTGTCTTTGCTGAAGATTATAGAGAGTCCATCGGTCGAAAGCAATAAAAAAAGGGATAAGTCAAAATGAACGAAAGCCCGAGATCGTTCTTTTATTTTTTTGACCTGCTCTGAACGGCCGCCCAGATATCATCCAGCCCGAGATCGCGCCCCCACCGCGCGAGAAAATCGAAATAGATCAAATCGCTCGATATTTTCAGGATTCCCAAGATGTCTCGGATATGTTGAGCCGAGCTTCCTTCCTCAAGGATTTCATCTTGTTGAGGATGACGTCTGCGGGCGAGGCGAAGTTCGCTTGGATTGCGAAAGTTGGTATGAGCCTAAGCGCCTTTCCCGCGTAATTCCGGCAATGAGTTGTCTGTCACCGAATTCATTTTTCGACGGTCGCCTTGTATTTCTCGAGGCCGGCCTTGAAAATCACCAGGGCCCGCCTTAAATCCGCTTCCTTGAGGACGTAGGCCAGCCGGATTTCGTCCTGCCCCTTGCCCGGCGTCGTGTAAAATCCGGGACCCGGCGCGACCATCACGGTTTCCATATCAAGGCTGAAGTCGGTCAACATCCAGACGGCGAAACGCTCGGCGTCCCTGATCGGCAGCCGGACGCTCATGTAAAAAGCGCCCTGGGGTTTGCCGACGACGACGCCCGGGATCGCCCGCAGGCCATCATAAAGGACATCGCGACGCCGCTCGTATTCCAGCCGGACCGGCTCGAAATAGCCAATGCCCATTTTATAGGCGGCGATCGCCGCTTTCTGCTCGATCGAAGGCGGACAGAGTCGCGCCTGGGCGAACTTGAGGACCGCCTGGTAGATTGTGTCGTTGCGGGTGATCACCGCGCCTATCCGAGCTCCGCAACAACTGAAGCGCTTGGATATCGAATCCACGACGACGACCCGGTCCTCGGCATCCTCGAATTCGAGGATGCTCTTATGTTTCAAGCCGTCATAAATGAATTCTTTATAGACTTCATCGCCGATCAGAAAGAGGTCGTGCTTGATCGCGATCGCAACGACGCGTTCGAGTTCTTCGGGCGAATAAAGCGTGCCCGTGGGATTGTTCGGCGAGCAGACAAGGATGGCCTTTGTCCTGGGCGTGATTTTGGACTCGATCTCCGCTTTCGAGGGAAGGCGATAGCCGTCCTCGACCTTGAGCGTCAGCGGAACGATCTTAAGGTTGGACAACGAAGCGTAGCCGTTGTAGTTGGTGTAAAACGGCTCGGGAATGATGATTTCGTCGCCGGGGTCGCCGACAACCGCGAACGTGAAGAGAATCGCCTCCGATCCGCCGCACGTTATGATGACGTTTTCCGCCGTCAACCGGATGCCGTAGCCGCCGAAATAAGCGGCCATGCCCTCGCGAAGTTCGAGAAATCCCTGGGCCGGGCCATAGGCAAGGATCGGGTCGCTGTAGCCACGGACGGCATCGAGAATGGGCTTTGGCGTAGGGATGTCGGGATCACCGATGTTCAAATGATAAATTTTAATGCCTCTTGCCAAAGCGCTATCGGCATAGGGTTTGAGCTTGCGAATCGGGGAAGCCTGGACAGTCTGACCTCTCCGGGAGATATCCATGGATGACTCCTTGTTATGAAAAAATTATGAATCCAATGGGATTATGGCTCAAAAATCCAGAGCCGGTCAATAGAAGTTGCGAAATCCGGCCCAATCTGCTATTTTGACCAGGACGGCGGCGCGATGAGACACGAACCCGGGGCCCGCATCATCTTCAAGCAGAGCTGGGGGAGCTATCACCTCTTCAGGCTGGAAGCCCCGGCCATCGCGGCAAAAGCCCGTCCCGGTCAATTCCTGATGATCAAGGTCAGCGATACTCCTTTTCCGCTCCTTCGCCGGCCGATCAGCATTCATTCCCGCGAAAAAAAGACTCTTGAAGTTTTCTTCCAGATAGCCGGCCTGGGGACGCAGATCCTCGCCCGGAAAAGCGAAGGCGAGACGCTCGATCTCATCGGCCCTCTCGGCAAGGGGTTCGACCTCGGCGGACATCTTAAAGAAACATCGGCCTGTCTGGTCGGCGGGGGGAGGGGGATCGCCCCGCTTTATCAACTCGGCCGCGCCCTTCAGATCAAAGGCGCACGGGTCAGAGTCCTTTACGGCGGCAGGAGCAAAGCGGACCTGCCGCTCAGGAAAAGATTCCGGGAGGCGGGTTTGGACGTCCGCTGCTCCACGGATGACGGCACGCTCGGATTTCGCGGTTTCGTGACGGAACTGCTCGAAGCCGAAATCAAACGCCGGCGTCCGGACAAGATTTTCGTCTGCGGGCCGGACCCGATGATGAAAAAAACCGCGGAGATCGCTCTCGCCCTGGGGATCCCGGCTCAGATATCGCTCGAATCCATGATGGGCTGCGGCTTCGGCGCCTGCTGGGGCTGCGTCAAGCGGATCAGGAAAGGCGATAAAGGTGCCTGGCGCAAGATCTGCGAAGACGGCCCGGTTTTTCGGGCCGAGGACATCGTTTGGGAAGGGACGGAGTGATGGTCGACCTGTCCGTCGATCTCGGCTTTCTCAAGCTCCGCAATCCGGTGTTGACCGCGAGCGGGACGTTCGGTTATGGTCTCGAATTCGCCCCGCTTATCGACCTGCGTAAGATCGGCGGGATCGTCGTCAAGGGTCTCTACTACGGACCGCGCGAAGGTAACCCGCCGCCCCGCTTGGTTGAGACGACCGGAGGTTTGATCAACGCCATCGGCCTTCAAGGAGTCGGCGTCGAGGCGTTCGCCGCCGACGTTTTACCCCGTCTCCGCAAGATCGACACGCCTATTTTAGTCAACGTCTGCGGCGGAAGCGATGACGAATATCTCAAGGCCGTGGAATTTTTGGAACGGCAGGATGGGATCGCCGCCTATGAGCTCAACATTTCCTGTCCCAATGTCGAGCGGAATGGTTTCTGCCCGGCCCTCTTCACCGACAGCACCCATGGCCTCGTGAAAGCGGTCAAGGCCGCAAGCCATCGCCCGATCATCGTCAAGCTCTCGCCGAACGTCACCAGCGTCGTCGACATCGCCAAAGCGGCCGAGGACGGCGGCGCGGACGGAATCTCACTGATCAACACCCTCCTGGCCTTGGCCGTGAATGTCGAGACGCGCCGGCCGAAGCTGGCGAATCTCTTCGGCGGGCTCAGCGGCCCAGCGATCAAGCCTATCGCCCTGAGAATGGTCTATCAGGTCGCCACTGCGGTCAAAATTCCGGTCATCGGGCTGGGCGGCATCATGACCGGGGCCGACGCGCTCGAGTTCCTGATTGTCGGGGCCAAGGCCGTCCAGGTCGGAACGGCGAATTTCGTCGACCCGGCCGCCGCGATCAGGATCTCCGCCGAAATGAGGAATTTCTGCAAAGCGCGCGGTATTCCCCGGGTATCGGATCTCGTCGGAACGCTCAAGATTTAAGGAGATTAGGAATCATGGACCCACGCCTCTCTCCCGGCCGGCGAATCATCATCGCCCTCGATGTTGAAAACAAGGAGAAGGGACTGGAGTTCGTCAAAGAGCTGGCCGAAGCCGGAATCTTCAAGGTCGGGCTGGAGCTCTTCACCGCCGAGGGCCCCGCGCTTCTCAAGGACATCCAGGCTTTGGGCAAGAGGGTTTTTCTCGACCTCAAGCTCCACGACATCCCCAATACCGTGGCCGAAGCCGTCAGGGCCGGCGTCCGGCACGGAGTTCACATGATGACCATTCATGCGTCGGGGGGACTGGAGATGATGGCCAAGGCCGCCGAAGTCGCCCGGGCCGAGTCCGAAAAACGCGGGGTCGAAAAGCCTCTTCTTCTCGGCGTGACTATCCTGACAAGTCTCAAGAACGAGGAACTCGGCTCCATCGGCATGGTTCCCGATACGTCAGCCCAGGTTCAGAGGCTCGCCGCGCTGGCCAGGAAAGCGGGAATGGACGGCATCGTCTGCTCCGCCCGGGAGATTGAGCTCGTCCGGAAGGAGGTCGGGCCGGACTGTCTCGTCGTCACCCCGGGAATCAGGCCGTCCTGGGCTGCGGCCCAGGATCAAAAAAGAATTATGACGCCGGCCGAGGCGGTTAAAAAAGGAGCGGACTACCTTGTGATCGGACGTCCGATCACCCAGGCGTCTTCCCCCAAAGAGGCGTTTTTTAGGATCGCCGAAGAGCTAGAAGCCCACGGGAACGCGACCGACTGAAAAGATCGCGCTCAAGATCACTCCCGCGACAACAGCCAGGACGACGACCGCGACGATACAGACAATCAGATAGCCAAGCACTTTTTCCTTGGGCGTCTCCATCATCGGCGTCGCGAAGCCCAGGTATAGGACATAGAGCCCGTAGAGACCGGCCAGCATGGCCAGAATCCCTAAAGCCGGAATGATGAAAAATATCCCGGCAACCCAGGCGACGGTCATGCTGTAGACGGCAAGCTTCATGGCGCTGTCCTGGCTTTGCTTGGAGGAAAAACTGGGCGCCAGGGCGTTGATGATCAGTCCAAGAGCGTAGACCATGGCCAGCTGTTCCACATAATAGACGATCGCCCGGATCAGGGCTGTTCCGATTCCGGCGCGAATCATCCCGGCGTAGGGAACACGGATTCCGATCAATCCGTAGCCGATGAACTGGGCGACGGTCGGAATGAGGGCCAAGATCGCCGCGTAAGTCATAAAGAGTTGCGAGACTGTGGTCGTTTCCCCCTTGATTTTTGCCCATTCTTCCTTGGGTTTTAAGATGATCGCTTGAGCTCGAGCAACGAGATCCATTCGGTGCCTCCTTTCAGTCGGGGAAAATATATACGTATTGGGGAAAGGTGTCAAGGAGAGCTCGGGGTATGGCGCTCATCGCCGCGGGGGGTTTTACCACCCGGGGCAAAAAGCCCGCCCGCCGACTAAAGCGGAAGGGAAAAAAACC
>Ga0315286_10000529_pt1 | contig 32211 bp, 35 predicted proteins | sample YL17G10_0_MG_FD_205038 | JGI IMG/M metagenome (GOLD analysis project Ga0315286, IMG submission 205038) | Sediment microbial communities from Yellowstone Lake, YNP, Wyoming, USA - YL17G10_0 | ecosystem: Environmental > Aquatic > Freshwater > Lake > Sediment | place: USA: Wyoming | collected... | reverse complement strand
GAATTTGTCCGCGAAAAGTTCGCACCGGAGGTTATGGTCGATAAAATCGAGCAAGTTTACAAAGGGTTGTTATGAAAAGTTATAAAAAAGAACTTTATTTCAACACGCCGACAAGGCGTCAATTTATCAATATCACGCCGCAGGTTGAGCAATGCCTCGATGAAAGCGGCATAAAGGAAGGCTTATGTCTTGTCAATGCGATGCACATAACCGCCAGTGTTTTTATCAATGACGACGAATCCGGGCTGCATCAGGATTTTGAAACCTGGCTGGAAAAACTTGCACCTGAAAAGCCGTATTCACAGTATCATCATAACGGCGCTGAAGACAATGCCGATGCCCATTTGAAAAGAACTATTATGGGCAGAGAGGTTGTTGTTGCCGTGACCGGCGGAAAGCTTGATTTCGGGCCGTGGGAGCAGATTTTTTACGGCGAATTTGACGGCAAACGAAAAAAACGGGTCCTTATCAAAATCATCGGCGAATAAATTTTCAGCCGGCTCTGCCTGTCTTGTCCTGCATATCGATTTTCCAGATATATTTCTGCGTACGGAAAATCACTACACACAGAACTCCAAAAGATAGCAGGAATATATAGACCAGGATCTTTTCGATCCACGCCGTCCCGAAGAAAACCAGCACGGCATTAAGAATTATGAACCATATCCTGATTTCGGTCGGCCCTATCCCCAGATATGTTATCTTAAATTCGCCCGTTGCCCCGAACGACAGGAAAGAACTAACCATAAACGTCCCGAAAACCGGTATCAAAAGCAGGACAATATCTCTGTTAAATCCTTCAAGCAGAAAAGAGTAGCCAATAAAAACACAACTCATAAAAACATAGTCCAGCAGATGGTCCATAAAAAAACCCCATTTGGGTATGCCGGTATCTCGGTATCTGCCTAAAGCGCCGTCGAAACAATCGGTAAACCACTGCAAAATCAGCATCAGCGATGACAGCCACAACCACTGGATGTTGCCTTTTGCCAAAAAACCAAAAATAACAAGTCCCGCCGACCATATTATTGTCATCAATGTAAGATGATACCCCTCTATCCACTTCGGGAATTTTGTAATGTTGCCGTCAATCAGTCTTTTTTCATAACCGGCCAATAGCGTTTTCATCGGGGTTTTCCTGTCGCCGGTAAAATTAGATTCTGCCATACGATTCTCCTTTTTGGGTAAATACTTATATACAAAGTTAAAGAGTCAAGGCTAAAAGTCAAGATGTTCGTATTTTTAGATTGCTAAACCCCTTAACCGTCCTATAATAATATCCTTAATGGAAAATCATGGCAGGAAGCTATATCTATGGGTGGCGGTTGGGGCAGCTATCTGCATTTTTCAATATTCGGCGCTGGCGGAAGGTTATTACTCGTTCGGCAAGACCGTCAATAAATCGTTCGGCGACCCGAATAAAAAGACCGCGCTGACCGAGAATATTTTTGTATCAATACCAGGCACTGTTCTTGATGTAGATTTGGCACTGAATGTTGAGCATACAAGTGTTTGCGACCTGCAGATTTCCCTTGTAAACCCTGCCGGAACGTCTGCCTGTATTAACAGCTACGACGTTTATAACTTTGTTCCGGGCAGGCGGAATTTCTACTGGACGATTTTTGACGCTGAAAGTCCTTCCGGCATCGACAGCGGCAAGCCCCCCTTTACCGGCCTGTACCGCCCCAATGGTCCCGACAGCCTGACTGCCTTTTATGGTCAACCGAGCTACGGCTTCTGGCAGGTCATAATCAAGGATGCAGTATTTGGCGATACGGGCACCTTTAAGAACGTAAGACTGGATTTTCATATCAATCCCGAACCTTCAACTGCGCCTCTGTTCGCACCCGAGCCTTCAACTATGCTTTTGTTCGCATTTTCTGCTGTAATCGGTATTTCCTTAGGCAAATCAAAACGGGCTTAAAACTACAGAAAAGCACTTCCATTGGCCGATATTATTTTATGTAACAGACGCCTGTATTTCGTGTTTACAATACGGAATTCATTTTTTTATAGGACTTTTCGCAAAATTTTTATGAGGTGAGAAGTTGAAAGCTAAAAAGAGCAAATTGAGTGGAACCGCCCTGCTGGTCTTGGCCCTTGCGGTAGTAGTAACGCTGTTTTTCAGCTGTGCCAGTTTTAATATAGGCGATTTTCCCAGCAAATATGTCTGGCCGAACAATTATCCCGCTGCCAACTGGTGCGGTTCTGTGGGAGCATTTTTCGCATATTACCTGATGTATTATGTCGGCCCCGGCGTTTTTTTACTTCTCGGCGCCGCTGCTTACGCGATAGTCTGGCAGCTGAGCAGCAAAGAAATAAATCAGATGGTCCTTCGCCTCATCGGCCTGATTCTGATTACCACCGCAGTTTCATCGATAATTTATATGTTTCGACCTTTCCCCGAAGACTCTTTTCCAACCGGCAGCGGCGGCATACTCGGTAGTGCGATAACTTTATTTCTCAGAAAGAATTTTTCTCTCTTGGGTTCAGTGATAATTGTCGTCAGCGGCCTTATAGTGGGTGCAATTCTGCTTGCTGATACATTGGTGATACACCTGCTGGCCCTGTGCGGCATTGCGCTGACGCGCGTATTCGGAATATTTGCGCCTGCCTGGTATGCAACAAGACAGCATTCTCACAGGCTCAATGAAATATGGCAGAGGCTCAGCGAAAGGAAACCTGCCGCTACGGTGGCAGAGCTGATGGCCGAGGAAGCCGAACACATAGAACAGCAGCAGCAGCAATCCGGTCAAACTGTAAAAGCTGACGAAGCGATTGAAGGTCATCTTGAAAAGAAGCCTGCCGCAGCTGAAAAACCGGACAAATCACCGGAACCGCTTTATGAGTCTGAGAACTTTGAAGACTACCAGCTTCCCGGCATTGAGCTTTTGACAGAACCGCAGTACAGTTTCGGCTCTGTACAGGAAAAAATTATAAGGGCCAAGTCAGCGGCCCTTGAGCAGGTACTCAATGAGTTCGGCATAGAAGCTCACGTTACCGGCTCAGAGCCGGGCCCGACAATAACGATGTTCGAACTTGCCCTCGCGCCGGGTATCAAGGTAAGTCAGATATCGAATTTGTCGAACGATATTGCGCGTGCATTGGGAGCTCCCGCTGTTCGTGTAGTTGCCCCGCTTCTCGGCAGGCATACAATCGGCATCGAAGTGCCGAACAGCCAGAAAGAAACTGTAAGAATAAAAGACCTCATCACCCGGGCGGGTGATTCATACAGGAGAATGGAGATACCTTTATTTTTGGGCAAGGATTCTTCGGGACAGGCAATCGTTTCCGACCTGACCGATATGCCCCACCTGCTGATTGCCGGCACAACCGGCTCCGGCAAAAGCGTTTTTATCAACAGTATTATTATGAGCATTATGCTGACCAAGCGTCCCGACGAAGTAAAGCTTGTTCTGGTTGACCCGAAGATGGTTGAGATGACAGCTTTTTCAAAGATACCGCACCTGATGGCCCCGATAGTTACTGAAATCAGCCGGGCAGAACAGATATTCGAGTGGGCCACCGTAAAAATGGACGAAAGATATGCCCTGTTTGCCGAGGCCGGTGTAAAAAATATCGCGGGTTATAACGCCCTCGGCACGGAAGAAATTGTACGAAGGTTCAATCCTCAAAGTCCCGATGAGGAAGCGAGAATACCGAAAAAGCTTTCTTATTTTGTGATTGTGGTTGATGAGCTTGCCGATTTGATGATGACCTCTTCAAAAGAGATAGAAGCCTACATCGTTCGCATCGCTCAGAAGAGCCGGGCGGTAGGTATTCACATAGTTCTTGCGACACAGCGGCCGCAGGCAACGGTTGTAACCGGCCTTATCAAGGCAAACCTGCCTTCCCGAGTCAGCTTCCGCGTAGCAACACGGCTGGACAGCAGAATAGTTCTTGACCAGAATGGCGCCGAAACGCTGCTCGGGCAGGGCGATATGCTGTTCCTCAAGCCCGGCACAAGCGACCTTATCCGCGCACAGGGCGCATTTGTCGATGAGACCGAAGTCCGCAAGGTTGTACAGTATCTGACCGAACAAGCCGAGCCTCAGTTCCATCCGGAACTGATGCAGCTCAATAGAATCGACGCCGGCGAGGCAAGCTCTGATGAGTTGTTTGACGACGCGGTCAGAATCATACTCGAATCGCAGCGCGGCAGCGTTTCCCTGCTGCAGAGAAAACTCAGTATCGGCTATGCCCGCGCCAGCAGGATAATCGAAGCAATGGCGGTTTGTGGTATACTCGGCGAATACAAGGGCAGCCAGGCCCGCGAGGTCCTGATGACGCTTGAAGAATATGAGCGGCTGCGCCAGCAGATGGAGGCAGACAGAAAAGCGGGTTATTCTGATTTACAGGACACTGAACAATCAGCCGATTCAGAAAAACTGCAGCATACTGTCAAGGAAATCGACTATGACAAAAATCGCACCGAAGAGCAGCAGAGTATTATAAATTCTTAAGTCTGATTTTTTGAGAATTATCCTTTGCATCAGGATTTACTACAGAATACGAAACAATGTCCTTATTGTGCCGAGACAATTCTGGCCGCAGCGATAAAGTGTCGCTACTGCGGCGAATTCCTGAATCGGTCCGTCAAATCGCCGGCGGAAAATCCTGAACAAAAGGCCGGTGCGGAACAATCAGAACCTCTCTTTGAGGCATCGCCTTCATTGTGGATTCTTTTCCCGAATTTTCTGAAAATAATTTTCTTTTTTGCGGTTTTGTATGTTCTTGCGTTCTGGCCGATGAAACAGCTGCTTACGGACCTTAAGCTTTCTCCGCAGGTAATCGCGGCCATAGAAAGGTTCAGAGTCATCGTAGGTCTGTCTCTGATGACTGCGGCGGCACTCGTCTTTTTCTATAAAATTATCAAACTCAAAAGCACTCGTTATCGCGTAACTACCGACCGAATTGAATGGTCGAGAGGTATCTTTGAAAGACAAATAGACAATATTGATATGTTTCGCATAATCGACATTCGCCTGTATCGAAGTTTTTCTGATTGTCTGGCTGGTATAGGAACGGTGGTGCTGATGACGACCGACAAGACCGACCCTGAATTCAAATTTGAAAAAGTCCACAGGCCAAAACAGCTCTATGAAACAATCAAAAAGGCAAGTCTCGACGCCGATGGAAAACGAAGTGTTGTTCATCTCGAATAGACCCCCACACCTATTTACATTGTGGCTACAAAGCTTAAAAAACACTCAAAGCCGCATTGGCCTGTTTTTAAAATGCTCAATCACGGTGTAAATAGGTGTGGGGGTAAATCTCTTGAAATGTTACCATTTCCGCTGTAAAGTATTCTCGATCGAAAACTTAATTCCTGCGCCCGTAGCTCAATTGGATAGAGTTGCGGACTTCGAATCCGTAGGTTGCAGGTTCGAGTCCTGCCGGGCGCGGTTTGCGTAGCCACAAAGGCACTAAGACACTAAGTTTTCTAATATATATTTTTCTTTGTGCCTTCGTGTCTTGGTGGCTATTTTTAAAAAGGAAAAAATTATGACTCAGGTTCCGCCGGTTGCACTATCGACTATAATCTGCGAGCGCGTTCTGCTCGATGCGCCGACCAAAACCTCAAGCATAATCGGAATCATAGACAGGATTCTATCGCCGCAGTACCCGATAAGATTCCCGCGATTGTTTTTCTTTGCCGAAATGACTAACGGCCACGACACAACCGAGCTTGAAATTCGGGTCGTCGACGTGCAAAATGATGAAAAAATCATCGTTCAGCGAAAAGCATCCGTCAATTTCCCGGATGTAAAAAGCATCGTATCGGTTGTAATCGCTTTTGAAGGCCTTGCCTTCAGTCATCCCGGCGAATACTGCTTTCAGCTTTTTGCAGCAGGACAAATCCTGACATCAAGAAGACTTGTTTGTTTATTAGTGCATAAGCCGCCAAATGATACCCCCCAGCAGCAAAATCCAAATACTTGAAAATGAGATTGTATTCAAAGCCAGCCGAAGTTCCGGCCCCGGCGGACAGAATATAAACAAGCTCAACACCAAAGTCGCCGTTATCTTTGATATTGAAAACAGCGGCTTTTTGAACCCACAGCAAAAGGAAATCATCCTCAAAAAACTGGGGAACAGAATTACAAAAGACAGCAGGCTGATTGTAGAAAGCCAGAAGTTCAGGACTCAAAAGGCCAACCGCGATTTTGCCGTTGAGAAACTGATGGAACTTATCGAAAACGCACTAAAAAAACCAAAAATAAGAAAACCAACAAAACCAACCGCAGCGGCCGTCGAAAGAAGGTTGAAACGAAAAAAATCAAAAAGTCTGCTTAAGCAGCAAAGAAAAAAGGTCTTTTTGCCGGAATGACTTAGAAAGTTATTCTAAAATCATCATAAGAAGAATCAAAATCAACCTGCTCAACCTGGGCATTTCTAACCGCAAAGGTCTGCTGCAAATCCTCGATACAATCGTCAATATCCTCCGCCCCGCCCTGGAGCAACATCTCAACTCTGCTGTCAGAGGTATTACGAACAAAGCCTGTCAGCTTATAACGCATCGCGACCTGCTCGGCGGTAAATCTGAAACCTACGCCCTGAACATGCCCGGTGAAAAATATATGTTTCGCAATATCTGCCATTGAATTATTCCTGTCTGCAAGTATAATACTATCTGCCTCTTTTGGCAACCGCACAGAAATCTGTCAGCCCAGTTTTTAAATGATATTAACGTGAAAATTATAAAAAAACCAACAAAAAGAGAAGAACAGATTTATCAGCTTACAACGCTGGTGGCCGGCGGTTTTGCGCTCGGAGATGTGCTGGACAAGCTCGCACGTGCCGCGGTCGAAATTACAGGTGTCTCCGCCTGTTCAATAAGACTGCTCGACGACGAAACCGGAGAACTGAAAATGAGAAGCACCTTCGGGCTGAGCGAAGAATACAGTAATAAAGGCCCGGTAACAAAAGATGACCCCGTTATCAAAACTGCCTTTGCCGGCGAAGCCGTCATAATCAACGATATGAGAACTGACTCGCGGGTCAGGTATAAAGAGGCTTCAAAAAAAGAAGGTATTGCCAGTCAGCTTACCGTCAAAATGCAGTTTAAAAATAAACCGGTAGGTGTACTGAGGCTGTACAGACCGACACCGGGCAGCTTTACGGAAAATGATATCGCCCTCGCAAGGTCGGTAGCCTCGCAGTGTGCTGTCGCAATTACCAATGCAAAAAATTATGCAAGAGCTTTGCAGGGTGCACAGATAGCAGAGCAAATGAGACTGGCAGGCATCATTCAGAAAAGAATGATACCGCAGGCTGCTCCGAAAATGCCGCATCTCGATATCGCCGCCGCATATAAGCCGTGTTTCGGCGTCGGCGGAGACCTCTACGACTTTATCAAACTCGATGAAGACCTCCTCGCTGTCGCCATAGCTGATGTCATCGGAAAAGGAATCCCGGCCGCCCTTATGATGAGCTCCTTCAGAGGTATGATACGCGCCTACGCCGACGGCGGACACAAAAGGCACACCATGAACGAAATCATCCAAAAACTTAATGCTACCGCCTGCCACGAATGCAGAGACGGAGAATTTATTACTCTGTTCTATGCAATCATCGACACAAAAAATAAAACAATTACTTACTGCAACTGCGGCCATGAACCGGCGCTGCTGTTCAGAGATGGAAAAATCAGGGAACTCAAAAAAGGCGGACTGGTCTTCGGAGTCCTGAAAAATACCGTCTATGAATCAGAAACCATCGAACTTAAAACTGACGACCGTCTTCTGTTCTATACCGACGGCCTTATTGACGCGGTCAATTTCGACGGGAAAATGTGGGGCATACAGAACTTATACAAAACCTTCAGGCAGTGCGTGACAGGCACTGCCGGCGAAATTGTAAACAACATCCTTGCTTACAGAAGACGCTTTATCGGTCTGGTGCGTCAGACAGACGATACGAGTATTGTAGTAATCAGGGTTACAGGCAAAAATGGCTGAACTGATAATAACCATTGACGGCCCGGCAGGAAGCGGAAAAAGCACAACGGCAAAACTGCTTGCTGAAAAAATCGGTGCCGCTTTCCTCGATACCGGCGCAATGTACAGGGCTGTAACTGTCGCTGCAATGCAGAATCAGGCAGACCTTAACGATGTCAATGCCCTTGAAAAATTAATCGACAATACGAATTTCAAATTTGAAATCAACAACCTTCAAATGACCGCCGGGATTAATAACAGGGATGTTACCGAACAAATCAGGGACCCGAAAGTTACAGAGAATGTATTCTTTATAGCATCTCAGCCGTCTTTGCGCAGCAGACTTGTCCAAATGCAGCGAAGTTTCGCACAAAAATATCAAAAAATCGTAACTGAAGGCAGGGACCAGGGAACTGTCGTCTTTCCGGATGCCGATTATAAATTCTTTCTCACGGCTGACGCCGCCCGGCGGACAAAAAGGCGAGCCGAAGAACTGTCGAAAAAAGGTCTTAAGGTTGATACGGCAAAACTCCGCAAAGAAATTGAAAAAAGAGATGCCGCCGACAAAAACAGAGACACCGGGCCTCTGGTGCCGGCAAAAAATGCTGTAATTATCGACAATACTAACCTTACTCTTGAACAGACTGTAAATGAAATTCTTAAAATCATTAATAAAAACGGCTAAAAAGACTTTCAGCTACACCTGGTATTTCACCTGGTGCTGGGTGTGCAGATTCTTCTGCATATTGTTCTTCCAGCCCAGAACGTTCAATCTCGCCAATATCCCCAAAAACGGCGGTTTTTTGTTAGTCTCCAATCACCAAAGTTTTCTTGACCCGATGTTCAATGCCACTCCGATACACCGCCAGCTTTGTTTCGCCGCCAGAGACACGCTTTTCGAAATTCCTTTTTTCGGCAGATTCGTCCACTCATTTAACGTCATCCCGATAAAAAGAGGAAAAGCCGACTTGACCGCCATGAAAATCTTTCTCGAAAAACTCAAAGATAATTTCGGTCTTGTCCTGTATCCCGAGGGAACGCGAACCAGCGACGGAAAAATCGCGGAAATAAAACCGGGCTTTTGTCTTCTGGCCCGCAGGGCGAACGTGCCCATTATCCCGGCGGTCGTTGACGGCGCCTTTGAGTGCTGGCCGAGACACAAAAAATTCTACAGGCCGAAAAAGGTCTTCGTGATTTACGGAAAACCAATACCACCGGCGAAAATCGTTGAGCTTGGCGACAGACCGTTCGCCAAATACCTGACCAAAGTCCTCAGAGATATGCAGGCCGAGCTCAGATTGAAGGTCGGAAGAAAACCTCTTGATTATGAGGATGATGAAAAATGAAGGTTATTGTTGCACAAGGCAGCGGATTCTGTCCGGGCGTAAGAAACGCCATAAAGATTGCTCAGCAAACCCTGACGGCAAGAAAGAACGTCTACAGCCTCGGCGAAATCATCCACAATAAAGACGTCGTCAAACAACTGGCCGGAGCAGGGCTTAAAATCGCTGAAAATGTGGAACAGATACCTAAAGGCACTGTTATAATTCGTTCACACGGTGCCAGTGAAAAACAGCTAAAGCAACTCAGGGAAAAAGGCCTGGAAATAGTCGATGCCACCTGCATCCTCGTAAAAAGGGTGCAGAAAATTGCGAAAATGCTGCACAGACAGGGATACAAAGTCGTCATTATTGGCGACAAAGGGCATCCTGAAGTCCAGGCGGTGCTCGGTTCGGCCCCGAATATCGCCGTCATAGGAAACAAAACTGATATTAATAATCTGAGCAAAAACCAGAGGTTAGGCATCATCTGCCAGACAACTCAAAGCCCTGAGCATTTCGCAAAAATGATAGCTCAAATCGCAAAAACCAGCTTTTCTGAGCTGAAAATAATAAATACCTTATGCAAAGAGGCAGTAAAAAGGCAGACCTGTGCCGGCCAGTTATGCCGACAGGTCGATATTATGTTTATACTCGGCGGCCTGCACAGCGCAAATACCAGAAAACTGGCTGAATTGTGCAAAAAATACAATCCTAAAACCTTTCATTTGCAAAATTGGAAAGAACTTGATAAAAGTATCCTTTTCGGTAACAATGTTGCCGGCGTAACGGCAGGTGCCTCTACGCCGCAATGGGTCATCGACGACTTTGTGGGAAACCTGCGGAGGTTCAATACCCGAAAAAAGAAAAGATAAGACAGACCTTGCTGTTCAGGGAAAGATACGCATTGGCTGGAACGGTCAATGCGTTTTTGTGTTGTTTGTGTAAACAGGTGCTGCCGCGTTTAAAACGTATGTGGAGGACGCGACCGCCGATTATTGTACTCCACGAAAGAAAGAAGGTATTATGGTTGACAAAAATATTGTTAGAAAATTGGGGTTCACTCCCGAGGAGCTCGACTCGAAAGTAAACGAGCTTTTTGGTGAAACAGAAGACAAACTTCTGTCGGACGCGCTCGAAAAGAAAGTTGACGTCCTGGCGCCGGGGAACATTCTCAAGGGCAGAATCCTCCAGCAAATCGGAAATGATGTAATTCTCGAAATCGGCTTAAAAAGCGAAGGTGTTGTCGATGCCTCGGAATTCGACAGCCCGGAGGAAACCCAGCCGGGCAATGAAATAGAAGTGCTCCTCGAAGAAGTCGACTCCGGCGGACTTATACTGCTGAGCAAAAGAAAAGCCGACAGAATCAGAGGCTGGGAACGTATTGTCTCGACAAAAAAGGAAGGAGACCTCGTAAAAGGCACTGTTATTCGAAGAATCAAAGGCGGTCTGCTCGTCGATATCAGCGTACCTGTTTTTCTCCCGGCTTCGCAGGTAGATATCAGGAAGCCCGGCGATATAAGCAGGTTCATCGGTCAGCAGGTTGACTGCGTTATACTGAAAATTGATACCGAAAACAAAAATATCGTTGTCTCGAGAAGAAAAATCATCGAACAGGCACGCGCCGCCAGCAAGGAAAAACTGCTGGCTGAAATAGAAGTAGGACAGCAAAGAAAGGGCATCGTCAAGAATATCGCGGATTTCGGTGTCTTTGTCGATCTTGGCGGACTTGACGGCCTGCTGCATATATCAGATTTAAGCTGGGGAAGGGTCTCACATCCGTCAGAAATCGTCCATCTCGACCAGGAAATCGAATGTATAGTCATCGGCGTTGATAAGGAAAATGAAAAGGTTTCACTCGGACTGAAACAGAAAAACCCAAGCCCATGGGAAAACATCGAAGCAAGATATCCAATCGGCGCCAAGGTAAAAGGCATTGTGGTAAACGTTATGAACTACGGCATCTTTTTAAGACTCGAGGAAGGTGTCGAAGGTCTTGTGCATATCAGCGAAATGAGCTGGACGAAAAAAATCAATTACCCCGGCGACCTTTACAAACTCGGAGACGAAATAGAAATCGTCATTCTCGACGTCAACAAGGAAAAACAGGAAATATCGCTCGGTATCAAGCAGCTTGAAACAAATCCATGGACAATTGCCTCACAGAAATATCCCGCAGGAACCATCGTAACCGTAAGGGTCACAAGCCTTACGAATTACGGCGCATTTGTCGAAATTGAACCGGGCATTGATGGACTAATCCACATCTCGGACATAAGCTGGACAAAAAAATACAACCATCCGGGCGAAGCCCTGCAGAAAGAACAGCAGGTCAAATGCGTTGTTCTCGAAGTCGACGAGGAAAAACAGCGGATATCGCTGGGTATAAAACAGCTTACTGAAGACCCCTGGCTGCACGCGATACCGGAAAAATATCTGCCTGGACAAATTGTAAAAGGCACTGTCACAAAAATAACCAACTTCGGCGTTTTCGTCGAGCTTGAGCCCGACCTCGAAGGACTGCTTCATATCTCCGAGATAGCAGACCACAAGATAGACAGCCCGCAGGATGTCGTAAAGGCTGGTCAGGAAATCGAGGTAAAAATCCTGAGGGTCGACAGCGATTCGAGAAAAATCGGTCTGTCTATGCGGAGAGTCAAATGGGCCGAAGAAGACCAGAAGCACACCGCTGAAAAACCGCAACCCGCTTCACAAGCAAAAAAAACCGACTCTGACGAACCGAAATTGCTCGATATGGAAGTACCGGAAAAATCCGAATCACAGGACACGGAGAAACCCGAATTCCAGGATATGGAAAAAGCCGAATCCCCTGACACGGAAAAACCCGAATCCCAGGATACGGAAAAAACCGAATAATCACCCGTATTTCTAAAATCACCAAAAGGCCGTTTTCTTCGATTGAAAACGGCCTTTTTTGTTTCTTATTCTTAACAGACACCCAAATTTAGCCGATACTAACAGCAGGAAAAACCCCGCTGAATCGGCGTCCTATAAAAGGAGCTAAAAAATGATAGTATTCGACGAAACAATAAAAGAGTATCTGACTGAAATTGACGAGGCGCCGCTTCTGACCTGGGAGCAGGAATGTGAGCTTGCACAGCGGGTTATAGACAATGACGACCCGCAGGCCAGGGACCAGCTTGTCAGAAGCAACCTTAGACTCGTCGTTAACATCGCAAAAAGATATGCCACAGGCCGACTGTCGCTGGGCGACCTTATAGAGGAAGGCAACCTGGGACTCATTCGCGCGATTGATACCTTCGACCCTTCTGTCGGTGTTCGATTCAGCACATACGCCGCCTGGTGGATAAAACAGTGCATTAAACGCGCGCTTCTGCTCGACAGCGGCCCGATATCAGTGCCGACATATATGGTTGAGCTTGTCAATCACTATAGACATGTCCTTGCCGAGCTCCAAACAAAACTCGGCGACGCCCCCACACCTGTACAAATAGCCGAAGAAATGAAGCTGCCCGTGAAAAAAATTATGGCCATAAAGGAAATCGTCGACTCCATAAACACCCCCCTGCAGGCTGAATCCAGCCAGACGAATCAGAGTTTTGAAGAAACAATGCCGGTTGCATCCGACAAGCTTCCGGAGGATGAACTGACCAGTGTCGAAGAGCTCTGCAAACTCGTCAAAATGCTCGACAGGCTCGAAGAAAGACAGGCCGAAGTACTGAAACTGCGGTTCGGAATCAACAACACAGAACCGTTGACATTAAAGCAGATAGGTGCTAAACTCGGTCTGACTCGTGAGAGAGTAAGACAGCTTCAGCAAAGCGCCTTAAAACAGCTTAACGAGCTTATGAACTACGAATAGAAGTTTTCGGCTATTAAAAAAGTGGAAAAAAGCAGGGTAAATCTAACCAATTATATCCGAAGCATACCCGATTGGCCTAAAAAGGGCATTCTGTTCAGGGACATTACGCCGTTACTGGCCGACAGAAAGGCTTTTGCCGCCGCCGTTGAAGCCCTGGCCGACAAATACAAAGCCAAAAACATCGACTACGTTGCAGCCGTGGAGGCACGCGGTTTTATTTTTGGTGCCGCTATTGCTGCAAGGCTCGGCGCAGGTTTCGTGCCTATTCGAAAAAAGGGCAAGCTCCCATACAAAACAGAATCCGCCACTTATGACCTTGAATATGGAACCGCGACGATTGAAGTACATATTGATGCGGTTAAAAAAGGCTCAAGAGTCCTGATGGTCGACGATCTGCTCGCAACCGGAGGAACTATCGCTGCCGCCTGCAGACTCATCGAAAAAATCGGCGGCAAAATAGAAGGTATTGCCTTTCTGGTCGAATTAAAAAATTTGAACGGCAGAGAAAAAATAAAAAATTACGATATCTTTGCTGAAATCGCATTTTAGTTTTTTCTTTCCATAGATTTTATCATGCAGAAAGTTGAAGTTAAAATCCCGGCTTGTTCCAGAGGCAGTTATGCGATAACTATCGGCGCCGACTTTCTGCCGTCTGTTCTTTCGAGGATTAAAAAACTTCTGCCTCAAAGAGAATTGTTTTTAATCACAGACGCGAACGTCGCCAGAACAAAACATTTTAAGAATTTAGCAGGAAAGCAGAAACTGCCCTGCTATGTAATCAGTCCTGCCGGCGAAAAATCAAAAAACATCAATACCGTTACGAAAATTATAGAAGAAATGGAGAAAAAAGCCCTCGGCAGAGATTGCGCCGTAATTGCATTAGGCGGCGGAACCGTCGGGGACGTCGCAGGTTTTGTCGCGGCCATCTACAAACGAGGTGTGCCCGTCGTTCAAATACCCACTACCACAGTCGCGCAGGCTGATTCAGCCCTCGGAGGCAAAACAGGCGTTGATTCTTCAATCAGTAAAAATGCTTATGGTGTATTCTGGCATCCTGCGGCAGTATACATTGATGTAAGCACACTGAAAACTCTCGACAGCAAACAATTCAATGCGGGACTTGTCGAATCAATCAAACACGCTCTTATCGCCGACAGAGATTACCTCGCTTTCCTGCAGAAAAACCTCAATGATATTCTTGCCGGAAAGTATAAGCCGCTTGAGTATATCGCTGTAAAAAACTGTCGAATAAAAGCATCCGTTGTCCAGGACGACCCTTACGAAAAAAACAAAAGAAGGATTCTCAACTACGGCCATACAATCGGCCACGCCGTCGAGGCCGCAAGTAATTATAAGCTCCTGCATGGCCAGGCCGTCGCCATAGGAATTATCGCGGCAAACATCATCGAACAAAAGCTCGGCTTTGGCGACAAAGAAAGACTCGAAATACTAAAAAAACTATTCGGAAAATTAAATATCAGTCTCAAACTTCCAAAAACAATTACTAAACGGCAAATTCTTGATATAATCAGCAGGGACAAAAAAGCTGTGCGGAAACAGCCGAGATTTGTTTTGCTCGAAAAAACAGGAAAAGTCCTGTGCAAAAACGGCCGGTTTGCGCATCCTGTAGAACGTAAAATTGTTGAAGAAACAATTGATATTTTATTAAACCAGAAATTTTGAGGTAAAAAATGTTCAGAGAAAAAATCAAGGTTCTTGACTGCACAATCAGGGACGGCGGCTTGATAAACAATCATTATTTCACGGATGAATTTGTCCGAGCTGCATATAAGGCGCTTTCAGAAGCAGGCATCGATTATATGGAGATGGGTTATCGCTCCAGCAGAGTGCTTGCGCCGGAAACCAATTACGGTCCGTGGAAATACTGCGACGACGACAAAATCAGCCGGATTACCGACGGCATCGAATCAAATATGAAAATCTCCATTATGGTCGATGCGCATCGCGTCAAAGACCAGCAGTTCAAACCCGCCGACCAAAGCCCCGTTGATATGATACGGGTCGCTACTTACGTAAAAGACATTGATAAAGCCATCGCGATGATTAACATCGCCCACGACCTCGGCTATGAAACTACCGTAAACATAATGGCAGCCTCTACTGAGGTCGAAAAAGACCTCATTGAGGCGATTGACCAGGTTGCCCGCACGCCTGTCGGTGTCGTGTATCTTGTCGACAGCTATGGTTATTTTTACTGCGAGCAAATCGAGTATCTGGTCAAGCTCTACAGGCAGCACTTGCCGCCCGAAAAGGAAATCGGCATACACTGTCATAATAATCAGCAGCTCGCATTTGCCAACACAATCGAGGGAATCATTCACAATGCAAACTTCGTCGATGCCTCGCTTTACGGCATCGGAAGAGGCGCGGGAAATTGTCCGCTGGAGCTGATTATGGGATTTCTAAAGAACCCGAAATTCAGCCTTACACCCATCCTGAAAGTCATAGAGGATTATATGATTCCAATGCGGCAGGAGCTTGAGTGGGGATATTTGATTCCATTTATAGTGACCGGCATATTGAACAGGCATCCGGAATCGGCTATCTCAATACGAAAGACAAAAGACAAGGATAAATACGCAGAATTCTACGAAAAGATACGGGATTCGCTCGATTCTCTCTAAAAATTCCCGACGCGCAACAAAAAAGGGTTCGTTTTCTTCTTCCAACCCTTTTTTGCTTCACCGTAATACAAAAAATCTTCTTCCTGGTATAGAATTGTATAAACTCCATATAGCTTCGTCAATAAAAAATATATAAATTTATAAAATCAACACAAATCCATTTTAGGCAGCAGGTTAAGTAAAATAGCTTGCAAAAATAGGTGTTTTTCTATAAAATCAGCCGGTTTTTAAGGCCTGTTAATAAATATGTTTGATGCACTGACAGAAAAATTTAACAATGTTTTCCGGGTGCTGACCAATCGCGGCAGGATAACCGAAGCGAACATCTCGGACGCTATGAACGATGTCCGCAAAGCCCTGCTCGAAGCGGATGTTAACTACCACGTCGTAAAGCAGTTCTGCAAAGACGTAAGAGACGCCGCCATGGGCGCCGAAGTCATAAAGGCCCTGCGCCCGGGTCAGGTTATGATAAAAATCGTCAACGATGAGTTGACTAAGCTGATGGGCCCGGCGGATTCGAAGATTTATTTCGTATCGCCCGGCCCGACTGTAATCCTCCTTGCCGGCCTGCAGGGAAGCGGAAAAACCACAACCGCCGCGAAACTCGGCAAATACATAATCTCAAAAGGCAAAAAAACCCTCCTCGTGGCTGACGACCTTCAAAGACCCGCAGCCATCGAACAGCTCGTAATACTCGGCCAACAGCTTAATATCGATGTTTACAGTGAGCCGGACTCGAAAAATTCCATTAAGGTCGCAAAAAACGCCTTAAAACACGCTAAAGACAACGGCTACGACGCGGTTATTCTGGACACTGCCGGCAGATTGCACATCGACGAAGAGATGATGACCGAGGTCGCCAACATCGCAAAGACAATCAGTCCGCACCAGATTTATTTAGTTTGCGATGCAATGACCGGCCAAGATGCCGTCAATAGTGCAAAGGAATTTAATCAACGGCTCGAACTGGACGGCGTTATCCTGACAAAACTCGACGGCGATGCCAGAGGTGGTGCGGCCCTAAGCGTCAAGGCCGTTACCGGCAAGCCTATTAAATTCATCGGAGTAGGCGAAAAACTCGACAAGCTCGAAGAATTCCATCCCGACCGTATGGCGGGCCGGATACTCGGTATGGGCGATGTCGTTTCGCTGGTTGAGAAGGCACAGGAGCAGTTTGACGCTGAAGAAGCCGCGAAAATGCAGAAAAAAATGGCCAAAGGAACCTTCGGATTCGACGATTTTCTAAAACAGATGCAAAGTGTCCGGAAAATGGGCGGTATGGCCGATATGCTCAAAATGCTGCCGGGTATGAGCGCCAAAATGGCTGATTTCGATGTCGACGAGGGGGAAATGGGAAAAATTGAGGCAATAATTCATTCAATGACACTTGAGGAAAGAAAAAATCCCGATATAATCAACCCCTCGCGCAGGAGGCGCATTGCTGCAGGTTCTGGCACCGACCAGCACGATGTCTCAGGACTTATAAAGACATTCGAAAGAAGCAGGAATATGCTCAAGGCCCTTTCAGGAGGCGCCTTAGGTGGTTTCAAAGCCCTCTTTTCTGCAGGCGGAATGGACGCTGTTGGAAGTATGATGAGCCAGGGAAGAAAAATAAAACAGCGCTCAAGGCGTAAACAGAAAATCAGAAGAAAGGGCAAAATAATACGCCGATAGAGCAAAAATTATCGCTGAAGCAGTTTCTCGAAAAAATCGCTCAGAAAATGGACGACAGTTTCGGAAAGCAGTTCAGAGGTTTTTTCGCAGACAACAAAGGTTCTGCCCAGCTTGCAATGCTGGCAAGCCCTTCGAAAAGCGAAGTCGAGCAGCTGCGAAAAGCTGTAGCGATAATGACGAAAGACGAAATAAAAAACGCAGATTCGCTCACGGATGAACAGGTAAAAAAAATTGCACAGGATGCCGGAACAGACCCGGCTCTGTTGGCAATTTTTATTAATGGTTTCGCATTACATTGTAAACGTGTTTCTTCCTGACATTGTGCTGGGAAGAATATTGATTATAAATCGAAAGGAAATATGTTATGTCAGTAAAATTAAGGCTTATGAGAATGGGGCGAAGGCACAAGCCGTTCTTCCGGCTTAACGCTATCGATGCCCGATGCCCTCGCGACGGCAAAATCATCGAAAAGCTCGGCTATTACGACCCGATTGAAAAAAACGCTGAAAAGCAGCTCGTCCTCAACAAGGAAAGAATCGAATACTGGCTGGGCGTCGGCGCCGTGCCGAGCGAAACTGTTGCGGAACTTATCGCAAAAATAGGTATTGAAAGCGAACACTACAAACAAGGCAAGGCCCGCAGAAAAAGAGCAAGACTTACAGCTAAGAAAAAAGGCCTGCTCTTCGATAATACCCAAAGATTGCTGGCAAAAAAGACTGCTGAAAAAGCCGCGGCCGAAAAACCGGCTGAGCAGTCGGCTGAAAAACCGGCAGAAAAAGCCGAACCGGAAGAAAACAAAAAAGCTGAAAAGCAAACGGACAAAAAGTGATTAGAATAGATGTTCTTACGCTTTTTCCGGAAATGTTCGATTCACCGCTTGCCTTTTCAATAATCAAGCGTGCTCGGCAAAGCGGCATAGTCGAAATTGTTCTTTCAAATATCAGAGATTTCGCAAAAGACAGCTACAGAAAGGTCGACGACAAGCCTTATGGCGGCGGCCCGGGAATGATTATGATGTGTCAGCCCGTGCTCGATTGTCTTGAAAATATCCAAAAACAGGACTCAAGGCCCGGCCGGATTATTCTGCTCACTCCGCAGGGAAAAAAATTTGACCAGCGGCTTGCAAAGGAACTTGCAGCAGAGCAGAGAATTATCCTGATTGCCGGCCATTATGAAGGTTTTGATGAGAGAATAAAAATCGCCGCAGGCGCAGAAGAAATTTCCATCGGCGATTATGTGCTCAGCGGCGGAGAACTGCCCGCGATGGTCATAATCGATGCGATGGTTCGGCTTCTGCCCGGGGCTTTAGGCGACCAGGACTCGGCGGTCGATGATTCCTTTAGCGCAGGTCTCCTCGAATATCCGCAGTATACAAGGCCGGAAGACTTTAAAGGTTTAAAAGTTCCGGACGTTCTGCTTAGCGGCAATCACAGGGAAATTGATAAATGGCGAAAGCAGCAGGCCCTTGAAAAAACCAGGCAAAACAGGCCGGACCTGCTGGAAAAACATAAAAACACGGATTAAAAAATAAAATAAGGAGTAACCAGTGAAAACTGAAATACTTGATTCGGTGGAAAAGAAAAGTCTAAAATCCAAAACTCCGCACTTTGAGGTGGGAGATACGGTTGACGTGCTCTGTAAAATTCAGGAAGGAACTAAAACCCGCATCCAGACATTCTCCGGCGTTGTGATAGCCAAAAGAGGGCGGGGAACCAGTGAAACCTTCACTGTTCGAAGAATCGTGGGCGATGAAGGCGTCGAAAGAACCTTCCCGCTGCATTCGCCGAATGTTGTCGATGTAAAACCTGTTCGAAGCGGAAAGACAAGAAGAGCCAAGCTTTACTACCTCAGGCAGCGCAGCGGAAAAAGCGTCAGGCTTTCGGAAAAACATACTGAGCGCACTGACGCCGCTTCGTAAAACTCCTCCGCCGGAGGCGGATTTGTGCTTTTCGGGAAAAAACAAAAACTGCCGGCCGATAGAAACCTGCTCGGAAAGTGGGGGCAAAAACAGTGCGAAAAATTTCTGAAATCCAAAGGCTGTAAAACACTGACAAAAAACTTCTCCTGCAAAACAGGAGAAATTGACCTTGTCATGACAGAACCACAAGGTTCGCTCGTTTTTGTTGAGGTTAAGGCCAGAAAAAACGAAGATTTCGCCGATGCCGAAGCGGCCGTAACAAAGGCGAAGCAGATTAGAATGACCAGGGCCGCAAATTACTTCATAAGAAAATACAAACTTGAAAATCTCCCAGCTCGTTTCGATGTAGTGATAATAATAGCCGATGAAAATAGCAAACCGCAGATAAGACATTATGAAAACGCCTTTTGACCGTCGAATAGTGATAAATCTGCTGATTACTGCCGCCGTGCTTGTTTTGGCTTTTGCTTTTCAGGGTGCACGCGGTATTTGGCAGCCGGACGAAGGATATTATGTCGGCACTGCCGTGACTATGATGAGAAACGGCAATTTCCTTATTCCCAAACTGAGCGAGGAAATTTTTCTGGAAAAACCTCCTATGCTGTACTGGGCGGTAATAGGGGCAATCAAAACTTTTGGGCAAACCGAACTGGCCTGCAGATTATTTAATTCCGTCTGTTTCGTCTTGACTGCCGCCTTGACAGGCTTGCTGGCCTTTTCATTGTTCGGCAAAAAATCAAATGCCTTTATCTGTGCTTTTATCTATGCCACTATGGCGGTCCCGTTCACCGCTGCAAATTTCGTCACGCCCGATACGCCGCTTGTTTTATGGACAACTGCCTCGATTCTGTTTTTCTGGCAAAGTCTCGATACGAACTCTCTACATCGCAATTTGTTCAAAACACTTATGTATATATCGCTTGGTTTCGGTTTTTTAACAAAAGGCCCTGCCGTTCTCATACCTTGCGCAGGAATGTTCGTATATCTGCTGTTGACGGCCCAGACGAAAAAATTCTTTTTCTCACTCTGGACGCTGCCCGGCCTTTTGTTGTTTATAATAATAGGCTTAAGCTGGTATTTTTATGTGTCTGCAAAAGTGCCCGGCGCAGCAGTATATTTCTTTGACAATCAAATCTGGGGAAGACTAATCACGGAAAAATATCGTCGTAATCCTGAATCGCTGAAAGCTCTTATATATATCGCCGCCCTGTTGTTTGGTTCACTACCGGCCGGCGCAATCTGGCTTGAAAACACAAAACAGCTTAAAACAGCGATACTAAACCCAAACTGGTGGAAAAATCTTCCGCAGTATCCGAAAAAATTATTTTTACTGACAGTTTTCTTCATACCGCTGTTAATCCTTTCGCTGGCAAATTCAAGACTTATTCTCTATTCGTTGCCTCTGTTCCCGGTTATTGCTGTAGCCGTCTGCCCGTTGTGGTCCGACAAATTACAGCCTTTGTTGGATAGAGCAAACGTAAAAGCCTTTGCAAAACCTGCCGCTTTGACTTTTTTATGGATATTGCTTCTGTTGTTTTCCAGGCTCGCTTTGGCGCATCTGCATAACACGGAAAAGGACTCTCGTGCATTATGGGCTGAAATCAGCCCCTACATCCCAAGCGAAGAATACGAAATCATAACTCTCGACCGGCGGGCCGATGGTTTGCTCTTCTACGGCGCCCAGGCAGTCGAAAACGTAACACACAAAAATAAACCTTATCCGACCTTTTCAATGCCTGAAACATTTGATTCTGAACTTGCTGGAATGCTCAAAGACAACCTCATATATTTATTTATAATAGATGACAAACACGAACTTAATCTCATTCTTGGCGTCCTGAAGAATCATAATATCGGGACACGAACAATTGACCTTGAGCACAAAAAGTGGCTGTTGATTGTCAATCCTGCAAAATTATCCTAAGGTAAAAATGGAACTTATTGACTCACACGCTCATCTCACTTTTGACGAATTGCAAAAAAGCCTCGATGCCGTTCTGCAGCAAAGCATCGCACAAGGTGTAATTGGCTGGATAACAATAGGAACTGATGCCGAGCAGAACCGGAAAGTTGTTTCGATAATAGACAAATACGAAAATCTCTACGGCACCGTCGGAATTCATCCGCATTATGCCTCCGACGTTTCAAGTGCCGATATTGACCGGGTCAAAGAGCTTGCAAAACACAAAAAAATCGTCGCCGTCGGCGAAACAGGACTTGATTTTCACTACAATTTTTCAAAACAATCCGACCAGAAGAAACTTTTCGTAAATATACTCGAAATTGCCGCCCAAAGTAATTTGCCTGTGATTATACACTGTAGAGACGCCTTTGATGAAACACTCGAAGTTATAGATAAATTCAAAAACAATCTTAAAAATGTCGTTTTCCACTGCTGGGGCGGCACCGCCGAGCAGGCACAAATTGTTCTCGACAAGGGTTTTTATATTTCATTCACAGGCGTCGTAACATTCAAAAACGCTCAGCAGACAAGGGCTACTGCAAAAATTGTTCCCCTTGAAAGAATGATGATTGAGACTGACTGTCCTTATATGTCGCCTGAACCGATGCGAAAACAAAAAATAAATGAACCGGCTTTACTTGTTCACACCGCCGCTAAAATCGCGGGGCTTAAACAGCTGCCGCTCGAAAATTTCGCCGATGAGGTAACAAAAACTACAAAAAGATTCTTCAATCTGCCGTAAATCAGCCGGGCAGCTTTTGAGGATTTGCAGCAAGATTTGTTATTTCGACCAGAAACCTCGCGGCATAATCATAAGTTACTATTCGGCCGTCGGCGGCAAGACCGAACTCAATAAATTTCTTCGACTCCGTTTTCCCATCGCACAAAACAGGTTTCTCAATAATCTTCCCCACGGAAACGATACCGCACTGCCCCGGCAGCGGTATCGCAAGAAAAGAATCAATGCCGAACATTCCGAGTGCGGTCAGTGTTATACATCCGCCGGATAAATCATCGAGGCTCAATTTATTATTTCTCGCTTTTTCAATAAGCCCGGCAGTTTCTTTTGCGATATCCGCAAGACTTTTATTGTTCGCATTTTTTACCACCGGCACAACCAAACCCTTAGGAGCGGCAACGGCAAGGCCGACACCGACGTTTTGGGCAATCTCAATATGGTCGTCTTTGAAAACCCCGGCCATTAGCGGATATTTTTCAACCGCAGCGGCAATGGCACGAATGAAAAAATCATTCATCGAAACTTTTGTGCCGACCTGTTTGCTCACCTGGCGGCGAAGCTCGGCAATCCGGCCGATATCGGCCTCGACAGTCATATAAAAACACGGCTGGTTCTGTTTCGATTCGAGCATACGCTGGCCGATGAGTTTTTGAATCCTGCTCAGTGGTATGCGTTTTACGTCCGTCTCGGACATGGATACGCCTTTACTCGGCAAGAATTATGGATTTCGTTTCACCCAGACGCATCGTTCCCTCGGAAACAAGCTTCAATGTGCCGTCAGGCTTGACAAAGAACCCCGATGGATAACCTCTTATGCTGCTGAAAGGCTCCGGCAGACTGCCCTGATGCGAAATGACCGTATAGTTTATATTTTCTTTCTCGGCCATTGCCTTTACCACGTCGGCAGGCTCATTCGAAATGGCAAGGATGGCAAGTTTATCCGGCGGCATTATTTCGCGGAGCGCCTTCAGATGAGGAATCTCCTGCACGCACGGCTGGCACCACGTCGCCCACATAACCACCAACACATTTTTGCCGCGATAATCGCTCAAATTATGTGTTTTGCCGGTGATATCCTTGACCTTAAAATTCGGCATTTCCTTGCCGTAAAAGTTCATCAATATGGGTTCCCAGCTGCCTCTGCGGGAGATAATGTCTTCAAGCTCCTTTGAAACAGAAAGATTTGCCGCAGAAACTCTTCGCGGCGGCGGACTTTGAGCAGATTCAGATGACTTTTCCGGACTGCTCTTGCGGCAGCCGGCAAAAATTACAAAAGTCAGCAGGAAAAAAATCAAAAACCCGAAGGATATTTTTCTGATTAAACTGCTTAAAACCATATCTTCTCCGTTTATCATTCAACCATAAAAAGCCCGCGGTCATCATCAAAACCTTCCGATAAAAGCCGCAGCCGGCCGTCTTCTTTCAGCTGTTTAAAATTGTCTCCTGCTGCAACAATCCCGCAGCCGGCAGAATACTTTTCATATACTTCGTCAATGTCACACACAACAGGAATATCGTGCCCCAAATAGTATATAAACGACGAATTAATTCTGCAATAAGCAATTATCGGCCTGCCTTCCGCTGCCGCAGCGGTCTTATAAGCAAAATCACGAAGTATATAATTATCATCGCTTTCTTTGTCTCCCAGCACCGGCAGGATGAGAATAGACAAACACAGCACGGCAAAAAGGCCTGTCGTCGCCGCCGCCTTTCTGTTCAGCAAAAAAAGAATGCTGACGTAAAATGCCAGTATCACAACAACCAGCCCCATGCACGTTATAAAATTTCGCAGGTGGTGCTGTGTCCTCATCAGCCAGACAACCACGCCTGTCACGCCGGTAATAACGGCAAACAAATGCCCGATTGAAAAAATCGCGACAAACCGCCGGCCGTATGCCTTGCCGGCAAATATCATATCGTCAAGAATTATCCCCGCCAGGACCGCCATCGCAGGCATCAGCGGCAAAATGTAATGCTGACGTTTGCCGCCGCAAAAACTCATAACGACAATCCCCGCCGCAAACCAGAACCACATATAAAATATTATTTCCCGTTTCTTCTCCCATATCCGGTAAAACGGCGCTGCCAGCGCAAGCGGTATAAATGCCGAATACGGCAGAAAAAGCAAAAACATTTCCCCGAAATAATAGTAAAATGGCTTTTCACCTGATGCGTATTCGCCCGCCGCCCTGCCGAGAAATTCATTTTTCCAGACCTCTATCGCCGTCGGTTCCTTGAGCAGCACAGCTATCGGCCAGGGAAGAACTATTAACAGGAATAATATTACTCCTGCTATCGGCAGTAATTTCGGTATAAGTTTCCATTGGCGGAAAACCACAAAATAAACAAACAACGCAGGAATTACCAGCGGAAGCGGCGCAGGACCTTTGGCAAGCATCGCAAGAGAAAAACTCAGCCAGAAAATAAGCATGCAGTAAATCTGTTTCTTGCGTTCATCGGCTTTTACCGCTGAATAAAAGCTCAGCATCGCGATTGCGACAAAAGCGGTAATCGCCATTTCCGGCCTGCCTGTATGGGTGTATCTGATATAACAAAACGACGTCGACCAGATGAGCGATGAAAGTGCGGCAATTCGAATACCCAGCCAATCACAAACAAAATAAAAAATAGCTATCGCTGAAAGAACCGCCAGCGCCGCGCTGGGCAGGCGAACAACAAAATCATTCACACCCCCCGCCGCTTTTGCCGCTGCAGCCGCAAGCCAGTATGACAAGGGCGTTTTCTGAAGCCTCGGCTCGCCGTTAAAATATGGTATAAGCCAGTTGCCGCTGCCGACCATTTCTCTTGCCGTAACCGCAACGTATGCCTCGTGATTGCCGATCGCCCTGCCTGTAAGACTCCAGAAAGCCGCCAAAATCGAAACTGCCGCAACAGCAGGAAAAACAAGCCCTTTTAATCTTTTACTGTTTGTTTCCGTGCTGTTGGACATCGAACAGTTTAATCCTTATCCATGAGTTTAATTATCTGTTCAAGATTATTGGGGCACTCCACCGGCGGGTTACTGTATTTGCCGCTCTTTGTCTTATGATAATTTACAGTTACCTCCGGGTCTTTAAGACTATGGCCGGTAAGCACGCAGGCAACCGTCTCGTTCGGTTTTATCGTTTTTTCCGCAAGCAGAACCTGCAGTCCTGCTATCGTCGCCGCCGATGCCGGCTCGCAGCCGAGCCCGTATTTTCCTATTAACGCCTTTGCATCGGTTATCGCCTCATCCGGCACAGCCCGCACAACGCCGTTGCATACATCAATCGCACGCAGACATTTTTTCAGATTCACCGGCCGCGAAATTTCTATCGCTGAAGCACAGGTATGAGGCGAAAATTTCTTCGCCGTAAGTTCAGCGTAAAAATCGCTGATTTTCTTGTTATCGACGCTGCCGCTGTTCCACCGCAGTTTTCTGTTGTTTACAAGTTCCGTCAGTGTATCCGCACCGGTCGCATTGATAATTGCCATTCTCGGCACACGGTCGATAAGGCCAATGCCCCTAAGTTCATAAAACGCCTTTCCGAACGCGCTGGAGTTGCCCAGATTTCCCCCGGGCACAATTATCCAGTCAGGCACCGACCAGTTCAGACCTTCGAGAATACGGTACATTATTGCCTTTTGTCCTTCGAGCCGAAATGGATTAAGCGAGTTGAGCAGGTATAATTTCAGTTCAATGCAAACCGCCTGCACCTGTTTCATACAGTCGTCGAAATCGCCGAGTATTTGAATGGTTTTTGCGCCGTAATCCATCGCCTGGCTCAGTTTGCCGTAAGCAATTCTGCCGGAACCGATAAACACCGTGCACTTCATTTCGCAGTGATGCGCATAGAGTGCCACTGCAGCGCTGGTATTGCCGGTAGAAGCGCATGCGCAGGATTTCGCGCCGACCATTTTCGCATGACTGAACGCCGCAGCCATTCCGTTGTCTTTAAATGAGCCGGAAGGATTAAGCCCTTCATACTGAAGATGCAAACTCCCCTTTTTCATTCCCAGAAATTCTGCGAGCATATCATTCTGTTGCAGCAGCGTCTGGCCTTCGCCGATGGTTACCTTGAATTTGTCGGGGCAGAAATCAAGCAGTTCTCTAAACCTCCACACGCCCGAAAAGTCAAGCTTGTTGTCTCTCGTCGCCCATCGTTTTGAGAAATCTGAGAGTTTCTCCGGCACTTTTATCTTGTCCCAGTTGTATTGGACATCAAGCAAATCACCGCACTGGGGACATTTGAAAAATGATTCCTTGCAGCTGAACTCGGCGTTGCAGTCCGGATTAATACATTTTTGATACGCTGTTTCTGCCATTCTGAACTCCCTATTTTTTTATTTATTTGCGACTATAATAACCGTTTCTGACATCATTTGCAACTTATTTAGCCCCCGGACCCTTGCCCGCCTCTCCGGAATGAATCTTAATAAATCGCTTTATATAAGTGGCAGATGCATACATATGCTGAACAAGTCATTTGAGACTTCTGCTCGAATTTTCCCGCCAAGCAGCTCGACAAGCTGTTTGACCAGCGCCAGCCCAAGGCCGAAGTGGACCCCGGTGCTGCTGCGAGATACATCACCCTGCCAGAAACAGTCAAACACTGTTGTGACCTGCTGTTCGGTAAGCTGATTGCCGGTGTTTTCGAAAATCAGCTCGATACCTGCGTTAGTTTCCTGAGAGGTCACTCGTATCCTGCCGCTGCGATTTGTGTATTCAGCGGCATTATTAAGAAGGTTTGAAAATATTATCGATAGCGCCGCCGTATCTGATTTCCACACGAGATTGCTGTCGATGAGATTGTCAAAAACAATTTCAGCTGCGGCGGCTTTATCGGAAAAAGGCTGCCAGCATTTATCGACCATCTCAGCCGGCTTTATCTGTTCCATACCGGATATCCTCCGGCCGTTTTCGATTCCTGCCAGCTCAAGCAGTTTGGCGACCATTGTTTCCATATTATTTACTACCGAAAGAGTCTCGGACAGCGCCGAGCGATACTCGGCGGCATCGCGGTTGCGCATAAGCGTTACATCAATGATTGACCGTATGCCTGCCAATGGCGTCCGGAGCTCATGTGCCACATTTGTATTGAATGCCCTTTCGCGTTCAAAAGAGGTTTCGAGACGCTGCAATAAACTGTTAAGCTGCCTTTGTATCGGTAAAATTTCATCAGGCAGATTCTCGCCGACAATGCGGCTTTTAAGATTATCATCCCGTATATTGTCGATTTGCGCCGCAAATGCGGAAAGCGGTGCAAGCCCCTGCTTTACTACAATGTGAGCAACGGCATAAGCAAGTACAAGAATACCTGCCGAAACAATCGACAGAAGATATTTCAGGAACCGCAATTGCTTAAGCAAATTGCCGGCATCGCGGGCCACCACCAGGACAAGCGATTGCGGCACATACGCCGCGTTTGAGTCGCTGTCGATACGCGGCAGAAAATTTACCGAAACGGCTCGGACGGACCGGCCGTTTTTCATCACAAATGATGTGAAAATACGCGAATGATTTACAGGTTTGAACCAGACAAGGTCGTCACTGCCGAGAGAGGGCGACCTTCTAACCACAGTGCCGTCATCTCTCCAGAGTTCATAATAGGCCGGCGTCTTGCCGCCGGTAAATTCGGGCATCATTGCAACGTCAAGCTCAAAACTCAGCTTTTCATCGCCCTGTTCCACTGAAGCGGATATCATACGTGCGGCAGATTCGAGCGATGAGTCAAACTGTTTGAACATCGCACGGCTGATTGTATGATAAACAATAAGGTCAAAACCAATCAGCAGCACTGTTATGCCGCTAATCATACCGCACATTAATCGCGATTTAAGCGACCACTTCACTATTATGCTCCCAGAATATAACCTTGCCCCCGTATTGTTCGAAGCAGCGGAGGCTTTGATTCCTTTTCAATTTTTTTTCGCAGATAGCCGACATAAACATCCACAACGTTACTCGACGCTTCTGAATTGAATTCGTAAATATGCTCCCATATATCCGTGCGCGAAACAACCTGTCCGGCCCGACCTGCAAGATATTCGAGGAGCATATATTCTCGCGACGTGAGAATGATTTCCTCATTTGCCCGCCATACTCTTCGGGAGACGGTATCTATATGCAGGTCGTCTATTTTTATACCCGGAGATTTATGCTCGTATCTGCGGCGCATCAGCGCTCTAATCCTCGCCAGAAGCTCACCGAACGCGAAAGGCTTGACCATATAATCATCCGCGCCAAGGTCGAGCCCCTTTATGCGGTCTTCAACCGTGTCTTTCGCCGTGAGAATCAGTACGTGATTGTTTTTATTTTCCGCCCTTATCTGCTTCAGAATGCTCATACCGTCCAGTTTCGGAAGCATCAAATCGAGAATTATCACATCATAGTCGTTCGACATCGCGTACCACAGGCCTTCTTTTCCGTCGCCGGTAACGTCGACGGCAAAGTCAGCCTCTCGCAGCCCTTTCGCCAGCGATTTTTGCAAAGGCGGATAATCCTCGATAAGTAATATTCGCATTGTGATATACCAAAAAGAAGACGCCGTCGATTTATTCTACATCTCGGCGGCGTCTGGAGCAATTCAAAAAATCAGGTGGCAGTGAACTTAATCTTTTTCGTTTTCGTCCTTGTCGTCTTTATCTTTTTCCTTATCATCTTTCTTTTTCTCAACTTCATGTTGTTTCAGGATTGTGCCGTCGGCAGCGAATTTAATCTCGATTTTTTTGCCGTCCTTGATAACTTCCGCCTCATAGGATGTCACGGGAGCATCAAGTTTGACCACCTTTAACTGAGCGTATTCAACTTCTTTCACAATTTCTTTCACTTCTGCATTTTGTGCTTTAATGGCTGCGGCAACTGCTGCCGGCACGGTATCCATGGCTTCGGTGTATTCGACATTTAATAATGCTGCGCCATCTTCCGCAACTGTTACCTCGGCTTCCTTGTTGTTGTCTTTTACATTGATTTCATACGCCTTTATCTCTTCTTCTTCCATCTTGCTTTTTTCAATCGCTGCATTTGGGAGAATTGCTTTTACTGCTGCTTCAATTGCTGCCGGCAGCGAGCCTTTTTCGCCCTTTTCGGCATAAGTTACTGCGCACAACATCGCAATTACTGCGACACAACATCCAATCACAATCCAAGTCTTTCTGGTCATTTTAATTTCCCTTTCTAATCTAAAACATTTCTACAGTTATGCCGGCTGCCATTGTAACAGCCGGAACCATTGCCTCTGTGTCAGAGACGATGGCATACTATAAAAACAATTATGAGAATATTATGAGAATGTATAAATACCCCCAAAAAATATGTCTACTTTTTACCTGTACTTCTCCGCAGGTAGTCACTTGAGCCGCCATCGTCCGGTAATATCTGGCCTTGAGGAATAACAAATCGGAATAACAGGGAATGTTTACCTGTTCACCTGCTCTTTTGTCCGTTGATTTGTATGACAATCCCCGGCAATTCCGCCAGCTTGTCGATTTTTATCACGTTTTCAGGCACTTTTTTCAGCGTATTTGTATAGGCTTTTTTCATCGCGGCAGACATATTTGCCGCCAGTGCCCCGCTTATGTCTATCTCGAGTCTGTCGCCGACGAAAAGAACGTTTGCCGGCGGACAATTCATCTTTTTTGCTGCTTCTATAAAGATTCTGCTGTCGGGTTTTCTAAAGGCAAACTGGTAAGAATAAATTCTGACGGGAAAATAGTCCAGCAGTTCCAGTTGGGCCAGGTGTCTTTCAAGCGTTGCAGCGTTTATGAAGGTATTTGAAAGTATGCCTAATTTTACTCCCGCCTGTTTTAATTTATTCAGTGTCTGTTTTATATCGGCTTCGGTTTTTGCCAGTCTGCTCAGCGGCTCATACCAGCACCAGCCGAAGTCTTGCCATTGTGCATCGGTTAATCTTACACCTTTTTTTTGCTCGATTTTTTTCAGAAGTTCCAGCGAATCGAAATCTCTTCCTGTAATTGCCGACCAGGCGCTGAAAGCACGGATTATCCACAAATGTTTAAGCTGAAAAAATTTCTGGTGTCCTGTCGGCTGGTTAAGTCTCTTGAGAAAATCGTATGCAAGTTTTCCGCCCTGTCTGAAAAGGGATATTACATCGACTCTGCCGAAATCGAGCAGTGTTTCGCCGATGTCAAAAAGCACCGCCTGGATTCTTCTCTCAGCCAACAAACACTCCTGTCAAAAATTTATCTGGCCGAGATGGGAGTCGAACCCATACGCCCTTTCAGGCAGGGGATTTTAAGTCCCCAGCGTCTGCCATTCCGCCACTCGGCCAAACGCGCGATTATCGTAGCCGAGCGTGGAACGAATGTCAATATGAGATTGCCGTCGAATCAGCATCAGCCCTGCGGCGATTTAGCTTTTTTTGGTATGCTGGCGGGAAGAAGCCTGCTGGGCCATCCGCTTCCAGTCGCTCTTCGACAGAAATTCGACAAGATGGGTAAACCGAACATTAAGCTCCTCGTATAGTGATTTATATTTGGAATTGTCCATGTCTCTGGCAGCGGCCTCGATCTGTTTTGCAAGCTCCGAGATTCTCGCCGCACCGATTGTCGCTGCCGCCCCATTGAGAGAATGCGCGTAAAACCTTATCTCTCGTTCGTCATTCCTTTCCACGGCCTTTGACAGCATCTTCATTCTTTCGGTATTGTCCTTGATAAAAATAGGTATTATCTCGTCAATCAGCTCTTCACCGCCGACCCTTTTGCTAAGAAGCTGCCAGTCTATCTCAAGTTCTGGTTTGTTCGATGCGCCGGCCTTATCAGACAAATCCGAGTTGGCCGGGGATTTCACACCTTCAGCAGACTTCGGCGAGCCCGGTCGAGCCGAAAGATATTTCGAGAGAACCTCAACAAGCTTCTTGCGGTCTACCGGCTTGGGAAGATAATCACTGCAGCCGGCAGCAAAACACTTCTCGTCGTCACCCTTCATTGCACAGGCCGTCAGGGCAATTATCGGAATTTTAATGCCGTTTTCCCGAAGCTGTTTTGTCGCTTCATAACCGTTCATCACGGGCATCTGAATATCCATCAGGACAATATCAAATTTCTCCGTCATTGCTTTCTCTACCGCCTGCTGGCCGTTTTCGACAACCACCGCTTCAACACCCAGTTTCTTCAGCAAAAGCTCTACAAGAGCCTGGTTCGTGGGACTGTCTTCCGCAATCAGAACCCTGCCGCTAAGCCGCAGATTATCCATTTGAACAGACAATTTCCGCTCGCTGCCGGCCGCAGCCGAACCGCCGTATTCAGCCGCCTCGCCCGGCCGCATACCGGTCGGAACAATCAGAGTAAAAACAGAACCTTTGCCGGTTTCGCCGCTGATTGTCAAGCTGCCTCCGAGAAGCTGAGCGATATGCTGCGTAATTGTCAGCCCCAGGCCGGTGCCTGTTTGCATCTGGCCGGGCCAGAATCTCTGGTGTGGGGATGTGCGGACTTCGGCATCTTCAACATCAAACCGGATAAAAGATTTGCTGCCGCTGTTGTCCCAGAAAACCCTGATATAAATATGGCCCCGGCTGGCAAACCTTATCGCATTACTTACAAGATTTATCAGGCATTGTCTCAGCCTTGCCGCATCCGTACGAATAACTTCAGGCAGAGGCTCGCTGCGAATAATTTCAAATTCAAGCTTCTTTTCTATCGCAGCAGGACGCATAAGCGATTCAACCACTGCAAGAACACTTTCAATGTTGCAGTCGGCAATTTCAACATCGAGTTTGCCTGCCTCGATTTTTGAGAAATCGAGAACGTCATTTATCAGCTGCAGAAGATACCTGCCGCTGTCGCGTATCATTTTGACCTGCTTTTTCTGCTGCTCCGTCAGATTCTCCTCGGCGAGCATCTCGCTGAAACCTATAATCGCATTCATCGGTATGCGAATCTCATGACTCATATCGGCCAGAAATACGTTCTTGGCCGCGTCGGCTTCCGTCGCCAGTTGTGTCATTGAATTGGCACGACTCACCGACGCCTGCAGCTGGCGGTTAATCTGCTCAGCCTGTATCCTTGCTGCTTCAGAAGCGGCTTGGGCCGCCTCAAGTTCGCTCGTCCGCTGGCTGATAATCTGCTGCAGCTCCAGTTGGTGAAGCTGATATCTTTTCTGCATCTGGTCTATGAAGACCACCACCGATATGACAATTATCAGTGATAGGAAAAAAACGATAAGGCGCACT
>Ga0315286_10000527_pt1 | contig 32277 bp, 46 predicted proteins | sample YL17G10_0_MG_FD_205038 | JGI IMG/M metagenome (GOLD analysis project Ga0315286, IMG submission 205038) | Sediment microbial communities from Yellowstone Lake, YNP, Wyoming, USA - YL17G10_0 | ecosystem: Environmental > Aquatic > Freshwater > Lake > Sediment | place: USA: Wyoming | collected... | reverse complement strand
CTGTGTTATCCGATTAATATTTCCTCTCGATGATTTAATCGGATTATCCATGATTATTCTACTCTCCTTTTTCTTTTAAATGCTTGTGCTGGTGTCTCAAGCATCTCAAAATTTAAGCTTCTATGGGGTTTGATTTCATTGTACCATTTCAAAAATTCCTCTTTTGTTTTGAATGCTTTTCTATGCTTGTCGTAGCATTCAAACCATTTCTCTATTTTTCCATTTGATTGCGGATGTTTTATTTTTATCTTGATATGTTTTATTCCAACTGATTTCAGGAATTCCTGAAACTCTGAATAACCTTCCATGTTATTCATAAATTGGGACCCTCTATCTGAAATGCACTGCTTAATCTTCCCATATTCCAATGCAAGTTTCATTCCTTCAATTGACCTCTTTGTCGTCGGAGAAGAGCATTCAATCAACGTAAGCATATATCTGCTTGCATCATCAATAACTGCAAATATCCAGACTCTTCCATTGTAATGCCAATCAATATGCACAGCAGTTAAGCTGTGCATTCTTTGATATCTTATCCAATCTTTTTTTCTCTTGTCTCTTTTTTCTTTTTTTTCAGCATAACCTAATTCCAATAAGATTTTATGAATCTTATAGTGGCTTAAATGTTTATTTTCATCTCTTTCTATCAATCTTTCCAGAGTGTCAGCAGATACTCTATACTTTTCATAAAATTTCTTCACAAGTTCTATTTCCCAGTCTTCTATAGGTGTCATAGGTCTTCCAACTGCTTTTCCTATGACTGGAATGTTTCCAGTCATTAAATATTCTCTCCATATCTCATCTACTCTTCTTACAGAAACTTTAGCCATTCTCCTCGCCTGATAGCTGCTTTTTCCATTTACTTTCATTCGAAGAGTCTCCATGAGACTCTTTTTTGTGAATTTCATAGAGGAGTATAAATTGTCGTTAAGAACTAATTTTCGGATAACACAGCCAGCAGGACACACCCAAAAAATTATAAACTCACTTTTCTTCCTCCAAACATGGAAAACGATATTGGGAAAATAAAGAAAAACGAGACAACCGACATTGTTGTTAGAATAGACGACTACGGAGGCAAAAGAGGGGTTACAATAAGAGAATATGTAACAAGCGAGAGATACACCGGATTTACAAAATCAGGAACAAGAATTTCTGCAGAATCTTTCCTTCCATTTAGAGAACTCATAAACAGCATAGCTATTGCAGATTTACAAGCAGAAGAAGGGAAAGAAGCTGAAGCAAAAGAGGCAGTAACAGAGGAAAAAGAGCAAAAAACCTTAAAAGATAAAGAAGCAAAGCCTAAAAAGGGAAGAAAGAAAAAAGCGGAAAAAGAAGAGATTGTAGAAATCCAAGAGGAAAAGAAAGAAGACACAGAAGAAGTTGAAGACGAGGAAGATTTTTAGTAAAAAGACAGAAGGTATGCAAATTAGGATAAAATAGGCAGTTTTACCTAAATGAAAGTTATAACCTCCTGCCCGCTTACTTACAAATTAAAAAAGAGAGATTTAAGTAAAATTTAAATACGCATTTATGTTTGGTTGTTCATGAAAATCAAAGATGTGATGAATAAAGCAATTGCAGTTGACCATGATGTATCTGTTAGAGAAGCTGCTAAAATAATGTCTGATAGAAACATAGGCAGCTTAATTGTTTTAAAAAACAATAAGATAGTGGGGATTATAACTGAAAGAGATATTTTAAAGAATGTTGGAGATATAGGAAAGAGAATTTCTGCAGTAATGAGTAGGGGCGTTATAACAATCGACCATAAAGCAAGTTTAGACAACGCTGCTTTAATCATGAATGAAAAAAAGATTAAAAGATTGCCTGTTGTTGATGACAATAAGTTAGTTGGTATAATAACCGCGACAGATATTATAGCAAATTCCGATGGTTTAAACGAGGATTTTTTCTTTGATTAACTGAATCACAAAATCTCTAGCTTTTTCCCTTGCCTGATTGTCAAAATTCTTGCCTTGCTTTTCAGCTTTTCTTTCAGCCCTCTGTCCAGTGTTGCCACAATATCCTGTTTGTCTGCCATTTCTGTTATAGCTTCGTCTGCATTCTTTCCTTCAGTCTCAATAACTTTAATTTTATTGCGTTTTAATAAAAATAAAGCAAACTTAGCAGCTTCTTTATCTCTTGCTTTTTTTGCTTTTTCTGCTAATTTCTCCAATTCGTAAACAACCGAAGATAAAACAACAATCTCCCCGGCAGGCATCTCGCTAACATAATCAATTTTCTGTTTTGCACAATACACAAGGAAGTTTGTGTCAAGCAGGATTTTCATAAACTAAAAAGAAAAGCTACATTTAAATAATCTCCTTTTTTTTGATTATTATGATACTCTTATTTGTTGGGGCTCAAGGAAGCGGGAAAGGAACTCAAGCAAAAATTATTTCTAAAAAACTAAATCTCTGCCATATTTCAACAGGAGATTTACTAAGAGAAACAACTGGAAAATTAAAAGAACAAGTTGATTCTTATATTAACAATGGAAAGTTAGTTCCAGATGAATTAATCTTAAAAATATTAAAGCAAAGAATAAAAGAGCCAGACTGTAAAACTGGGATTATCCTTGATGGCTATCCAAGAAACTTGCAACAGACAGATGAATTAACTAAAATTGCAAAAATAGACAAAGTAATTGAAATCTCAATTTCAGACAAAGAAGCTGTAAAAAGATTAAATGGAAGATGGAACTGCAAAAAGTGCGGGATAGCTTACAATGTAATAACCTCCCCAAAACCAAAACAAAAAGGAATTTGTGATATTTGCAAACAGCCATTAACACAAAGAGACGATGATAAAGACAAAAATGCAATACAAAAACGCCTTGATATTTACCATAATGAAACTGAACCAATTCTGGAAAAATATGACTCTGTAAAAATCAACGGTGAGCAAAGCATAGAAAAAGTCACCGAAGACATTCTGGAAATTTTGAAGTGAGAACATTTAAATAATCTTCTCTCTTTTTCTTTTTATGGAAGAAAAAGAGCATGTTTTAGATATTTTGAAACAGACAAAACTGGCTGTTAAGGAAGAAGATATTGTCAAACTAAAAGCGCTGAGCAATCAAACAATTCATACCTCTTCTATACAGCAAGACCCGGACAATGTTACTATAGCCGTAATAGTTTATTCTTTAAGTAAGATAATAGAAAGGAAAAAGTATACTTATTATGAAGAATGGGCTGCTTTCTATAAAACTTATGTTAAAAGCATAGACAATGCAATTCTTGATTTGGAAAAAGATGATATTCAGGGGTTTAGAGAGCATATAAACGAAATAAGGCTCGGAATAAATAAATTATCTGGAAGATTTAAAAAATACATTCAGGATGTTTTCAGAAAAGCTGAAATTAACAAAGCTTCTAGAATTTACGAGCATGGAATTTCTATGCAGCAAACAGCAAAGCTACTCGGCATTTCAATTTGGGAGCTCGCAGAATATGCCGGGCAGACAGGAATAAGCGATGTTGATTTATCCATCACTATGCCTATAAAACAAAGAATTAAACAAGCTGAAGAAATTTTCGGAAAATGAAAATAAGGATAAAACAATTGATTGCGGTATTAATATTTTCAGCAGTAGCATCAATATTAAGCATAATTCACGGGGTTTTCTTTGATTCAGATTTTTCCCAAATTAAAAGATTAACCCTCATCGGATTTTTTTCTACTTTCATACTTGTTTATCTAGGATTAATATTACTAGAGTGGATTTTTGACCTGAATAACCAGCAAGAAATGGCCAAAATAAACAGAAAAATAAATAGAATTAATAAAAAATGACCCCCAAAGCCCTCATCTTCGACGCATCTACTTTAATAAACTTAAGCATGAATGGCTTACTTGATGTGCTTGAAGCACTGAAAAAAATTTTCCGCGGAAAATTTTTAATTACAGAAGCTGTTGAATATGAAACAATCGCTCACCCTCTGCAGATTAAAAAATTTGAGTTAGGAGCATTAAAAATAAAACAGCTTTTAAATAAGAAAATTTTAGAGCTTCCTTCTTCTTTAGGAATCAAAAATTCAGAGATGGAAGAAAGAATAAAAGAAATTTTAAAATCAGCTAATTCAAGCTTCTTCGCAAAAGACAGCTATCTACACTTAATAGATAATGGAGAAGCTTCTTGTCTTGCTTTATCTGAACTCTTAACAGATAAAGGAATAAAAAATCTTGTGGTTATGGACGAAAGAACAACAAGAATGTTATGCGAAAAGCCGGAAAATTTACGAACACTAATGGAAAACAAGCTTCACACAAAAATCACAACAAAAAAAGAAAATTTCTCTGAATTTTCAAAATTCAAAATAATAAGAAGCTGTGAATTAATGTATATAGCCTACAAAAACAAGCTTATTGACTTGAAAAATGGAAATGTCTTAGATGCTTTGCTATACGCAGTGAAATACAAAGGCTGTTCTGTATCTAGAAATGAGATTGAAGCCATGAAAAATCTATGAACTGCCTCCAGACTCTGTTGCATAATAACTCTTATAACATGCCCTTCCTTCTGGATTATTAAATCTCTCCATTATAACTTTTTTAGCTTGGTTCTTAGAAAAACAATCTGCAGCAGAATATAAAAAATCAGTAACTTCTTTCTTAGTTATTGGAAAGTCACTTAACATTATCCTTTCAGCAGGCGAAGGAACTTGATTTTGTTTTAAACAGCTAACAATATAGCCCTCCGCCTCCAAAACCACCCCCAATAGTTCTGGTTTTTCTCCACTAATTCTCGAAGCCAAGCTATCTATCTCCTCTTCTCTATCTAATCGAAATCTCCCAAAAGACTGATTTTTCGACAAACCCAATGAATTTGAACCCATGATGTATATAAAATTGTTAAATTTATAAGCATTTATATATTCAAAGATATATTTTTAAACTCTTTTTCCCATATTTTTCCAAGGGACTGTAGGCTAATGGTAGACCTTTCGGCTCCAGAAATTTTGAAGAAACCGAAGAATGGGGGTTCGATCCCCTCCTGTCCCATCGCAATGTTTATAAATTCAATTTTCTTAAGTTAAATATGGAAAAAAAGGGGCACAAAGGCGGTTCAGGAAAAAAAGAGCATATTGAAAAACAGATGATTGAAAATTTTGTCAGTTTGCAGAAAGTTTTAACTAATCTCGCTATAAAATTTGATTCTTTATCAGAAAATATATTTAAATTATTGCAACTATTCGAAATTTCAGCAAAAACCTTTGTTGAAAAAGAAACGCCAGAACTCGGAGAGAAAAAGAAAGATAGAGAATTCTTAGATAAATTAGATAGACTCCTGGAACAAAATAAAGTTATAGCTAAAGGCCTAACATTAATGGAAGAAAAATTAAAAGAAAGAATTTATGGGAACAAGCCAGAAGTAGAAGGGATTATCGGAGAAAATTTTAAAAAACCATTTGCTCCTCAAAACCCCCCAGCTCCTTTTCCTAGAATGCCGGCGAATGTCGAGGGAAGGCCGGGGAGTCCTGAAGGGAGACCAAGATATCCCAAATCACCAGGTTATCCTTCATTTTAACCCCTATTTTTAAAATGTTGAAGAAAGCAGATTATAAAATTAGAAATTTATTCTTACTGGAGTTTACTAAAGAATTGATTAATAATTCTAGAAAGGGAGTTCAAATCCTGGGTTTAGAGATTAAAGAAGAGATAATGAGGCCAATTGTTAAACACGAATTTATCCCTTCCTTAATTAGTTCAAAAATTCCATTAACACCAAGCCCACCCATTCTGACTTATCAGCATCTTGAAACACTAACTGAAATTCCGCAAAAACCTCCGTTGCCGGGGGAAGTTGATTTAGCAAAACTTAATGCTTTTCTTTACGACAAAGAAATTTCAATAATAGAATGCCCCGGCCCAGGAAAAATAATCTCTGTCAAAAAAGCAGGAGCACACGCCCTGACACAAATAACTCTGGCCCCAGAAGATATTAATAAAATAATACAGAATTTTTCAGAGAAAGCAAGAATTCCAATAATGGGCGGAATTTTTAAAGCTTCTGTAGGAAGTTTAACAATAACTGCAGTAATCTCTGAATTTGTTGGAAGCAGGTTTATAATCTATAAATCTACGCCATATTCTTTAATAGAATAAATATCCAATCAGCAGACTGGACAGCTTCCCCCCTGCTCATAAACACAATCAACTTCATCTTCATCACAATTCTTGATTTTATCAAAACAATAAGGATAATATTCTTCTCCGATTAGTAATTGAATGTCTAGTTTCTTATCTGGTTCTTCAGTCATTTCTAATCGATTAATCAAAACTCCGTTTTCGTCTCTAATCTCAATATAATTTTTACATTTGAACACCCCTTTTGTTGTTATCTCTTTCTTTAACTCGCAATTTCTTTCTTCGACTTTATCTACAAAACACTTATTCACATCTTTGCATTCCCTTGTCTGAACCCCGTTTAAAAAAACACCATTGTCAATAATCTCCTTTAAATTATAAATAAGCTGACATTCACTCCAATCTGCGCATTCCCAATCCGCCAGGCATTCTTCTTCAAGTTCTGTGACTTCCTCTTCAGGGATTTCTACAGGGGGCTCAGAAATTTCCTCTAAACTTACAAGTTTTTCAGGCTCAACTATCCTAACTAAAACCGGATCAAGATTAATTATCTCCCCCGTGTTATAACCTTCATTAGAAAAATCTTTCTGAATATAAAAAATAACTAAACTCTCTTCATCAATTACAAATCCTGTGTATTTTCCAGTAATTCTTGAAATTAAATTTTTTAAGTAATTCATGCCCCTGGAAAAAAACCCGCCGCTATTTGTCCTAAGAATCTCTTGGCCATAAACATAATTATTGGAGATTGGCAGAACCTCCGGAACATATACATTTGAAGTTGGCAGTTCAACAGGTTCTTCAGGTTCTGCAGGCGGTTTATCTAAAATAATAGGCTCATTTAAAGTCAAGGTGTACCCTTGTTTAGTTAAATCAGCAAAACTCAAATAATTATCCCCCATCTTGAATGTGCTCTCATCAATAACCTTAATCCCATTCTCTGATAAAATACTAATCTTAGCCAAAAATTCAATGCTGTTCAGCTTAACTGAATAACCCAACTTATACTTCTCAGTATCTCCTTGAACAGTTACATCAAAATTTTCCGCCGCAACTTTTTCTTCAATATCGTTATCAACAAATTTTTGATAATTCAGTAACTCAAAAGTTAAAAAAGTTCTTCCTGTTTCTGAACTATAAATATATAATGGTTTATTTTCTGCAGTCGGGGGGGCTAATCCATCTCGGATAGGGGGATCTATCCTAATAGAAACTTCTTCTGTAATATCATCTACATCGCTTGTCAAGCCTTCTTCAGAAATTTTCATAGCAATCTGCCTATCAATCTCTTCTTTAATCTCAACATCAGAAACTCTTCCTGTAAAACCGTAATTCACTATCCCGATCAAATATATCAAACAAAAAATTAAAACAATAGCCAAAAGAATGTAGGGTAACTTTTTGGTGTGTTTTTTATTCTTTTTCTTAGGACCAGAAACAAAGCGCGTTTTAACTTTTCCATTTTCCCTGTAGCTTTCATAATAATAAGGACCAAAAGATTTTCCGCCTTTTTGAATATATTTCTTATATACCATCTTTTTGCACTGTTTTATAAAAAAACAATGTAGGGTAACTATTTAAAATTATGGGAATACGCAAAGAAAAGATTAGGAATTAATAATCAGATTGATATATACTTCTCCATCTATTCTTTTGATTTCTGAAATCAAACTTCCACTTTCATTCCTAATCTCAAGATAATCCCCAGAACCCCTATGAACCTTTTCTACATTAACCACCCCCCCGGTGTCACACCCCCAAATTTCAATTTTAGCAGATTCACAGCCATTAATATCCGAACACCCCCTCATCTTAGTTCCTGTTAAAACAACCCCTGTTAAAGCCTGTCTTACACTATAATGAATCTCGCAATCTGTCCAATTCCCGCATTCCCATTTTGAAAAACAAGTCTCATTTATAATCTTAGAGTCTTCTAATCTATCAAAAAAAGGGCCTATAAACCTAATCAAAAGCCCTATCGCTACAATTGAAATCAAAATTAAAATAGCCATTACAATAATTTCATTTACCCCTTTTATGTTCATAACAACAAGTAGATAATGTTATTTATAAAGATTGTTAAAAAATACTCTATAAAAAGAGAAGGGAGGACCATGCATGTTCTTCCCCCCATTGTCCTCTTTTACTTTCAAACTAAGAACTTCTCTTTTTAAATCATTTAGGTATTCTAAAACATATATCGTAAAGTTTCATATTAATAAGGTTATGTTGTTAACTTCACTTTCCTAAACTCTATATGTCAAAATTAATCTTATAAAGTAGATAATTGGAAATAGATAGTATGTGAATTTTCAATTAGATACATGAGTTTGTTAATTGTTAGCACTAATCTATAAATGAGTTAGAGCCAAGAAGCTTTACCTCTCTACACAGCTTAAGAAGACAATAAATTACTAAAAAAGTTTACCTTACTAAATTTTATAACAACTGATTAAATTACCTTCACAATAATTTTTCTTTCGCGAGGCCCGTCAAATTCAGCCAGTGCAATGCCCTGCCATTTACCTAATTGTAGTTTTCCTTCCCGTATAGGTATCAACTGCGAAGGTCCAATAATGCTTGCTTTAATATGGGCGTCTGCATTATTATCTATTGCATCATGTTTCCAGATTCCAGGAGGAATTTGCTTTTTTAAAAAAGTTAAAATATCATCACAAACAGCTTTATCATAATTCTCATTAATAATTATAGCACAAGTCGCATGCGCCACATAAATTAAACATGCTTTGCTGTCTTCATCGCTCGCTTTATCAACAATTTTCTCAACTTCTTTTGTTATATCCACAATTTCCTCTCTCTTTGAAGTTTTAATTGCGAATTCCATAAACTTATAAACATAATAAAATATATAAATTTATGGACAAAGAAATAACAAAATCTAAAATCGACAAATACAGAAAAATATCAGAAAAAGCTCTTGTTATGGCAAAAAACGCGATTGCCGAAGGAAAAGAAAAAGAAGCAAAAGAAATTATCGAGATGGCAGAATGCTATTTGTCAGATGCAAAGCACTTTGAAAAACAAGGGCATTTTGTCAATGCCTTTGCTTGCCTTAATTATGCGCATGGCTGGCTTGACGCAGGCGCAAGATTAAAAATATTTAACATCAAAAACTCTGAAAAAGCACATAAAATATTGAGTTTTTGAATGCCCTGAAAATTTAAATGTGAATGAAAATTTTCTTGGTGTCAAAGACAGCAAGTTGTTTGCTGTTTAGTTTTTCATTCTATAAAAATCTTTTAAAGCAGGAACAAAAAAACCATCAAGAATTATATCTATCATTTTTTCACTTAACATCCCCCCACCAGACTCATCACTTAAATATTGAGAAGTTTCTACAGTAACTTTTTTTGAACCATCATTTTTAATGGACATTTCCAGTGTTAATTTAAGTTTTTTAGAATCTGGCTCTCTGAATAAAAAAGTTGTTTCTATACCCAGACAATCAAAAAAAACCTTATTTCCAGTTCTTGAACAAGGATATCTTCCCCCAAATCTTGAAGCCATATCCCTTTCATCGCTTAATTTTTTATAAAAATGTCTTGCATAAGACTCTTCATTGGAGGTATAATCTTTCTCGTCCATATTTAAGATAAGAAAATTAGATATTTATATTTAATCTATATATGGATAACTGCGTTGTTTAAGTTACGATTATTCGCAGTTATACAGATAGAGAACTGCATACAAAATGTCATGTAATCAATGCAGTTGTCTATATCATGGAAAAGGTTTAAATAAACTAGAAACCTGATTATAGAATGGGGAAAAAGATTGTAGTCATAAGCTTAGGCGGAAGCTTGATTGTTCCAGACAAAATAAACACAGAAATTCTAGAGAGATTTAAAAGAGTTTTATCAAGACATACGACAAAGTATAAGTTTATTGTTGTCTGCGGCGGTGGGAAAGTGGCAAGAACTTATATTAATGGACTGGAGTCTAATAATAGAAAAAAACAATATTTCCAATCCCTCTTAGGAATCTCAATAACGCGAACAAATGCCCGTTTCATGACTTATTTTTTTGGCAGAGATGCAAATCAGGGCATGCCCAATGACATGAAAGATGTTGAAAACTTGCTTAAAAGAAATGATGTTGTTTTTTGCGGTGCTTTGCGTTATGGAAAACATGAAACCTCAGATGGAACAGCTGCAAAACTCGCGCATCATTTTAACACAGATTTCATAAATTTAACGAATGTGCGCGGCTTGTATGACAAAGACCCTAAAAAATTCAGAAGCGCGAAATTTATACCAGATATTTCACACAAAGATTTCTATAAAATGGCTAAAAAAATTGAGTACAAACCCGGACAGCATTTTATTCTAGACCAGAAAGCAGCTAAAATTATAAAAAAACATAAAATAACAACTTATATCCTCGGCCCTGAATTAAAAAACCTAGATAACTTGCTGAATGGAAAGCATTTTATCGGGACGATTATCGGCTAGAATTGCTTACTTTAGCATATGAAACTGATTTATATATCCTCAATCTCAGAAGCCTCTCTATCAAAAGTATTTTCAAATTAATGAAGTTTGTTCAGTAATTATCTATAAAGTAAAGTTTCATGAATTAACAAAAAATCCTCAAACTATCTTCTTCTGGCTCTTCTTCTCATCAGTTGAGGTTCTGGAACATCATATTTCTGAAAACGTTGGTCTATCTCTAATCCTGAAAATTTATCAAGCAATCGATTGTAAGCTCTTTTTGCAAACACAACCCCCATTCCATCTTTATCAAATCCTTCAACTTTCCCTCCTACAGCCAAATCAATAAAATCCTTTAGCTCATAAGCAACTTTTTCAACAACACTTTTCCCTGCAACCATGCCCTCTATATCTTTTTCTGCAAGCATATCAGGAACATGATAAAGACAATCAACTTTTCTTCCAAGAATCTTTGAAAAATTATCTAATATTTCCTCTATTTTTATCATAACTCTCAACACCAAAAGCCATATTTAAATATTATTGCAGTATAACATATTTAACAAAGTTTATTAATAAAGAATTCTAATTAAAATTATGGAAATCAATACCCCCAATCTTAATGAAGCGCGAAAGCAAATTCAAAAGCTGAAGAAAGAAAAGCCAAATGAAGAAATTATAGTCAGAGCTCAAGACACAGAATTTAACAGGAAAATTCTTGAAATTAAAGATGTTTCTATGCTTTTATCTCCTGGAATTCACAACAGAAAAGACAAGCTAAAAGAACGCGATTCTGGACTGAACGAAGTATTATGCAGAATCGCAGCTAAAAATAACATAAAAATTGGAATAGACTTAGAAGAAATTAAAAAAACACAAGGCAAAGAAAAAGCAATTATTCTTGCGAGAATAATGCAGAACATAATGTTATGCAAGAAGACACGCGCAGAGCTAAAAATTTTAAACTGCAAAGATAAACGAGAAGCTTTTTCTCTTCTTCTAACTCTCGGCGCCTCAACTTCTCAGGCGAAAAAGGCAATTGAATGAGAAATCACAAATATTTTTCAAATTCTTCTCTAGAGATTTGCACATCTTTCTTGAGAATTTTAGTTAATAAACCTCTATCAGGTTTTTCACCAGGATGATTTGGAACAACTGTTGTTCTTCCATCTTCGTGCCGGAGAAAAATATGGCTTCCTCTCTGTCTTGTAACTTTAAAGCCTGCTTTAGCAAAAATTTTTATTAATTCGATTGCTGTAAGTTGCGGCAATTTTGCCATTCTAAACCTCTATTTTTTGAATTCCGATAAAACTACCATTAATCTCAACATCTTTTTGTTCTTCTAAACAAAGAGAAATAGCTTCTTTAGTTCTTTTCATTAATTCATTAAGGTCTTTTGCTTGTGTATGGCATCCCGGAAGCTCAACTACTTCAGATATCAAGTATCCATCTTCTCCTTTCTCTATAATAATATTAAATTCTGCCATCTTTAATATACATACACATTATTTATAAATCTAACTGAAACCAAATATCTGTTTACAAAAACACCACCCCACCATACCCCACCTTATTCTCAGAAGGCATGACAGAAGAAGAATCATAATATTTCAGCAATTTTCCTTTTTTTGCGCCTAAAAGTTTAACAAGTTCTATTGTCGTTGTAATCGCTCCAGCCCCGCAGATTGTTGTTGTTTTAGCTAATTCAATAAATTTCTTGCCATGAAGCTTTACAATTTCATCAATTGCTTTTTTATCTATTTTAATATCCTGAAATGAATTATAACTTGGGCCAGTATGGGTAAAATCAGAAGAAGCTATAACAATAATCTTCTTTGCCAGCTCTTCAGAAGCTTTGTAAATTGCTTTAGCCAGCTTCTCGCAAACATTAAAATCATAGTTTTTTAAAATAATCGGGACAATTCTAACGTGTTCTTGGCTTTCTTGGAGGAAAGGCAACTGCACTTCAATAGAATGTTCATAAGCATGAGCTTTTTTATCTTCATCTATTTTTAAGATTTTCAAAATTTCTTTCCCTAACTTGACATCATTTTTTACAATTCCAAGCGGAGTTTCAAAATCTTCTAAAGAAATCGCAATATCTTCTCCGATAGAATTATGATTAACTCCTAAAATTACATAAGTTTCTGCATCTGGCAAAACACCATAAACTTCCCCCGCGCATTTCCCAGAAAAATTATAGCCCGCATGAGGAACTACTGCTCCGATTATATCCTTATTTGGTTTTTTAATTACAAAATCCATTACTTGCATTCTCAATACTTTTTCATCTGCAGGGTAAAACTGCCCCGCAACAATTGCTTGCCTCATTTTTTTCTCTATTTTTGAACCTCTATTTATATTTGATTAGTAAATTAAAATTTAAATAACTTTTCATAATCTTTATGATCCATCCAATCAAGAATAACTGAAATAATTCCCACTTCAAACGAACCAGATACAGTATACATTAATCTCCAAGCAAAAGGCAAATCATAGACTCTTACATTATTAATTCCATATTTCTTTAAATATCCTTCAGGAATCTTGCTCTTTGGAATGTATTCTCCTGCTTGAAAATCCTCCTTTATGTTTTGAATAGCCTTAATTAAAGCTTTCTTAATCGGGTCATTATCAGGCAGGCTGTTAAACGCATTTTCCAATTGGTCATCTATAAAAATAACCTTTGAAGGAGGGGTCATACTTTAATCTCCTTCCTGTTCTTAATTTTTTCATAAAACTCAGGATTCCAAATATACACAACTTTTCCATCTTTTTCTATTATAATCCTATAACTTCTTTCTAAATACTCCATAATAACCTGAAATGTCTGCCACATTACTTTTTTAGGCAATTTATTAAACAACTCTGTTTTTTTGTATTCCCCTGAATGCTCTTCAATAAATTTCTCCACCATTAAAACTGTTTGAAGTGTTGGGCTTCTCGCTATCTCATTAGTCTCAATATAACTTTTACTCTTCTTTATTGTTTCCGTTTCCATTTTTATCTTTAATTAAGTGATAATATCAATTGATATTACTATTTAAATCTTTCTTTTTTGAAAGATTTAATCATTTCCGAGCGAGTTTCCATAACCAATTAAAATAATCCCTGTAACTTTCTGCACTCTCTTTGCTTTTAATTACAATTGCCAAAGGGATCATTTCTACTGTTTCGTTTATAGGTATTACTGCTATTTTATCCCCGTAGATAAAGATAACCATAAGATTTCGTATTTGTTTTGGTAAGAATTTTATGTTTATGTTGTTATATTGTTTTAGTTCTTCTTTTTGCTTGCGCGTTATATCAGAGTCTACAAATAAAATATTTAGTTTAATCTTTTTTTGGTGCATTTTTTGTAGAAATGAGGAATATAATAAGGAAGAGTTGTTATTCCTTTTCCACTGGCCCCAAGCGCATTGCAATTTTTAAATTAGATGTTCAATGAATTACAATCTCTTTTGTAACGTCAATTATTTCTTGGCAGATTTTTATTAGCCCATCAATTTCTGTTTTTTCTTTAACAGAAAGCTCAATGCCATAAGTATAATCTTCTCTTAACTCAATAACACTATTCTCTTGAATCTCTTCTATATCTTGATATTTCAACATATCTATAAATTTCTGCTCTAAACTTATCTTATTTTCTTCTTTTAAACTCTCAATTAAAGCAATGGTGCAAGCTTGATTTCTTGATTCATAACCAAATTTTTTAGCGATAGCTAAAAAACACTGATAAATGCAATAAAATCCTGCAGAAATTGACCAGTCTGAAAATCCTATGTCTCTAAAGCGGCCTATAGCATTAAAATTGTGGATTGCCTTTGCAATATGCTTCTCAGCTTCTTCTGTGTTCGGCTCTATTTTAACAAGACCTCTGTGCTTTAATCTTTTTCCTAATTTTTTGCATTCTTCTATCTCTTTATTTGCTTTATTTAAGCACCATTTAATTTGTTTAGAAGCTTGTGACATTTTTCATTATCTCTACATATTTATCCTGCCCATAGAGTATGACTGCATTTTTAACTATGTCAATAATAGCTTTATTTTTATTCTTAAGATTTTTTAAAAAATCATTAGGAGTTAGCTTAATTGCGTGAAGTTTTTTAGGCAAGAATTTTTGTTTTTCATTAAGGATTTTATTTACTTCTTTAACATCTTTTTCATTCATAACAATCATAATATCAATATCTTTTGCATCTTTATAGTTTTTTATCGTAGAGCCATAGAGCATTACTATTCTGTCTTCTTTAAATAAGTCCTTAAATTCTTCTTTCCACCTTTTAAAATTATTAGCTTCATCTACTAATAAAAAAGCAATTAATTTTCTTGCGTAATCATCATCTATTTTAAGCTTATATATTATGGATTTTCCAATTTTTTGGTAAACTATTATGTTGTTATTATAAAGTCTTTTGAATATTTTTTGAGCACCAACATGGCTCATATCTAAGACTTTGCTTATAGAATTGGCATTATAAAATATAGTAAACTCTTTAAATAAGATAAGCAACGCTTTCCTTTCTTTTTGAGTTAAAGATATCATTTTAACACCAAGTTACTATATAGAAACTTTAAGTTACTATTTAAATCTTTCTTTTTTGAAAGATTTAATCATTTCCGAGCGAGTTTCCAGAACTTTTTAAGCCTTTTTAAGTTGCCCAAACATTTTGAAAAAATGTGAGAATATAACAAGAAACAAAATTAATTTTAGTAATCTCAGATAGTAAACATAAATCTATTGCCTATGCTTTATATTTGCGGGTGCCCGCTAATTTATGTTAGCAACTATAAAGTAGTAAATAACCTAAAGGTTTATAAAGAAGAGATTGATACTAAAAGTAAGGAGATTGAAATGGTATTTGATTTCATAAAAAAACACTTTCCAATAAAGGTAGATTCATTAGATGGATTTATGGAAGTTGTTGAAAGAGAAGGCGGAGTTTTTATTATTGCCAAACCAAGGATTAAAGCAAAAAATGGAGTTTTTAGTATAACAGTAGGAACAATCGCCAATTATGAATATTCTACACGATTTCAATCAGAAACTTCAATAGGAAAACCAATCATCTTTAATGAAGTCCATGGTTCTAGATTCGGAAGTGAGCGTGGTTTTGCTGATGCAGAAGACAGAGGCTTATACGCTCTTAAAGGATTATTAACTGCAGATGATAGATTACAAAGAGTTAGACAAAGATTGCCAAACATAAAAACAGAATTAGTTTGCTCACAAGGAACAATCGATGAAGCAACTCATCAAAAAATGTATGAAGACGCAAAAGAATATAATGTAACTCCTTTTTAAATTTCTTGATATTTTTCTGAAGTGAAGCCGAAGACTATCTGTTGCGAAGCAACTGCCGGCGCCCCTTTCTTGCGAGTGCTCTCAAATTGAAACTAACATATTCTTTAAAGCATGTTGGATTCCAATAATTCTGCAAGCTTAATCATTCGGAAAAGAGAGGTAATAACTAAAACTAATCAAGCGCAGATTTTTTCAGCTAAGTTTCCTTAAATCAGTATTAACTTCAAAGTAGTCACACAAGCCTTATATATACTTTCAAATTGCTATTTTAATGTATATTAAAGAGGTTTTGGAAAGTCTAAGCCCTAACGAAAGAAGAGTTCTTCCTTATTTGAAAGAGCACATTAAAACAATAGAGGAAAAATCTGGATTAGATGAAACCTCTGTTTTAAGGGCGCTTAGTTTCTTAAGCAATAAAAAAATTGTGAAAACAAGAGAAAAAATCCAAAAGATTATAGACCCGGATGTTAATGGAGTTTTATATAAAAAGAAAGGCTTGCCTGAAAGGCAGTTGTTAAACTTGCTGGCTGAAAAAAAATCTCTGTCTTTAGAAGAAGCAAGAAAACAGAGCAAATTGAGTGAGAATGAGTTTAAAGCAGCATTAGGAGCTTTAAAGAAAAAAGCTTTGATAAATATATCTAATAACAAAATCATGCTTGAAGCAAAACCAGAAGAAATAAGCAAAAAGAGTTTAGAAGAGCTTTTTTTAGAAAGCCTGCCTCTAGAGCTTGAAAACCTGAAAGATGAGCAAAAATTTGCTTTTGAAAACTTAAAAAACAGGAAAAATATAATCTTGCTTGAAGAAAAAAAAGAAATTTCTATTGAAATAACAGATCTAGGGAAAGAAATTCTTTCTCAAGATTTAGGCAAACAAGCAGAACTTATTGAAAAGCTTACTCCTGAAATAATTAAAAATGAAAGCTGGAAAGGGAAGAAGTTTAGAAGATATGACATCTTAAGCAGTTTGCCAAAAATCTCGGGAGGCAAAAGACATTTTGTAAACCAAGCTATTGACTACGCAAGAGAAGTATGGACAGAAATGGGATTTCAAGAAATGCCTGGAAATTTAATTGTAAGTGGATTTTGGAATTTTGATGCTTTATTCACACCACAAGACCATCCTGCAAGAGAAATACATGATACTTTTTTCATAAACAAAGAAAGCAAACTGCCAGATAAAAAAATTGTTCAAGTTGTAAAACAAGCGCATGAAAAAGGCGTAGAAGGAAGCAAAGGCTGGCAATATGAATGGCAGGAAAAAGAAGCAAAAAAAACCCTTCTTAGAACCCATACTACTTGCCTCTCAGCCCAAACCCTTGCTAAACTCAGAAATTTAAAAGACAAAAGAGGAAAATATTTTGCAATTGGAGCAAACTTCAGGAACGAAACAATAGACTGGAAACATGGATTTGAACTTTTGCAAACAGATGGAATTGTAATAGATGAAAACGCAAATTTTAGGCACTTGTTAGGCTATCTTACAGAGTTTGCAAAAAAAATGGGTTTTAAAAAATTAAGATTTCGTCCACATTATTTTCCTTACACAGAACCATCAGTAGAAGGAGATATCTGGAACGAAGAAAGAAAGCAATGGTTAGAGGTTTTTGCAGCAGGAATTTTCAGGCCAGAAGTAACAGCCCCTCTTCTTGGAAAGCCTATTCCAGTGCTTGCCTGGGGCCCAGGATTCGGAAGGATGTTAATGTCTTTATTTAATATTAAAGATATCCGCGATTTATATAAAAACGATCTAACACAACTCCGCGAAATTAAATTTTTAATGAAGTAAAAATGAAAAAAGTACAAGATAAAATAGAAAAGTTCAATAGAGACAGAGAATGGGGAGAGGTTTCAGAAATAAAAGATCTTCTTCTAAACATGGATGAAGAGATAGGAGAGTTATGGCACATCATAAAATGGGTAGACGCAGAAAAACAAAAAGAATTGCTTGAAAAATATAAAGAAGAAGTAGGGAACTTTATAGGAGATATGGAGTATCTTATCTTAAAAATTGCATTTATCTGCGGTATAAACTCAGAAGAAGAAACTCTTAAAGTTATAGAGGAATATGAAAAAAGATTCCCGATAGATGAAATAAAAAAATTTAAGCATGGAAATAAATTGGCGGGCGGTATCGACCATAAAAATGGAAACAACTGAAATAAACACGAGGCTTGAAGAAATACGCGATGTTTTGGAGAGTTTAGAAGAAACTCTAAACAACAAACTCGAAGAGCTTATAGGGGCTATAAAGGAGAAAAAATAAAATGGCAATCGTAACCTTAAACAAAAAACAGGTAAAAAACATAATTGGAAATCTAAGCGATGAGAAACTTGAACAAGAAATAAGTATGTTTGGAGTTCCTGTTGAAAATATAAAAGAAGAAGAAATTGAAGTTGAAATTGCCCCAAATCGCCCTGATATGCTTTCTTGTCAGGGAGTTTATAGAGCCATGAATAGCTATTTTGGAAAAGGTAAAAATCCAGAATATAAAATACAAAAATCCTCTGCAAAAATAATTGTTGATAAAAGCGTTGAAAAAATACGCCCATTTTCCATGGCTGCAATTGTCAAAGGCGTAAAGTTTACAGATGAAAAAATAAAAGAAATAATGCAGTGGCAGGAAAAAATGCATGCTACATTAGGCAGAAACAGGAAAAAAGTTGCATTAGGCTATTATATTCTTGACAAAATAAAATTCCCAGTGAAGTATATCGCAAAAGAACCAAAAGATATAGTTTTTGAGCCATTAGATATGCCAACAAAAATGAATGCCCTTCAAATTCTATCCCGGCACCCCTGCGGAAGAGAGTATGGAAATCAGCTAGAGGGTTTTAAAAAATTCCCAGTTTACTATGATTCCAACAATGAAGTTTTGAGCCTTCCACCTATTATTAATTCAAATAACTCTGGGAAAATTACCCAGGGAATTTCAGATGTTCTTATTGAATGTTCTGGGAGCGACCTTGAAACCTTAAAAAAAGTCACTTCAATGGCTGTCGCAGACTTAGTTGACCAGGGAGGAAAAGCTTATTCTGTTGAAATAGACTATGGAAAAAAGAAAGAAGCAATAGACTTAATCCCCGAAAAAATGAAAATAAGCATTAAAGATGCTGAAAAGCTGCTTGGGATTAAGCTAGAAGAAAAACAAGTTAAATCTCTTTTAGCCAAAATGGGTTATTCTTATGCTGAAGAACTAGTTGAAATTCCAGCTTACAGGGCAGATATTTTGCATCCTGTTGATATTTATGAAGATATTGCAATTGCTTATGGCTATGATAAATTTGTTCCTGAAATTCCTGAAATTTCAACAATCGGCAGAGAAGAAGAAATTGAAATTAAAAAAAGGAAAATAGCTGAAATACTCGCAGGACTTGGCTTGCTTGAAATCTCAACCTATCATCTTGTAACAAAAGAAGACATTAAAAGAATTGGCATTAAAAAAACAACAGAAGTTTTAAACTCAAAAACAGACTATAATATTTTGCGCCCAAACTTGCTTGTAAATGCTTTAAAAACTCTCAGCGAGAACACAGATGCAAAATATCCTCAGAAAATATTTGAAGTGGGCAAGGTTTTTAAGGAAAACTTAGAAGAATGCGAAAAATTATGCATAGCAATTTCTGGAGAAACAGACTTCACAGAAATAAAGCAAACTTTAGATTATTTAATGAGAATGCTAGACAAAGAATACAAAGTAGAAGAAACTCAAGACTCTTGCTTTATAGAGGGCAGAACAGGAAAGATAATTGTTAATGGAAAAGAAATTGGAATTCTAGGAGAAATTTCTCCACAGCTTATTAAGAATTGGGGTTTGAAGATGCCTGCGGTAGCGTTGGAGATGGAGATTGAAGGGATTTAGACTTGTGACATTAAATGTTACGAAGATTTTATAAACATCCTTCCTTTTTAGAAAATTATGGAAAAAGAAAAGAGTAAGCAAATAGAAAGAGTTTCAATTTTTATTGATGGAAGTAATCTTTATTATAGCTTGAAAGATTTGGGCGTTTCTAAAATTGACTTCCAAAAACTTACTGAAATGCTAAGAAAAGGTAGATTACTTGTTTCTGTTTTTTATTATAACGCCCCTTGGACATAAGCATAGATTCAAAGAAATACTGGGAGCAGCAAAAGTTTTTTGATGCTTTACGAAGAATTCCAGGTTTTAATGTTGTCCTTGCAAGAATGAGAAAACATAAAAGAGAAAATGGAACTTATGAGTTTGAAGTTAAAGGTGATGATATTTACTTAGCTGTTGATTTAGTTTCTGGAGCTTATGAAAACCTTTACGATACCGCCTTAATTGTATCCGGAGATGAAGATTTTGTTCCAGCCATAAGAAAAGTTCAGAAACTCGGAAAAAAAGTAGAAAATATCTATTTTTGCTCAACTTCCTCAAATTATCTAAAGAAGACGTGCAATAACTCTTTCTGTATAAATAAGAAGTTAGCTAAATCAATAGAATTAAAATAAAAAATAAGAGCCCAGTATTGCCCGAAGACCATACTGGGGAACATATTAATATTGCTATCCTTTTGAACTTTAAAAAACCTTCGGTTTAAGTTTTTTGCATTGGAGATTGAAAGTAGAGAGTTGTAAAAACCAAAACTCTGAGATTAAAAGAGTTGGAAGTTAAGGCGTGAAAATTCTATATTAAGTATCTATCTTTTCAGAGATAATAAATTGATACAAGCTAGCATAAAGTCTTTGGTGCTGATCTTTGCACTAACTCTATAAATAATTTACAGGCTATATTTCTTTAACTTATGATACCTCTCCAACCACAAGTATAAAGAAAGAACTGTAAGCGTGAGTCCTACAAAAAAACATAATTTTGACCAAGTTTTAAGAGTTTTCCATTCTTTTTCTAATTGATCTCCTAGTTCATAAGTAAAATCTAATTCTCCTGAAAGTATCTTCCCCTCGTTAATTGCTTCATGTTGTAAAATCATACCATTTATAGTGTTTATTGCAGAACTTTTTGTTTCAACATATCCACTAAATAATACTCCAGAAGTTGTAAATAAAAAACCAGCCAGAAGCATAGATAATTGTGCTAAAGAAAATAAACTTCGGGATAATTCTACCTTTTTGTTTTCCATTTGCTTAAATTTTTTTTCCACACTTAGTACAGAAATTCCCATAAACTTTGTTTCCACATTTAGAGCATTTTTTTGTTTCTTTGTTTGTGGTATCTGTTTTTGGTAAACTTTTTTTATTTTTTCTGTAAAAATAAAAACCTATCGAACCGCCGATTAATATAAGAAAAATAACTAAGATTATCATGCCTGTTGAGCTTCCTCCATCGATAACTGCTCCAGTTATGCCTGATGTTTTTTGAGACCCTATTTTTTCTCCTTGCACCCCCGTTTTTATCTCTCCTTGAGAACTTTTGTAGGTAACATCTTTACAACCATCTTCATAATCGCAAAAACTCCCAGAACCACAATTATTTGGTCCTCCATCATTTCCAGAACAACATTTTACTTCTCTTTTATCATTTATGCATTTTCCTTTTCCATACGAATCTAATTTGCCTTTATCACAAGACGAACTAACTAAATAATATTTTCCATTTTTAGATTCACAATTTGAACTTACCCCACTACAATCGTAATCAGAAAGACAAGATTTTTGGTAGCCACATTTAAAATCGTCTGTGCAAAAAATTTCTTGATCACTATATTTTAGTTTACATTCATCTGAAGAACAGCATTCTACAGTTTGAGATAACTTTTCTGTAGGTATAAGATAACAATTATTACCTTGTGTGTTTACTTCTGAAAACTTTGTTAAAGAATGATCTATAGGATTACACCAAACTTTCGCTCCATTAAAATCTTTAACATTTAAATTTGGTCTTGTAACCCATTCATAAACAAACCAATATCCTTGACCTACTTCCAACTGCTTTGGCTCTAAAATGGATTTATCATTGGGAATACTTGAAAGACCATTACTGCTGCTGAAATCTATAGAGCTAGAAATACTATTTGATTCTAGTAATCTATCATCATTAAGTTGTTTTCCTTTATATTTATCCCAAATTGTATCTACTTGACAAAATTCTGTTCCAGATTGAAAATTCTCTCCAGAATCGTAATGCATTTGTAATGCGATTATTTTATACCTTACTCCTAACTTAGGATTTCCTTCTGGATTTCCTCCTAAATTACAACTAAAATCTACTGAGATTGTATCTCCTTTTGTTAATTTAAGGTCATATACTCCTGCTGTAGAACATTCAGTATTTAATTTTCCCCATGTACTAGAACAGAGGCGGGTATCCCCACTACTTTTTGTTATTTTTAAACGTGATGTTGTACCAATTCCACTACATGTGAAGTCTAGCATATTCATTCCAGTTATCTCACAAGTAGGTACTTCACATGTCCAACTCTGTCCATCTGACAACCAAATATCTTGAGAATATGTTCCTATTTCTTTACAATTTACTGAACCATAATAAGGTCTTGCTACTTGACACTCTTCAGCCAACACCAAATATCCAAAATTAACCAAAATCATTCCAACAATCAAAAACAAAATTAATTTTCTCATTCTAAAGTCGCAATTTTAAATTTAGTTATTCCAATATCAGCATAAACATTTGTATATTTTCTTTCGCTTTGTCCGGTAATTTTATTCCATATCCATTTTCCACCAGCCCATAATGTATTTACATTATAAATAGTTAAATCAACTGGAATGTCTTTTTCAGAGTAAGGAGCCATTATAAAAAATCCTGTTTTTCCTTCTGCAATCTTTGTATTTCCATAATTTGAATCATAAGCTACTCTGCTAAACAAAATCGGAACAAATGTAGGATTTTCAAATCTTAAAGTAGTTGAAGCAGTTGTTTTTGTTAAACTAATATCCCCCTCAAAATTAGAGATGCTTGTTAGAACACTATCAAAGGTAAAAACAGGTTTCAACTGAGAAACCGCCCAAATATCTAAAGCAACATAACCAACAACTATTAAGAGTATTATAAAAACAACAAATCCTTTTGAACTTTTTCTTTCTACTACCTTTATTGTTTTCTCAATAACATCTTTTACTTCTTTCAAAGCAGTTCCGCATTGAGAACAGAAAGATTCTCCTTTCTTATGTTGTTTGCCGCATTTTGAACAAAATGACATTTTTCTTTTCCCTTAATCTTATTTTTTATGATAAATGTGTATCTCCTTCTTTTGTTCTGGAATTATTATCCCCACTACTAAAAGTATTAAACTTAATATTATTAAAGGAACACCAATAATGGCGCCAATTATTGTGATAGTAAAAACTATCCCTATAATAAAACACACAAGAGCCCCTAATAACCACGAAGTCCTCATAAGATTATAGAATGATAACATTATTTAAACCTTTATACTAGTAAAATTATAACTTTGTTCTCCCTTCACCCAAGATAACCCTTTTCATCTTTTTCGGATTTTTGGTTCCAGTTTCTTTTTAAGATTTCAGTCAGTTTTAACATCTCATCTTTAATATCTTTCCACTCTACAAAAATTATTTTGATAAATTCTGCTTCATTTTTCTCGTTATAGTTGCAGTCTAGCTCAATACTTTCTATCTCAAAACTTCCTAGTTTGTCATATAATTTTTCTAAAAGTTTCTTGTCGCTCGCTGTCAGACCTTTAACCAATGCAAAAAAGAACATCGGCGCATTGCTTGGATTTAACAGCGTTTCAATAAATCTTAAATAAACAACAACTTTTTCCATAACCAGCTTTCTCGCTTCTCTCATCAAGCACTCTGTCTCGTGCTCAGCTGCTTTTTCAATATCAAACTCCTCATTTAATTCCTTAAATGAAGGAAGAGAATACTTGCTTTTTAATTTCTCATAATCTTTTTTCATGTCTTCAAGTGAAGATTCTTTTGCCATAACAATCCTTAAAAGGGGTATGTTTATAAATTTAATGATACTGCAACTTTTGTGCCTCTGTGGCTCAATTCGCCAAGAGGCTCAGAATAACATACAAATAAGAAACATTCGCCTCTGTGGCTCAGTAGGTAGAGCGCGGCCATGGTAATGTAAGGAACCAAGGTTCCTTCACAATCAACTTCCTTTAAAGAAGAACATAAAGGCCGAGGTCGCGAGTTCGATTCTCGCCAGAGGCTTTTGCAAGCAAGATTATATCTGTATTAATGAGTGAAAGCATCTGGAAGAGGCTTGTCCTCAATATTTTCACCACAATAATCTTTATAAATAAATATTTTTACTAAATCTAATGGAACCGTCAAAACAATCTGAAATTATATTAAGGAGTCCTGGAATAACCCAAGGAGTAAGTAATCTAACAAGGATAAATGTAAGCCAAGGAGATTTAGTGTTATTTTATCCAAAATACTCGAATACTGTTTACGGGGAGAATGCTCAACCGCTTTTAGGTGTTTTTGATAGATTAGAGGAAGAGGAAATAATGCATTTAAGAGAAAGGGCATTTCTTCTACAGCTGCCATTAATCATGGGAAAATCAAAAATTGCATACCCTGGGATGGCTGGAACAACCCCGAGATATAATACTCATAAAATAGCAGAGCTTTATGTTGAACCAACAAGAATTGCCAATAATCTTATCAGAAAAACAAATGGTTTAGATATGTATGCTGATTGGATTAGAAATATGCAAAAACCTTATGAAATCCAAACAGGTTTAGCTGAGAAAAGTTCGTAAAATGGCAAAAGACTACAATATGAGTAAATGCTGCAAAGAGCATATGAAAGTTGAGATAACTGAAGCTGGCGCTTGGCAGCTGACATGCACAAAATGCAATAAAATTTGCGGATTTTTAAATGAGAAATATAAGATAGATGAAACACTTTTTACATGCAGGCCAGAAGTGAGGTGTTTCTCAGACAAGTAATAAAAGAGTTAGACTAAACAAGAAAAAACCTCTATTCTTTCGGAAGCCATTCCATCTTAACTATATGCCCAGTCAAACTCCCAAAGTTTATGGCTGTTGACTTCAGCCAGTTTCCATAAAGGGAAACAAAATTATCTATATTTTTTTGGTTATTTAAAGCAAGATTGTGCTGGCTTATAATAAAAAAAGCCCCAACACAAAAAAACATAACTATCAACATTAAGAGTTTCATTTTCTCTTCCCCTTCCTAGACTTTTTATAAATAAAATTTATTAGGTTAATAATAAAGTGAATGATTGAGATTAAGATTAAAATTAAACCTAGGTAAAATAACGGCGAGTGGTGGCAAAGTTGAGCACATTCAAGACATTCACCCGTAGCAGATTTATCTATTCTACAGGTTATTAATCCAACAAATAACAAAATACCAATAACAAAAATTACTAAATCAATAACAAAAGTTTTCAAATTTAAAATGAATATGCTTTTTAATTTCATTTTTCTTTGTCCTTTTCTTCTATCACCTGAACCGCGGTATCTGTTTTATTCTTCTGGCTCCAGTCCATTCTTATTGCATTTGCTGTTATTGTTTTTAAATTCCCAAAAGCGCCTCCAAGCCAAGAAAAATACACTTTTATGCCTTTTTCCATCCCAGCTGAAGATTTCCAATCAATATCATATTGAGTAAACACCCGCGAAACAGTTATATAAAAAAATAATAAAACTAGAATAAAGACTATCAAAGAAATTCTATGTTTAGCATGGCTCATTTTAAGAAAAACAAATGCCAAAATTATCAAAACTATTACTATTGACCAGTACATTTTTCTCCTTTTTATGTCAGAAATCAAAGATTTCTGAGCACTTCAGAAACTTCTGTTTCTGAGAGCTATCAAAATTCAATGAATTTTGAAGTCCTAAAAATCTAACAAAGATTTTTATGATAAAAGTATAAAGAATAACCACTATAAAAAGCTTTTTGTCAGAAAATATAACACCTGCAATAATTAAAACCAGAAGTTTCTGCATCTCTCTATACTGCTAATTTACGCGAACCTCATCAAGCTTAATCCTCTCACTGCAAAACTAATAAATTTTGTAGGTTACCAAACAACATTCCAAAGAAGAATAGATTTCTTTTGCATTTAAATAATCAGAAGTATGCCCCAACTTCTTTTATCCCGATTCTTTTTTTAAAACTTCTATGTTTCCAGATTCTTCTAAATACGAAAAAAGCAAATACTCCAAATCCCAAGATAATTACAGCCATAAGGAGATTTTCCCTCGTCCCGCTATCAATTATCGCCAACCCCCCAATTTTGCTTCCTAAAACAACTTCTTCCTGGACAAAAGCAGAAGAAGTTTCTGAAACCGCGTTTATCAATAGATTAAAATTGCCTTCAAGAGAAGATTCTATGCTCAAATAAGCTTCAGATTCTTTGCTTGAGTCTGCCTCCAAAGAAACTGTTTCATTTAATCCAGCTAATCTTTCATTTTTAGTGTTTAAAAGAACAAATTCAACTTCCACTTCTTGATTTTTCCCGGTTAATTCTTCTAAAGAGTAGCGAACATAAACTTCGTTATTTGATTTTCTTTCCAAATTTATAATATCTATAACTAATCCCTCTCTGATAACTTGCCCTACGAAACTAATTGACTTGCTGTATTCTTCACAAACAACTTCTAACCCAAGAGTATAAGAGTCTTTTTCTAAAACTTCAGGAACAGTTATCGTGTATTGAAAGTCTTGTTTCTCTCCTCCGCCCAGCCCCGCCGCCTCACTAGAAGAGCTTATCCAATTAACATATTCTCCAGAACCTTTAAGCCTGCAGTCATTTAAAAATACAGTCCCATTATTTTTAACAGATAAAACTAATTTTTTAGTTTCGCCAGGATTTATAACCAAGCTAGGAATCGTTCCTAATTGCAAACTAATTATCCTAATTATTCCTCCGCCTCCTCCGGTGTTCCCCACTCCCCCATCATTAATAGGAGGTTGAGCTGAAGTATCAACAGAGAAACTTGATGAAGATGAATTGAAGTTTCCGGCAGAGTCGTTAACATAGAAATTAAGAATATAACTCCCTTCTGTAGCAAGATCAAAACTAGTTGAAGAACAGTTTATAATTTCTGTTCTTGATTTTACAATTCCTCCAATAGCCCACTCGATATCATATGAACAGGATACCGGAGACGCATCTAAAATCGAAAAAGTTAATGGGATTCCTGTTATTGAAGTCTGAATTCCTTGAGGCTGTGTTATGCTGATTGAAGGAGCAGTTGTATCAACATAGAATATTTTATTCCCGTTAAAAGCAGAATGCCCTTGGCTGTCATTGCATCTAATATTCCAAGTATAATTCCTATCTGGCAAAATAAGTTCAAAAGTGTTCTCGCTGTAATTCAAGAGGTTTAATTCAGTCTGGTTTAATTTGAACTCACCATCAAAATCTCCCCACAATTCACAGCTGTCTAAATCAATATCACTCGGCGTGTAGTAAAAATTTATATTTGTATAGTTCAAATACACATTCATCGGAGAATTTAATATTATTGTAGGCGCTCCAAGATTAACTGAAAAGTTCACACTTTTATCTGCCTCATTGCTTAAACTATCATTTGCATATAAATTAAGAGTGTACTCTCCATCCCCGCTTAAATTAAAAGTAGTATTTTGACAGCCCGCAATGGTCATATTTTCACCGTCATTAATATTATACCAACAAGAATCTACCTCGCTCTCTGTATCTAAAACTATAAACTCTAACAAGACATCTTCATCATAACCATAAGTTCCTCCTTCTTGCGGCAAAACAATCTGCAATTCCGGTGCTGTGACATCAAGAGTAACATTCAACCACCTTGTTATGCTTGCTTCTGTATGATTCTCGTCTCCGCTTGAAACAGCAGTTATATTATAATGCCCTTCAGCTCTTTCAGGAGTAATATTCAAGCTGTTGTTTGAAGTTATATCCTTGCCATCAAAATAAATTGCAACCTCTCCGTATAAAGTTATTGCAGTAATATTATACTCTTGAGGATATGGAATTGCTAAATCATCCTCTATTCCATTTAAATAAAGACTCACATTTCCATCTGATTGAGAAACATTAATTTCCTCTATCAAGCTCGAACTTGTGTAATTCTGGCTTTCTGAAATATTGCATTTAATATTATGACTTCCTGCTCCGAAAATTATTGTTACTGGATTTGAAACTGCTAACTCATTAATAAAAATCTCAGGAGTTCCAAAGACAGCAAAGCATGAAATCCCTGTTTCTGTTCCATAAACATATTCCCATCCAGCAGAACTTGTCAAGTTAAGAATATTCTCTATAGGATTTACAGTTAAAACCTGAGAGTCTAAAGGATTAGTCTGCGAATAATTCTGCGCTTCGTTTGTCCTAAGAGTATAATCATAAGTCCCTGCTCCAAGAGTCGCGCTCTCTCCAGAACCTTTATCTACACTATCTCTATAAACTTTGTAAGTTACATCTCCGTCACCATTATTGCTTTCAGAATACCCAATTGTCACAGAAGTCCCATAATCAACACTCCACGGCTGTGTGTTTGTTAAAATTCCATTAGGAATCCATTTATCAATTATAAAACTTGAAAAATTTTCTGAATAAGAATAATTATCGCTTTCTCCTATAGAGCAATTAAAATTCCATACTCCAGCTGCGAGTGTTAAAGGCTCTCCTGAACTAAGAACATCTCCGTTTAAAGTCAAAGTTGAAGCGCCAGCCCCCATTATAACAGAGCAAGTTGCATTTATTGAAGTTCCATAAATCTGCGGGGAAGTTTTGTCAAATGTTAAAGAGGTTTGAGATGAAGCTTTGTTTATTGTTATATTATAATAAGAATATCCAACATCTGTGTAATTTTCATTTCCAGTTATATTAGCTCTGAAAATATAACTTCCTGCTGCAAAAGCTATATTTAAACCATTATTGCTTAAATAATCAGTTTCATCTTTATCTAAACTAACTGCCCCATAATCAGCTCTCGCAGATATATTAACTTGTTGAGGATATATTAAAGTTAAGTTTTCTGTTCCTTCATTAGCTAAAAACGTTAAAACAGGTGTAGCTTTGTTTATAGTATAATAATTAATTTCACTTGCATTATAATTTCCAACAGTGTCATTTGCCCACCAATTATAAGAATAAGTTCCTGCTGCTAAATTTGATGTGTTAAAAGAAAAAACATCAGAAATGTTTGTTATGTCTGTATGATTTATTTCGTTAAACTCTATCCCTATAGAATCAAGATTTTCTTCTGTAATTGTAACATTAAATTCGTGTGTCTGGCCATAAACATATGAAGCCCCGGTTGAGGGGGTTTCTGTGTAAGAAGAGAAAGTTGGAGGGTTTATATCTGGGTTGTAACTAACATTTATAGCAAAATAATCTAACAAAACTCTTTTAGCGGCAGTAGCATTAATCTCATTTTCTAAATAGATATTTTGTAAGCTCTCTATATTTGTATAAATGTTTGTCAGGTTGCATATTGTAGTCACATCATTTGAGGGTCCTGTTATAATTGAGTTTTCGCATCCTACAGCTTGATAAGAAGCTGATGAGGAATTCCAAAAATACCATTTAAGAGTGTAAGTTGCAGACTCGTCTGGTGCCCATTCAAAGATTCCGATTACTTCAACCAAAGTATAAAAAGGAGATAAAGAAAGATTCCAGGTTCCATTAGCGTAAGCTTGTTTAGTTCCACTTACACCTCCGATAGTAAATCTGATATCATCTGAGTTATTTAGTTCTGAGGTACAATCAGTAGGGCTGCCCAAATTTCCGCCGCGGCATACAGAATTATCAACTGCAAATGTCTGAGTGACAATGCTTTCAGCACTCGCCAAACTCAAACTTATCAAAAAAATAAACATACAAATCACCAAAACCCCTCTTTTTTTCATCTTAATCAAATCTCTTTCCTCCTTTTTAAATTTTCCTGCATAAATTCTTTAATAAAAAGCTCAATTTTTTTAGAAAGCATAATTGCATTTTCTTCGCAGTAGTTTTGAAAATCAACATAAACCTTATCATCTAAGCTAAGAGTCACCTTTCTTTTTTTCATAAAAGAAAGAATAAATAAAGATATATAAATGTTTCCATATTTAGAAATATATAAAATTATAAATAAATACTTATAAGTATTTAGAAATAAATAGATGCATGAATTATTGAATAAAACATAAAAAGATTAAACAAAAATTAAATTATTTTATAAAGAAATATACTACTCCTCCAAATGTTTTAACAATTTATCATCAACAATAACAATATTACTGATGCCTTTAACATCTCTGTAGTTTATATACACCCCTCTGGTTTTCGCTTCTTTAAACTTAGGAGATTTTATTTTCTTATTTAACCTAACTTTTAAACTCTCAATTTTATTTTTTCCTAACATAACTTCTTTAACTTTTCCTATTTCTATTCCCCCAGCAGTATAAACTTTCAAACCCCTAATGCTCTTCAACCCTTTTAATCCTTTTTTTGTTCTTATTTTTTTAATGAATTTTCCAAACAAAAGCAAAATAAAAATTATAATCATCAATAAGATTAAAATTAATAAGAATCTGCTTTTGTACATCTTGTTTAAATTGCTTACTATCATTCCAGTCATTCCTTTTGGTTTTTCTTTTGAAACTTCCGGCATTGAAGTTTCTTCTTGAACTATCTTAATTTCTTGCCCTTCAACTTCAAATTTTTGCTCTGCAAATGCCCTTTGTAAGTATCCATAAAGAACATCAACTCTCAAGATGTACTCCTCCCCGCTTAATTTTATTTCATCTATTTCTTTTTGATAAGATAAACTTTTTTGTATTGCTCTTGTTTCTGTTTGGCTGAATATTTCAGTATTGTTTTTATCTATAATAGAATATGTTATATAAACATCAATTTTTTCCATACTTTTTGTTTCAATTAAACTTACATTGAAAATTAAATTATTTTTTGGGCTCAAAGTTACATCCTCTAATTTTATGATAACATCAAACAATAATTCAGAACAGTTTATTTCTTGAGAAGGTTTGCCTTCTACTCCGCTGCAAGTTCCTATGTTTTTGCACTCTCTTTTTTGTTTCCCTTCTGAACAAATGCTCCACGGAGTGCAATCCCAAATATAATTGCACTCATTTGTTCCGCCTCCGGACGAAGGTGGTTGAGAAGCCATAGAAGACTCAGAAATTTCAAAATAATCAATTACACTCGCAATTGCCCCTGCAGAACTGTTTGCATAAAATGTGATATTATATCTTCCTACAATTCCTGCTGTGTAATATGTATAATCATTGTTTGATAAGATGATATTTTCATCAGCTCCATCTGGGCGCGTAATTTTTGCCCAAACTGCTTGGGCATTTGATGCAGAAATATACAATCTAATTATTGAAACCACAACAGATGAACGAGGATAAATTGAATATAAGGATATAGATACTACTTTTGTTGGATAGGTATTATCAAAAAAGCCGATATTGGCAGTATAGGTTTCGCTCTCAGCATTTTGTGTTGTGGCTTTTGCCTCTGACAAAGATATGGAGTTATAATTTGTTGAAGAAGGATTTGCAGCTGCTAATCCAGTTCCGAACATACTGACAGAGTAACTTGAAGAGTTTGCTGTGAGTGCTGATGCCTGAATAGTTAGACAAAACACAACTATAATAAAGGCAAATGTAACCAAAAGAGATATTTTTTTCATTTTTTCACTTTAAGTTTCAATGCTCCTACACCAGCTTCCAGCTCTAACATTTGCTGCATTTCCAAATACCTCACTCCTTAAACTCAAAGTGAATGTTCCTGAACCTGACTGAATAGAGTAGATATAAAGCCTAGTTGGAGTGAGTGTTGTTCCGCTACTTGTGGTTGCAGAACAAGTTAAAGTGGCTCCGGTTCCTTGGCATATTGTCTGGGCTGTTGCAGAGGAATAATACTCCATAACCTGTCTTTGAGATGAAGTCTCTGTTAGCACAGATTGATATTGCACTCCTGTTGCTGCTGCAGCTACATCTTGTAATAAAATACATTCTATATTAACTTTTGCTCCTGATGTCAAAGGAAGGGCTATAACATCAACATAATTTACATTATCTGTTGTTGTAACATCAGCGTTTGTTACATTAAAATAAGTGAAAGATGTTCCACTTCCACTCCCTGTCTGGTCTGTTGCGCACACTATTTGTAGATTTCCATTATTGAAAGTTACATTTGAAACTTTGTCTGTTCCTGTACAAGCATTGTCATCTGTCCCAGTAAGGTTTAATATTGAATGCTCATGTAAATCTGCTGTTCCTGCTTTTGTATCAGTATATAAATTTGCAGGAATTGTCTGGTTGTATGCCCAGATGTCGTAAGTTTCATTGAAAGTATCTAAGTAGCTTGCATTTTGGATTAAACCTGCATAACTTTCGTTGAATGTATTTGTCCAAGCTGAATTCCATAATGTGTAGGTGTCTGAAGTATGGTTGTACCATAACACCCCCCATAAATCATAAACCTCTAAAGTGTGGTTGTAGTCATAGTTTGAAGACGATGTCT
>Ga0315286_10000526_pt1 | contig 32303 bp, 24 predicted proteins | sample YL17G10_0_MG_FD_205038 | JGI IMG/M metagenome (GOLD analysis project Ga0315286, IMG submission 205038) | Sediment microbial communities from Yellowstone Lake, YNP, Wyoming, USA - YL17G10_0 | ecosystem: Environmental > Aquatic > Freshwater > Lake > Sediment | place: USA: Wyoming | collected... | reverse complement strand
CTAATGCTATCCCCTTAACTTTACCTAAAACAAAAATGGCCGTGGCCAGTGCATCCGCGGTTAAACCATCTGGGGCAATCACAGTTACGGAAACTACGCCTGAATGTACCGGATAGCCTGTCTTAGGATTAAATATATGCGCATACCGTTTCTTACCTTTAACAAAATATTGTTGGTAATCACCGGAGGTCGCTATTGCCCTATCTTTTAATTCCAAGTAATCAACGAAACCATCTTTGCGTGGATCTTGTATCGCTACCTTCCAGGGTTGTCCAAATTTATCTCCCAGGCAATATATCTGGCCGCCGGCATTAATTAAGCAGTTTTTTATGCCCGCCTGTTTTAATTTATTTACCGCGCAATCCACCGCATAACCTTTAGCAATCGCGCCTAAATCTATTTTTACTCCCAAGGTTGTAAATTCTATCATATTATCCCGATTATGCAAAATAATTTTATCTGAACCAACCAGATTCAATGTATTTTTAATTTCTGCTTCTTCGGGCATAAGATATTTCTTATTCGTAAAACCCCAAAGGTCCACCAGCGGCGCCACGGTAATATCAAACGCGCCATCGCTTGCCTGCCAGAATTCCTTTGATTTCTTTATAATATAAAAAGTCTCTGGGCTAGTTATTAACTTGCCGTTCTTATTTAATCTGGATACCTCGCTATCCGGGCTATATTTGCTCAATAAGTTTTCGACGCGCTTAACTTCCGCGAAAACAATGCCGGCCGCCCTTTGGTCAGGCGAGATCACCTCCACAAAAGTCCCCATCATTACCTGGGTATCCTTGTAAAGAAAGCGTGATTGACAGCCGCAGATAACAGATAACAGATAACAGATAACAGGAAAAATAATCAAAGATTTTAACTGTACTCTGTACTCTGTACTCTGTACTCTAAGCCTTATCATTCATCTCTTATTTAATACCTTTAATAGTTCTTCTACGGAAAGTGTATTAATCACATCTTCACAGGACAGCCAGCCGCGCCTGGCTACCGAGATGCCCAATTTCATCGCTTCCAATTGTTCCGTGGTATGCGCGTCTGTGCCCAAGGCTAATTTTACCCCTGCTTCTTTTGCCCGATGACAATTTAGGTCATTTAAATCTAACCTCTGGGGAAAGGCATTTATCTCTAACTGAGTATTTGTCTCTCTGGCCACTTCCAGAATCTCTTCTAAGCCTATATCATAAGCATCGCGCGCCCCCAAAAGCCTGCCTGTAGGATGGGCGATAATATGCGCGTATTTATTTTTACAGGCCTTGACTATCCTTTTAGTGAGCTGTCCTTTAGGCTGCTTGAATCCCGTATGAATCGCAGCTACTACTATATCAAATTCTTTTAATATCTCATCTTTATAATCCAGATTTCCGTCGGAATCTATATCTACCTCTGCCCCATAGAGAATCCGAAAACCCTTTAGTCTTTTATTTATTTTATCTATTTCCCGCCTTTTCTTTTTTAAATCCGCGATGCTTAAACCACCAGCTATTTTTAGGCTCTGGGAATGGTCGGTAATTGCCACGTAGCTATAGCCTCTTTTTTGGCAGGCGTGGACAATTTCCTCTATGGTGTTGCCGCCATCTGACCACTGGGAATGTACGTGGAAATCACCTTTTAAGTCTTTAAGTTCGATTAAGCGGGGCAATTTAAACTCCCGCGCTAATTCTACCTCGCCGCCATCTTCTCTTAGTTCCGGAACGATAAAAGACATGCCTAATAATTTAAAAATTTCTTCTTCGGTTTTTCCTGCGATCAACCTATCCTTCCTTCCGCCGGAGGCGGATCCGCCTGCGGCGGAAAAGACGCCGTATTCATTTATCTTTAAGCCTTTTTTAATCGCTAATTGCCGCAGTTTTATATTAAAATTTTTAGAGCCGGTAAAATATAAAAGCGCGGCGCCAAAAGACTTCTCTTCTAATACGCGGCAGTCTACTTGAATATCTTCTTTTGTCCGCACGGATGCCTTGGTTTGCCCTTCTGCTAAAACATCTCTCACCAAAGGTGAGCTCGTAAATGCCTGCATCACCTTTTTAGGTTTATGCGAAATTACCAATATATCAATATCACGCACAGTTTCTTTTTGGCGGCGCAGGCTTCCGGCAGTGGAGATTTTTTCTACCTCAGGTAACTTTTTTAAGGCATTCACAAATTCATCTGCTACAAGCACTGCCCGGGCCAAAGTCATCCTCTCTCTTCCTCTTTTAAGCAATTCTATTCCCTTAGAAATATTTTCTATGGTTTTCTCTTTAATTCCAAAAATACCTCCCAGTTTATTCTTTCTGATTGCTTTTTCTAAATCTGAAATGTTTTTTATTTTTAATTTTTCGTATAATAGTTTTGCGGTCTTAGGCCCTACAGAAGGGATATTAAGTAAATCTAATAACCCTCCAGGTATGGTTTTCTTTAAATCTGCAAGCGCTTTTAGTTTACCGGTCTTTACAATCTCTTTTATTTTTTCTGAAATATCCTTGCCAATACCTGGTATTTCTGTAAGCCTATCCTCTTTAATATAACCTTCAATATCCTCAGTTAAACCCTCGATATTCTGGGCTGCCCTTTCATAAGCGCGTATTCTAAAAATATTGTCACCTTTTATCTCAAGGATTTTAGCAATATCGTGAAATATCGTGCTAATTCTTGAGTTCTTCATTCAAAACCTCATTCTTGGGGTCTAATTCCCTTGCCCGTTGAAGATGAAAATTATACTTTTCCAAATCCCCTTTCTTTTTATAGGCCTGGGCTAAGCGGGCATTAGCAGTAGCGAATTCGGGCGCAAGTTTTACCGTCAGCTCTAATTCCTGAAATGCCTTATTTAAATCTCCGCCTGCAATTGCCGGCGCTAAAAGATAAAAAGTTCCTAAGCCAAGGTGTACTTCTGGCAAATGAGGAGCCAGTTCTTTAGCTCTTAAAAAATAACCTTTTATGTGAGTACCGTAGGCTACTTTACTTAAAACCCAGCCTTTTTTAGAGCGCCGGCTATTAATACTACCCAACATCATATAAGCCAATGCCTGATTCTCTTTATCTAAAGCGTCAGTTTTTAAAACCTGATCTATCAACTTCAGGGCCTCGTTTAATTTATCGTCTTTATATCTGATATAACTTAAACTAATTAAAGAAGGAATGTGTTTGGGGCTTGCGCTTAATATTTTATTTAATAATTCTTGGGACTGGCCATAATCGCGGCTCCGCCTTAAAACTTCTGCCTTTCCCCAAAGCGCATCCAGGTTATCAGGTTGGCTGGCAATAATTTTCTCAAAAATATCCAAAGCAGCATTATCTTTCCTGGCTTTCAGCAACACAAACGCCTCATCTATGGATGTGCCCTGCTGGGCTCCTAAAACAGCCGCCCATAAAATTATTAATATCACTAATAAATATTTTCGCATATCGCTATTTAGCGGGTCCTGTCCCCGCAGGAGGCGGGGCACCCGCCGATCCGATACGGCGGGGTGCCTACAAATCACACCCAAACCACCCGCTAAAAATAATTATTTAAACTGCTCTTTTAGTTTTGGGCGAGTGAAATAAAAGTTGAAAGACGTCCTTAGCAGACTGCTAAATTATAACTGGATTCGATGGTTTTGACCAAATCTAATAAGATGGAATTTACCGGCACGGGGATAGCTAATTCTTGGCCTTGACGGACGATGACGCCATTAATAAAATCTATCTCGGTGCGTTTTTTTCTTAAGACATCCTGCAGCATACTCGACACATTGGTTGCCGTAGCCTCACAAACTGCCTCTACCTTTGCCAATGGGTCATCATAGATAAGCTTTATTCTTTTTCTTTTAGCAATACGCACCGCCTCAGTAACTGCTTCCCGTAAAATCTTACGCGTGCCTTCGAATTCGATTAACCGGCCATTATTAAGCCGCGTTATAGCGGTAAGCGCATTTATACCCACATTAATGATTAACTTTGACCATAAAAGGCCCTTGATATCGCGCGATATCCTTGTCTCCAGCCCCGCTTTATTAAATATTTCGCGTATTGAGCGCATCTCCACGGGAATTTTACCGTCTATGCGGCCGATCACTGTCTCACCACGTCCGGCATGCCTTATTTTTCCGACATCAAGCAAAGTTGCGCCTAAATTAGTTACTCCTCCAATTACCTTATCCGCGCCCACCGCCTCACTGATAATTTCAATATTACCAATACCATTTTGCAAAGTAAGAACCCGGGTATTATCGCCTACCAAGGCTCGGGCATGCATAATGGCTTCTTTTGTATCATAAGACTTGACGCAAATCACGATTAAATCTACCTGGCCTATTTCTTTGGGGTCAGCAGCTACTTTAACCTGCGCTTGCCAGTTACCGGAAATACCTTCTACGGAGATGCCGCTTTGGTTTATGGTCTTTGAGCGTTCCTTATTTTTATCTAAAAGCCAAATTTCTTCTTTGCCCTGCCTGCCTGAGCAGGTGAGGGATTTAGATAAAAAAGCTGCAAATAAACCACCCATTGCGCCCGGGCCCACTATGACTATCTTCATAATAGCCTCCCTGTCACCTCTATGCTTTTACTGGTGGCCTTATGGCATGATGTCTTGGTGACTCCATTACTAATTTATTTAGAACCTTCTGTGACTTCAGTTCTCTCTCGAGGTGAAATTTGAGGAACGAATTCAAGATAAAATCCAATTCTCTCTTAATCTGGGGATTCATCCCCAAATTAAGATTGTTTTTAAAGTCGTTTTTTTCAATATGCAAGGTAGATGCCACTGTGCCTCTAAAGATGGAACGCGCACCCGCGTCTTTATGGTAACATGCAGAGCAAAGCAGGCCTCCTAAAACAAGGCTAAACTTTGACTGCCCTAAAATTCTCGAATCACAGGAAACGCAAGAATCAAAATGGGGCTTAAATCCAGAAAGGGCTAACATTTTAATCTTAAATATAGTCATAATTTTATCGGGATTATAGTTGACCTCTAATTCCTTAAGGCTGGTTAAAACTAAATCAAATACCTCTTCATTCTTATCTTCTAAAGGCATAATCGCCCCAATTAATTCCATCATCACGCTCGCCAAACCTATCCTGGATATATTGCGCCTCATAATATCAAAATTATTTTTTATATCGCATTGGGATACCAGATGCAGCGATGAACTTCTCTTTTTATAAAATATGATATCATTAAAGGAAAATGGTTCTAAGGTGCTGGCAAATTTAGCAGGCTCTTCTTTTATTCCTTTTAATATACCAGAAAGTTTACCAAAATCCCGGGTAAAGAAATTAACGATGATGGATGTCTCGCGAAAATCGCGCCTATTTAAAACTATGGCTTCGGTTTTATGAATAGACATATAAATCAGGTGTTAGGTGTTAGGTGTTAGGTGTTAGGTTAAAAAGTTTAGAACATAAATATTCTTCTTTTTGATGCATAATTAATCTATTTTTCTTATTGTTATCATCGTATCCCAAAAGATGCAATACGCCGTGAATTACATATAGATATAGCTCATATAAAGAAGTAGTCTTAAAAATTTTGGCATTACTAATAGCCGTATCTGTAGATATAACTATGTCCGCTAAGATTTCTTTTCGGTTTATAGAATCATCGAAAGAAATAACATCTGTAGCACAATCACGGCCTCGATACATCAGGTTAAACTCTCTAATCTGTCTGTTGCCTACTAAGAGAATGGTTATTTCTCCGGGTTTCTTTATTTTTTCTAATGACAATACCGTAAGAACTGTTTTTCTTATCCTATTCGGATTGATAGGAATCTTCTTTTGCAGATTTTTTATGATTACTTTCACGAAGAGACGCTACTTTTTAAGGATAAGTTATCCGGCTATGATATATCCCGCTTAATATACGGATAAATACCGCAGAGATTTTTTCTAGGTCTTTTAGGGTTAATTCACACTCATCCAGCTGTCCGTCGATAAACTTGTTATTAATAATCTTGTGTACTACTTCTTCGATTTTTTTCGGGGTAGGGTCTTTAAGGGCCCGCGAAGCCGCTTCTACTGAATCGGCTAATAACACTATCGCTGTTTCTTTGGTGTTCGGTTTAGGCCCGGGGTAACGAAAACCCTCTTCCCTTATCTCCTGGTCCTCTTCTAAGCCCTCCACGGCCCGGCGATAAAAATAATAAACTAAACTGTTGCCGTGATGTTGGAGGATAAAATCTATCAAACGTGGATTAAGCTTATGCCTTTTAGCCATTTCCACACCTTCTTTAACATGATTCATAATTACCATTTTACTCATTGTAGGAGATAACGTATCATGTTTACTTTCTCGCATAGTCTGATTCTCGCTAAAATAATCTGGCTTTTGGAGCTTGCCTATATCATGGTAATATGCGCCAATTCTAGCTAATAATGCGTTAGCACCCACGACACCACAGGCAGCCTCGGATAAATTGCCTACCACTAAACTATGGTGGTATGTTCCGGGTGCTTCTGAGAGCATCCGCTGTAAAAGTGGATGATTAAAATCCGCTGATTCTAATAGGCTAATATTAGTTACGGTCCCGAAGAGATATTCAAAAACAGGTAACACCCCCAGGACAATAAAGCTAGAGGCAATGCCGTTAATGAGAAGGGCAAGATACCTAACTGGCGGCCCTGGCCAAAAGCGGCCGATAAAAAACAATACCGCAGCCTGTAGGGCGCCGATAATAAAACCCACGCGAATAATCGTCATGCGCCGACGCGCGCCAAAGACAAAAATACTTGATAATAAACCACTGATAAAAAATAATATCCCTAAATATAAGGGGTTACCGAGAACAGGCGCAATAGCGATAGAGGATGCCAAAGTAATTAATAAAGATAGCTCTAACTGACCAAATAATAGGGTTGTTAGCATCGGGATGATGCTAAAAGGTATGGAGAGTTCCGACCATCCTCTCCTGATTATAAGGTAACTGGTAACAAAGATGATTACAAAAAGAAAGGCCAGATTAAGCAGGCTGTATTTTTTTAGATTCGCGTCCCTTAATTTAAGATAGGCAACTAAGGATAATAAAGATACGGAGACAGCAAAGTTTACCTGTAAAATATAACTAATTAAAAAAACTAAGATTGCGGTTAAGGCAAATTTTATTTTATTTTTACTTACGATTCGCTTTATCATAAGCCTCAATAATTTCTTGCACTAACGCGTGCCTAACCACATCAGAGCCGGTAAAATAAATAAATTTTATTCCCACGATATCTTTTAATATCTCCTGCGCCTGGAGTAGGCCTATGGGCCTGCCATCGGGTAAATCGCTTTGGGTTATATCGCCCGTAATTACCGCCTTGGAGTCAAAGCCCAAGCGCGTCAGAAACATCTTCATCTGCTCTGCCGTGCAGTTTTGGGCCTCGTCTAAGACAATAAAGGCGTCATTAAGCGTCCTTCCCCTCATATAGGCTAAAGGCGCAACCTCAATAATACCGGTCTCTAAATACTTTTCAATGCGCTCCGCTTCCATCATATCATAGAGCGCATCATAAAGCGGCCGAAGATAAGGAGAAATCTTCTCATACATATCGCCGGGAAGAAAGCCTAAAGACTCTCCCGCTTCAATAGCAGGACGGGTAAGTATAATCCTGCGTACCTCTTGTTTTTTTAAAGCCTCGACAGCACAGGCCATGGCTAAATAAGTCTTTCCGGTTCCCGCTGGGCCTATACAAAATACAATATCGTATTTTGTAACTGCCTCCACATATTCACGCTGGCCCTTAGTCTTAGGGCCTACCTGTTTGCCGCCAGATAAACGGGTAATGTTAGCCTCTGGCATATCCATTAATATCTCTTTCTTAGGTTTTTTAAAGTCGGTTATCAAGCTATGTAAATCTAAACGCCCAAGTTGTGCCTGCCCCGACCTGAGCGCATTTAATAGGTATTCGATAATGGCCGAGGCCCTCTTAATATTATTAGCCGTGCCATTTATCTTTAAATGTTCACCCCGGATGATTGCCTTAACTTTGAATTCTTTCTCTATTGTCTTAATATTTTCGTCATGAGAACCAAAGAGGGTTTGCAATTCTTGTTGAGTCTGGATTTTGATTATTTTTTCCATAAATGACGCAGACACCCTCTCCACCTCCGCGGTGAAAAGGATGTCGGTAGAATAGCGGATGGGTATATTATTTCAAGTTCTCTTTTGTCTCTCTTAATCCCTCAACCGGGATATTTATCACTTGGCCGGGATAAATCTTATTTGGGCCTTTTAATGTATCTTTGTTTGCCTCATAAATCTTGGCCCATTTTTTGGTTGTTCCGTAGAACTTATTTGAAATCTTCTGAAGCGTATCGCCTTTTTGTACGGTATATCTTTCTGAAGCAGCAGGCATACCCGCTGTCGGTTCAGTAATTTCCGGGGTTTCACTCTGAGTAATATATCCCCGATTACCCCAGGCTTCCTCATCTTCTGTTTTTTCTCTGGGTTGTGTTTCTTGGGGTTTTGCCTTGGGCATCCTTTCAAATTTTATCGGTGAGTGTAATTCTACTTCCACTACTTGGGTGCCGCGGGTAGTTTTCCTTTCTTTTGCTTCTCCGGCAGGTGCCTCACCCTTAAGATAACCGCGGTTACCTATATTCAAATCCTGATCCACCCTGTCTCTTGTTACCCGATATGTCCTGACTACACAACCAGATAAAATAAACGATAGCCCTAATAGGCATATTACATGGTACATGGTACATGGTACATGGTACGTTTTCATTTCTTCCCCCTTTCTGTTAATTTACCTGTTAAATCCTAAACCCGAAATCCTAAACCCTAAACAAATCTAAAACCGCAAATCCCAATGTTCCAAACGAACAAGTTTGGGATTTAGGATTTAAGTTCATTTAAATTAACGGTGTTTTTTCTTTACCGTTAAACTTAGTTCCTTTAGCTGTCTTTCCTCTACTTCCGAAGGTGCGCCTGTCAAAGGACAAAAACCTGTACTCGTTTTAGGAAAGGTAATTACTTCCCGGATACTATCTTCGCCGGATAAAGTTGCTAATAACCTATCCAGGCCAAAGGCAATTCCGCCATGAGGCGGCGCACCGAATTGAAAAGCCTCCAGAAGAAAACCAAAGCGTTTACCTGCCTCTTCTTTATTTATACCGATGAGCTCAAAAATCCTTTCCTGTAATTGTGAATCATGAATTCTTATTGAACCAGAGGCTATTTCTATGCCGTTTAAAACCAGGTCATAGGAACGCGCTCTTACTTTATCGGGCGCAGTTTCTAATTTGTCCAAATCCTCTGGGTGGGGAGCAGTAAAAGGATGGTGTTCGCTTTCCCAACGCTTCTCTTCTTCATTATACTTAAACGAAGGAAAATCTACTACCCAGACAAAAGCAAATTCAGCATTCTGCTCTTTTCTTAAATCCGGCTTGTCCGTTTTATATTTATCTTGCGCCTGGCTAAATTTCATCCTCACAAAAGGTATTTTAATCTCTATACCTTTTATTTCTTTAAATATTAACTGGAATAAATTTTCCGTTAAAGAGAAAACGTCTTCCTCATTTAAAAAAGACATTTCCAAATCTAACTGGGTAAATTCTGGCTGACGGTCAGCGCGCAGGTCTTCGTCCCGGAAACACTTAGCAATCTGGTAATATTTCTCAATCCCCGCGACCATTAAGATTTGTTTAAATAATTGTGGTGATTGGGGAAGGGCATAGAATCTACCGGGATTCATCCGCGAAGGTACTAAATAATCCCGCGCTCCTTCAGGCGTAGACTTAGTCAAAATAGGAGTCTCTGCCTCAATAAAACCTTGTTGGTCTAAAAAGCGGCGGATAGTTTTATAAAGCTCATGCCTTAAGATAAAGTTATTAAATATTTTTTTTCTTCTTAAGTCAAGGTAGCGGTATTTCAGCCGCACCTCTTCTGCTACTTCCAGATTATCTACTATTTCAAAAGGCGGGGTGAGGCTGGGATTTAAAATCTCTAATTCTAGAGCCAAAATTTCTATTCCGCCGGTAGGCAATTTGGGATTTACCGTGCCATCCGGACGCTGATTTACCTTACCTTTTACCTTAATCACAAATTCATTTCTTAATTGCCGTGCCTTCTCATAGATATCAGCAGGGCACTCTTTAGGTATAAACACCACCTGGGTAATTCCGTATCGGTCGCGAATATCGATAAATACGAGCTTTCCGTGGTCACGCCGCGTGGCTACCCAGCCGCAGAGTGTTACTTCTTTGCCGACATCGTTTATGTTTAGTTGACCACAGTTGTGAGTATATAGCATATTAAATTCAAATACCAAAGCACAAAATTCAAAACAATGTCAAAGCACAAATTCTAAATGACAAAACTTCTGTTTTGGTATTTGTCATTTGACATTTAGATTTATTTTGAATTTTGGATTTTGTCATTTGTCATTAACTCATTAATTAAACTTTCAGTCTTTATTTCCTTTTGTTCTCCTGACACCATATCCTTACACGTAACCACATTCTTTTTTAGCTCGTCTTCGCCAATGATTAAAACATACCTTGCGCTTAAATCATTGGCCTTACGCAAGGCTCCCTTAAGGGATTTATTTTCGTAGTCAGTGTCAGATGTGATTCCATTCTTTCGTAAATTATCTAATAATTTTAGGCCTTGTATTTTTGCCTCTTCGCCCAAGGTTATTAGATAGACTAAATTCTGACGGACAACGGGCAACGGGCAACGGGCAACGAGTAACAACCTTTCTACTCCCAAGGCAAATCCCATCGCGCCTACATTAGGACCGCCTAAATCACTAACCAAATTATCATACCTGCCACCCGCGCCTAAAGCATCTTGGCTGCCCAAATCCTGATGCGTAACCTCAAAGACCGTACGGGTATAATAATCCAGGCCGCGCACCAGATACGGCGTGACCGCGTAATTGATATTGAGCGAATCTAAACCTTCTTTTACTTTGCTAAAATGCGCTTTACATTCGGGACAAAGATATGCCTCTTGGATATCTAATTTACTAATCACTTCGCGGCACTGCTCATTCTTACAATCCAAAATCCGCAAGGGATTATTTTTAAATCGGGTATGGCACTCAGCGCAAAGTTTAGTGAGTTTATCTTTCAGGTTTATGTGTAAATTTTGCGTTAAGGCTTTTTTATCTTTAGGACAGCCCAGGCTATTAATTTTAATTTTATAATCACTTATGGAAAGGGCCTTGAGTAAATTATCTGTTAAAGAAATAATTTCTACATCTAAATCTGCTTCCGTGGAACCGATGGCCTCACAGCCGATATGATGAAATTGCCTTAAGCGCCCTTTTTGCGGCCGCTCTGCCCGAAACATTGGCCCGATATAGTAAAGCTTCATAAAACCGGTAGTTTTATCCAGATTATTTTCAATATAGGCGCGCGCCACCGAGGCTGTACCTTCTGGCCGCAGGGCATACACCTCTTTTTCTCTCTCGACAAGAAACATCTGTTTCTGAACTATCTCGGATGATTTTCCTAAGGAGCGGTTAAATAAAAGTGCTTCTTCAATTAAAGGCGGGCGTATCTCTTGGTAGTTATAAAGAGAAAAGATATTACGGCTTATAACTTCTATCTTCTGCCACCACCCTGCTTCTTCTGGCAGGACATCTTTGGTTCCGGTGATCCTCTTAAACATATAATGTCAGTATATAGAATTTAGCGTAACTACTATCCTTCTTTAGATTTTTCTGCGATTGTAGGTTTAATTTTAAGATTCTAACTGTGGCTTGGCTATATTACTTTACCTTTTTCTTCATCTCTAAGCCGGACTTAAAGACTACTACTTTTCTGGGCGGGACAGGGACTACTTGACCAGTGCGAGGATTCCTGCCAGTGCGGCTCTTTCTTTGTTTAATCTTAAAGACGCCGAAGTTGCGTAGCTCTATTTTCTCTCCTCTTACTAGGGCCTCAATAATACAATCAAAGGTCTTTTGCACAACTCTTTTCACATCTATTTGTTTTAAATTAGTCTCATCGGATACTTTTAGAATAATATCTTTTTTAGTCATTAACCATCCTCCTTCTTAATTGATAATTCTAGGCATATTCCTATAATTGTAACTATAGTATCGCCAAAAAGTTACGGTGTCAAGGGAAACTTTCATTAATGAAAGTTTCCCTTGATTCTTCTTAGAATCTATCTATATAATAACCAACGACAGCCTTTCTCCTCCTAATAAAGATTCTATATCCTGGATTAATTTTTCTGATGGCAACACATAAAATCCTTCGCCGACAACTAACTGGACTCTCGATTTGGCAGGCGTGTCCAGGTGCAGGTATATAGGAACATTGCCCCGTGAGGAAAGAAGCAATCCTTTCAGGCTTTCAAATAAATTTTCTCTGATACCGGAAAGATTTATATTGATGCCGGTAATCAATTTATAAACTTCATCCATAGGAAATAAATCATTGACAATAATCTTGGGGGTATCTTCGCGCAAATTTAGCCTGCCCCTAACTAACGCTACTGTATTGAGTTGGATATACCGGGATACTTTTTGAAAGGCAGCGGGAAAAACCAGGGCCTCCACTGCTCCTTCCAAATCCTCTAATTTTAGAATCGCCATCTTTTCTTGTTTCTGCCGCGTAAGCGTCTGCTTAATTTTAGCAATTAATCCAATGAGCTTTATCTCCGCGCCATCATTACACTGGGATAAATTAGCGGTGGAAAAAGAAGTGAAACGCTTCAGCTGCGGGGCATAGCGCGCCAAGGGATGTCCGGTAACATAAAAACCTAACATATCTTTTTCAAAGGAAAGTAACTGCGGCTGGGGCCATTCTCTGACCTGCGGTAAATTATTCGCCATCCCTTTAAAACCATTTTCGGAAAAACCTTGGTCAAAAAACGAAATCTGCCCGCTGGCTTTTTCTCTATGCATCTTTGAGGCAAATTCCATAATTCTATCGAGTGAGGCCGCCATCTGTGCCCGGGCCAGATTAAAACCATCTAACGCCCCGCATTTTATCAGGCTTTCTAAGACCTTACGATTAACCAAACGCAGGTCAATGCGCTGACACAGGTCTTCTAATGACTTAAAAGGGCCTTCTCGACGAGCATAAATTATAGATTCAATCGCCCCCCGCCCTACATTTTTTACCGCCAAGAGCCCGAATCTAATCGTCTTTTTATCTACGGCCTTAAATAAGGCATCGCTCTCATTGATATCGGGAGGTAGAATCTTCAAACCCATGCGCGCCGATTCATTGACGTATTCTACGATTTTATCGGTATTATCGCGTTCAGAGGTCAACAGGGCGCACATAAACTCCACTGGGAAATTTGCCTTAAGATATGCCGTGCGGTAAGAAATTAAGGCGTAAGCGGCACTATGTGATTTGTTGAAGCCGTAACCGCTAAAATATTCAACCAAATCAAATATCTTGTTTGCTACCGACTCCCTGATATCATTTTTAGCACAACCTAAAACGAAACCCGTCCTTTGCTTTTCCATTACCTCGGGGATTTTTTTGCTCATTGCCCGGCGCAGGAGGTCTGCCTGGGAGAGGCTAAATCCGGCAAGAGTGGAAGCAACCTGCATAATCTGTTCTTGATAAACCATAATTCCATAGGTCTCTTTTAATATGGCCTCGAGCTTCTTGTGGTCATATTTTATAGGTATGCGGTTGTGCCGGCGCTGAATAAAATCATCAAGCATCCCTGAACCAATCGGTCCAGGCCGATATAATGCTAAGAGCGCGATTAAATCTTCGAAACGTTCAGGCTCTAACTTCTTGAGTAAGTCGCGCATACCCGAACTTTCCAGTTGAAATACTCCGATACTCTGCGCGGCAGTCAAGAGCTTATAAGTATCCTGGTCATCCAAAGAGATAGTTTCGATATCAATAATTTTACCTTGTGTCTCTTTTATGAGCTTTAAAGCCTGGTCAATAACCGTCAGTGTCCTTAGCCCTAAGAAATCCACTTTTAATAAACCGATTTTCTCCAAAACTCCCATACTATAACCGGTGGTAATTTGTTCATCCCCTGTCTTAAATAAGGGCATATAGTTATTCAGGGGCTTATCGGCAATGGCCACGCCGGCAGCATGAACAGAGGCATGGCGGTTAAGGCCTTCCAAGGATAAAGCCGTATCAATTAAACGGGTTATCTGAGGATCATTTTTATAAAGATTCTTTAATTCTGACTCGCTTTCTAACGCGTTCTTTAAGGTTATGGCGGGGTCAGGCGGTATCATCTTGGCAATACGGTCAACGTCGGCATAGCTCATCCCCATCACCCTGCCCACATCCCTGATCACGGCGCGCGCCTGCATTGTCCCAAAGGTAATAATCTGGGCGACATTTTCTTGGCCATATTTTTTAGTCACATAATCAATAACCTCCTGCCTTCTTTCATAACAGAAATCTATGTCTATATCCGGCAGGCCTAAACGCTCGGGGTTTAAGAATCTTTCAAATAATAACCCGTATTTTAAAGGATTTATATCGGTAATGCCTAATAAATAACTCACCAGGCTTCCGGCCGCGCTCCCCCGGCCCGGGCCCACTGGTATATTCTTTTCCTTAGCATAATGAACAAAATCCCAGACAATCAGAAAGTAGCTCACAAAGCCTGTATCTTTGATAATCTTTAACTCGTGCCCCAGGCGTTCCTTTATTTCCGGCGCTGCCTCATTAAACCGCGTCTTTAAACCAACTTCGCAAAGTTCTCCTAAAAATTCCTCTTTCGTTTTACCCAGTGGCGCCTCATACCTAGGTAAATGCGCATGCGAAAAATCTAACTCTAAATTACAACGCTGGGCAATCTCCAAGGTATTGGCAATCGCTTCTGGCGTATCCTTAAAAAGCTCTTTCATCTCTTGCGGAGGCTTAAAATAAAATTCATCGGTTTGAAAACGCAGCCTATTGGGGTCATCGAGCGTAGTCTGCGTCTGGATACACAGAAGCGCCTCGTGGCTGCGGGCATGGTCACGATATAAATAATGCACATCGTTGGTGGCTACCAGAGGAATATTTAATCCTTGGGATAATCTCTTTAGGCCCTCATTAACTATTTTCTGCTCTGGGATGAAATTCTCCTGTATTTCTAAATAGAAATTGCCTTTACCCAAAATATTTAATAATTCATCAGCAGTTTTTAGGGCATCATTAAAACGCCTTTGTTGTAATAATACAGGTATTTCTCCTTTTAGGCAGGCAGATAAGCCTATTAGCCCCTTGGCATATTGCGCAAGCACGTCCTTATCAATGCGCGGCCGGTAATAAAAACCTTCTAGATAACCCAGAGAAACCAACTTCATCAGATTTTGATATCCCGTCTCATCTCTGGCCAACAGTATTAAGTGATACGACGCCTCACTTATACCGCCCGAGGTTTTATCTAAACGGCTGGCCGGCGCAATATAAACTTCACAGCCGATAATGGGCTTTATCCCGGCCTTTTGCGCCTCTAAATAAAAATCTATCGCGCCGAACATATTGCCATGGTCGGTAATCGCTAATGAATCCATTTTGTATTGGTTAGCTAGCTTTAAGAGTTCGGGTATGCGGCAGGCGCCATCTAGAAGGCTGTATTGGGTATGCAAGTGTAAGTGGATGAACTCGGAACGAGGCATTTCTTTTTCGTTTACCGTTTACCCGCTCCTCGCTTACGCTCGTCGCTGTGTACCGTTTACCGTTACGGTTAACGGTAAACGGTTAACGGTAAACGTAACGTTCTATTAATTATTATAATGCTATTCCCACTCAATTGTCGCAGGAGGCTTGGAAGAAATATCGTAAACTACGCGATTGACACCTTTGACTTCATTAATAATCCGGTGGGCGATTTTTTCCATAACTTCGTAAGGCAGCCTTACCCAGTCTGCGGTCATACCATCAATGCTTGCGACACAACGCAAGGCCACGACATTTTCATAAGTCCGCTCATCGCCCATAACCCCGACGCTCTTTATGGGCAAAAGTATGGCGAATGACTGCCAAATCTGTTCATATAAATTAGCGTTTCTAATTTCATCGATGACGCGCCGGTCAACTTCGCGCAATAAATTAAGGCGCAAGGGCGTAACTTCACCGATAATCCTTATGGCCAGGCCCGGTCCAGGAAAAGGTTGGCGATAGATTATAGCATCGGGCAGGCCCAATTCTTTAGCAATCTGACGCACCTCATCTTTAAATAAATCGCGTAAAGGCTCAATGAGTTTTAATTTCATCTGCGCGGGTAACCCGCCGACATTGTGGTGGCTCTTAATCCGGCTTGAGGGCGCGCCTGTGGGGGATAAGGATTCGATGACATCGGGATATAACGTCCCTTGGCCTAAAAATTTTACCCCTTTTATCTTAGCCGCCTGTTCCTCAAAAACCTTAACAAACTCTGCGCCGATAATTTTCCTTTTTTCTTCGGGATCGGTTATACCCTTTAGGCGATTCAAGAATTTCTTGCTGGCGTCTACGTAACCCAGGTTGAGATGAAAGTTATCGCGAAATATATTCTTGATTTGTTCTGGTTCATCTTTACGCAAGAGGCCATTATCGATAAAAGTACATCTTAAATTCCTACCTATGGCTTTATGGATTAAGAGTGCGGCTACCGATGAATCCACGCCGCCGCTTAGGCCTAAAACAACTTTATCGCGGCCAATTGTCTTTTTTATGTTTTCGCTGGCTTCCTTAATAAATGAATGCATTGTCCAACGGCCAAGGCACCCGCAGATTTTAAATAAAAAGTTACCCAAGACTTTACTGCCGTGTTCCGTATGTGTTACCTCAGGATGAAATTGAACCGCAAATATTTTTTTCTTTTTATTTGAGATAGCGGCAATGGGGCTGTTTTGGGTATGCGCAGCAATAGAGAATCCAGGAGGCAATTTTTTTACATAATCACCGTGGCTGGCCCAGCAGGTTAAATTTCCCGGAAGATGACTGAATAAATCACGATTATCATCAATGAATAATTCAGTCTTACCATACTCACGCCTACGGGTATGCTGAACCCTGCCGCCTAATATTTCGGTAATTACCTGCATGCCGTAACAAATGCCCAGTATAGGAATGCCTAATTTAAAAATCTTTTTATCCGGATAAGGGCTCTTCTTTTCGGTTGCCGACGCTGGCCCACCAGAAAGAATCAAACCTTTAGGTGAAAGGCTGGCTATTTCTTCTGCCGGCGTATTATAAGGTATAATTTTGGAGAATACCTTATTTTCTCGGACGCGGCGAGCGATTAATTGCGCGTATTGTGAACCAAAATCTAAAATAACTATAGTCTGTCTAGTCATGAGCCCATCCCCACCCTCTGGCTAACCTGAAAAATTTTGCCTTCGGTCTGTATTGAAGGCGCAATGATAACTTCTACATCGTGCATCTGTTTTATACCCGCCGCCCCTAATGAGCCCATGGAAGTCATCAGGGCGCCCATTAAGTTCTGCGAACCGTCATCAACCTTAGCCGGGCCAAAGAGAATCTCTTTTAAGGTACCGGTTGTTCCTACAAAAATACGTGTACCCCGCGGTAAATTCACATGCGAAGTAGCCATACCCCAATGATAACCTCTACCCGGTGCTTCTTTGGCGCGGGCAAAACTTGAACCAATCATTACCGCGTCTGCGCCGCAGGCAAATGACTTACAAATATCACCGCCGCGGCTCATTCCTCCATCAGTAATTATGGAGACATATCGGCCAGTCCTTTTATAATAAAAATCCCGGGCCGCGGAAGCATCTACAGTTGCCGTTACCTGCGGTACGCCAATTCCTAATACGCCGCGGGTAGTGCAAGCGGCACCTGGGCCTACACCAATTAATAGCCCAGCCGCACCGGTTTCCATGAGGTCTAAGGTGGTTTCATAGGTGACGCAATTACCGAGAATCACCGGGATTTTAGTATTTTTACAGAATCTAAATAAATCCAGGGTCTTATATTCTTTAGCGATATGCCTGGTGGTGGTAACGGTAGATTGCACCACAAACATATCTGCACCCGAAGCGATAGAAATCTGAGCAAACCTCTCAGCATGCCCGGGTATACAACTTACTACTGCTGTTCCTTTATTACGTTTAATCTCGGTGATTCTTTTTGAGATTAATTTTTCTTTAATCGGTTGGGTGTAAACAGACTGGATAAGTTGTGTGGCTTTTTGGGGCGTAGATTTAGCAATTTTTTCTAAGACGGTATCGGGATTTTCATAGCGGGTCTGTACCCCATCAAGATTTAATATCGCGATCCCCCCTAAACGAGACATCTCTACCGCGAATTTAACATCCGCCACACCATCCATGGCCGCGGCTAAAATGGGCACCTTAAATTTTTTCCCCGCAATTTCAAAAATCGTATCTACTTCATTAGGATTTATGGTTTGGGCTCCGGGTACAAGGGCAATCTCATCAAAACCATAACATCTGCGCGCGCGCCTGCCAATACCTATCCATTCTGCCATATCTTTACTCCTTTAATGAGCCCCGCCTCTTGTCCCGCAAGATGCTAGACGGCGGGACGAATTAACCCCCACTGTTTCGTTTTGTTTTCGCAAAAGCGAAACAAAACGGTGGGGGTAAGTTCGGTCAGATAACTTATGCCCTCACTTAACTTCTTATTTATCAATAGGTTATAACTTTCCACGCTTTTAAAGAGGATTAATTAAGATAGGATGAGGCAGATTTTACAATAAGAAACGTGCCTTGTCAATGATTATTATTTTATGGTATGTGGAGGCTTACCTATTATTTTGTAGCACCGTAGCCTTGACAAGTGTTACGATCAGTAGAACTGATAATGGAAGAATTGACTCTTAACACGCCATCCTCAGTTATACAAAAGCGGCGCACGCCCGTACTGTTAGATTTAGGCACAGCAGTCGCAACAAAGGTAGTCCCCCAGCCTGCCGCAGTAAAATTATAACCATTTCTTAAGCCATCTGCTAAAGCATGGTCAATATAAGGAGGTACAGAATAACCTAACATGGTAAGATTGGTATAATTGCTATTAGCAATACGGTAAGAAATCTGGCCAGTAGCGATAGCCCTCAATGCTGCCTGTGCGGCTGATTCATCTGCGCTTATTCTCGCCCTTAATAAAGCAGGTATGCTCATTGCACCTAATAAAGTCATAATTGCAACAACTAACATAACTTCTAACAGCGTAAAACCTTTTCTCATTTTATAATCCCAATCTTTCTAAATTTAACTAAATTTTAATACGTGGCTAATGTTTACTTCTTTGGCGCTATCAGCCATCTTATGTTAACTCTATATTTTATATCATGTTATTTCCTATTTGTCAATTAATCTTAACTACTTTTTAACTACTTTAAAATACTTTAATAACTTTTTTTTAATTAAAAATAAAAAAAGGGCGAAGATTTTTTCTTCGCCCTTCACAGCACTATGAACTATAAACTATGAACTATGAACTATGAACTAATTTAATACATTCCTCCACCGCCATATCCGCCTCCGGGCGGCATAGGTGGCATTTTCTCTTCTTTCTCCGGTTTATCAGTAATTACTGCTTCAGTCATCAATAATAATGCGGCAACACTAGAGGCATTCTGTAAAGCAGTACGGGTAACTTTAGTCGGGTCAATTACGCCAGCATCAATCATATCCACATAGGCATCCTGGTTAACATCGTAACCCATGTTGGTCTTTTCCTGTTTTACGCGCTGCACCACCACTGAACCCTCTAAGCCTGCATTCTGGGCAAGTTGCCTGATCGGCTCTTCCAGGGCGCGCTTTACAATATCTACGCCGATTTTTTCATCGCCTTCGAGTTTTAATTTCTCTATTGCGGGTATAGCCCGAATTAATCCTACGCCACCGCCAGGGATTATACCTTCTTCTACCGCAGCGCGTGTAGCATGAAGCGCATCTTCAACCCGCGCCTTCTTTTCTTTCATTTCAGTTTCCGTAGCAGCGCCTACATTGATTACTGCCACACCACCCGCAAGCTTAGCTAAGCGCTCTTGCAGTTTTTCTTTATCATAATCTGAATCTGTATCTTCAATTTGTTTCTTAACTTGAGCGATCCTGCCATTAATGGCCTGGGTCTTACCTGCGCCTTCCACAATGGTAGTATTTTCTTTATCGATCTTTACCCGCTTTGCCCTGCCTAAGTCATCAAGGTCAACAGTATCAAGCTTTATGCCGCGGTCTTCAGTTATGGGGTCACCGCCCGTAAGCACTGCAATATCCTCTAACATAGCCCGCCGCCTATCACCATAACCAGGGGCTTTAACTGCGCAAGAAACAAAAGTTCCCTTAAGTTTATTGACCACCAAAGTTGCCAATGCTTCACCCTCTAGCTCTTCAGCAATAATTAAAAGCGGCTTTCCGGTACGGGCAATCTTCTCTAATAAAGGTAATAAATCTTTTAGGGAAGATATTTTCTTCTCATGGATTAAGATGTAGGGGTCGTCTAAAATACATTCCATTCTTTCCGCATCCGTGACAAAATAAGGCGATAAATACCCCTGGTCAAATTGCATACCCTCGACAACCTCTAAGGTAGTAGCCATGGACTTGGCCTCTTCTACGGTAATGACACCGTCTTTGCCTACCTTATCCATTGCTTCGGCAATCAAATCACCAATGGCTTTATCGCAGTTAGCGGCAATTGAGGCCACCTGGGCGACTTCTTTTTTATCCTTAATCGGCGTAGAAAGTTTCTTTAATTCTTCAATGACTTTTTCTACTGCCTTTTCAATCCCGCGTTTTAAGGCCATCGGATTTGCACCGGCAGTAACGTTTTTTAAACCCTCGCGGTAAATCGCTTCCGCAAGAATAGTGGCAGTGGTTGTGCCATCGCCGGCATTATCCGAGGTCTTCTCGGCAACCTCTTTAACCATTTGGGCACCTATATTCTCGTAGGAGTCTTCCAGGTCAACTTCTTTGGCTACGGTAACACCGTCTTTGGTTATCGTAGGAGAGCCAAATTTTTTCTCTATGACCACGTTGCGGCCCTTGGGGCCAAGGGTTACTTTTACTGCCGCAGACAACTGCTCAACACCTCTTAAAATCTTCCGGCGTCCTTCATCTTGAAACAATATTTGCTTTGCCATTTCATCCCCCTCCTTAAATCGCCAGTTACGTTTACCGTTAACCGCTTACCGTTAACCGTACACCGTACACGGTACACGGTACACGAAACATGTCATTTTATAATCGCTAAGATATCTTCCTCTTTCATGATTAAAAGTTCTTCGCCATCTTTAGTGGTAATTTCATTACCGGAATATTTCCCGTATAATACCTTGTCGCCAACTTTTACTTCTAAGGGCTGCAAACTGCCATTCTCTAAAACTTTACCCTTACCCACCGCCACCACCTTGGCCTCTTGGGGTTTCTCTTTTGCCGTATCCGGCAATACTATCCCGCCCTTGGTTTTATTTTCTGCCTCTAACGGCTTAACCACCACGCGGTCTCCTAATGGTTGGATGTTCATCTCTTACACCTCCTCAATGAGCACGTGACTTACGAACACGCCAGTGTGAGCAAGTCACTGTGCGAATTGCTCCCGAGTGTGCGTAAAAATTTCTTACGAAATTTTTAAGCGCTTACACGAGAGACATACATATTCTTAATTTAGCACTCTAGTTTCCAGAGTGCTAATTATAAAAGAAAAAAAAATTTTGTCAAGTCTTTTTTATTTTCCTCAAAAAACAGGAATGCTGATTACGCAGGCTTCTGTTCTGTCAAATAATCAATAAATACATCTACAATATGGCTATCGAATTGCAGATCTTTATTTTCTTTAATAATTCTTATGGCTTCATCATGGGGAAAAGCCTTACGGTAAGGACGGTCGGAAACCATCGCGTCAAAGGCATCAGCCACGGCAACAATACAGGCCAACAAGGGAATTTCATCTTTTTTTAAACCAGCGGGATAACCTTTGCCATCTGGCCGCTCGTGATGGTCGCGAATAATGGATAAACCTGGTTTTAAAAATTCAATCTGTTTTAAAATATCTTCGCCAATTATTGGGTGCATTTTAATTACCTTCCACTCATCTTCGGAAAGCGCACCCGTTTTCGTTAATATCTTCTCCGGCACGCCGATCTTGCCAATATCGTGCAAAATGCAGATATCTTCCAGCAGCTTAATCTCTTCTTTAGAAAATCCTAAACGCTGAGCAATACCCACTGCGTAGCGCGTCACCCGTTCAGAATGGCCGCGCGTATAAGGATCCTTGGCTTCCAGGGCCTTAGCTAACGATTGAATGGTATTTAAATAATAGCGCTCTAATTTGGCCTGGGTTTCCTGAAGCCCCGCGGTCATTTTATTAAAAGCACTGGCTAATTCCTGGATTTCATCCTTTGATTTTATATTTACCTTCTTCTGGAGATTTCCGCCCTCTACTTCTCTTACTCCCAATATGAGACTGCGCAGCGGCTGGGTTATGCCTCTGGCTACGAGCCACCCCATTAACAAAGAGAGAATAATTCCGAAAGTCAAAACTCCCAGAAATCTTTTAGCCAAAAGTAGCTGCATCTGGCGTATAGACCGGCCAGAAACATCTAACCCTACGATTGCTACTGCTTGCCCTTCTCGGTTGTAAATGGGAGCATAGCTAGAAAGCCAAACACCCCATTTATCTACCGTGAGTTCCCTGTCTACGCTAGGCATATCAAAAGCAGGCTGCATATCAGGAAAACGGGAAATATCATAACGCTCTCCACAATAAGCAGTCGCTGCCTTTTTTCTATCGCCGGAATCTACCACAAACATCCAGATATTTTTTTTACCTGTCTTAACCATCGTATAAACACTATCAATTACCGGGTCGATATCTCTTATTTTTTTTAAAACTGCTTTTATTTCGTTATAGGGTGCCGTATTCTGACTCTCCATTACAGGTTTAACCTGGCTATGCCTATCTCCATCAATAAGCATGCTGGCAAGCTTGGCTAAATCTAATATTTTCCCGCGTAATTCTTCCTTCTGCTGCATAATCGCTCCGCAGTATATAAAATAAGTAGTCACCATTAAAATAATCACTATTAACGTAATAAAGATTATGCTTAATTTTACCTGAAACCCCATGCGTTTCATCGGTAGACACCTCCTATCAGGCTTACTCCCTTAAGCGTCAAATCTCTATCTATTCTATCGAGCCGTTTACAATACTTATTGATTAAATTAATATTACCGCCGGTTCCGATAACCTTGGCGCTCTTACTGATTTTATTCCTTATCCTTAGCACCAAATCATCGGTAAGCGCAGCAAAGCCATAGACCATACCGCTTAAAATGCTGCTTTTGGTATCTCGGCCGATAAGCTCTTGCGGCCTTTTTAATTTTATTTTAGGTAATAATGCCGTGCGTTCCGCGAGGGCATCTAAGGAAATACCCAGGCCCGGTAAAATCATTCCCCCTAAATATTCTTTATTCCTGGAGACGGCATCAAAGGTAACGGCAGTGCCAAAATCCACCACAATTAAAGGTGCGCCGTAAAGCATAACTCCGGCATAGGCATTCACCAGGCGGTCTTGGCCTACTTGACGAGGAATACGGTAAAGATTCTTTATGGGGACTAATATGTCCTTACCTATAATATAGGGCCGTTTACCTAGTGATTTTTTTAAGTCCTTTACTAAAATCTTAGTAACCTGTGGAACAACGCTACAGATTATCGCATTATTTATCTCAACTCTGCCTAAACCCCTCTTTAACTTACGCAGGCTATAATCTTTTGTAGGGATAATAAATCTCTTAATAATCTTATTGCCCTGGAATATCCCAAAATTGATATTGGTGTTACCTATGTCTATAGCTAATAACATGTTCGTTATCCCGTTGCCTGTCCCTCGACTTCGCTTAAGGATGGTTCGAGGGATGGTGAGCCTGCCGAACCATTTGCCCGTTGCCTGTTAAACCGGATAACCGGCTAACTGGTTAACGGGCTAACGATTTCAACTCCTTTATTTTATCCCTGTAAACCGCGGCCTTCTCAAACTGTAGGTTTCTTGCCGCAAGCTCCATCTCATATTCTAACTCAGATATATATTTATTCAACTCATATTCATCTTTTGCCTCTCCGGTCAAATCCTGCACAAACTCTTCAGCCTCTTCTAAATCCTCAATCCCCTGCCTTATTGCCTTTTGAATAGAGTGCGGAGAAATTTTATTTCTCTGATTAAACTCCAATTGTATCTTTCTGCGCCGGTTACTTTCGGCAATAGCCTTTTTCATGGAACGAGTTTGTGTATCGGCATACATAATTACCGTGCCGTTAATATTGCGGGCAGCACGGCCGGAAACCTGTATTAAAGAAGTAGCCGAACGCAAAAATCCTTCTTTGTCTGCATCAAGGATAGCCACTAATGATACCTCGGGTAAATCCAGCCCCTCTCTTAATAAATTTATTCCTACGAGACAATCAAACTCTTTTTGCCTTAGTTCCCGAAGGATTTTTGAGCGCTCAATAGTCTGGATCTCAGAATGTAAATATTTTACCCTTAAGCCCTTTTCTTGTAAATATACAGTTAAATCCTCAGCCATTCTTTTAGTTAAGGTGGTCACCAAAACCCGCTCATTTCTTTTTGCCCGTTTTTTTACTTCCCCTATTAAATCGTCTATCTGTCCTTCGCTAGGCCGGACAATAATTTCCGGGTCAACTAGCCCTGTGGGCCGGATAACCTGCTCAATTATTTTACCTTTACTTTTCTTTATTTCGTATTCATCAGGGGTGGCGGAAACAAAAACTACCTGTTTTACCAACCCCCCAAATTCCTCAAACTTTAAAGGACGATTATCTAAACAGGATGGCAGCCTAAACCCATATTCCACCAATATCTCTTTTCTCGAGTGGTCGCCTTCGTACATACCCCGCAGCTGCGGTATGGCTACATGTGACTCATCAATTATGGTCAAGAACTTATCCGGAAAATAATCAATGAGACAATAAGGCCTCAAGCCATGCGGTTTCCCCGAAAGATGCCGTGAATAGTTTTCAATCCCATGGCAATGGCCAATCTCTTTTAGCATTTCCATATCATAACGCGTACGGGTTTCTAGGCGCTCGGCCTCCAATAATTTATTCTTGCTCTTTAAAAATTTAAGCTGACCTTCTAATTCCCAGGCTATGGATTTAAGCGCAGTTTCAATCCTGTCACCGGAAACAATAAAATGTTTAGCCGGATATACCGCCGCTTTATCTAACGCACTCAATATTTTACCCGATATTGGCTCTATCTCTGAAATTTTTTCTATCTTCTCGCCGATGAATTCTATGCGCAGGGCTTTTTCCTGATAAGAAAGGAAAACTTCCACCACATCTCCCCTTACGCGTAATCTACCCCGGATAAACTCATAATCATTTCTTTCATATTGTATCTGAATAAATCTTAAAATTAGCTCATCACGGGAAATAACTTGGCCTTTTTCTATAAAAACTAATAATTCCCGGTAATCATCCGGTGAACCAAGATTATAGATACAGGATACTGAGGCAACGATTAAGACATCGCGGCGTGACATCAGGCTTGAGGTCGCGGAGAGCCTTAAACGGTCTAATCTATCATTAATCGACGCGTCTTTTTCAATATAAGTATCGGTAGAAGGAATATACGCCTCGGGTTGGTAATAATCGTAGTAACTGACAAAATACTCAACCGCGTTATGGGGAAAGAATTCTTTAAACTCGGAATATAACTGGGCAGCCAGGGTTTTGTTATGAGAAATTACCAGTGTTGGTAAATTTACCCCAGCGATAAGGTTGGCTAAGGTGAAGGTTTTGCCTGATCCCGTAACCCCCAATAATGTCTGAAATGGACTTTTTTTAAAAACCGACTCGCTTAATTCCTTAATTGCCCTGGGCTGGTCGCCGCAAGGCCTGAATCTGGAGACGAGTTTAAACTCTTCCATTAATTGGATATATCTTGGATTATCCCGCGGATTAAACTTACGCCTGCTCCAAACTTAAATTCCAGGGGTATACGGCGTGAATCGGTAGTAAAATAGACAAACATCTTAGATTTGCCTAAGATAAATTTACCTAAATTAGAATCCATAGAAACCCCAAAAACGGCAAAGGTGCCCATATTGCGGATCTCTCTAAAAAAGGGTTCTTCTGTTTTCACCTCAACCGGCCAGTTCCTTTGATCATAATAAATGGTGATAGTATAAGGCCCTTTTTCTTTCATTTCTAGAAGACGAAGATAATAAAGGCTGGAGAATAAATCCTGGGTTCCGTTAATAATCTTATAGGTAACGGGTATGTTAGTTTGCACCTCTTCGCGGATGGAAGAAAACTCTAATAAAGGCGCAGAGCCTTTGGTTTTATAGCTTATCTCTTTCTTTTCCCGGTTAAAATCAATCAATACAGTATTAATTTTATCTTTTATCCGCCTGGTCTTTTCAAAGCGGCGGGTGTAAAAAGTTTTTTTGTCTATATAAGAATGTACTGTATATTCTACATCATATAATTTAGTGAAAAATTTATTTGGCAGGGCACGGGCTATAATATGGTAGCATTCATTACCATCTATTTCTACCATATCTTGCACGTTTAATATAATCTTACCTACCGGTATACCTAACCACTCTATCGAATATTGTAATTTCTCGCCTATCTTTAAGGCTTTCTGCGGCGGCTCTATAACTATCTTTCCTTCTCTCTTCACAAAATTCTGGGCATAACATTGAGAAACCAAAAACCAGAAACCAAAAACCAAAAGAACAATCAGTGTCCCGAATGTAGTGATTTTTTTAGTGTTGCTTCGGGATCCCGAAGCAATGCCTCTGTGAGACACCCCATTCGGGATAATCTGCTTTTTTCCGCCGTAGGCGGGTCCGCCTTTGGTGAAAATCTGTGTAATCATTTATATAACCTCCAGGCTTATATCCATTGATTTTAAAGAATGGGTAAGTTCTCCAATAGAAATCATATCCACGCCCGTAGCGGCAACTTTTTTAACATTTGCCAGGGTAATGCCGCCAGAGGCCTCTATTAGCGGTTTGCGGTGTACGGTGTGCGGTGTGCGGTTTATTTTAACTGCCTTCTTAATATCCACTATTTTCATATTATCCAACATAATTATATCTGGCCCTGCCTTTAACGCATCCTTAAACTCCCTTAAGTTTTTTACTTCTATTTCTATTTTCATTCTTTTAGGTATTTTTTTCTTAATTGAACCCTGAGCCATGAACCTTGAACCATGAACCTTTAAATGATTATCTTTTATCAAAACCATCTCATCTAGTTTCATCCGATGATTCAATCCTCCGCCTACCCTTACGGCATATTTTTGCAGTTCCCTTAATCCGGGAACGGTCTTACGGGTATCCATTATCTTTACCTTATATGGCTTTATCCTGTCTACGTATTCCCTGGCCTTGGTAGCAATGCCGGAAAGTAAACTTAAAAAGTTTAAAGCCACTCTTTCGGCAGTCAAAATGCTTTGCGCCCTTCCTTCAACCCGGGCAAGAATTTTTCCTTTTTTTACGGGTTGCCCTTCTAAAACCAGGGGTTTAAATTTAATTTTCTTATCTATTTCCTTAAATACGCCAGCCGCAACATTTAGGCCGCAAACTACGCCATCCTCTTTGGCTAATAAAACTGCCTTCACCCGCTTATCTTTGGGTATAGTCAATTCTGTAGTGATATCTCTTTTGCCAATATCTTCTTTTAGGATGCTTTGCACCATCTGTCGGAAGCGAGGCCTCAGCAACCTGCTAATTTTGTTAGGGTTGTGATAATTCATCTTTGATAATTTTGAGCCTTTTTAAAATATCATTTAATTCTTTGACCCTCTCCTTTTCTTTATCCACTACCTCCGGGGGGGCTTTTTTTAAAAATTCTTTATTGCTTAAGGTCTTTTTCTTTGCGCTTATTTCTGATTGCGTTTTCTCGATGCGCTCTTCTATCTTTATCTTCTCTTTCTCTACGTCTACTACTCCGGAAAGCGGCAGGGCTACATGTATATCCTTTATTACAGCAGTGATACTGGATTTAATATGTTTGTATTCTTTATCTATTTTTAGGGTGCTTAATCTAGCAAGATTTTTTATATACGGGGATATCAATTCAATTAATTCTTTATTTTCTTTATTATTGGTAGAGACAACTAATTCAATATTCTTTTGCACCGGAATTTCCAGTTCCTGCCGTAGATTTCTTATGGTTGTAATTATATCGAATATTAAACTCAGTTTATTTTCTGTTTTCTTATCAATCATCTGCTCCTCTATGTGTGGCCAAGCCTGCACCATTATGCTTGTTATCCCGTTATCCTGTTGGCCCGTTAGCCCGTTCAACCTCTGCCAAATCTCCTCCGTGACAAACGGCATAAAAGGATGCAGCACCCTTAAAAATTTCTCCAAGACTTTATACATCACCAACTGCGTATCTCTGTTCTCTGTTCTCTGTTCTCTGTTAACTAGAATTGGCTTGGCCAATTCTAAATACCAATCGCAGAATTCATGCCAGAAAAATCCGTATAGCGTATTTGCTGCTTCATTAAAACGATACGTATCCAGCATTTTATTTACTTCTTTTAAGACTGAATAAAACCTACTTAATATCCAACGATTGACAATATCTTCAGCCGTAGGCTGGGCCAAATTCTCTTTTTTAAAAAATGCGCATAAATCCGCTCTTGTATTTTCCGGAACTAAATTCATCAAGATAAATCTGGAGGCATTCCAGATTTTATTGGCAAAATTTCTGCCTTGTTCAAATCTTTCCTTGGACAAAAATACATCCTGGCCTTGGGCGGTTATAGAAATCAAACTGAAACGAAGAGCATCTGTGCCGTATTCGTTTATAATATCTAACGGGTCAATAATATTACCCAAAGACTTAGACATCTTCTTACCTTCGATATCACGCACGGTGCCGTGGATATAGACATCCTTAAAAGGTATATCTTCCATAAATTTTAAACCGGCCATAATCATTCGCGCCACCCAGAAAAAGATTATTTCCGGCGCAGTGACGAGAACTGAAGTAGGGTAGAAATAGTCAAGATCGCTGTTACCGATGGACGATGGACGCTGGACGCTGGACGATTCGTCTCTCGTCTTTCCTCCCTCGTCCTTCGTAACAGAAGGCCAATAAAAGGTAACGAATGGCCATAGCCACGATGAAAACCAGGTATCCAGAACATCATCGTCTTGGTAAATATCACTTGCGCCACAAATAGGACATTTTTCCGGTTTAATCTTAGAAACGATAATTCCACTAGTTCGTGGTTCGTGGTTCGTGGTTCGTGGTTCGTTACTATGAACTATGAACTTTGAACTATAAACTTTCGCCTCTTCTACGCATTTCTTGCAGTAATAGACAGGCAAGCGATGCCCCCACCATATCTGCCGGGAGATACACCAGTCCTGGATATTCTCCATCCAGTTAAGATAAACCTTAGTCCAGCGTTTGGGATAAAATTTGATTTTACCAATTTTCACTGCCTCGATTGCTGGCTTAGCCAAAGGTTTCATCTTGACAAACCACTGCTTAGATAGATATGGCTCAATTATAGTATTACAGCGGTAACAATGGCCTGCGGATAATTGATGCGGCAGGACCTTCTCCAGCAGGCCCTTTTCTTTTAAATCTTCTAAAATAACTTCTCTGGCCTGGAATCTATCCATATCCTTATAACCACCCGCATTCTCATTCATGCGGCCATCGGGATACATCACATTTACAAACTCAAGGTTGTGTTTTTTACCTAAGATATAATCGTTAGGGTCATGGCTCGGAGTTACCTTCACCGCGCCCGTGCCAAATTTCATATCTACTATACTATCGGCAATGATTTTTATTTCTCGATTAACCAAAGGCAGAATCAAAGTCTTGCCAATAAGTTTCTTGTATCGCTTATCTTTTGGATTCACTGCCACAGCAGTATCACCCAGCATTGTTTCTGGGCGCGTTGTAGCGACTACAATATAATCAGGGACTGTCCCCGAAGGGGACTGTCCCTTAAAAGGATATCTTAAGTAATAAAGATTCCCTTGTAATTCACGATGCGGCGCTTCTTCATCGGAAAGGGCGGTCTGGCAACGCGGACACCAGTTAATAATGTAACTGCCTTGATATATAAGCCCATTTTCATACAACTTGACAAAAACTTCGAGCACCGCTTTTGAATATTCTTCATCCATAGTAAAGCGCATACGCTGCCAATCGCAGGATGCGCCGAGTTTTTTAAGTTGGTGTATAATGGTTGAACCGTATTGTTCCCTCCATTGCCAGACGCGTTCTACAAACTTTTCTCTGCCTAAATCCTGCCGCTTCAACCCTTGTTTGGCAATTTCTTTTTCTACTACATTCTGCGTGGCAATACCCGCATGGTCAGTGCCTGGCATCCAGAGAGACTCTTCACCTTTCATCCGATGGTATCTATTCAGGATATCCTGAATAGTATTGTTTAGGGCGTGGCCCATGTGCAGAATTCCTGTTACATTCGGCGGTGGAATAACTATGCAGAAAGGCCTTTTGGCAGGATTTGGCTTTGCGGCAAATAAACTGCTGCCTTCCCAGAATTTATACCATTTATCTTCGGTTTCTTTAGGATTATAACAGCTGGGCATATCATTCATAATTACGGTTAAATTTTCCCTTTCCGAAATTTATCCTGAAGTGCGATTTTTCTTTATGGGCAGGCCTTTAATATTTTACGCAACCTTATCCTTCAATAGTTTATATTCTACGCTATCGACGAGCGCTTGCCAACTTGCCTCAATGATATTTTCTGATACGCCGATGGTATTCCAGGTATCTGTCTCATCTTGTGATTGAATGAGCACCCTTACCTTGGCGGCAGTCCCTGCCTTCTCATCTAGTACGCGTACTTTAAAATCAGAAAGATGCATCTTGGATAAGGTTGGATAGAAATCTTTTAATGCTTTGCGTAAAGCATTATCCAAGGCATTTACCGGGCCATCGCCATCAGCCGCGGTATGCTCTCTCATTCCTTTTACCTTTAATTTAATAATTGCCTCGGAGGTAATCTTTTTGTCTGACTGTTTTTCTATCACCACGCGCACACCCTCTAATTCAAAGAACTTCTTGTATTTCTTCAGCGCCTTTTTCATCAATAGCTCAAAAGATGCCTCAGCTGCCTCAAAATGATAACCCTGGTGTTCAAGGTTCTGTATAAGTTTTAAAATTCTTTTTGTCTTAGGGTCTTCTTTGCTTAAATCTAATTCCAATTCCTTTGCCCGGATTAATATGCCGGTCTTGCCCGCTAATTCCGAGACCAATATACGGCGCCGATTTCCTACCAACGCTGGCTCAATGTGTTCATAGGTCAAAGGATTCTTCATCACGGCATTAATATGCACACCGCCTTTATGCGCAAAGGCAGAAGCCCCTGCATAAGGCTGCTCGGTTTTCTGTTTCATATTGCTTATTTCGCTAACAAAATGGGAAACATGAGTTAATTCTTTTAATTTATTATCTTCAATACAATTAATACCTAATTTTAATTTAAGATTAGCGATGACGGGGATCAGGTCAGCATTTCCACAACGCTCACCATAACCATTGATTGTGCCCTGCACCATATCCACGCCAGCCTCAACCGCAGCAATAGAATTTGCCACTGCCAGGTCAGCATCATTATGGCAATGAATGCCTAACCAAACATTTATTAGCGGCCGGATTTCTTTTATAACCTTGGAAATCCCTGAGGTGAGGGTTCCACCATTTGTATCACATAAGACAACCGCTTTTGCGCCTGAGCCTTGCGCGGTCAATAAACACTTTAGGCTATATTCTTTATCGCTCTTGTAGGCATCAAAAAAATGTTCGGCATCATAAAAAACAGTTAAATCTTTTGACACCAAAAAACTTACAGTATCTTTGATCATGCTTAGATTCTCATCTAAGGTAGTTTTTAAAACATCCCTGATATGCAAATCCCAGGTTTTTCCAAAAATAGTAACAATCTTGGCTCTTGATTTAACCAAGGCACGCAGATTGTTATCTTCAGAGGCTTTTGTATGCGGACGACGGGTTGAGCCAAAGGCAACTAATTGCGCGTCTTTAAGGCGCGCCTTCGCCATCTTTAAATAGAACTCCATATCTTTAGGATTAGAACCCGGCCAACCGCCTTCGATATAATGTATGCCTAATTTATCTAATTCCTGGGCAATGCGAATTTTATCCATCACGGAATAAGAAATACCTTCTCCTTGTGCGCCATCTCTTAAAGTCGTATCGTATAATTTTACCTTGGACATCTTAATATCTCCATTTCATGCGAAACATTCATTAATGAATGTTTCGCATGATTCTGCGGCAATGTGCCGCAGAATCTAATATGTTTTATTATTGACGAGTAGGGCTCATAGCCACCTCCTTATGAAATTATTTTCATCCGGGGACGCTATGAACCCCCTCACAGAACCGTGCGTGCAGTTTTCCCGCACACGGCTCTTCAGGAAGGCATCCCCCGCCA
>Ga0315286_10000525_pt1 | contig 32322 bp, 27 predicted proteins | sample YL17G10_0_MG_FD_205038 | JGI IMG/M metagenome (GOLD analysis project Ga0315286, IMG submission 205038) | Sediment microbial communities from Yellowstone Lake, YNP, Wyoming, USA - YL17G10_0 | ecosystem: Environmental > Aquatic > Freshwater > Lake > Sediment | place: USA: Wyoming | collected... | reverse complement strand
GGTGTGGCAGGGCGTTGGCCTTTTGGAATCCTTGTATGTCAGCCCGTGCGTATGTAACTACCACGTGGTGGGGGAAATGGTTTGTTGGGGACCCGGTCCCAAATAATCCACGTCCCGAGATCGGAGCCGAGAAAAGTCCAGCAGCTTTTCTCAAAGAACACGCGACCGCGAGGTTGCACTCACGCTGACGTTCACAGACTCCAGAGGCAGAGCTTGCCAGCTATGCGGAGTCCGTTAATTTCGAGAGGTGGGGTCTCGAACATTAACTCCTGGAGCTGTGAACGTCAGTTTTTTTGTCCCTCCATTTGTTCACGGCCGGTCTTTCGCGTTCAGTTCCCGTTTCCCCGTCTTCTTGATCGAACGAATCCCGGTGCGCTCGCGCGGCTAGGTCTTCGCGGGCGTTTGGAGGTTCGTTCCCCTCGCGTTTTCATCTCGTTCATGTCGAAAGATCCACGTGCCTTCGTGTCCTCGAATGAGGACGAGTGTAGATGGAATAACACGGTATTTGTGGCGTGGGGATCGCCTTTTCCAGCCTTTTTCCGGGCGCACAAACCGGAGCCTGTCTTCGTAACCCACGTTTCAGATTATAATTAAACCCCCGGGTACGGCGGGCTGTCGACGCTCGAGGCCGTGTGGCACGCTCATTGCGCTAGGGAGGAGCGTGATGAAAACCAAATCGAGCATAAGACACCTCAGTGAGAAGCGCGTGTGGACGTTGGTCGTCCTCGGCGGTGCGGTCGCCGCGATGACCCTGATGTTCGCCGGGTGCTGCGATGAATGCAACGATCCGGTCATCGTGGACTATCCGCCCGCCGCACCCACCGGCGTCTACAGCATCACCGGCGACGCCCGTGTGGATATCTATTGGAACGCGAATACCGAACCCGACCTGGACGTCTACAACATTTATTGGAGCTACAACGCGGATGGTCCATACGAGCGCCTGGTGACGGTTCCAAGGCACTCGGACAGCTTCGTGGACACGGACGTCGTCAACGGCGTCACATATTTCTACTTCATCCGCGCCTTCGACCTCGCCGGACAGTCGAGCGGGGATAGCGACCTGATTTTCGATACGCCTCGCCCCGCTGGGGTGGGTCTCGTTCTCCACGACTATCTGGGGCAAAATACAGTGTCGAGCGGCTACGATTTTTCAGCGAATTCAGCGCGGGGCGCTGTTCAACCCTGGAATCTCGCCACCACGGACGTCTACTTCGGCTCCCCAAGCGGAGTGCCGACGCTGTTCGGTTATGGTCCTTCCGTGGGAGACGGAGTAGACGTCCAAGACTACGGATTTGGCGACCTGGACATCGTCGATTGGGCCCCCGACATCCTGGATGGCTGGTCTCCCTCCAAACGGGTCGAGATGATACCGGGTCACAGCTACGTCGTTCAGATTCTGGACGTTTCCGGGTACTACTACTACGCCAAAGTGTTCTGCCAGACGGTCGGTAACGATCTGGTGGTTCTCGATTGGGCGTACCAGATAGCCGGCGGTAATCCGGAGCTAGCCCCTGGGCAAGGAGGCAAACGATGAGAACGACGGCTAAGAAAAACTGGCTCACGGGTCTCGCCGCGGCCCTGATGGTCGCGGGAGCCGTCGGAGGGTCGAGCGCGGGTCTCCGGTTCGAAGCGGTTTACTCTACCGAGCCGGCGGATGTGCGCGTATGGATGGACAGGGGCTACGACAACGATTCGTACTACGAAGACGGGGATGCCGATGAGATGTGGGAGTACGGCGATGTCTACGCGTCGGCCGACGATGTTGTTCTGTACGTCAGGGCCTCTCGCAGCTGTTTCACGACGGTGTACATCATCGACACCGAAGGGTTCATCCACGTGGTTCATCCGCTCTCGCCGTTCGACGACGCGTATTTCGTCGGCGGCAGGGTTTACAGGTTTTACCTGGGGGACTACGGATTCGATCGTGGGTGTTTCGGGCGGGGTGTGGCGTTCGCGTTCGCCGTCTCGAGCCCTGTCCCGTTCGGGTACGCGGATTATGGCGTGTCGATATTCGGGCCGCGCGTCGGGTTCCAGATCTACGGGGATCCGTTCATCGCTGCCAGGCTCTTCTATGCCTCGATACTCCCACCCGCCTGCACATGGAGTTATATCGGGGTGGGTTACGCGCGGTTCTACGTGACGGAGTACGTCCGGTACCCGAGTTACCTCTGTCTGGGGTGGGACGATCACCACGGTGACCGGAGACACTGCGACGGACAGTGCGGGGCTCACAGACACTACCGGGCCCACGTCAAGGACCCGTACCGTGTGCTGCGGCCCGCCGGCAACGTGGAGCGGGAGTACCTCCAGTACACGAAGATCAACCGCACCGGTGTAAAAGACTTCTCCGATGTACGGATGCGGACGTCGGACACGGTGGCCGAACGGTCACAGCCGACAACACGCGAAAAACGCGCGGGTGTGGAAAGGCGAATCAAGCGGTCGGAAGACGCTAACGGGTTCGTCTCTCGTGAGAGGGCGACGGCGAAGCCCACGGTGGACCGCGTCGATCGTGTGCGGTCGACCAAAGACGCGTTCGTCGCAAGCAAACGAAACTACGAGAAAATGCGTAAAGTGTACGATAGGTCCGGCGACCCGGGTCGTTCCGATCCCGGAAAAACGCCGGCCAACGTGAAGACAAGAAAAGTCACGGAGCGTGCTTCGGACGAAGCACGCCGTTCGGTCGCGCTCAAGGGCACTCCCTCGAAGAAGTCGAGCTCGGAGGCAAGCGCCAAGCGCACCAAGCTGTAAAAGGTTTCTCCCCGTCGTTGCTGATGGGTATGGTTGGCTCGTAGCAAGAACGCTCGTTGCAAGGAGCGTAAGAAGCAGGCTGGTTTGTGAGAGCCGACCAGAGGTAAAGGGGAGATGAGTTGAGGTAACTGTCGATCAGGGGCGACAATTACCAACGCTCTCTCCCCTTTGCTATTGTCCCCCGCGGCATCCTATGCTAGATTGAACCCTCGTATTTCGACCAGAAAGAAACTTCTTGTGAAGTCCATCGGCTCTTTCATCTCGATTCTCTGCACACTGCTTTTGCTCCAGCTCGTGTCGTACGAGGTCAGGGCGGAATCCATCGTCCCCCGTTTCAGCCCCCGCGCGCGCCCGGCGGAGAGGGGCGGCAGCGCGCCCGTATCAGCCTTGCCCGCTCCCGTCCCCCGTGGGGAGCTCAACGAGTACCAACAAGAACAGGTCGCGCGGTTCCTCGCCGGCACCGCGGCCGTCGACGACACGCTCTCGCTCATCGCGGTACAGGTCCAGTTCGCCGACAGCCTCATGGGCGGGCGTGACGGAAGCGCCCGCAAGGAGCTTCACGACTCGCTCTATTTCGCCAACGAGCTCAAACACCTCGATCAGTATTTCGCCGGCGCTTCGAGGAAACATCTCGCCGTCCGGTGGGAGGTGACGGGGACGGTCTACACACTCCCTGAAGAGATGGGTTACTACGGCGACGACGAGCTCCAGGATACACGCGCGGTCGAGATGATGGAGTCGGTCATCGACTCGTCCGACGAGAAGATCGACTTTTCCCGGTATGACACGGTCATGCTGATCCACGCCGGGGCCGGTCAGGAGACGGATGTCGCCGATAACTCGAGGGTTCAGCTCTGGTCGAGCTTCTATTCGCGCGGCGACATCGACGACGCGTTCCCCGATAGCACCGTCCGCGGTCTTGCCACGAACGACCTGCTGGGCGGTCTGCCGTTCTTTGTGGACAATTTCATGCTCGTCCCTGAGAGCGCCAGCCAGGACGATTTCACCATCGGGTCGCTCGGCATATGGGCGTTCGAGCTGGGGAGCCGTCTGGGGCTCCTCCCGCTCTCCGACAGCACGCCGGAGGGTTTTCCGGACTCGCGCGGGGCGAGCAGTTACGATCTGATGGCCACCGGGCTCTACAACGGTCTTGTCACGCCGGATCTCACCCTGTGGCCCGGTTTCGTCCCCGGGTTTCCGTCGGTGTTCAACCGTCTCCTCGCGGGGTGGGTCGATCCTCTCGTCGTCGAAGAAAACGGATCCTACCGGCTCAGGGACATCAACTCTCCCGTCCCGGGCGACACGGCGTGCATCAAGATCCCGATCACGGAGAGCGAGTACTACCTCGTCGTCAACCGCGTCCACGACTCGAACTTCGACAGCCTGTTCACGTTCGCCGATTTCGACAGCAACTTTTTCCCCGACAACACCGATTCGCTCGGCGGCGCGGAGTTCGATTTTTTCCTCACCGTTCTGACCGACCCGTTCTTCGTCAAGCCCGATCCGAACTACGGCGGGCGCGTGCGTTTCTTTCTGGATACCGGCAGCGGGATCTACATCTGGCACATCGATGAAACCGTGATCCGCCAGATGACCGAAACGGGATTTCTCCCGAACGACTTCGTCTCGCGAAAAGGGGCGGACCTCGAGGAGGCCGACGGGGTCCAGGACCTGGATGGCTTGAACGATCCTTTCTCGCTGGGGAGTTATTTCGACAGTTTTCGCGAATCGAACAACGCCACATTCGGTCCCCGCACCAAACCGGCCACGGACTCCAATTCGGGCGGACCGACCGGGATCACGATCGGCGACATATCGAAGATCGGACGAGTGATGACCTGTACGGTCACGTTCGCTCCTTCGTACGAAGAGACGCGGACGCGGTGGCCGGACCGCGCGAGCTATCAACCGCCGAGCCTCCTCGATCTCGACGGCGCCGCCGGTGTCGAAATCGTTACGCTCTCCGACACGGCGAATGTCTACGCGTTCAATGCCGATGGGTCCGAGTTCGTCGATAAGGATGGGCAGGCGGCGACGGTCGAGCCGTACATCACGGCGCCCGGCGCCCGGTGGGTCGGGCCGCCGGCCGTCGGCGATATCGACGGCTTGGGAGACAGCGAGATCATCGCGTGCGACGAGCGCGGGCGCGTGTACGCGTGGAACCTTGACGGTACCGAGGTGTTCGACGGGGACCTGGACCCGGGGACGACGGGTGTGTTGTACAAGGGAGAATATCCCATCGTGTCTCCGCCCATGCTCATCGACGTGAACGGCGACGCGATCTTCGAAACGGTTCTCGTCGAGCGTCGGTCCGGCACTCTCGCTCCCATCTTCGTCAACGGTGAAGGGGCCGTCAACCGGCCGAGCGGGGCTGATTTCGATATCGTCTGGGGTCAGCCGGTTCAGGCCCAGTTCTGTTCGCCCCTCGCGTTCGGCGCGTTGGGTTATACGGGCGGGGATACCGAAGGAGTCGCGTTCGCGTGGGCGGACACGATCGATGGCTTCATGGGGTTCTCGTACTATCCCCTCCGTTTCCGAGGGGCCCCGGGGCCTTTGACGCCGCAGACGTTCAAATGGAAGTCGGGTGTTCCGCTTCCCACGGCGTTTCCGGCAGCTTCATCGATCGCCGTCGGCGATCTCGATGGGAACGGATTCGACGAAGCCGCCTTCACGCTCACCGACGGCCGTCTCGCCGTCTATGACTGGGAAGGGGGAGGTCCAGTTCAAACGAGCACAACGCGTGCCCCATCGTCCCTGCCGCTCACTCTCGTCGAGCTTCGCTCGTCGCACCCCTCGGCTCCCGCGCTGGGCGACGTCGACGGGGATGGGACGCTCGAGATCGCCCTCTGGGACGACGACTATTTCTATCTTTACGAGCATAGCAAGAGGCTCCGTACCAACTGGCCGCAGCCGCTCCGCCCCACGGCGCTCGGGGATTTCCCGAGGCTTCGATTCGACGAGAGGCTCGTAAGCCCGCTCGTCGGCGACATCAACGGTGACGAACGCGTCGAGCTCCTCTTTCCCAAGGGGGATGGTGCGGTGCACGGGTTCGATGCCGGCGGCAACCGTTTGTCCGGTTTTCCGCGGGCCGTTCCCGACGGGGCCGGAGCCACCCCTGCGATCGGGGACCTCGAAGGCGGGGGAAGCTTGAGTCTTGTCACGTTGGGGACGGCTGGGTCCATCACCGCGTCCGATGCGGTGTCCGATACCCTCCTCACATCGCCGTTTACGGGGTTGTCGATCCAGACACTCCCTGGCTCGGAGGCGGGGGGCAACACCGACTGGTTTACGTACCAACGGGATCTCACGCGCCAGGGCCGCTGGACGCGCACGAGTCCCCCCGAGACGGCGAGCAACCCCGTGGAACCGGGCTCGTTCAAGGTCTATCCGAACCCGGTGAGGGCACTCGAAGTTCACGCCCGTGTCGTTCTGAACAAACAGGCCACGGTTCGCGTGGAGATCTACACGCTCGAAGGGGAGCGCGCCGCGTCGAAGGAAGCGGCGGCGAACCCGGGCGGTGTCATCCACACCCCGTTCGATGAAGCCATCGACGTAGGCCATCTCAAGAGCGGGGTCTACATCCTCCGGCTTTTGATCGAGACGCAAAACGGGACGGAGTCGTTCGTCGAGAATTTTGCTATACTTCGATGAGAAGGAGACGGTTCATGCGACTATCCCAGCATCTTGCGGTTGCGCTCCTCGTCGTGATCGTCCCCACGACGCTCCGAGCGGCGGACCCCGGCGACGCGGGGGCGCTTTTCCTCCGGATGGGGGTGGGCGCCCGGGCATCGGGGATGGGAGAGGCCTTCACCGCCGTTGCGGAGGACGCCTCGTCGGCGTACTGGAACCCCGCGGCAATGAGCGCGGTTCTCGGCACGCGTGTCATGTTCGCGCACGTCGAGTACTTCCAATCCGTCCGGCTCGAGCAGGCGATGCTCACGCACGAGACCGATTACGGGACATTCGGGCTCGGGTTCACGGGGCTTTACATGGATGAGATGGACCGCTACGACGACGTCCCCTCGGAGATCCCGCTCGGAAAGTTTTCGGCGTACGACGTGTCGTTTACATTGGCCTACTCCCGTTATGTCATTCCCAACCTGGCGGCGGGCGTCGCGGTGAAGCCCGTGTACGAAAAGATCGACGAGACGTCGGCCACTGGGCTGGCGTTCGACGTGGGTCTTTATCACGTGAGCAAAATACCCGGCGTCAAATTCGCGGCCGTTGCCGCTAATGTGGGCGCGCCGATGAAATTCATCGAAGAGGAATTCGCCCTTCCGAGATCGATCAAGATCGGCGGGAGCTACGAGAGACACATCGCCCGCATGAGGGGCGATGTCCTGGCCACGCTGGACGTCGTGCTTCCGAACGACGGAGACGCCAAGCAACACGTCGGCGCCGAGTATGGGTACGACAGACGGTTGTTTCTTCGCGCGGGGTACAAAGCGGGGTACGATTCGCAAGGAGCGACGTTCGGCCTCGGCGTCAGATTCCGCCAGTTCGATTTCGATTACGCGGTGCTGTTCGGCGGCAACGACCTTGGAGACAGCCACCGGATCAGTCTTTCCCTCCGTGTGTAAACGTCTCGATCGACATTTTTCCGTCGCGAAGCCTCGCGAAAGTGAATTGAGTGATCCAGTCGCCCACGATCACGAGATCCTTCCCCTGTTTGATCTGGTGGAGCGGGTAGTGAATGTGGCCGGTGACGAAGACATCGTTCCCGCGGCAAAAAAAGCTCTCCGCCGGACGGGCGGCGAACTTGTAGGCCATGTCTTTGGCGGATCGGCGGTTTCTGTTCTTGCTCCCCTCGGACACGCGCGAGGCGATGGCATCCATGAGATCCGGGTGGAGGATTTTCGCCGCCGCGACGACCAGCCGGTTGCGAAGAAACGAGCGAATCACGCTGTAGCCGGTGTCCCCGGGCATAAAGAGATCCCCGTGGGTGCACCAGATCTTTCTCCCCTGGCATTCCACGAAGACATCGTTTCCGTGGGGGATGAGTCCGATGTCCTCCCGAAGAAAGGGGCCAAACCAGTAGTCGTGGTTTCCCCCGAGGAAGTGGATCTCCGCGCCCCGGCGGATGCAGTCGTACAGCGCGTGGAGAACATCGAAATAGCGTTTGGGAACGACCGACCGGTACTCGAAGTAGAAATCGAACACGTCGCCGAGCAGAAACACGGCGGCGCCGGCGGGAACCCCGGACAAGAAATCGATAAACAGGCGGCGCCTCTCGGTTTCCCCATCCCGGCGGCGGTCCTTGAAATGAGAGTCCGCCAGAAAGAATACCTCGGGGGAGGAGATTTTTGTGTAGGTGTCCATAGGCGGATGTTCGAGACCCACGAGCAGTCTATTGTATCAATTCTCCCCCGCGCTTCAACCGGGATGTCGAACAATGTTTGGAACGACGCCGGGGGGACACCGTATAACCAGGCGGACGAGACACTGAACAGGGGCCCATTTGACAGCTTGACGAGCAAGCAAAGGGCTGGTACACTAACCGGTTAAATCCCCTGTCACGAGAGCGTCATTTGTGGTGCGGTACGGCCGCAACCAGAGATAACCGGGTCGGTTGCGGGAGCTTGACAGGTCCGAGGTTCTGGGCTACAATGTAGATGGCAGTGTGGTCTAAGCTGCCAAATCTGCTGGACATAAGACCTCCGAGACCAGGAAGTACAAAAACTCGCTCGTCCCCACGGCTCCCCCAGCGTGCTTGTTTACATTCGCGTAAGGAAGTTCTACACATGGCAAGATTCTATGCGAGCACAACGATGTCGTCACTCCGCCGGTGCTTGAGAGGGTTCGTACTCGGCACGACGATCTTTCTCGCCGGGTTCCTCGCGAGCCTCGTTTGGACCGCCGACACGAGCTCGTCGCGTGGCGAGAGCGCGCCATCGAGCCAGAGTGCCGTGTTTCCCCAGACGGGAGAGATCCACTCGACCTTCGCCGATGTGGCCGATTTGGTCAGACCCGCGGTCGTTTTCATAAAGACCGAGCGGTCTATCACCGCGTCGGAGCAGAACGAGAACTTCGGGCCTTTTGATTTCTTCAGAGAGATGCTCCCTGAAGACCACCCGCGGCGTGTTCCGGGTGGGGGCTCCGGGTTCATCATCGACGCGGACGGCCGAATTCTCACCAACTACCACGTGATCCGCGATGCGGAGAAGATCACGGTGGTCCTGGGTTACGGACCCGACGAGGAGGAGTACGACGCCACGGTCGTCGGATCCGACGCGTACACGGACCTCGCCGTCATCAGGATCGACGCCCACAAGGCCCTTCCGGTGGTGAAGCTCGGTGACTCGGAAGAGATGAGGGTGGGGGATTGGGTGATGGCCGTGGGGACGCCTTTCGGACAGCTCGCCGGCACGGTGACCGTCGGTATCATAAGCGCGAAGGGGAGGACGGACCTGTTGATCATGGGCGGGAACGAACAGGGGTTCCAGGATTTCATACAGACCGACGCGTCGATCAACTTCGGCAACAGCGGCGGACCGTTGGTCAACCTCCGGGGAGAAGCCATCGGCATCAACACGGCGATCAACCCCTCGGGGCAGGGGATCGGGTTCGCCATCCCGGTCAACATGGCGAAAAACATCACGCAGCAGCTGGTCGAGAAGGGGCGGGTGCAGTACGGGTTCCTGGGCATTCGTCTCCAGGAGCTCAACAAGGCGCTGGCGCAGGGGCTTGATATCAAGGTGGAGAGCGGGATTCTGGTGACCGAGGTGCTCCCCAACACACCGGCCGCGAAGGCGGGTCTCCAGAAGAACGACGTCATCGTCGAGTTCGACAAAACGCCTGTAAGGGACGATGGGCGGTTCCGACTAATGGTCGCGAACACGGAAGTCGGCACAGCGGTTCCCATAGTGATCGTCAGAGATGGGAAGAAGAAGCAGCTTGCGATTACACTAACAGAAAGACCACAGGACGAAGCGCTGGCCGCGGCACCCCAGCGGCAGGACCATTGGCTCGGGCTTCAAGTCGATGAGCTGGACAATCCGAACGAAGAAGGAGTCGTCGTCGTCGGCGTCGAAGACGAAAGCCCGGCGGGACGCGCGGGGATCAGAGAGGGCGATGTGATCACAGAGATCTACTCGCGAAGGGTCTCGGATTTGAAGGAGTACGTGGGAGTTTCCGAGAAACTAAAAGAGCGGAAAGACCCGATCGCCTTTCTCGTCAAACGGGATAAGATGTCGAGGTACATTCTGGTCGTGCCAGAGAAGAGCTAGGCGGTGTCGTGCCGGTCCGGTGTACGGCCGGGGGCTCAACCAAGGAAAAGAGCAATGATGGCGAACGAAGAAGAAAAGAAGACCGACGGCGAGAGCGAAGGCCACAGCGGCAACCGCAGTCTCGACGTCTACCTCCACGAAATCAACCGGACGCCGCTCGTGAACCGAGAGCAGGAGCAGGAGCTGGCGCGCCGGATCCGAAAAGGGGACAAGACGGCGCTCGACAAGCTCGTCAAAGCCAACCTGCGTTTCGTTGTGTCCATCGCCAAGCAGTACTCCAATCAGGGGCTGCCCCTCGAAGATCTCATAAACGACGGGAACCTTGGGTTGATCAAAGCGGCCCACCGTTTCGATGAGAAGCGCGGCTTCAAGTTCATCTCCTACGCCGTCTGGTGGATCCGGCAGGCGATGCTCCAGTCCCTTGCCGAGCATTCGAGGATTGTACGGCTCCCTCTGAATCGTGCGGGAACCCTGTACCGTATCGGCAAGGTGTCCCGCCAGCTCGACCAGGAGTTGGGAAGGGCGCCCAGCGCCAAGGAGATCGCGAAGAAACTCAAGCTCTCCGAGAAAGAAGTCGAGGATACGATGCACATCGCCAACACACACGTCTCCCTCGACGATGCGTACTCGACGGACCAGGACGATACTTCACTCGTGGACTATCTTCAGGACGACCACGCGCCGATGCCCGATGAGGAGACCTACGAGCGGGCCCTGAGCGACGATATGGAGAAGGCGCTCGGCACCCTCTCCGAGCGGGAGAGACTCATCCTGTCGATGTACTTTGGAATCAACGGCGAGAAGCCGCTCACCCTCGAGGAAATCGGCCGGAAGCTGGGGCTTACGCGCGAGCGGATCCGGCAGATCAAGGAGAAGGCGATCATTCATCTTCGTCATTCGTCGAGGTCCAAATTCCTCAAGGGGTACATGGAAAGCTAGGAACAGCCGTTCTCGCCGAATGGCCTGCCAGAATGCTGAAACCGAGGAGGTTACCGGGCGACAAAGCCGGTAACCTTTTATTTTATAAGGGCTCAGCGCATGGTACGGAAGTTGCTGCTCTTTGTGGACTCCGGGAGAATGTCCTTGACAGCGCCGCCGGTTTTTCGGTAGCCTTCCGCCGGTCTCCGCGGGGGTTCGGTTTCCAAGGATGAAGAATAGTCACTTTACATTCCTCTACATGCCGGAGGCGGGCGGTAGTCTCAAGACCGTTCGCATCCCCAAGTGGCTGGCATTCGGAGCCCTTGGGCTCGTGACGTTCTTCCTGGCGTCGGCCGCATTCCTCGTTGTGAAATCCTCGTCCAGACTCTTCCATACCAGCCAGCTCGCCGGAGTGGAAGAAGAGAACGCCGTCCTGAAAAGGAAGGTGGACCAGTACGCCGTCCAGGTTGAGTCTCTTGGGCGGCAGGTACAGCAGAATTTCGACTTTCAGAAGAAGGCTCGGTTGCTCGCCGATCTGGACGATTTGAACGAGGATGTCACGGAGGTGGGTGTGGGCGGTCCGGAGTTCGGGCGTGTTCAGTCGTTGTCAGTCCTCGGCGAGGGCACGCGCGGCAAGGTGGGCCTTCTCGAACGGGATATCGACAAGCTCGCTCGCCAGGCCCGGCTCCAGCGGGAAAGCTACGAACAAATCATCGCGAAACTCAGCATCGATCGGAAGCTCCTCAATGTCACCCCCTCGATCCGCCCGGTGGCGTCCGGGTACATCTCGAGCCGATTCGGCCGCCGGATGGACCCGTTCACCGGCCGGGCCTCCTGGCACTACGGTGTCGACTACTCCGCACGGGTGGGCACCCCGATCTTCGCCACCGCCGACGGCGTGGTGACGTTCACCGGCAAGTGGTACGAGTTCGGTTGGGCGGTCGAGATCTCGCACGGGAACGGGATCGTCACCCGCTACGCGCACTGTTCCAAGGTCCTCGTCCAGATGGGACAGCGGGTGAAGCGGGGTGAGGCCATCGCCCGTGTCGGGTCCTCCGGCCGTTCGACGGCCCCACACCTCCACTACGAAGTCCTTCTCGACGGCGCGAAGAAAAATCCGCTTGCCTATGTGCTTTCCGGCCGGGAAGTTGTGGATTAACGGGGCTCGATATTCACTTGCCAAGGGATTTCTCGCGGGTCTATCCTTGATTTTCAAACGCGCCGGGAACAATCTGGAAACACGGTAGCGGTCTCGAGCCGATTCGGCCGCTCGTGGGGTCTGCACGACCGCCGGTCATTCGTAAGCCATGTATTTTCAAAGGATGCCGCCGGTGTATACGCTCGCTTTCCGACGAGCCTCGATCGCCCTTGCCCTCGCACTCCTTGCGGGCGGTTCGCCGCGGGTGGGTTGGACGGCATCGACGGGTCCATCCACGCTCACCGAAATCCGTCACACCATCGCGCCGGACCGGACTCGCGTTGTCCTCAGCCTCTCCGGACAACCCCGTTACGAGATCCGGTCGTACGAAAAACCTGATCGGATCGCGGTCAACCTCCCGGACGTCGGGGCATCGCCGGATCTCCGGGGGACCGAGATAGAGAAGGGTGTCGTCCGGCGGGTCCGGGTCAACCGTCTTCCCTGGGGGACGCAGGTCGTGTTCGATCTCCGGGGCGCCGCGGGGTGGGACGATCTTTCGCTCCAGCCGGTAGACGCGATGCCCGACCGGATCGTGATCGACGTCGTGGGGTCGGGGGCGCTGGGGGCGGCAGCGGGTACAACTTTCGTAGAAAACGCTCAAACGGAGCCTGCGGCGGGGGGAACCGCGCCGCCCGCATCCGTGGCTGACGCCAAGGGTGGGGGACCGGAGCGCATTCTGGTTGTGGCGGTCGACGCGGGACACGGGGGAAAGGACACGGGCGCCAAGGGGAAGTACGGCCTCGTTGAGAAAGACCTGGCGCTCGACATCGCCCGGCGCGCCGCCCGCACGATCAACGATACGAACGGGTTCAAGGCGGTGCTCACACGTGACAAGGACGTGTTTATCGATCTCGTCGAGCGGACACGCATCGCCCAAAAGAAAGACGCGGATGTTTTTGTGAGCATCCACTTGAACTCGGCGCCGCGGAAGGGCGCCGGGGGAGTGGAAGTGTGGTTCATATCCCCCGCGGGAGCGGAGTCGACGGCGAGAAAGCTCCTCTCCAACCGGGACAAGGCGGCGAGAGAGCTCGGGCTCGACGAACCGGAGAACAGCGACATCATGCAAATGCTCGTGGACGTCAACCAACAGGCGATGATGCAGAGGAGCTTTCTCCTCGCCGAGGAAATCCTCAAGGCCACCGACCGGCAAGGGCTGCCGCCGGGCCGGAGCGTCAAGCAGCAGTCGTTTGCCGTTCTCAAATCGATCGACATGCCGTCGGTGCTCGTCGAGGCGGGGTTCCTCACGAACCCCAAAGACGCCGCGTTCGTAAAAACGAAGGACGGAAGACAGGCGGTTGCGGAAGCGGTGGCCAACGGTATCGTCTCGTACCTGAAGAAATATCCCCCGCCGCTTGCGGCGAAGAGCCGCGTCTCCGCGCACAAGGTGCACATGGTGAGGGGGGGTGAGACCCTCTGGGCGATATCCAGGAGGTACAATACCACCGTGGCCTCCATCCGCAAGTCCAATGGGTTGACCGAACGAGAGGTGCTCCACGTGGGGCAGGAGCTCGTGATCCGGGAGGATCATGACGGTCGTTAGTCTCGCGCGCGGAATTTTCTCGAACATCGGTGTGAAGCTGCTCGCGCTTCTGGTCGCCGTGGTCATCTGGTTCAACGCGATCGGTCAGCAAGAGGACGAACGGTTGTTTGTCGTTCCTCTCCAGTTCGCGAGCCTTGCCGACACGCTCACCGCCACGGGGAGGGTTCCCGGCGAAGTCCAGATCGCCGTGACGGGTACACGTCGCGATCTCCTCCTCATCGAGTTCAAGAAGATCAGCGTTTCGCTCAACATGAACCGTTCTGAACCCGGCAGGTTTACACAACGGCTCTCGGTATCCGATGTGATCCTTCCTCCGGGGGTGGAGCCGCGGAAGGTGCGGATCGTATCCCCTCTTCTCGTCGACGTGACGCTCGAGCAACTCGTGACGCGCAGGGCCCGCGTGGCCGTCTCGCTCTCGGGAACCCTCCCCGGCGGTCAGCTTCTCAGCTCGGTCCCCGAAGCGGCGCCCGCGTGGGTCATGGTAACGGGTCCCAAGAGTGTCGACGAGCGGATGGACAAGGTGTTCACGAAACCGATCGATCTCGCCAGGGTCAAGGATTCCGGTGAGAGAGACGTGGATCTGGATCTCGACGACATGGTCGTCACGTCCGAGCCGAAAAAGGTGAGGGTCGGGCTCTTTGTGAGCGTGCGGGACAAACGGGTCCTCGCGAACATTCCTCCGACGGTTCTCGTCGATGACGCAAACGTGGTCGCCGAGGTCATCCCCAAAACGGTCTCCCTCACACTCGAAGGCCCAAAGGCCCTCCTCGAACAGCTTTCATCGAGAGACGTATCGGTCCTCGTGGATCTCAGCGGAAAACCGCCGGGAAGGTATCTGCTCGTGCCCGAGGTCATCGTCCCAAACGGAATCGAAAAGTACATCATGGACGTGGACAGCCTTCGCGTCTTCGTGAGCCGCACCTCCAGCCCCTGATCCATGTAGGAGTCAACCGTCCGGTGTCCGTTGGACCGGCGTTGGCACGCGTATGGGCGGCAGTCGTATGAAAAACAAACTCAGGGTCATAGACGTCAGCATGCTGTCTTCCTACATGGGAAAGGCGCTGACGGTTTTTGTGACCATCTTCGTCGTCGCGATCGCGGTCAGCGCGCTCGTCGACGGGGGGGGGATCGAGAAAAACGTCATACGCGTCTGCGTTCCGGCGCGGCCCCGCGCCGGAGACGCGGTGAGGATCTACGAACCGCTCAGGTCCCTCTTGAGCCGCGAGACGCGCCGGCCCGTGGTCCTCGCCGAGTGCTCGAGCGAGTGGCCGCGCGGGTTCGATGTGTACGTGATGCCTGTCGACGAGTTCTTCGCGAGAGAGAAGGCGCTCGATGCAACGGCTTTGTTCGAAGTGAGGTCTTCCGCGAGACCGGGCGACAAGGCCGTCGTCGTTTCGAAACGGACCGCGGTCCCGGTGGATCTTTCACGTGTGGCGCCGGGCGATGTGGCTTTCTCGCACCCTGTCTCGGTAAACGGGTTCTGGGTCCAGGCGGAGGCGTTGTCGCGTTCGGGGTTCGAGCTCCCCGCGGACACGGCGCGGTTCAGATTCGAGGGCACGAAGGGCGACGCGACGCGTGTGATCTTCGGTGTGGTTTTCGGCGCATACACGCTCGGCGCGTGCAAACAGAGCGAGATTGCCTCGCTGTCGGAGAGCGGTTCGATCGACGCCCGCAGTCTTCGTGTGGTCGTCTCGGGCGACGTGCTTCCGGAGACGGTGCTCGCGGCCGCGCGGCGTGAGGCGCGTTACTTCGACCGGAAGTTCGGTGCGGTCGCGGCGCTTCTCGATCGCGACAGATCCCCGGCGAGCCCGGACGATACGATCGAGCTGCTCAAGGCCGTCGGTGTGTGCGGTCTCGACCGGCTCTCAGAGGAACGGCTCAACCACACCCGGACGCTCTTCGAACGGTTCGGCGGTTTTTCCCGGTCCTCCGCGGTAGTAAGGCCTTGACACAGCGGCGGATTCAAAATACTTTGTACCTTTATCACTCGTCCAATGAAGCCGAGCGAGGTTTGCGGTGAAGCTGTCGGAGCTCTTCAAGGAACGGAATGTCGTCCTGGACATCGAGCCAGGACCCAAAAAGGCTCTTCTCGAGCGGATCCTCGGAGATCTTGATGGGAAGAAACTCATCAAGGATTTCCACCAGGTGTTCCGTGACGTGATCGAGCGCGAAAAGGTCATGAGCACGGGGATCGGCAACGGAGTCGCTATCCCGCATGCGTACACCGACGGCGTCGACCAGCTGGTAGCGGGTTTCTACCGCACGCGCAGCGGCGTGGATTTCGCCGCGCTGGACGGCGAGACGGTGGATCTGTTTTTCATCATCCTGGGGCCCAAAGCCAGCCGCCGCGATCACATCAAGATCCTCGCCAAGATTTCACGGCTCCTCAGCCACGAGGACTTCCGTGATGAAGTGCGAAAAGCCGCCGGGGTCGAAGAGGTGCTCGCCATCTTCAAACGGTTCGGGGACCGGTAACCCGACACGACTCGTCGGGGGCGTTCCCCGCGGCGAGGGTTTTATTTCGATACGTCCATCGGGAAGGCCAGCGTGATGGGATATGTCCTGGAATCGGCGCTCTCTGCTACTCGTCGTCGGCTACGTACTGCTGATCTTCATCGTGTCGTCCATCCCTTCCTTGACGGCGCCGGGCCCGGACTTCGTCAACAAGGATAAGATCGCGCATCTCGTCGAGTATTCCATTCTCGGCGCCCTTCTTTTCAAGGGTATCGGGTGGTCCGCGAGCCGGTCCCGCGCAGCCACCTTCGGGTTCATCGTCGCCGTGGGCGCGAGCATCGGGGCGCTCGACGAGATCTACCAGAGTTTCGTGCCGGGGAGAATGATGAGCATACTCGATTGGGGCGCGGATGCGCTTGGGACGGCTGCCGGGTCCGGGATCTTCATTTTCACCGCGCTGGGAAAAGGTACCGGCGCGTGGCGGGAAACGGACGAGACCGGGGAACGCGCAGGAAGGTCCCAATGAGATTCTCGCGGCCGAGAGGCACACAAGATATCCTGCCGCCGGAGATCTACCTGTGGCGCCGCGTTGAAGGAGCCTTCGAGGCGACGTTCGAACGGTACGGGTACGAGCCGGTACGGACACCGATCTTCGAATCGACCGACGTCTTTCTCCGGTCGGTGGGGGAGGCGACCGACATCGTCTCCAAGGAGATGTACACGTTCCTCGACAGGGGCGGGCGGAGCATCACCTTGAGACCCGAGAACACAGCGGCGGTGATCCGCGCGTATCTCGAGAATGGGCTCCACCGGCGGGGCGGCGTCTCGAGACTCTGTTACACGGGCCCGATGTTCCGATACGATCGCCCGCAGGCGGGCCGGTACAGGCAGTTCCACCAGGTGGGGGTCGAGGCGATCGGGAGCATGAGCCCGATCCTCGATGTCGAAACGATCGACGTGGTGGTGACCGCGCTCGAGTCTCTTGGGTTCAGCGGGCTGACCGTCAAGCTCAACTCCGTCGGGTGTTCCGTGTGCCGCACACCGTACACGGCCATTCTCCGGCGCGAGCTCGAGCGGCTCAGCGGCCGGTTGTGCGAAGACTGCGTCGCGAGAACAGAGAAGAACCCCATGCGTGTCTTCGACTGCAAACGGTGCGTCGAAGTGAAGAACGAGCTCCCGCCGATCTCCGAGCATCTGTGCAGCGATTGCGCGGCGCATTTCGCGAGCGTCAAGTCGCACCTCGATTCGCTCGGCCGGCGCTACGACGTCGATCCGAGGCTGGTGCGCGGTTTGGACTACTACACGAGGACCACGTTCGAGATCCTCCACGGTTCGCTCGGAGCCCAGAACGCGTTGTGCGGCGGCGGGCGTTACGATGATCTCGTCGAGCAATGCGGCGGGCCGCCGACGCCCGCGGTCGGGTTCAGCGCGGGTCTGGAGAGGATCATCAGCGTGCTCCCCGATGGGAGCGGCGCGGCGCATCTGACGGAGAGCGGTCCGGATTTCTATCTTGTCTGTCTCGACGACAGCTCGGCCGAGCGGGCGCTTCTTGCGGCGCGCACATTGAGAGCGTTTGGAAAGGTGGAAGTGGATCCCTCGATGCGAGCGTTGAAAACCCAGCTGAGACAGGCGGAAAAACGGGGAGCGAGGGTGGCCGTGATCGTCGAGAGCGCCTCGCCCCGTCACGTCAAGTGGAAGGACATGTCGAAAAGGGAACAGTTCGATGTCGAGGACGAACGTCTTTTGGAATTTGCGAAGAAAAACTTCAACGATCAGGCGGGCAGGTGACGCATGAGCGGCGAGCGATACGTGGTCCCGTTTTCCCGGACCCACAGGTGCAACGAGATCGGTGACAGGGAGGTGGGCGGCGAAGTCCGTCTGATGGGTTGGGTCGCCCGCGTGCGAAACCTCGGAGGGCTCCGGTTCATCGACCTCAGAGATCGTACCGGGATCGTTCAACTCCTCGTCGATCCGAGCGAGGGAGATCTCGATGAAGTCTCCAAAGCACTCAACATGGAGGACGTCATCGCGTGCCGGGGCGTGGTCCGAAAACGTCCCGACGAGATGGTTCGCACCGACATGGGGACGGGTGCGTTTGAGGTGGCCGTCGAGAAGCTCGTCCTGCTGAATCCGTCGCACGTCCCCCCGTTCATGGTCGTCGACGACGTCAAGGCCGGAGAGGATCTGAGGCTCAAGTACCGCTATCTCGATCTGAGACGCCGTCCGATGCAGCGCAACATCGAGCTCCGGCACCGCGTGATCCTCGCCGTCCGGAACTTTCTCCACGCCCGCGGCTTTGTCGAGATCGAGACGCCGATGCTCGTCCGGTGCACGCCGGAAGGGGCGAGGGATTATCTCGTGCCCAGCCGGCTCCACCCGGGGAACTTCTACGCGCTTCCCCAGAGCCCGCAGCTCTACAAACAGATCCTGATGGTCGCCGGGTTCGATCGTTATTTCCAGCTCGCCCGGTGTCTTCGCGACGAGGACCTCCGCGCGGACCGGCAGCCGGAGCACACGCAGATCGATATCGAGATGAGCTTCGTGCGGGAAGAAGACATATTCCCGCTGGTCGAAGACATGATGCGGAAGATCTTCCGCGTCGGGAAGGGCATCGAGCTCGAGGCGCCGTTTCGCATCCTCTCGTACGGCGAGGCGATGGAAAGGTTCGGGTCCGACAAACCCGATCTCCGTTTTGGGCTCGAGCTCAGGACGCTCGACGAGGCGTTCCGGGGCTCGGGTATCCGTTTTTTGGAGGAGGCGCTCGCACGCGGAGAGTCCATCCGCGGTTTTGTCGTTCCCGGGGCGGCGCAGCTAAAGAAAAGCACGATGGACGAGCTCGAGGCCGCAGCGGTCGCCGGGGGCGCCGGCGGGTTGATCCAGCTGAGGAACCAGACCGGCGAGCTCAAGGGGGCGATCGCCAAAATCCTGGGGGAGAACGGCTCGCGCCGCGTCATCGAACACACCAAGCTCGACGACGGAGGGGTGCTTTTGGCCATCGCGGGGAAGCCGCAGAAGATCTCTACGATCCTCGGCAAGCTCCGCCTGGAAGCCGGCAAGGCGTTGTCTCTCGTCCCTCAGGGATGTTTCGAGTTCGCCTGGATAAACGAGTTTCCGCTTTTCGAGTGGGACGAGGAGCGCCAGTGTCTCACTCCTTCACACCACTTTTTCTCGATGCCGAGGGAAGAGGACATCCCGCTTCTCGAGAAGGAACCGCTGAAAGTCCGCGCGCACCTCTACGATCTCGTGTGCAACGGTGTCGAGCTCGGCTCCGGGAGCATCCGGATCCACAACCGGGATCTTCAGGAGAGGGTTCTCGAGACCGGCGGCGTTTCGCGCGCGAAAGCGAGGGAACGGTTCGGTTTTCTGCTCGACGCGCTCGAATACGGGGCGCCACCCCACGGGGGAATCGCACTGGGTGTCGACCGCATCGTCATGATTCTGGCCGGGTGCGATTCGATACGGGACGTCATCGCGTTTCCAAAAACGCAGAAGGCGACGTCGCTGATGGACGACGCTCCGTCGCCGGCCGACCCCGACCAGCTCCGCGAACTCCACATCGACGTGAGGACCGACAAGTGAAGCGCCCGGCGCTGCTCCGTCCGTCGGCGACTGCGTTCGGCGCGGCGCCTGGCAGCTCTGTGGTTTGCCCTCCGCACGGCGCATAGCGGCTTTGTGCTCCGCCCCCGGCGCGGCGCTTCGCGGCGCCTTCCGCGGCCGCGGCGGGGAGAAATCGCCTTGACAGAACGCGCCAGGGGTTGCTAACCTACACAGCAACTTTTCCCCACGACGAATTACCCCACGAAATCGTTGGCAAAGGAGACGACGCGGGTGAGATACAGATTCATACGACGTGTGGTATTGATCGTGGTGTTGTGTTCGGTGGCCGTGTACTTGGGGTGCGCGACGCCGAAGCCATGCACCGTCAGCCCCGTCGATATCGAAGAGGTCAGATCCGACATACGGGATCTCGACGCAAAGCTCACGGAGGACCAGGCGATTCTCTCCAAGCTCCAGGCGGTCGTCGCCACCGTGCAGGCCCAAATCGATGAGAAGAGGGCCGAAGTCCCCGTTCTCCAGGCGGAGCTCGAGAGGCTCAAGAACGCCAGCGGGGTGTCCGTGAAACCTCCGACGGAAGTGCAGCCGGCGGCCGACTCCACGGTGGGGATGTTGGGGGGTGGGCAATAATGGAGAAACTTTCGAGACTGTTTTCGGTCATCGTAGTCGTCGCGGGTCTGGTCTTCTCCGCGGGTCTTCTGGTCACCGGGTGTGACCGGTCGACGTACCGCAAGGTCGATGTGGCTTCCGGGCAGTACTACGGCGAGGATGAGATTCAGTCGCTCCCCGAAGGCGAGAAAGGGAAATATTGCCGGGATCTCGAGACGGTCCGCGCGCAGACGCAGCGGGAGTTCGAGGCCAAGACGCAGGCGGTCAAGGAGACCAGCGACCTGATCAGCTCGACGCGCGCGCAGAAAGACCTGCTCGAACGCGAGCTCGTCAGGCTGGCGGCGGAGCTCAGGACGCTCAGCGACCAGATCGATGAAGTAAAAGCCCTCCCGACGACGTGGAGGATCCGGGCGGGCGAGACGCTTGCGTCGATCTCCGTGCTGCCCGGCATCTACAACGACTACGACAAGTGGTGGAGGCTCTTCGAGGCGAATAAAGAAATCGTCTTCGACCCGTGGTACTCCGCCGCTGATACGGTGATCGTCGTCCCGCGCGACTGGTCGACCGATTGACAACGTCGACCGGCGGGTCGAGGCCTCCCTCAAACCTCCCATTCGGGTTCCATCGGAGCGTGCCGCGGCGGTTGAGTCCGCCCCTTTTTTTAGTTGATATATCTCAAATTTTTCAATAAGATGCGTCTACCGTCGTGCCGCTCGATTGCGCGGCGGGCGGTTTTGGCCTATTATTTGAATACAGGGTTGAGAAGAGCAAGAATGCCACGATAAGCGACCAGGTGGGGACGCCCGCTCTTGGCGGAGGTGTCGGCTTCTTCCAGGAGTTTTGTGTTTTGGGGCCCTATGGAATCCCCGTGGCAGCGGGCACGGTGACGGCCCCCTCGGGGAACGGCGGTCCGGGCGAGACCCGCCGCATCGGTGGAGGTGTTTCGAGATTGAAAACGAGGAAGAGGGTTCTCTCCTTTGCCGGGATAGACCCTCTCAAGCTCTTCGGGCAAAGAGAGAGCCATCTCGACGTCCTCGAGGAGCGGTACCCGAACGTCGTCGTCGTCCGGGGTGACGAGATCATCCTCAAAGGAACCGACGACGAGATCCGGTCGCTCACGGCCTTTTTTGGAGAGCTCATCGACATCGCAAGGACAGGCCGTGTGATCACCGAGCAGGACTACAGGCGGCTTCTTCAAAAGGGAGGCGCCGACAACGAGGTCCGCTACGCACCGATGGACCGCGACGTTGTCGTCGTCGGCAGGAGCGGGCAGTCGATACGGCCCAAGACGTTCAACCAGAAACAGTACATCGAGGCGATCCTCTCACACGATATCGTTTTCGCCATAGGGCCGGCGGGGACGGGCAAGACCTACCTCGCTGTGGCGAGCGCGGTCGCCGCCCTCAAACGCAAAGAGGTCGATCGGATCTTTCTCGTTCGTCCGGTGGTGGAGGCCGGAGAGAGCCTCGGATTTCTCCCGGGGGATTTTCTGGCGAAGCTCGACCCGTACATGCGGCCGGTCCTCGACGCGCTTTTCGACATGATCGGGCCCGAGCGAACCGCGAAATTCCAGGAGAACGGGACGATCGAAATCGCCCCTCTCGCGTACATGCGAGGCCGCACGTTGAACAACGCCTACGTGATTCTCGATGAGGCGCAGAACACCACGAAGATGCAGATGAAGATGTTTCTGACGCGGCTGGGGGACCGCGCGAAAGCGATCATCAACGGCGACATCACGCAGATCGACCTGAAACCGTCTTCGAATTCCGGTCTTGTCCAGGCGCAGAAGATCTTGTCCGAATTGGAAGGCATCAAGTTCATTTATCTTACGTCGGAAGACGTCGTACGACACCCTATCGTCCAGCGGATCATCGATGCGTTCGCGCGGGACGATGAGAACAGGGAGAATCCGAGCGGATGAGAATCGCCTATTTGAGAGCCCTTCGCCGCCGGCGGAACAGATCGCGTAACGGCCGGGCGGGACAGTATGCCAAGCGTCCCCGTCTGAGGTTGAGACAGGAGATGTCCAGGGGGATACTGCCTCGTCTGGGGCTTCTCGTTCTTTTCGTCGCCGCCACCGCGGCCCTTTTCCCGCCCGCGCAGCCGACGAGGGACGTCAGCTTCAAAGCGGGCGATATCGCCGACCGCACCATCATCGCCCCCTTCGACTTCGAAGTGCCGTTGTCCCCCGAGGAACTCCAGGTGAGGAGGGCGGACGCCCTCCTCAGAGTTCTCCCCGTGTACGTTCACGACCGGTCGGTCGAAACGGGTCTCAAGGAGGACCTCTCGCAGCTTTTCGACAGTCTCGCGACCATCGCCGAGTCCGACACGCCCGGCGACCGCGCGAAGGCGCAGATGCTCCAGATCCAGCTCCCCTACCTCTCGCCGAATTTGGCTGCCAAACTCCTCGACCGGCGCGTCCTCAGGGCGGTCCGGGGTGCTTCGCTCGACTATCAGAGAAGGGTTTTCTCGCGAGGGCTCGTGGACAACGCCGGTCCTCTTCGCGCGCGGGCGTACACGGAGATCGCCGTGTACGAGGGTCCGGACGAGAGAAGGCTCCCCGTCGACGACGTGATCGAGCAGGGGAGCATCGACCGGTCGATCCGCGAGGAAGCGATCCGCCGTTTCGGCAACAGGGGAGAAACGGCGCAGCTCTTCATCGAAATCCTCCGCGTGCATCTCCGCCCCAACCTGACGCTCGACAACGACGAGACCCACTCGCGACGCCAGCTGGCCATCGGACAGGTCGAAAAAACGACCAGGATATCCAAGAATCAGCGGATCATCAACAAACACGACAAGGTGTCCGCGGAACAGATGCAGATGCTCGCGGCGCTCGAGAACGCGCGGCGAGCGGCGGCCGGCGAGACGTCGCGCGTCACGCTCTTCGCTCTCTACGCGGGGGAGGTCCTGAGGCTGCTGCTCTTCGGGCTCCTCGTCGGCGGGTACATCTTTGCCTTCCGGAGCCATCTCTACCGCGATCTTCTCAGGTTCGGCGCGCTGCTCGCCGTTTTCGCGATTTACCTCGTTGCCAGCTCGGTCGTCTACCGGCTGGGGCTCAACCCCTATCTCATCCCGGTGGCGCTCGTTTCGGTGATGGCCACGTCGCTGTTCGACTACCGGCTCGGGCTTGCCGCGACGGTGTTCGCGTGCATCCTGATGTCCCTCGTGACGAACGTGAGCTCGGGATTGATCTTTGTATCGCTCCTCGCGGGGGCGGCCGCGATCATGGGGCTTATGCGGATGCGTTCGCGGAGTCATTTCTATACGCTCTTCGTCGTCGTCTTCGCCGCGTATCTCGTGGGGATCATCGCGGTGGAATTGGGGCGGCAGGCCAAGATCTCCGGGATCTACACGGCGGTGCTCTGGGCGATGGTCAACGCGCTCTTTTGCAGTCTCGCCGCGATGTTCATCCTCCCCATATTCGAGGCGGCGTTCCACATCACGACGCGCTTCACGCTTCTCGAACTCACCGACCTCAACAAACCGATTCTCAAGCGGCTCAACCTGGAAGCTCCCGGGACGTACCACCACGGTATGCAGCTCGGGAACCTCGTCGACACCGTAGCCGCGGAGATCGGGGCGGAGCCTCTCAAAGCGCGTGTAATGGCGTACTACCACGACATCGGAAAGATCTTCAAGCCGGACTACTTCTCGGAAAACCAGGAGGCGGGGTTCAACAAGCACGAGAAGATCACTCCGCAGATGAGCAGGACGATCCTTCTCTCCCACGTCAAGGACGGTGTGGAACTCGCTCGAGAGGAGAGGCTCCCCGACCTCGTCGTCGACGCGATCCAGCAGCATCACGGGACGACCGTCATGGCGTTCTTCTACCAGAAGGCGCTGGAAACCGATTCGCACTCGAGCGTCAACAGGGACGACTTCCGGTACCCGGGCCCAAAGCCGGCGAGCAAGGAGGCGGCGATCCTCATGCTCGCCGACGCCATCGAGCCGGCGTGCCGCTCGCTCAAAGACCCGACGCCGACAAACATACGGAACATGGTGGTGAAGCTCATCAACGCGCGGACGCAGGAAGGCGAACTCGACGAGAGCGGACTCGCCCTCAACGACCTCGCCAAGATCAAAGAGAAGTTCGTCGCGATGCTCACGAGCGTCTATCACAAACGCGTGGCGTACCCCGGGCAGGAGGAGGCGGAGGGTGAGGCTGTCGCTAAGCCGGCATAGGCGGTGCACTGGAAAAAAAATCCCGTGGCTCGACCGCCGCACGACGCGGCGGCTGAGAGAGACAACCGAGTCGATGGAGCCGGCCGGCGCGGATGTCGAGGTCATCGTGGTTGATGACGCTTTCATACGGGAGTTGAATCGCGAGTACCGGGGCGTCGACCGACCCACCGACGTCCTGTCTTTTTCGTACCTCGATGACCTCGACGCCGGAGGGCCGCCGCGGGGTCGGAGGACCGCCGGGGAGGTCTACGTATCGTGCGAGACCGTGGAGACGCGGGCCAGGGCGGAGGGCGTCGCGCCGGAGCGCTTCTTTCTCCGCGTGGGCGTGCACGGGCTTCTCCACGTCGTCGGCTACGACCACGAGACCCGCTCGGAGACGGGCGAGATGGAGTCCGAGGAGAGACGTCTCCTCTTGCAACACCTAACTTCGTCGGAGGTGGAGGAACTGTTCTGAACCCGATTCCGGTTCGGGATGGGTGGACTGTCACCCTGTTCCGCGATTAGATGAGTTCAGAGATCGACCTGGCCGTTCTCATCGTCTCCGCCCTTCTCTTCGGTGTTCTTTCGGGCGCGCACACCGCGCTCGAGCTCGTTTCCTTCCGGCAGTCGGAGAAGCACGACGACGATGCGGACGACGACACGCGTTTTATCGACCAGCTCGTCGGCAGCCCCGTCTACCACTACCTGTCGCTCGGTTTGGGAAGAGTGCTCGTCATCGCCTTGCTCGTCGTCGCGTCTTCCCGTTTCGCCGCCCCACGCTTCTTGTCGGGCAACCTCGTCGCCCTGGGTTTCTGGGTGGTCGTCGTCCTCGTGGTGCTCGTGCCTCTCGCCGGGGCCAAGACCATCGCGCTCAAAGACCCGGAGAAGTACCTCGACCGCACGAAGTACGTCACAAACCCCATCGTCTATCTCATGTGGCCGATCGTTTACGTGGCCCTCGCCGTGCTCAGACGGATCTCACCGCGCGGGGTGGATCTCGTCTCTTTGCCCATCATGCCCTTCAAACGGAGGATCGAACTCCTGGGGTACAAGAACGGCGGCGACGATACCGATGAACAGCAGCTCGTCTCGAGCGTGTTCGATTTCGGCGACACCAAGGCGAGGGAGGTGATGGTCCCGCGGATCGACATGGTCGCCCTCAACGTGCACACGAACCCCGCGGAGGCGGTCGATCTCATCATCGAAGCGGGTCACTCGAGAGTCCCCGTGTACGATGACACCATCGACCGGATCATCGGCGTTCTCCACGCCAAAGACGTGCTGGCCAAAGTGGTGGCGGGCGAGGAGTTCGCCATACGGGACATCATGCGCGACGCCTACTTCGTCCCCGAGTCGAAGAAGATCGGGGACCTGCTCTCTGAGTTCAGAAAGCGGCGGATCCACATCGCCATCGCCGTCGACGAGTACGGGGGGACCGCCGGGCTCGTCACCATGGAGGACGTGCTCGAAGAGCTCGTGGGCGACATACAGGACGAATTCGACGCCGAAGAGGAGCTCGTGAGAATCGTCGACGCGGATTCCGTCGTGTGCAGTGCCAGTGTGCGTCTCGACGAGCTCAACGAGACCTTCGGGATCGGCCTGCCCGAAGGAGACGCCGACAGTCTCGGCGGATTTCTCTACGAAAGCATCGGCCGTGTGCCCCGCGTCGGCGAAGTGTTCGCGACTCGCGGACTGGAGTTCCGTGTCGAATCCGTGGTGAGGCAGAGAATAGACAAGGTTCACATAAAAGGGTTAAGCTCCTTCCGGCAAAAACCGGAGAGCACCAACGGTTAGATCCCCGCGGTTTCGTGACCCGCAGAGAACGCCCTATGAAACTCAAGAGACATTTCCTCACGGGGCTCATCGTCCTCGCCCCCACGGTGATCACCGGGTGGATCGTCTGGAAGGTTTTTGTCACCATCGACGGGATCATCGGACCTTTCCAGAAAAAATTCCCGCTGATCGACATTCCCGGGCTCGGGTTCGTCGTCGTTCTGCTTCTCATCTTGCTCGTCGGATTCCTCGCGAGCAACCTCATCGGCCGCCGTTTGATCGCCGGCGGGGAGACTCTTTTCAACAAGTTGCCGCTCGTCCGCCGGATCTACACCGGATCGAAAGAGCTGAGCGAGGTCCTTCTCGGCGGCAAGAAGGCCATGTTCAAACGCGTGGTGCTCGTCCGTTTCCCTCACCATGACTCGTGGGGATTGGGGTTCGAGATGAACGAGGGGATCTCGCATTTCAACAAGGTACTCGGGGAGGAAAGCGTGATTGTGTTCGTCCCCACGACACCGAACCCCACCTCCGGTTTCATGATCGTCGTTCCCAAACGCGAGTCGTTCCCCATCGAAATCGCCGTCGAGGATGCGGTCAAGATGATCCTCTCGGGCGGAGCCTTCAAACCGCAGCCGCACCCCGGCGCGCCGACCCCGCGGTCGTGAGGCGCGCGCACGCGAGACGCGCATACGGCGCGCGGGTGGTTCGCGTATGATTCACAAGGACGAAGGGGTCGTGCTCAGGGCCGCGCGAAGCGGCGAGACGAGCAGGCTCGTCACCTTTCTCGGCCGGCAGAGCGGGAAGGTGCGGCTTCTCGCCAAGGGGGCGCTCACAGAGAAGAGTCCGCTGCGCGGGACGCTCGAGCCGGGGAACCACGTCGAAGTCCTCTACTATTTCAGAGAGGGCCGGACGCGGTACTACGCAAGAGAAGTCCATGTCCACTCGTCTCTCGAAACGGGGCGCGATTCGCTCGGCCGTCTGGGCGCGGCGCTCGCCGTGCTCGAGCTTCTCGACGGCGTGTGTTACTGGGAGAGCCCCGAACCGAGGATCGTCGATCTGCTGCTGGATTATCTCGTGTGCCCCGCGGCCGAAGACCCGGTGCTTCTGTTTCTGGTCTTCGAGCTCAAACTGCTCGCCGTTCTTGGCGCGGTCCCCGATTTCTCCGCGTGCTCGGTCTGCGGCGCCGGGCTCGCCGGGGGGTTCTTTGACCCCGAGCAAGGGGAGTGCGCGTGTCCCCGGCACACCGCCCCTTCATCGCAACGCATCGCGCTCGACGCGGATCTGATTTCGCTCCTCGGGTCTCTCGACCGGGAGACTCTCCCGGCGGCGGCCGGACGGAAGGTCGCCCCCGATCTCAGAAAACGCTTGGGGAGCGTCCTCCACTGGACGTATACTTTCCACGTACAGAATTACCACCTTCCAGAATCTCTCAGATTGATACCGAAGGAATAGAAGGTCCGCGGCCTCGCGCGGCGCGGGGAGAGGCATAGCCCGATACGCCTCGCAGGCCGACGAGACACAAAAAATCGAGGGGGCCGGCGGCGAGGACGATCGGACTACCGGCGGCAAAAAAGGAGCGGGCTTCGTTGGCTGCGAAAAAACGGACGGATGCGCCGAAGTACCAGGAGCTCATTCTCAAGCTCCAGACGTTCTGGATGAAACAGGGCTGTGTGATGCTCCAGCCGTACAATTCGGAAGTCGGCGCGGGGACGCTCAACCCCGCCACCTTCTTGAGAGTGCTCGGACCCGAACCGTGGCGGTGCGCTTACGTCGAGCCGTCGAAGCGCCCAAAGGACGGGCGCTACGGGAACAACCCGAACCGCGTCCAGCAATTCCTCCAGTACCAGGTGATACTCAAACCCCCGCCGGACGACATCCTCGATGTCTACATAAAGAGCCTCGAGCATATGGGGATCGACGCGAGCGAGCACGACATCCGTTTCGTCGAAGACGACTGGGAAGCGCCGACGCTCGGAGCGTCCGGTCTCGGGTGGGAAGTGTGGCTCGACGGGATGGAGATCACTCAGTTCACGTATTTCCAGCAGGCGGGTTCGCTCGAGCTCGACCCGGTGTCCGCCGAGATCACGTACGGGCTGCTCCGCATATGTCTTTTTCTCCAAAAGGTCGATTCGGTGATGGACATCGAATGGGCGGACGGCGTGAGCTGGGCGGAGATCAACCGCCAGGCGGAAAAGGATTTTTCCGCGTTTCACTTCGAAGCGGCGAACACGCAGCTCTACTTCGACCTCTTCGGAGATTTCGAGAAGGAGTCGGCGAGGATGCTCGAGGAGGGTCTCGTGCTCCCCGCGTACGACTACGTGATCAAGCTGTCGCACATCTTCAACATCCTCGACGCGCGCGGCGCCATCAGCGTGACGGAACGCACGGGGTACATCGTGAGGATCCGCTCGCTCGCGCGAAAGGTCGCGATGAAACATCTCGAGAGACGCGAGGCCATGGGGTTCCCACTTCTCAAGGGGGCAAAGGGCGCATGAAAAGCTCGCCGCGAAGAAAAGACCCGCGCACGAAAGACTCGCCCCGCGCGAAAAACCCCCGCCGGACGAGCGGCCCGCTTCGGACGAGAGACGTGCTTTTCGAAATCGGGTGCGAGAATCTCCCGCCCGCGTCGATCCGACCCGCGTTCGAGCAGCTCAAAACCGACGCGGCGAAACGGCTCGAAGAGCTCCGGCTCCCCTTCGAGAGCATCTACGCGACGGGCGCGCCGAGACGGCTCGTTCTCATCGTTCGCGGCGTCGCCCCGGTCCAGGCGGCGAAGACCGAAGTCGTCACGGGGCCTCCCGTATCCAAGGCGTACGACGAAAAAGGCCAGCCGACGCTGACGGCCTCAGGGTTCGCCCGCTCGCACGGCGTCCGAGTCGAAGACCTCGAGAAGGTCCGCACCGAGCGGGGGGAGTACGTAGGGTTTACAAAAAAGTTGACGTGCGGAAAAACCGCCGTTCTTTTGAGGGGGCTTCTCCCCGAGCTCGCCGCCGGGTTGAAATTTCCAAAGGTGATGCGGTGGGAGAAAACGGGGACGCGTTTTGCCCGCCCCATCCGTTGGATCGTGTGCCTCTACGGGGAGACCGTCGTCCCGATCGAGATCGCCGGGGTGAAGAGCGGGAACGTGACGTACGTCCAGCCCTGGCTCAAACCCGCGCGGTTCACGGTGAGAAGCGCCGATCACTATCTCAGAGCGCTCCGCAGCGCCGGGCTTCTCGTCGATCACGAAGAACGGCGCCGCGCGATCGAATCGCTCGCGAAGAAGACCGCGGACAAACACGGTGTGGAGGTGATCGACGACACCGCCCTCATCGACGAGCTCACCTTCATGCTCGAGGCGCCGCACGTCCTCGTCGGGGAGTTCGACAAAAAGTACCTCGGCCTCCCGCCCGAAGTCGTCGCGACGGCGATGAAGGCCCATCAGAAATATCTCGCGCTCCGCGCAAAGGGCAAAAAGCTCGTCCCCATGTTTCTCACGTTCACCGAAGGAAAGGTCGGATCGCCGACGATCGTCCGCAGGGGGAACGAAAGGGTCTTGAGGGCGAGACTCGAGGACGCGCTTTTCTACTGGCACGAAGATCTCAAGACGGGGATCGACGGGTTGTCGCGAAAGCTCGAGGCGATCGTGTTCATCGAGGGTCTGGGTTCGCTCAAGGACAAGGCGCAGAGGCTCGGCGCTCTCGGCCGTCTCGTCGGCGAGATGGTGGCGCCCGACGAGCCGATCCCGGGGGATCTCGTCGAGAGGGGCGCGCTCCTCGCCAAGGCGGATCTGGCGAGCGAGATGGTCAAGGACGGAAAGGAATTCACGCTTCTCGAAGGGCTCATCGGCAGCCACTACGCGAACGAGGCGAAAGAACAAAAAGAAATCGTCACCGCGCTCGGCGAGCACTATCTGCCCCGTTCACCCACCGACCCACTTCCCAGAACCCCGCTGGGCGTGGTTCTGGGGATCGCCGACCGCGTGGACACGGTGTCGGGGTGTTTTCTCGCGGGTCTCATTCCATCGGGTTCGCAGGACCCCTACGCGCTCAGACGGCAAGCCATGGGGCTCGTTCGCATCCTCGAGCACACGCCGACCGTCGCCATAAAGCCCCTCATCCACGCGTCCGTCGACGCGTACGTCCGTATGGGGTTGGGGGGCAAGCGGGAACCCGCCGAAGCCGCCGCCCAGATCGAGGATTTTTTCCGCGGCCGGACCGAGACATTTCTCAAAGACAAAGCCATCGCCCACGACGTGGTCGGCGCCGTGAGCGCCGTCTCGTGGTCCACGCCCGGGCTCGCGCTGCGTCGGGCCAGAGCCATACAGCACCTTCGGGGCAACCGGGCGTTCGAGCTTCTGATCACCGGGGTCAAAAGGGTGGGGAACATCCTCTCGCGCGACACGAAAACGTACGGCGCCGGGTGGGACGTGCTCGAGGACGCGTGGCTTGGGGATGGGGCGCTCGCCGGCAGGACCGCCAACCCAAGCCAGACGACCGGCCTCGGGCGGTTTCATTTCGACACCGGGTTTTTTGAAGACGAGGCCGAAAAGACCCTCTGCGAGGAGATCAAAAGGGCGATCCCCCGTATGATCGAGTCCGACAGGGAAACCGACTTCGGTTCGATCCTCAAGATCCTTTCGGAGCTGGGCCCCGCGATCGACCGTTACTTCGAGCGCGTTCTCGTGAACTGCCCGGACGCGGTGCTCCGGGCGAACCGTCACCAGTTTCTTGCGGCCGCCTTTGCTCTGTTTTCGAGATACGCCGACTTTTCCCGTATAGTGGAGGAAGGGAAGACACCGGCGTAGGACTTCGGCGCCGCTATCTCCACACCGGCGTTTTGCAGCCCCCCGACGCTTCCTTTCGAAACCCCTCGCGCGCCGCGCAACCCCGTTTCAACCATTGACAATCGAGACTCTTCTGTGGTACACTTCCGGCGGATTAGGGGCAAAGGGTTATGGTTTGCGGCGTGGACCGCAAATCCGCCTGGAGAGTTGAAGCCTGCACGCACGGTCGCGTGCACAGTCAGCCGACCACCGTTGGTGTGAGCCTTTTACTCGACATAATAGGTGTGAGCCCGACGGTTATCACTGACGCCAACCCTGGAACGTCGAGTGAGGAGGTGAGTGTGCCGGTTTCAGGACCTGCGAGAGAACGCTCTTCAGGTGCCGACAACTAGTGTCGATAACTCTATGTCTCTGAACCTCGCGCTTCCTTCAGCCTGAGGAAGCCTGTAAATTGGCTCTATGGTTTTCGCGTATTCACCTTCCTTCTCAGCAACGATGGGGGAATGATACGATGAGGAAAACTTTTGTAGTGACCTTGTGTGTTCTTTTTGCGTTGAGCCTGCTCGTCGCGGGCGCGATGGCGAAGAACGCACCGGGCAAGTATGCTCAGTACAAGTTCGTCGACACGCCGACGGAGCCGACGAATTCACCGGAAATCGGTGGTTCGATGTTCCAGGCGGCGGCAGCGACGACGACGGTGCTCGCATGGTTTCAGTTCGATACCGCCGGCGGCGCGCCGACGAAGCAGGGCTGGACGGAACACGACGTTTCGAGCCAGCTCGCGACGTACTTCCACGTCGACGGCAACGCGCCTCAAGGCACGTCAGCGATGCTGCCGCTTTGCAACAACATCACGCCGATCAACGGTCAGAAGTCGATGTGGTGCGGCCAGTGGATAACGACCGCTGATCCTTGGTGCGGGTGGACGGACCTGCCCGGCTACGGCAACAGCTGGGACCAGTCGTTGATTACGAACGTGGGTCTCACTGTGAACAGCGTGACCTACACGATCATGTGGGACTCGGAGCCCGGGTATGACTTCACCTACGTTGAGTGGTGGGATCCCGTCAACCTGATCTGGGTGAAGGATCCGCTCGTCAACGGCGCTACGGGTTGGTACACCAGCGGCCCGGCCAATGGCGATCCAGGCGGACCGGCTACCGAGACCTCGACATCGACCTTCGGTGCCACCAAGATGCGTTTCCACTTCACCGCCGACGGCGCGTGGAGCGATGAAGACGGTCTGTGGGACACCGTGGGCGCCGTGATGCTCGATGATCTCGCGATGAACGGCGGGCCGGTCGAGGACTTTGAAGGCGAGACCTGCCGGGCTACGCAGTCGACGGACGCCAAGTGGGTGGCG
>Ga0315286_10000524_pt1 | contig 32329 bp, 27 predicted proteins | sample YL17G10_0_MG_FD_205038 | JGI IMG/M metagenome (GOLD analysis project Ga0315286, IMG submission 205038) | Sediment microbial communities from Yellowstone Lake, YNP, Wyoming, USA - YL17G10_0 | ecosystem: Environmental > Aquatic > Freshwater > Lake > Sediment | place: USA: Wyoming | collected... | reverse complement strand
GGTCGTGAGGACCTTGGCGATGGTTTTCACGGAGGGCTCCTTGCAATGGTACGGCGCGAACTGAACGAAATCGGATACCGAATCGGCCTGATCCCAGAGGGAATCGACGATGCCGTCGACGGCGATTGGGGATTGCACCTTTCTGAGGATGAGCGTCTTGCCTTCATCGGCGGAGATTCGTGAGAGTCCGTTGGGGGCGAGCGCGCAACTCACCGCGAATAGAACGAGGAGTTTTGTCGTTTTCATGCCTATGTTACGGTAAACGGGTCAGTAAGTTCCAGGCAATGAGGCGATCGAGACGGGCCGACCTCACAGAATGATAATAGCCGACAAGGACCCCCGCGGTTGCGTCGCCGGTGTAGCGTCGGCTATTATCGCGCCCCATCGTCTGGGCTGCTTTTTACAAGCAGTTTCAATATAATCAATATTTGTTACAAAGCAATAATAATTGTTGTTTATCGGACATGGTTTGGCTGAAATCGGAAATAATGTAATTCGTGCCCAAAAGACGGGTGCAATGCAGGATCATTTATCGGCGTCGTCCCTCGGCGAGCTGCTCTTCGAGGCCGCCCACTCGAGGGCCAAGAGACACGGAACGATATAGGGAAACACTCCGTAGAGCGTGTCGCTCACCGAATGGGCCGTGCGATCAACGGCGATGAAGATGTGCACGCAGAATGCGGCTGCGAGCACGACGAGTACCACGCCCTGCCACGACGTCGGCCGGTGGATCCAGCCCCACGGCTTGAACCAATGACGCTTCATTCGACGACCTTCTCGGTTGTGTCACCTGTCCACGGGAAACGCCTCGTGTCGCGGCCAGGGGCGCGGCTCATCCTTGATCTTCTTCTTGAGCACCTCGAGGGCCTTCATGAGCTGGGTGTCGCGACCCGTCCCGAAGTCCGCGGGATCGAGATCGACGGCGATGTCCGGCGCGACACCTTCGTTCTCGACGACCCACTTCCCCGACGGAGCGTACGTGCGGTAGTCGGGAGCTGAGAGCCCTCCGCCGTCGATCAATCCGATCCACATCGACACGCCGACGAGCCCGCCCCAGCTGCGCGTGCCGATCACCGGTCCCATTCCCTTCGCCCGGAAGAGATACGGCAGCATGTCGCCGCCGGAACCGGCCTGTCGGTTCGTGAGGCACACGAGGTGAGCGTTCGTCCCGAGCCACGGCGATATGTAGTCGTGCGAGTAGCGCCGCGTCCAGTAGAGGAGCGGGTGCTTGTTCAGGCGATTGAGAAAGATATCGGGGTCGAGCCCGCCGCCGTTGAAGCGGCCGTCGACGATGATGCCCTTCTTCGTCGTCTGCGAGTAGAAGTAGCGCGGGAAGAGCGCGGTCGAGCCGGTGTACGTATCGGGGAGATGGATATAGCCGATCTCGCCCCCCGATTCCTTCTCGACGAACCGGCGATTGCGTTCCACCCAGTCCATGTAGCGCAGGGAGAACTCGCTTCCAACCGGCTTGATCACGAAGGTGCGCGCCCCCTGCGGCGACGGTTTGTCGTTCACCGTGATCTCAACCGGTTTGCCGGCGAGGTCGACAAAATAGGAATATACGCTGCGATCCGCCGACACGTCCCGCCCGTTAACGGTGAGCAGGTAATCACCCTCATTCACCGAAATCCCCGGCCCGACGAGCGGTGGACGCCCGTCGTCGTTCCAGTCCGTTTCCCCGTAGATCTTCTTGAAGCGATAGAGCTTGTTCGTCTGATCGATCTCGTAGTCGGCGCCGAGGAGCCCAACGCCGATATGCTCCGCGGTGCGCTCGATGTCGCCGCCGAAGACGTAGGTATGCGACGTGTTCAGCTCGCCGATCAGCTCTCCGATCACGTACTGCACGTCCTGCCGGCAGGTGGCGCGCTCGAGCATTCTCCCGTATTTCACCTTCATCGCGGGCCAATCGAGACCGTGCATGTTCGGTTCATAGTAGAAATCGCGCTCCATGCGCCACGATTCGTTGAAGATCTGTCTCCACTCGTCGAGCGGGTCGAGATTCATCTTCAGGCCGGCGAGGCTGATCGATTCTCCCTTGGAGTCCTTGGCGGAGGCGTCGATCATGCCGATCTCGTCACCTTTCTTGTAGAGGATGGTCGAGCCGTCGGCCGAGAGCGCGTAGCCGTCGACGCCCTCGATCACCTTAGTCTCCTCTTTATCTTTAAAGGAGAACGAGCACAGGTTTCGCGGTCCGGCCCCGCGGAACTCGAAGCGATTGAAGTCCCCTTCATCCTTGTTGAGATAGAAGAGGGCGTCGTCGTTCACCGAGAGCTCGCGGTAGTTGCCGCGCGGGAGGGGAAAGGCTTCGATCCGGCGTTCGAGCCCGTCGAAATCGATCGTCACGAGCTTCGTCTTTGCGGCACTCTTTTCGTCCTTGGCCGCGGTCTTCGACGCCTCCTTCGGTTCCGTCTTCGCCTCCTCCTTCGCGGGGAGCACGGGGAACAGCGCAGCGCCATCCTTCTTCAGCGTGTAGCTGTAGATTCCCGCGAGCTTCTTGTAGACCATCTCCCATTCGAAATCGCAGAAGGTGGGATCGAACCGGCGGTTCGAAACGAAGAGCAGGTGCTCGCCGTCCCGGGAGAAGACGGGATGGAAATCGTTGAAGGCGCCGTCGCTGATGCAGCGGGCTTGGCCCGTCTCGAGCGTATAGATGTGGATCTTGTCGACGAGCGACTCGTCCATCTTCGCGTAGGCGATGAAGCGACTGTCGGGAGACCAGGAAAAATCGTAGATGTCCTTGAGGTCGAGCGAGATGTCGACGTTCTCGTAATCGGCCTTGTCGACTTTCGTGATCTTTCTCGTCGCGACGTCGATGAAGTAAAGCGTAAGAGCCTGATCGGTGAAGGCTATTCTTCGGCTGTCGGGGGACCAACGCAGGGTGTGGCGGTAGCCGTCCTTGAAATCGGTCAGTCTGCGCGGTTCGGCCTTGCCTGCCGCATCCATCGTGTAGAGATTGTATTCGCCCCCCGCGTCGGAGGAATACGCGATCGTCGTCCCGTCGGGAGACCACACCGCGTCCTTTTCGCGCACGCCCGAGGTCCCCGCGAGGTCGCGGGTGATCCCTTCCTTGCGCGGCACGGTGAAGATCTCTCCCCGCGCCGTGAGGAGCGCGGTCTTCCCGTCCGGCGCGCAACTGCCGCCGGTCACGTATTCGTCGACCTTTTTCAGATACGGGCGCAACGCCGGCGTGTCCGCGCGAACGTCGACGGGGATGCGTTTCGTTTCGCGTGTCGCAATGTCGAGCAGGCACAGGTCGCCGCCGAGCTCATAGATGATCCCGGCGCCTCCCACGCTCGGGCGCCTTACGTCGTAGTCCTTTTCGGTGTACTTCGTGACCGCCTCGAGCTTCCCGGTGTTCGTGTCGTACGCCCATATGTTGAGGACGCGGTCGCGATCGGAGGTGAAGTAGATTGTGTCGCCGATCCACATCGGGTTGCTGTCGATGGCGTCGGATTCGCTGATATTTTTCTCCGTCTTCGTGGTGAAATCGTAGATGTAGACGTCCGGCGCGAGCCCGCCCCGGTACCGTTTCCAGGTGCGTCCGTCGACGGAGATCTTGCAGAAGGCGATTCGCTTCCCGTCGGGGGAGAGGCTCGCCTGCGCGACCTCGGGGAGGGGAACCTCCTCGAGCCCGCCGCCGTCGGGGCTGATCAGGAAGAGGCGGTTGAAGCCCCTGAAACTCGCGCGCGTCGAGGTGAACATGATCTTGTTCGTCGTTTTGTCCCAGCCGATAACGGCGTCGTAATCGGGATGATAGGTCACGCGCGTGATGTTACCGCCGTAGACGTTCATCACGTACACGTCGCTGTTGCCGTCGTACTCCCCCGTGAAGGCGATGAGCGAGCCGTCCGGCGAGAACTTCGGGTATACCTCGTCTCCGTTGTGCGTCGTGAGGCGCGTCGCGACTCCCCCGTGGACGGGGGCGAGCCAGATGTCCTCCCCCGCGACGAAAACGACGTTGTTCCCGTGAACGTCGGGAAAACGCATGAGGAAGTTGTGTTTCGTATCCTGTCCGGGGCTCGCTGCCGCGCACAAGAGCACGAGAATCGACATGAGACCGACGGCGCGAAGCACCGAGCCGAACCTGGAGCCGCCCGGGACGAGCGAAAAAGGCATACAAACTCCCTTCGGTTGTTCGTGAAGCGACATGTACCGTTATCTCGCGGCGCTCAGTCCTTATTCCTCTTCTCCATAAAGTACTGCAGGAAGTCGACGGGCACCGGGAAGAGAATCGTCGAGTTCTTCTCGGCGGCGATCTCGGTCAGCGTCTGGAGATACCGGAGCTGCACCGAGACGGGCTGCGGGGCCATGATCGCGGCGGCATCACGGAGCTTCGCGGACGCCTGGAATTCGCCGTCGGCATGAATCACCTTCGCGCGGCGTTCGCGTTCTGCTTCGGCCTGCTTGGCCAGCGCGCGTTTCATTCCTTCGGGCAGGTCGACGTCCTTCACTTCCACGGCGCTGACCTTGATGCCCCAGGGATCGGTCCTCTCGTCGATGATCTTCTGCAGCTTCTGGTTGATCTTCTCCCGGTTGGAGAGGAGATCGTCCAGCTCGTGCTCGCCGAGAATCGAACGGAGCGTGGTCTGTCCCATCTGCGAGGTCGCGTAGAGGTAGTTCTCCACCGCGATGATGGCCTTGGAGGGATCGAACACCTGAAAGTACATGACGGCGTTGACCTTGACCGAGACGTTGTCCTTCGTCACGACCTCCTGCGGCGGGACGTCGAGAGCGACGGTGCGGAGCGTGACGCGCACCATTTTCTCGAACATCGGGATGAGGAGAATGAGCCCCGGCCCCCGGACGCCGACGAACCTGCCGAGACGGAACACGACGCCGCGCTCGTATTCTCTGAGGATCCTGACGCTGTTCCCGAGAATGAAAACGACGAGCAGCAGGACAACATACAAACCGACTTGCATAATCCTCTCCTTTCGAGACGGTCTCCCGCCGGCCGGCGGGAAACGTGGAAGCCTATTTCACTTCTTCAACCTTGAGCGTCATCCCTTTGACGGCGACGACGCGGACGTTCTTTCCCTCCGGGATATCCGCGTCGGAGAAAGCGTTCCAATGGGTCCCTGCCACGAACACCCTGCCGCCGTTTTTGCTGATCGGGGTTCGTGCGTCCCCTTCCTGGCCCACGAGCGCGGCGCCCCCGCTCGAAGGCTTCCTGCGGAGAGCCTTCAACGAGAGTACGACGCCGATGGCGAAGAAGGCTCCCGTGACCAGGATAACGGGGATGATGACCTGCAGCGACGCGTGCAGGGACGGATCGGGATCGTTGAACAGCATGATGGAACCGATGGTCATGGCAACCAGCCCTCCCACGGTCAGTACCCCGTGCGTCGCCGCCTTCACATCAACGATGAAGAGCACGACGGCGAGAATGATGAGGAGCATGCCCGCGTAATTCACCGAAAGCGTCTGAAAGGCGAAGAACGCGAGAATGAGACTGATCGCTCCCGTCACGCCGGGCAGTATCGCTCCCGGCGTCGAGAGCTCGAAGTAGAGGCCGAGAAGGCCGAGCATGAAGAGAATGTAGGCGATATTGGGATTCGTGATGACGGCCAGCAGCCTGTCGCTCCATCCCATCGCGAGAACAACGACCGGCACGTTCCGCGTCCGGAGGATCACCGGCGCGCGCGCGACCGTCACCGTTCGGCCGTCGAGCGTATCGAGGAGAGCCTCGGTGGAAGGCGCGATGAAATCGATCACGCCCAGCTTCAGCGCCTCCGTCTCGGAGATGGAGACGCTCTTCCTCACGGCTTCTTCGGCCCATACGGCGTTCCGGCCCCGTTCCCCCGCGACGGAACGGATGTACGCTGCGGCGTCGTTGAGCGCCTTGCCCGCCATGACCGAGTCGATCTTCCCGGATATGCCGAGGGCGACCGGGTGGGCCGCGCCGATGTTAGTGCCCGGGGCCATGGCGGCCACCGTGGCGGCGACGGTGATGAATACCCCGGCGGAAGCGGCGCGTGATCCGGACGGCGCGACATACACGACGACCGGCACCTTCGACGTCATGATCTTCTTCACGATCGTCCTCATGGACTCCTCGAGCCCCCCGGGCGTGTCGAGCTCGAAGACGATGCATGCCGCACCCTTCGCCTCCGCGCGCTCGATCGCGTGGACCATGTACTTCGCAGAGGAGGGACCGATGATCCCTTCCATTCTCGCGAGGAATACGTCCCCGGCCTTCGCGCGGGACGCGGCGCCGGCGAGAAGGAGGAACCAGAGGAGAATCGTTTTCGTTTTCACTGGTGTGGTCCTCGGGGGTTCATGAGAAAACGCTTCTTCAACCGCGCATTCTGGCGCATGTCGGGCCCTGCGTCAAGACATATAGGAGGGTCGCGCCGGTCGAGCGCCCGGCCCCGCGCCCCGGCGCAAATAGTGCTTGAAAGGGGTGGGGTCCAAGCGTAAGCTCGCATCTTCATATTATATGCCGGCACACGAGGTTGGCGGGTGCCGCGGTGCTTTCGGCATCTTTCGGAAAACGATGGGTATTAACCAGCTCATTCGACGCAAGAACCTCGACAGGTTACGGGCTGACGCGGAGAGCTCGAGCGCCGTTCCATTGAAACGGTCTCTCGGGGCGTGGGATCTCACTTCCCTCGGCATCGGCGCCGTCATCGGAGCGGGGATCTTCGCGGTGATCGGAACGGCGGCGGCCGGCGGCTCGAGCCATCACGGCGCCGGGCCGGCGGTATCGCTCTCGTTCGTGATCACGGCGGTCGCGTGCGCGTTCTGCGCCTTCTGCTACGCGGAGTTCGCCTCGATCGTTCCGATCGCGGGAAGCGCCTACACGTACTCGTATGCGACGCTCGGGGAGATGATCGCGTGGATCGTCGGCTGGGACCTCATTCTCGAGTACGGTATCGGGAACGTCGCCGTCGCGATCGGGTGGTCGGCGTACTGTAACCAGCTTCTCCACGGGCTCGGCGTGCACGTTCCTCCGTGGCTGGCGGTCGACTGGCGGAGCGCCCACCAGGCCGCGCAGGCCGCGCTCTCCTCGGGGGGAACCGTCCCGTCCGGTATGGCGATCGCGCTCGAGGCGTGGAAGACGGCTCCGGTGATCGGGGGATTCCACGTGATCTTCAACCTGCTTGCCGCCGGGGTCGTCGCCTTCGTCACGTGGATCCTCATCATCGGCATCAAGGAGTCGGCCCGGTTCAACAACGTGATGGTCGCGCTCAAGCTCGCCATTCTCGTTTTCTTCATAGTCGTCGGCGCCATGTACGTGAAGCCCTCGAACTGGTCCCCGTTCATGCCGAACGGCTTCACCGGGGTTTGGATCGGCGCGAGTCTCATCTTTTTCGCGTTCATCGGCTTCGACGCGGTTTCGACCGCGGCCGAGGAGTGCCGCAATCCGGGGCGTGACATGCCCATCGGCATCATCGCCTCGCTCGGGATCTGCACGGTCATCTACGTGGCGACGGCCGCCGTTCTCACGGGCATCGAGCCGTGGCAGAAGCTCGGCGTCGCGAATCCCCTTGCCTCCGCCTTTTCCTCGATCGGGCTCGACTGGGCGGCGGGGATCGTGTCGCTCGGGGCGGTCATCTCGATGACGGCGGTTCTTCTCGTCTTCCAGCTCGGCCAGCCGAGGATCTTCTTCGCGATGTCGCGGGACGGGCTGCTCCCGAAGTACTTCGCGCGGGTTCACCCGCGATACCAGACGCCGCACGTGACGACGATCTGGTCGGGGGTGGCGGTCGGATCGATCGCCGGCGTGACGAACATCAACGAGATGGTGGAGCTCACGAACATCGGAACGCTCTTCGCGTTCGTTCTCGTCTGCGCGGGGGTCATCATCCTGCGGCGCACCGACCCCGGCCGCCCGCGCTCGTTCAGGACGCCCTTCGTGCCGGTCGTTCCGCTTCTCGGGATCGCCATGTGCCTCTATCTCATGCTGGGGCTCCCGTGGGCCACCTGGCTCCGGTTCGGTCTCTGGCTCGCGGCGGGGCTCGCCGTGTACTTCGCGTACGGGTACTGGCACAGCCTCCTCAAGAAGAGCGGCTGAAGAGCCGTCGCGCTCATAACGTCAAAAGGGTGTACCACGCGATGAAAATACGCAAGACCGAGACAACGAGACCCTTCGAAATCTCAAACGGATCCTCCAACCTTGAAGCGATGGAAAGCTTCCGGGATATTGCCGATCTCCTTCCGCTGGCGGTTTTCGAAATGGACTTAGGCGGGAGGTTCACCTACGTCAATCCCCGGGCCTTCGAATGGTACGGATTCACTCGCGAAGATTTTGAGCGAGGCGTCAGTGCGGCTGATGCGTTGATTCCCGCCGACCGGGAGCGTGTAATGCAGGCCGCACGGCTCATTCTGAGCGGTCGCAAGTCGGGCGGAAACGAATATACGGCGCTTCGCAAGGATGGCACCACGTTCCCCGTTGTCGTTTACTCCTCCGCCATCATTCGGGACGGACGCGCGGTGGGCATCCGCGGGATCGCCATCGACATAGCCGATCGCAAGCACGTCGAGGAGGCGCGAACAAAAAGCGAGGAACTGTTCAGGAACATCGTCGAAAAAAGTAACAATCTGTTCTACATGCACTCGGTCGATCACGTTCTTACCTATTTGAGTCCACAGATTGAGACGATTCTCGGCTACAAGCCGGAGGAGGCGCTCGTTCGCTGGACCGATCTGGCAACCGACAATCCGGTGAACAACCGCGCCTATGAGTTCACCCAGAAAGCGATCGAAACGGGCGTGCGTCAGCCGCCCTACGAGATCGAGCTCGCCGCCAAGGACGGCCGCCGGGTGTGGTTCGAGGTGAATGAGGCGCCGCTCGTGCAGGACGGGAAGACGATCGCCATCATCGGCGCCGCCCGGGACATCACCGAGCGCAAACGCGCCGAGGAAACACTTCGGGAGCGCCAGGCCAGGCTCGACAGCATTATACGGGCCGCCCCGACAGGCATCGGCATGGTGCTGAATCGCAACATCATCGAAGTCAACGACCGGATCTGCGAGATGACCGGCTACTCGAGAGAGGAGCTCGTCGGCCGGTCGGCGCGCATTCTGTACATGACGGATCAGGAGTTCGAGTACGTCGGACACGAGAAATACCGGCAGATTACCCTGAATGGCGTGGGGTCCGTCGAGACGTGCTGGCGGCGCAAGGACGGCAGCGTGCTCGATGTGCTCCTCAGCTCCGCGCCGCTTGTCGCGGGAGACGTTGCGGGTTACGCGACGTTTACGGCGCTCGATATCACCGAGCGAAGACGGGCGGAACAGGCGCTGCGGGCGAGCGAAAAGAGATATCGCCAGCTCATCGAAACGCTTCAGGAAGGAATATGGGTGATCGATGAAGGCGCCCGCACAACCTTTGTCAATCCACGAATGGCCGAGATGCTCGGGCTCACGGTCGAGGAACTGCTGGGGAGGCACCTGCATTCGTTCGTGGGCGAACGCGACATTGAGGAAATGGAGATGCATGAAAGGCACCGCAGACAGGGTATGCGGGAGCGGTACGATTTCGAATTCATTCGCAAGGACGGCTCCCGGCTCTGCGCGAGCCTCGCGGTATCGCCGCTCATGAACGAGAACGGCGAGTACATCGGTGCAATCGCCGGCGTGCAGGACAATACCGAGCGGAAACGAGCGGATGAGGAACGCAAAAGGCTCGAAATTCAGATCCGGCAGACGCAGAAGCTCGAGAGCCTCGGCGTGCTCGCGGGGGGCATCGCCCACGATTTCAACAACATTCTCATGGCGATCCACGGAAATCTCGAGTTCGCCATGGCGGATCTCCCGCCGAAGTCGCCGGCCCGGGGGAGCCTCGGCGAGGTGGATCGGGCCTCGAAGCGCGCCGCGGATCTCTGTAAACAGCTCCTTGCCTATTCGGGAAAGGGACGCTTCGCGATCGGCGCGCTCAACGTCGGGAAGGTAATCGAGGAGATGACGGAGATGCTCGCCGTCTCGATCTCGAAAAAGGCCGTTTTTCGATTCGATGTCGCGCCCGATCTGCCCCCGATCGAAGCAGACGAAACCCAGATCCAACAGGTCGTCATGAACCTCATTGTCAATGCTTCCGAGGCGCTCGGAGAGGATACCGGAACCATCACGGTGTCCGCCGGATCCATCGAGTGCGATCGCAGCTATCTCCGCGGGATGCTTCTCGGCGAGCGTCTCCCCGAAGGCCGCTACGTGTATCTCGAGGTGGCGGATACCGGCTGCGGGATGGATGACGACACGCAGGCGAAGATATTCGATCCGTTCTTCACGACGAAGTTCACGGGCCGGGGGCTCGGGCTCCCCACCGTGCTCGGCATTGTGCGGGGGCATCGCGGAGCCATCAGCGTCCGGAGCGGGAAGGGCGCGGGCACGACCTTTCGCGTCATTTTTCCTGCTTCGATGCGCCCGGCGGAGCGGATCGCCGAAATCCCCGCGCAGCACGGCTCCTGGCAGGGGAGCGGGACGGTGCTCCTCGTTGACGACGAAGAGATGGTGCGCTCCGTCGCGAAGCGCATGCTCGAGCATTTCGGATTCGGGGTGCTCCTCGCGGCTGACGGGGTCGAGGCGATCGAGGTGTTTCGTTCGTGTCAACAGACGCTTGCATGCGTGATCCTCGATCTCACGATGCCCCGTATGGACGGCGTCGAGACCCTCGCCGCGATGCGCGCCATCTCCGGCAACGTCCCCATCATTCTGTCGAGCGGTTACAGCGAGCACGATATCTCGAGGCGATTCGCCGGCAAGGGTTTCGCCGGATTCATTGAAAAACCGTACCGGCTCGCCACGCTCGAGGACAAGATCCGGAGCGCTCTCGGCGCGAGGATGCGCCGTGTTGTCGAGGAATAGACATTCTCAGCGCCCCGGCTCGCACGGGGGAACGTTCGCGCGGACCGCGCTCCTCGTATTCCCGCTCGCGCTCCTCATTTCGAACTAATCGGAAATCCAGCGCAATCGACGCGGGAGCTCGCGGCTCCTGTTGCACCATTAGGTGCTTTACGGCGGGGGCGTTGTACCGGGCGGTGCACCCCGCGGGTTGGTCTTGCGGGCGACAAAGCCTGATAACGAGCTTACATGTAACACGTTAAACCATTATTGGTTTCATGGCACTCGCTATGCTTTTCTCTCCATGTTGGAATGGTAGTCAGGCAGCACACTTCATCCCGAGGAGGGTACGCGATGCGCAAGATGATCACCGCAGCAGCAGTCATGATGGCGATTTTCGCCCTCGCCTCCCCGTCCGTGATGGCGGGGAGCGGAAAAGACACCCAGGACGGAAGTTTCTTCAAGTACATCTATCAGTGGTTGAGGGATGACGACGGGGATGGTATTCCCAACTGCCTCGATCCCGATTACGTGCGGCCCGAGGACGGAACCGGCTACGGCAAGCTCGGTCCGAGCCTGAGCGGGGACCAGGCTTGTGATGGGGACCAGCTGAGGGACCGGGACCAGATCAGGGATCGCGATCAGCTGAAGGACGGTTCTTGCGAAGAGACCTGCACCGGTAAGGTTTACAAGCGCAGCCGGAACGGGTCGAATAAGTAGAGGCTCTCCGCTTCGCCATTCGCCTGGCTATCTATCGTAAAGGCGCCCCGGAGCTTGACGGCTCAGGGGCGCCTTCTTGTTTTCCGCACGGAGCGAGGCGGACTCATCGACAATCAAGCTTCGCGGAACTGGCTGATGAAACGGAGGAATCGGCTCACGTCCTCGAAGTTCGAGACGAGCCCCAGGGAGACGCGCACGGCGCCCGTGCTCTTGCCGTCGATGCACTGCCGGAATTCATCGAGCGACATGCGCGCGCCGGAGTGATCGAGGCACTGCATCATCTCGCCCTTCGAGAGGCCGAGGGCGAGCTCGCCGGCACCGGGATTGCAGAAGCAGCCCGTGCGAAGAGAGATATTCATCGTGTTTGCCCGCTTCTCGACGGTGAGGTGGTCGATCGTGGCGCCGCGGCCGTCGTACACATTGAACGCCACGGTGCCGCCGCGCATGTTCATGTCGGCCGGTCCGTAGATGCGGAGAACGGGCCTGCCGTTTCCGTGCTCGAGGGAGGCCATGTGCTCGATGAGCCAGCCCGCGAGGCTCGTGACCCGGGTGTGGATCACGTCCATTCCGATCGAGTCCAGAAAGTCGAGGCCGCGCTCGACCGCGGGAAGGCAGGCGTAGTTCAAGGTGCCGTCCTCGAAGCCCTGCGCTCCCTGCGCGAGGAAGTGTCTGTCCGCTTGAACAGAGGCGACCGTGATCGTTCCGCCGGCGAACCAGGGTCGCCGGAGCTTTTCGAGCGCCTCGCGCCTGGCGATGAGCGCGCCGACGCCCGTGGGATATCCGAACATCTTATAGAATGAGATCGCGACGTAGTCCGGATGCCAGCGGCCGAGGTCGAGCTGGTTCGTCGAAACGAAGGCCGCCGCGTCGAGAAGAACATCCCATCCCTTCCCGTGAGCCTTCTCGATCCATTCGAGGGGGTGCTGGACTCCCGAGAAGTTCGACTGCGCGGGATAGGCGAAGAGCCTGTTGCAGATCTTCGGGCTCTCGTCCAGGTATCTCTCGAGCATACAATCGAGAATACGCAGGTCGGGAGGCATGACAGGAACGTACTTGGTGACCGCTCCGCGTACCCGGTCGTACTCGCGCAGCCCGTTCACCGAATTGTGGTTGTCGAAGCAGAGGAGAAGAATGTCTCCCGAGCAGAAGGGATAGCCCTCGCCGACGAGCTTGAGCGCATGTGTCGCGTTTGCGGTGAAGACGGGGATGTATTCATCGGGAGAGGCGTTGAAGAATTCGAGGATGCGGCGGCGACACCGGTCGACGTACCCGGTGGAAATGGTCGAGGTCGGATTCGTGGAATGCGGATTGCCGAGGACGCTGGCGAGAAGGAACTCGGCGTGGCTCCGCACCTGGGATTCGCCGTAGAGGCCCCCGCCCGTATAATCAAGGTACACATGGCCTTGTCGGTCGAGGCGGGAGAACTCCCGCGTACGGATGTCGTCGATGATCGACGTGGACCCGTATTCGGGGTATCGCTTGAGGAATTCCCCGTAATCGCCGCCCGGGAGACCGGTGCGCCTCGCGTTCGAATCTGCCTGCATGTTCGGGGCCTCCGATCAAATGCCGCAGTAAGGGTAACCGATGGAATGCCCCCTGTCAATACGCGCAAGAACCGTTGACAGGAGCATATTAAAAAATTATAATATTCCTATGTTTCTATGTTTCGGCGGCGCGCGGCGCGCAGGCGACCCGCGCGGGGCCTGGATTCGAAGAGATCCGTGCAAGGAGCTGTGCCATGAATGATGACGAGCTGAAAGCGCTTCATGCCGACAAGGTCGTCGACGCGCGCGGGATGGCGTGCCCGGGGCCGCTGCTCGAGGCGAAGAAGGCAATCACGGCCCTTCCGGTTGGCGGGATCATGGAGGTCCTCTCCTCCGACGAGGGGACGAACAACGACATCCCGATGTGGACGAAGAAGATGCAGTATGAGCATCTCGGAACGGTCGAGGACGCGGGCTTCTGGAGGCTGTTCGTAAAGAAGACCAGGTAGCATGAAAAAGGGACTTCCGGAGAAAAGAAGGTGCGCCCGGCTCGCATCGATTTTCAAGACGCTGTCGCATCCGCAGCGCCTCTATCTCGTCTGCTGCCTGTGCGAGAAGGAATCGACGGTGGGCGAGCTCGAGAAGGCGTGCGGCGCGGCGCAGCCCGTCATCTCGCAGCACCTGACGAGAATGCGCCTCGAGGGAATCGTCGAATCGCGGCGAAGCGGGAACTACATGCATTACCGCATCGCCGATCCGGTGATCCCGGCCTTGATCCGGAGTCTGGAGAAGATCGCCAATGGGTGAATTCAGCCCGAAGATACTCGTGTTTTCGACCGATAACGTCTCCGACCCGGGGATAGACCTCGCGGGCCGGAACAAGATGCATTATCCCGCGACGGTGTTCGTCATCAATGTCCCCTGCTCGAGCGGCATCAAGCCGGCGTGGATCGTGCGCGCGATCGAGAGCGGCTTTGACGGCGTGTTCATCGCGGCGGACGGGAGCGATTGCGCCTACGTGAGCGACTGCACGGCGAGGACGGCGAAAACGGCGGCAGCGGCGCAGAACCTGCTGCGAGGGAAGGCCCTCGAGCCGGCGCGCGTCAAGATGGCCGCGATCTGCTCGGTGTGCGCGGAGTCGTTCCAGAAGCATATGGCGAGCTTCAGCGGTGCGCTCAAGAAGATGGGCCCGGCGAGGAAGGACGCCTAGATGGATTACGATGCGCTCATCATAGGCGGCGGGATCGCCGGCATGGAATCGGCGATCAGCCTCGGCGACATGGGGTACCGGGTGCTCCTCGTCGAGAAGGAGCCGAGCGTCGGGGGGAAGATGATCCTTCTCAGTAAGGTGTTTCCCACCCTCGACTGCGCCTCGTGCATCTCGACGCCGAAGATGTCGCTCGCCGCGAGCCACCCGAACATCGATCTCAAGGTATATACGGAGGTCAAGGACATACGGCGCAGCGGCAACGGCACGTTCAAGGCGACGATCGTGAAGAAGCCTACCTTCGTCGACTTCGCCAAATGCACCGGCTGCCAGGACTGCGAGAGGGTCTGCTCGGTCACCGTGCCGGACCAGTTCAACTTCGATCTCGTCTCGAGACGCGCCGCATACATCGCCTTCCCGCAAGCCGTTCCGAAGAAAGCGGTCATCGAGCGCGAGGGAACCTCGCCCTGCACGTACGCGTGCCCCGCCGGCATCAAGGCGAACGGATACATTTCCCTCGCGCGGCGGGGGGATCTCGAAAAGGCGTTCAACCTGATCATGGAGGACGCGCCCCTCGTGGGGAGTCTCGGGCGAGCCTGTTACGCACCGTGCCAGAGCGAGTGCACCAGAGAGAAAATAGGCGACGCCCCGGAAATCAAGCTGCTCAAACGATTCATCGCGGACTGGTACTACGAACGTCATCCCGAGCCCGAGTATGGTGCGCCGGCCGAGAAGACCGGGAAGTCGATCGCGATCGTCGGCTCCGGCCCGGCCGGTCTCACGGCGGCGTATTTTCTCGCGAAGAAGGAGCACCGCGTCGTGATCTTCGAGGCGGGCGCCGAGGCCGGTGGAATGCTGCGCACCGGCCTTCCCGTGTACCGTCTGCCGAAGGACGTCGTCGACCGGGACGTCAAGAACGTGAGGGCATTCGGCGTCGAGATACGAACCGGCGCGAAGGTTGAATCGCTCTCGAAACTCCGTGCCGACGGCTTCGACGCGGTCTTCGTGTCGGTCGGCGCTCCTATTCCGAAGAAGCTGCACGTGGAAGGGGAAGAGCACTCCGGCGTCATGAGCGGCATCGCGCTCCTCGCCGACGTGGCGATCGGGGCGAAGGTCGACCTCACGGGCAAACGCGTCCTTGTCGTGGGCGGCGGCAACGTCGCGATCGACGTCGCTCGGACTGCCCGTCGGCTCCACGCCGGGGAAGTGCACCTCATGTGCCTCGAAAAACGCCACGAGATGCCGGCTGCGAAAGAGGAGATCCACGAAGCTCTCGAGGAGGGGATCGTGCTCCACAACGGCCTCGGACCGAAGCGCATCGTATTCGCGGACGGGGCCGTGTCGGGGATCGAAACGAAACGGTGCGCGTCGGTCTTCGACGAGCGCGGCGCGTTCGCGCCGAAATTCGACGAACGATCGGTCGGGATCCTGAGCGCCGATGTGATATTCGTCGCCATCGGGCAGGTATCGCCCACGGCGGGCTTTGTCGCCGACGGGGTCGAGCTCAATCTCAACACGACGATCAAGGCCGACCCGCAGACGCTCATGACGAGCGTTGGAGGGATTTTCGCGGGCGGTGAAGCGGTCATGGGACCTTCCATGATCGTGAAGGCGATCGCCCAGGGGAAGCGCGCCGCATTTCACATCGATCGTTGGCTGCGCGGCGAGCCGCTTGAGGGGGTCGAGTTCGAACCGAGGCTCCCCGTGATGGACGCGGAAGCGGTCCTCGCGCGCCAGACCGCACATCCGTCGATTCGCGTCGAAAAACGGGCGAGGCCGTCTCATCTCCGTGTGGATGATTTCAGCGAGGTGCAGGAGCCGCTCACCGAAGAGGAGGTCCTCGCGAGCGCGTCGAACTGCCTCAACTGCGGCATCTGCAGCGAATGCCATCAGTGCAGGATCGTCTGTCCCGCGGACGCGGTCGATTTCGACATGCGCACGGAGGAGCAAGAGGTCGAGGTGGGTGCCGTCGTCGTCTCGACGGGATTCAAACTCTTTCCCGGCGAGCTCATGGAACGCTACGGCTTCGGCAGATACAGGAACGTAATCACGGCGATGCAGATGGACCGGCTCGTCGCCCCGACGAGGCCCTTCAACTACGTTCTCAGGCCTGGCGACGGCAAGAAGCCGGCCAACGTCGCCTATGTTTTCTGCGCGGGCTCCAGGGACCGCACAGTGTCGAACCCCATCTGCTCCCGCGTCTGCTGCATGTATTCGATGAAGCAGGCGCAGCTTCTCCTCGGGGCGCTGCCCGTCGCCGACGTCACGATGTATTACATCGACATCCGCGCCTTCGGCAAGGGGTACGACGAGTTCTACGAACAGACGAAGGCGATGGGTGTGCGTTTCGTGAAGGGGAAGGTGGCGAAGATAACCGAGAAAGACGGCGGGAACCTCGTTCTTCGCTACGAGGACATCGACGGCGGCGGCGCGATCCGCGAGGCCGAGCACGATCTCGTCGTTCTTTCCGTCGGCTTCACCCCGAATCCGGAGTTCATGTGCCTTTTCGACGGCGCATCGCTCGAACCCGACGACATGCTCTTCGTGCGCGAGCCCGAGGAGCACGTGAATCCCGCGAAGACGAGCATCGACGGAGTCTTCGCCGCCGGCGCCGCGACGGGACCAATGGATATTCCGGACACGATTCTCCACTCGGGCGCCGCGGCGGCGCAGGCCGCATCCTATATCGAGGCGCTCAAGAGGAAGCGATGACCGAAAAAGGGAAAAAGATAGGCGTCTACATCTGCCACTGCGGCGGCAACATCGCCGACTACGTCGACGTCGACAAGGTCCGCGAGGCCGTCGAGAAGGAGCTCGGCGTCAAGGTCGCGAAGACCTCCCTCTTCACCTGCTCGGATGCGTCGCAGCAGGAGATGATGAAAGACATCGCGGAGCGGAAGCTCGACGGGATGGTCGTCGCTTCGTGTTCGCCGAAGCTCCATCTCATGACATTCCGCAACGTCGCCAGGCGCGCCGGAATGAACCCCTTCCAGTATGTGCAGGTCAACATCAGGGAGCAGTGCTCGTGGGCGCATTCGGACGACAAGGAGGGCGCCACCTGCAAGGCGATCGGTCTCGTGCGCGGCGGGGTCGAGAAGGCGCTCCGCGCGGAGGCGCTCGAGCCGATCCGCGTGACGTCGGTGAAGAAGGTGCTCATCGTCGGCGCGGGAATAGCCGGCATGCGGGCTGCGGTCGAGATCGCCGATCTCGGCGTCGAGGTGTTTCTCATCGAGCGCGAGCCGGAGACGGGCGGCATGGTCGGTCGTCTCGGGGAGATGTACGCTTCCGGGCGGAAGGGCGCGGAAACGATCGCGGCGCTTCTCGAGGGAATCAAGAGGCGCGGCAACATCACGCTCTTCACGAACGCCGAGCTCGTCGAGAAGCAGGGACACATAGGCGATTTCGACGTGAAGATCCGGATCATGTCCGGGGCGGCGGGCGCCGGTCGCCCGGAGGAAACGATCAGTCTCAACGTCGGCGCCATCATCGTCGCGACGGGCTTTGACGTCTATCAGCCGAAACAGAATGAGTACGGCTTCGGGCTCGACGGCGTCGTCACGCTCGACGAGTTCGAGAACATGATCAGCCGCTCGAACGGAAGGCTCGAGCGCGACGGCAAAGAAGTGAAAACGATCGTGTTCATCTACTGCGTCGGAAGCAGGCAGGGGGGCGAGGTCGAGAACGCGAATCTCTACTGCTCGCGCTACTGCTGCAACGCCGCGGTGCACACGTCGCTCGTCGCGCAGAGGAAGTTCCCCGGGGTACGGACGGCGCACATCTGCCGCGACGTTCGGACCTACGGCAAGTTTGAGCTCCTCTACGAGGAAGCGTCGAAGGCGGGCGCCCTCTTCGTTCGATTCGGCGAGACCGAGCCGCCGAAGGTCCGAGGAGAGAACGGCGCGCTCTTCGTCACCGTCAAGGATCTCCTCACCGGGGGGGAGGAGATCGAGATCGCGGCCGACCTCGTCGTGCTCGCGACCGGGATGGTGCCGCGAAAGAACGACGGTCTCACGACGACGCTCAAGCTCCCCATCGGCGCCGACCGGTTCTACAACGAGATCCACGCGAAGCTCCGTCCCGTCGAGACCGTGATCGACGGCGTCTACATAGCCGGGACGTGTCAGGGACCCAAGAACTCGACCGAGAGCATCGTCGCCTCCCTCTCGGCCGTCTCGAAGGCCGCCGCCCTCCTCGTCAAGGGCTACGTCGATCTCCAGCCCTTCGTCGCGTACGTGATGAACGACCGCTGCGCATGGTGCGGCGAGTGCGAGAAGGCATGCCCCTATTCGGCCATCGAGAAGATGCCGTACGGCGACAATGAAGTCGCCCGCGTCATCGACGTTCTCTGCAAGGGATGCGGCGCCTGCGTGCCCGCGTGCCCGAAGGACGCCACGCAGCTCAAGGGCTCCACGGACGACCAGATCGCGGCGATGATCGACGCGTTTGCGCGGGAGGCGGCCGGTGTCTGAAAACGCGGAAAACAGATTCCCCGAGAGCACCGCGATCAAGGGGGAACGGCGCCAGATCGCCCGGCAGGAGTACACGACGAGGAAAAAGCTCCTCGACCTTCTCCGGGCCGGCGGATCGAAAACGATCCCCGAAGTCGCGGACGCCCTCGGCATCTCGCCGCACGAAGCGACGTGGTGGATGATGGGGTACGCCCGCTACGGGTACATCCGCGCCACGGAAGAAGTCACCGAAGACGGCTACTACCGGTACGCGATCGTGGAAGGGAAATAACGATGGAACGAGCCGATCTCGCCATGGTCGAACGGATACGGAAGCTCGGGGGCTTCGATCTCTCCGCGTGCTACAGCTGCGGCGCCTGCAGCGCCGTGTGCCCGCTGTCCAAGGACGAGCTCTCATTCCCCCGGAAGATGATCCGCTACTCGCTCCTCGGTCTCGAGAACAGGATCCTCGCCTCTCCAGAGCCCTGGCTCTGCTACTACTGCGGTGAATGCAGCAAGACGTGTCCGCGCGAGGCGGACCCCGGCGGGCTCATGATGGCCCTCCGCAGGTTCGCGATCCGAAAGTACTCGATCGGGCGCGTCGCCGACGCGTTCTACTCCGCGTTCGCTTCGGGGGTCGCGTGGATCGTCCTCACCGCGATCGCGATCGCCGCCATATTCCTTTTCTACAATCCCGCAATGGACCTCGCGAAGGTCGACTTCCTTTCGTTCATCAGCCTCGAGAACATCCATGTCGCCGGCATTGCGATCGTCGCCTTCATCATGGCGGCGTTTCTCGCCAATATCTGGATCATGTACCGCTCGATGCGGCGGGGGCCGCACGGCGGGGTATTTTCCTTGAGCAACGTCAAGGGCTCCTCGATCAAGGCGCTTCGCGAGGTCGCCTTCCAGGAGCGTTTCGGCGAGTGCGAGGACAACAGGTTCCGCCGTTGGGCTCACCTCGCCGTCTCGTGGGGTTTCATGGGAATGTTCCTCGCGACGATCATCATCGCCGCGGTCGATTTCAAATGGATTCCGCTCCCGCGCTGGGTGTCGCTCGTCGTGGGTTCGGTCTCGGGTGTGGCGACCCTTCTCGGGCTCGGGTATTACGTATATCTGAGGCTCACCCGCCGGACCGAGTATTCGAAGTACTCCCACCAGACCGACTGGGTCTTCCTCGCGCTCTTTGCGCTTTCCGTCGTGAGCGGCTACGTGATGGTCGCATTCAGGTTCATGCATATGCCGATGGCGGCGTACGGGACCTTCGCGTTTCACCTTGTCTTCGTGTTCAATCTCCTCATATCATTGCCCTTTACGAAATTCGCGCACATCGTGTACCGGCCGGTCGCCCTGTGGCTTGCCGGCGTGAAATAGACAGTCGATAGGAGGGAAACGGATGAGCAACGGAAGCACTCCCGAGAAGGCGAGCCTCATCGTCATGAGCGGCGACATGGACAAGGTCATGGGCGCCTTCATCATCGCGAACGGCGCCGCCGCGTTCGACATGAAGGTCACGATGTTCTTCACCTTCTGGGGCCTCAAGGCGATTCAGAAGGGGAATCTCACCGGCACGAGCGTCATGGGGAAGATGCTCGGCGCGATGAACCGGGGCGGCGTCGACGCCATCGGCCCCTCGCGGCTCAACATGGGGGGCATGGGACGCTGGATGTTCAAGAAGATGATGAAGAAGCACAACGTCACCCCGCTCGCCACGCTCGTGAAGCAAGCCCAGGAGCAGGGCGTGCGCCTCGTCGCGTGCGAGATGAGCTGCAGCGTCATGGAGATCCGCAAGGAGGATTTCATCGACGGCGTCGAGATGGGAGGCGTGGCGACGTTCATCGCCGAGGCGTCGGAGTCGAAATTCTCGCTCTTTATCTGACGAGTACCATCTTGCGCGACAGCGTCTCGCGTCCCGCGGTGAGGCGGTAGAGGTAGATTCCCGGGGCCGCGGGTCTGCCCGATTCGCCCGCGCCGTTCCACACGGCGTTGTGGTTTCCCCGCTCCTCGTTCCCGTTCACGAGACACGCGATCCGGCGCCCGGCGACGTCGTAGATCTCGAGGCGCACGCGGGCGGCCTCCGGCAAATAGTACGAGATCGTTGTCAACGGATTGAAGGGGTTCGGCCAGTTCTGGTTGAGAGTAAGGGGAATGGCCGGCACCGCAACGGGGTCGCTTTCGAATAGAATATGGATACCGGACCCATCCATGTACTGGACTCGATAGCGGTATGCTTTGCCCGGCTCGACGCTCTCGTCCCGGTACGAGAACGATAGACCAGTGCCGACGATTTCACCGGACAGCTCGCAGTACCGGGCCGCTCCTCGCTCCGCGCGTGAAATACTGAAGCGCACACCGTCATCCTTCTCGCTCAGACGCCATGTAACCTCGATGCATTGTTTTTCATAGGAGGCGGAAAAGTCCTGAAGGAGCGTTCCGACGGAACTGCCGTTGCAGGAGATCTTGCTGAGGATCTCCATTGTCTCGATCGGGTATCCGGGGGCGCAGGTCGCGGAGATCGGACCGCTCCCGACGCCGATCGTAGTCTGATCATGGCTCGTGAGGTAGCAGTCTTGCACGGCAACCCATTCCCAGCCGGGGTTGCATTCGGAGAAAACTGCGCTCAGATTGCTTTCGAGATCGCCGAGATACACGGAGACGATCGGATTCACCGTGACGGCGCTGCGTATGACATTCTCCGGGTACACGACCCTGAATTCGGCGGCGATCTGTCCGGCACTCCCGGCGAGGCACCAGACGTACATTTTGAACGGTGTGAATTCGTCCGTGCAGTTGATCCGGCAGCCTCTGCGGGACTCCTCGACAAAGAGCCCGATGTAACCCGGGGTGGCAGCCGATGGACAGACGAAGCTTTTCTCGCTCCCTGCGAGTATCTCGTTCCCCGCGAGGTCCGCGACGTTGGAAACCCGCAGTGTATAAGTCCCCCCTGTGACCAGCTTCTGGATGAACCAGAGCCCGACCGTTCCGTCATCGGGCATGTCGACGGCGGAGGGACCGGCTGCGCCGCCGGGATCGGCGAGAGGGACGAGCAGGTAGTTCGCCGGGACTCCGGCCGTCGCTGGCGTGACGGGCTCGTCGAATGTAACCTTGACGTACCGCAGCATCAACGCCTCAACCGTCTTTATGAGCGGCGGAGTCGTATCTGGCATTGTGATGGGGACGATGCTCCCCGTGGGCACGGGGTTGGAAGCGCGATCGGTGACGCCGATGACCCGCAGCGAGTAGGCGATTCCAGCCATGAGAGGTTCCCCCCCGAGGGAGAGCCGGACACTCGACGAATCGCGAGCGAGAGCCGCGCCGGCGATCAGGCTGATGACGCTCTCGCTGCCGGTCTCGAAGACGCGGTAGTTGTCCGCGTTCTCCGCCGTGGCTGCATCGAGTATTTCGCTGAAGGATGCGAGCACAACCGTGCTTTCGTCCGCGCGCGCCCGCAAGAGTCTCGGGGGAATGGTATCCGTGTAGACGAAAGCGCGCGATGTGCCGGGCGAGATCATGTTTCCGTCGAGGTCTGCAAGGTTGCTCACGGAGATTGTATAGCCCCGTGCGGGAACGAGATTCGCGGAGAGGGAAAGCTGCACCCGCGATCCGCCCTCGGCGAGCGCCGCCGACGAAATCTCGACCACGTTCGACGGGGTATCGGTCTCGGAGAGGAGGTAGTTCGATTCATCCTCGGCCGGGACCTTCCTCAGCTTCTCATCGAAGGCGAGCTCGATCAATTTCCCGGATTTCGGCGTGACGCCGGTGAACGACGGCGGAAGGGTATCCGGCGGGCACACGGTCGTTACCGATGCGCTCACGATTGCGTTGCCCCTGAGGTCCTTGACCCCCACGATATGCACGGTATAACTCAGGTCATATACGAGCGCGGCGCCCAGAATGAGCCGGACCGCATCGCGGCTCGGCTCCAGCTCGGCGCCGGTGACCGGTATCGTATGGATCGCATCGGACGTCTCGTTTACCTGGTAGTTCAGGGCGGTTTCGGCTGATGCCTCTTCGAGCGGCTTATTGAATACGACCCTGATCAGGTATCGCGTAAGCGCGGTCGCCGAAAGAGGAACCGGGGGAAGAAAGTCCGCGGCCGTGAATTCGACGGTGCCGGGAGGAGACATTGAATTCCCGGCAAGGTCCTTGATGCCGTGCACCCGCAGCAGGTACGGGGTGCCGAGGTCAAGGTGCGCCCCGAGCCGGAGGTTCACGGTCTTCGCATCGCCGAGAAGCGTGACATGGGTCACCGGCACGGTCGAGAGGGTATCCGCCTTTTCAAACACCTCGTAGTTACCCGCCGCGCTTGCCGTCGAATCGGTCACCTTTTCGCTGAACACGACCTGAAGAACCGTATCCGCCGTGACCGTCACGAAGGAGATAGTCGGAGGATACACGTCGTGGACAACGAACGTGGCCGTGTTATGGGTGGTGATAACGTTGCCCGCGAGGTCGCTTACGTTTCTGACCCTTAGGGTGATTGTCCGCTCGATGGGAAGCCCTGGAGCGTCAAAACTGAGTAGAACGCTGTTTTCCGATGCAAGGACGGCGGCGCGAGGGTAGCATGGGCACGGGATATCCCGTTCAGGAGAATCGGGATCGATGTAATAATAGAGGCGGTAGTTGTCCCGATTGCCCGCGGTCGCCGGGTCCACGGTCTCATTGAAAACCGCCGTCAGCGACCTAACGTTCGAAACCGATGCGCTCAGGAGCCGCGGGGGATCCCGGTCGAGCGCCGTGAAGGTGCGCTCGGCGCCCGGAAGGATCTTGTTTCCCCATCGGTCGCGGATATCATGCGCACGGATAACGTACATGTGGCCTTCGAGGAAGGGCTCCGTCGTATACAGCCGCACGGATCTCTCATCAGCGAGGAGTGTTACATTGCCGGTGGCCAGAGTCACGGAGGGTTCGCTCGATTCGGCGATCTCGTAATGTAGCGGGTTTTCGGCGGACGTCTCGAACAGAGCTTCGCTGAAAACGAGATCAACTCCGTTGAGAGAGATACAGCGCGCCTCCTGGAGAAGCGGCGGCACCGTATCCGGCGGGCAGGCGGCGTTGCAGCAGACTGCCGATGAGATGAGAGCGGGTTCGGCCGGATAGCCGAGTTCGCACGTCGCGAACTGGTAGGCGTCCGCCGCGCGATGCTTCTCGATCTCGATGCGCGTTTCATCGGCGTTGACGAGAAAAAGGCTCTGATGATGGGTCCATACCCAGTCGTTCTGGCAGTCAAGGAAGGCGACGCTGATTCCGGCATCAAGGCTGCCGAGAGATATCGATATCAGAAGGTTTTCCGTCACCGCGGCGGGTATGACGTTCGCCGGATATGCGATTCCGAATTCGGCCGCGATCATCCCCTGCTCGCCCGGGCGGCAAAAGACGTACATCGTGAACTCCGCGGGAGCGCCCGGGTACGAGACCGTATTCGAGGAACGGCCTTCATCGACATAAAGGCCGATGGAACCGTAGGGGAGGACCTCCGCCGGGGATTGCGCGTACGCTGCGGCGAGGACGATAGCCGCGAGCACAACCGCGGCTGTCGATCGAAACCCAGGCGTGGGCGTCATGATGGTCCGCCCCCCCGTACGCGCGTTCGAACATCGTGTTTCATGGCAGGACGCTATGATTCCAGGGAGTCCAGTCGCCCGTTCATAGTATAGGCGAAAAAACGCGTTTTGTCACTCCATGGAACTTGCTTCGGGCCGTTGACATCCGAGCCCCAAGTGATTATTGTTCTGGTAGGACCTCACACAACAGCACATGGCTCGACATACGTCTTTTGCACAGGAGGGGGTGAGATCGTGAAACGATTGCTATCTTTCATGGTTCTCGCGCTATTCATCACCGCCGCCGGCGCGAATGCGTGCGACGGCATGCTGTCCCTGTTCTCCGACCAGTCGGGTGGGAACTGTGCCGCGACGATCGGGTTCTGCGAACCAGTGCCGCTGTATCTCATGTATATTCGGGGCACCGGACCGCAGATTGCGGCCGGGGTCGCGTTCAGGCTTGCCAAATCCACAGCGGACGCGATGTTCCTCGAACCCCAGTGGCCCGGAGACAACCTCAGCTTCGGCAGCCTTGAAGGCGGCATGGATGTCGTCTTTCATACGGAACTGGGTGGCTGGTGCTCGGGCAGCGCGAGCGTCACGTATATCGGGACGATTCCCGTGGTCAACTTCGCCGATCCCGACACGTTCACGGTGACCGTCGTCGAGCAGCCCACGTATCCGGGGATATTCGTTCTTGAGTGCAAGCCGAGCTATCCGATGTATCGCGTGACCGGCGGCACCTTCGTCTTCAACGGCCGGTGCAAATCCCCCGAGGACCCGTTCGGGGAGCACGTCGCCGTCGCGGCGTCGAGCTGGGGAGCTATCAAGAACCTGTACCGGTGAGAGCGCTCAGGGGCAGGGCCTCATTCCGCGGGTGCCCCGTCCGGCTTCAGCGTGACGATCGTCGCGCCCCACCCGCCCTCGTCCTCCATCGCCTGCTTGAATGAGGCGACACCGGGGAGTTTCGAGAGTATCGCATGAACCGTCGTTCTGAGCGCGCCGGTGCCTTTCCCGTGGATTACGCGCACGCGCAGAATGCCCTTTTCGCGGCAGAGGGAGAGATAGTCCGGTATGAGCTCCTTGACCTCCCCCGGCTGGAATGAATGCAGATCGAGAATGCCGTCCACCGGGAGCTCGACCGGTTCCTGATCGTCCCTGCCCATACCTGCAATTATTCATCTGGACTTTGGCCGCCGCCAGTGCTAATTTTCGCTGGTGCATAGGGATGTAATCAGCAGGACGAGCGTCGCAAGCGCCGGCGTCTTATTTTCTTTTAACCTTTTTGGAGGGATCGGTGCCATGAGATCAACAGTGCTTACGATAGTCCTCGCAGTCGCCCTTGTGTTTTCGACGACCGGTTGCTCGAAGAAGTCGAAGGATGGATCCGCGAAGGGGGACAGCACGGGCGCCGCGCAGATGGCCGGTTCGGGCACGGTGGTGGTGAAGGTCAACGGGAAGTCCGTCACGGCGCTCGACATTCAGCGCCAGGAAGACATACTCATGCAGCAGATCCAGGGGTACGCGGATTCCGTGCAGATCGCCGCGATGAAGCCCAACCTTCGGAAGCAGGCCGCCGATAACGCGATAAACCGGATTCTCCTCGAGGGCGCGATCAAAAATCTCGGCATGAAGGCCGACAAGAAGACGGTCGACGAAAGGGTAGACTACTACCGCAAGAATTTCGTCTCCGACGAGGCTTTCAACGCCGACCTCGCGAAGCGGGGCATGACGGCGGATCAACTCCGGCAGGAGATCGAGATGGGGATCCAGGCCGAGGCTCTCTTCAACAGGCGCACCGCGAACCTCAAACCGGCGACCGAACAGGAAACCCGTCTCTTTTACGATAACAACGAGGATCGCTTCGTGCAGCCGGAGCGCGTGCGGGCGAGCCATATCCTTCTCACGGTGAACAAGGACGAGACGGATGCGGCCCGCGCCGAGAAAAAGGCTGAGGCCCAGCGCATCCTCGGCGAGCTCAAGAAGGGTACCGATTTCGCCGAGGCGGCCCGCAAGTACTCGGGCTGCCCGAGCAAGGAGCAGGGCGGCGATCTCGGTTACTTCGAGCGCGGGCGCATGGTCCCCGAGTTCGAGACCGCGGCCTTCGGCCTCAAGACGGGACAGTTGAGCGGCGTCGTCGAGACGCAGTTCGGTTATCATATCATCAAGGTCACCGACCACGCGAAGGCGAGCACGGTTCCCTTCGACCAGGCGAAGCAGAATATCGAGCAGTACCTCGCGCAGCAGAAGAAACAGCAGGCGCTCACCGCTTATTTCGACAGCCTGCGCTCCGTGTCGAAGATACAGTTTCTCGATTCGAGCTTTGCACGCTGACGCGCGAAAGCAGATTTCGCGAAATAAAGAGCGCCCTCCTCGGGGAGGGCGCTCTTATCGTATTCGCATCGAGGCCGGCGCGGGATCAGAGGCGGATCTTGCCGGGAGGACGCCGCTCGGGCACGTAGACGCGGGGAATCTTCTCTTCGTTCCATGCGGCGGATACGTACAGGCTGCAGTAGCAGCTCCCGAACTCCCGAACATCGGGTTCGCGGTAAACGCACGGGCAGGCGATGTCCCGGTCCCATTCCCGGTCTCCCGACGCAAGCCGGCAGGGACACGCCATGTAGCCGTACCGTTTCTTGTTGATGAGGAGCGCGGCGAGGAGCTCGTAGGTCCGTTCGCGATCCTTGTTGAAAAAGTAGCCCTTCGCCTCCTGGAATCTCTTGAGGCGCTCGTAGAGTTCGTCGATTTCGCTCATTTCAGGCCCAGAGCCTCCCTGATCTTGTCTTCACGGTTTCCGACGATGACCGCATTCCCGATGACGATCGTCGGAAACGAGCATGATGGGTTGAGCTTTCGTATCTCTTCGATTGCCGCGGAGCGCGCGCTTCCCGAAAGGAGGTCGACGTCGGTGTATTCGTACTGCACGCCGAGATCGTTCAGGAACTGCTTCGCCGCCCTGCAATGGCTGCACGTGCTCAGGGTATACATCTTCACGGTTTTCTGCGGCACGCTCATCCCCCCTCAGGTTTTATATGCCGTCGGAGCCTATTGTTACATAATTCCCGGGGCGGCGCCATGAATAAATTTCGGACGAGGCGCCCAAGGAGCGGAATGCCCGAAGCGGCATCATGCGCAGATGTCCCCGCCAAATATTCCTCTGTCATTTCGTTCCTTCCATCTTATAATGGCGCGCTATGAACAGGTGCTCCGGCATTCTCCTCCACATCACGTCGCTCCCCTCGCGGCACGCGATCGGCGATCTCGGCGCAGGCGCGTATGCGTTCGCCGATTTTCTCTCGCAGGCCAAGCAGGGCGTGTGGCAGGTGCTCCCGCTCAATCCCACGGACGGCGCTCACGGCAACTCTCCCTACAGCAGCGTCTCGGCGTTCGCGGGGAATGTCCTTCTCATAAGCCCCGAGATTCTCGTCGCCGAGGGGCTCCTCCGTCCCGAGGAAGTACCGCCGCAGGCGCAGCCCGCGTCCGCGCGCTCGGACTACGGGGCGGCGGCGCTCGAGAAATGGCGTCTTCTCGGGGTCGCCCACGAGACGTTTCGATCGCTCGGGTGGGAGCGGGGCGAGTACGAGCGGTTCTGTTCCGCCAACGCCGGGTGGCTCGAGGATTATGCGCTCTTCGTCGTTCTGAAGCATCAGTTCGGCGGCGCGATCTGGAGCGACTGGCCCCGGGATTTCAAGGACCGGGACGAAGCCAGCCTCCGCGACGCGAGGAGCATGCTCGCCGTCGACATCGAGCGGGCGAAGTTTTTCCAGTTCCTCTTTTTCAGGCAGTGGATGTCCCTCAAGGCGCACTGCGGGGAGCTCGGGATCCGGCTCCTCGGCGATATCCCGATATACGTGAACCACGACAGCGCAGACGTGTGGACGCAGAATCGCATCTTCAAGCTCGGGCCCGATAGAAGGCCCGCGTTCGTCGCGGGGGTGCCCCCCGATTACTTCAGCGAGACCGGGCAGCTCTGGGGCAATCCCGTCTACGACTGGGATGCGCTCCGGGCGGATGGCTACCGCTGGTGGATCGACCGCTTCACGCACAACCTCGGCCTCTTCGATTTCGTGCGCGTCGATCACTTCCGCGGATTCGTCGGGTACTGGGAGGTGGGCGCCGGGGAGAAGACCGCCGTCAAAGGCCGCTGGGTCAAGGCGCCCGCGGACGACTTCTTCGGAGCGCTCCTCGGCAAATTCCCCGGCTTCCCGCTCATCGCCGAAGACCTCGGCGTCATCACCCCCGACGTCAAGGAGGTCATGGCGCGGCGCGGCATTCCCGGCATGCGCGTCCTTCTCTTCGCGTTCGCCGAGGACGATCCGAAGCACCCGTATCTCCCGCGCAACTACGTCAGGAACTGCGTCGCCTATACGGGAACCCACGACAACAACACGGCGCGTGGATGGTTCAGGAACGAGGCGCTGCCGGAAGAACGGGAGCGGCTTTCCCGCTACCTCGGCCGGGAAGTGTCCGAGGAGTCGGTCTCGCTCGAGCTCGTCCGGCTCGTCATGGGATCAGTCGCCGACGTCGCCATCATCCCGATGCAGGACATCCTCGGTCTCGGCGAGGATGCGCGGATGAACCGGCCCGCGGTGCCGCACGGGAACTGGGAATGGCGCCTCACGAGCACCCAGATCGCTCCGCCGCTCGCCGGGACGCTCGCCGGGATCACGGAAGGGTGCGGCAGGGCGCCCCGCTAGAACGCTATGAACACCGACCTCGCCGTTCTCGTCGTTTTCGCCTTCGTGTACGCCGGCATGATCCTCGGCCGGATTCCCGGCCTCGCGCTCGACCGGACCGGCGTGGCGCTCCTCGGCGCGATCGTCCTCGTCACGCTCGGGCGCGTCACGGTGGCGCAGCTGTCGACCGTCGTCGACGTTCCGACGATCGCGCTCCTATTCGGTCTCATGGTCGTTTCGGCCCAATTCCGCATGAGCGGGTTCTACTCGCGGCTCGTGCGGCGCATCGCCGTAGTCGATGCCTCCCCCTCCGCGCTGCTCGCGCTCCTCATCGCGATCGTCGGGGCGCTCTCGGCGCTTCTCGCGAACGATATCGTCTGCCTCGCCGTGGCGCCCGTTCTCGTCGAGGGATGCGCGCGCAGGGGCCTCAACCCGAAGCCGTACCTCCTCGCCCTCGCCTGCGCCGCCAACGTCGGCTCGGCGGCGACGCTCATCGGCAATCCCCAGAACATGCTCATCGGCCAAATGCTGAAGCTCTCCTTCGGCGGTTACCTCCTCGATGCGGGGGTGCCCGCCTTCCTCGGGCTCTTCGTCGTCTGGGGGGTCATCTGCCTGCACCAGCGGGGCCGCTGGCGAATGGACATGGAGGCACCTCGCGTCGAAATGACCCCGTTCGACACGTGGCAGACGGCAAAGGGCGGTGGGGTTCTCGTCTTTCTCGTCGTCGCCTTTCTCGCGACCGGGTGGCCGCGGGAGATCCTCGCGCTCGCCGCAGCGGGCTACCTCCTCTGCTCCCGGCGCATGGAGTCGCGCGAGATACTCGGGCTCGTCGACTGGCAGCTCCTCGTGCTCTTCATGTCGCTCTTCGTCGTCAATCATGCCCTGAGCGCCTCGGGGAGCATGGGGGCTTTCACGGCGCGGCTCGCCGCTCGCGGGGTCGATCTCACGCAGCCCGCGTGGCTCTTCGGCGCGAGCGTGTTCCTCTCGAACGTCGTCTCCAACGTCCCCGCGGTCATGCTGCTCATGCCCGCGGCCTCGCACCCGCTCGCGGGGCCGGTCCTCGCGCTCTCCTCGACCTTGGCCGGCAACCTCTTCATCGTCGGCTCCATCGCGAACATCATCGTCGTCGACCAGGCGGGCCGCCTCGGCGTCACGATCTCCTGGCGTGAACACGCGCGCGTCGGCGTGCCGGTCACCGCGCTCACGCTCGCGATCGCGGCGGGCTGGCTCGCCCTGAGGTCATTTTGAGGAATTCCGGCCGACTGGTCCGCATTATGCAATGGCGCCGGAAGGGAAGTGTGCCGGGGAAGAAGAGCCGGGACGGGAGCGTGCCGGGGGGCGTCAAAAGAATTTTTCGGAAAAGAAAGATTGTTGCTTGTAATATTTGACACAGTGTATATATTGCAACTCAATAAACGGACTGAGTACCAAGGAGGAACCATGGTCAGGATAAATATTCCACGAAGCGCATTCGGGTGCCTGGTGAAACCGCTAGCGCCGGCGCTTGGCGCGCAGTTCGAGTTTGCGGGCGTGAACGCCCGCGATGAATTCGATTCGATACTCGGGATTTTAAGCAACGCGCGGCCACAAAGCCGCAGCCTTATGGAGGGACCGGTTGATGGAAACGCAATCTTCAGCGCATCACGCTACCGATGTTACTAGTGTAGAAAAAGGCGAGGATCATCCTCCGCATTTATCTACCTGCCTCGGTCCATTGTTCGACGGACAGAATATTCCCCAAACAAGAATCATTCACCATTCCCGGATTTCCGCCTGCAAGCCGCTCGCGAACCGGCGAACGAACACGAGCTCGCGCGTGCGGCTGTTCCGCCGCGCCTTCTTCCCCGAGGTGAGCGACCGTGACTGGAACGACTGGCGTTGGCAGATACGGAACCGGATACAGGACCTCGCTCAGTTCGAGCGGATGCTGTCGCTGTCGGCCGACGAACGCGCCGCTATCGAGAAGGGCGGCTCGCTCCTCCCCGTAGGCGTGACGCCGTACTATATGAGCATTCTCTCGTACGACAACCCGGGGCAGGCACTGCGGCGCACCGTCATTCCGAGCACGGACGAGTTCGTCTGCGCACCGGGCGAAGCCGTCGACCCGCTCGCGGAGGAGGCGATGAGCCCAGTGCCGGGTCTCATCCACCGGTACCCGGACCGCGTGCTGCTCCTCGTCTCCGATTTCTGCTCGACCTACTGCCGTTACTGCACGCGCTCGCGCGTCGTGGGGCAGGGGGTGCTCCACCCGGCGGTGTCGAGACTCGAAAAGGCGTTTGACTACATTCGGGTCAATCCCCAGATCAGGGACGTCCTCGTTTCGGGCGGCGAGCCGCTGTGTCTGAGCGACGACCGGCTCGACTGGATTCTCACGGAGCTCAGGCGCATCCAGCACGTCGAGATCATCCGGATCGGGACGAAGGCGCCGGTGGTGCTTCCCCAGCGCATCACGCCTCAGCTCACCCGTATGCTCCGCCGGCATCACCCGGTCTGGATGAGTATCCACTTCACACACCCGGACGAGTGCACGCCGGAGACGAGCCGCGCCTGCGCCCAGCTCGCGGATGCCGGCATCCCGCTCGGCTCCCAGACAGTGCTCCTCAGGGGCATCAACGACAGCGTCGAGACGATGAAGAGGCTCGTCCAGCGCCTCATGGTGCTGCGCGTGCGGCCGTACTACATATACCAGTGCGATCCCATCTACGGCTCGTCACACTTCCGGACCTCCGTCGAAAAGGGGCTCGAAATCATCCGCGGACTGCGCGGTTTCACAAGTGGGTACGCGGTGCCCACCTTCGTCATCGACGCCCCCGGCGGGGGCGGCAAGACCCCCGTTATGCCCGACTACGTCGTCGGGAGGGAAGGGGATTACATCGCGCTGCGCAACTACGAGGGCAATACCTTCCGCTACTACGATCCCCAGCCGGGCGAGGAGCTCGCGCGTGTCTAGAGAGGCGGGGATCCCTTCGGAAGCATGAGAATAGGACTCACATACGACCTCCGGGCCGAGTATCTCACGATGGGCTACGGCGAGGAGGAGACGGCCGAGTTCGACCGCGAGGAGACGATCGAAGAGCTCGAAAAGGCGATACACGAGCTTGGGGCTCAGACCGACCGGATCGGCAGCGGACGCCGGCTCGTCGAGCGGCTCGCGAAGGGGGACCGATGGGACCTCGTCTTCAACATCGCCGAGGGGCTGCGCGGCGCCGGGCGCGAGGCGCAGGTGCCGGCGATCCTCGACCTCTACGGGATCCCGTACACCTTTTCGGATCCCCTCGTTATGTCGCTGACCCTGCATAAGGGAATGACGAAGCGCGTCATCCGCGACGCGGGGATTCCGACCTGCGACTTCGCGGTTATCGGGACCGAGACCGACGCGGCGGCGGTGCGCTTCGAACCCCCCTACTTCGTGAAGCCGGTTGCCGAGGGAACGAGCAAGGGAATCACCCCAAAATCGATCGTGAAG
>Ga0315286_10000523_pt1 | contig 32366 bp, 27 predicted proteins | sample YL17G10_0_MG_FD_205038 | JGI IMG/M metagenome (GOLD analysis project Ga0315286, IMG submission 205038) | Sediment microbial communities from Yellowstone Lake, YNP, Wyoming, USA - YL17G10_0 | ecosystem: Environmental > Aquatic > Freshwater > Lake > Sediment | place: USA: Wyoming | collected... | reverse complement strand
GAATTGGCAGGCAATACGAAATAATTCGAACAATGTTTGTTATGTTTATTAATTTATTTACAATATAATATTGAGGATATAAAATTGCCTGAATCATCACTTAACCAGGCAGTAAATGATTATCTTCTTGATGCAAAGTCCGGCGATCCGATCGCATTCCAGTTTATTCATTACTATACGTATCCATTCATTCTTAAATATCTAACTAATAAATGGCCCGGCATATCTGAAATTAAGGCTGAGCTTATTGCAGAAGAAGTGATGAATGAGGTAAATAAAAGCATTCACGGATTTGACAATAATTATCCTTTTTATTCGTGGCTTTTAACCATTGTGAACCGAAAAGCAGGCCTTCATTTTAAAAGAAATAAGGAAACATATTCACTTACGAAAGAGCAGGAAAACAATTTAGTCGACGAGTCTTCTCAAACACCAGAAGAAAAATATGAAAATAAAGCAATTAATAATATTCTTTATAATACGTTATATCAACTTAGGGGAAATCGAAGGAAAATTCTTATTCTAAGATATTTTGATGAGTTAGATTATAAGCTTATTGTAAAAAAACTCTCTTTGCCTTCCATTGAAGCCGCAAGACAACTTCTCTATAACGCTCTTAAAGAATGCCGCGATATATTGGATATCCAGAGAAAGCGTAGAGAAGGATGATAATTATTTACTGTGTTTTAAAGAGGAGTAACGATGGCTCATAAATACATCTCTGATGCGATTGAAGCGGTCGGTAGTTTTGACGAGCTTCTTTTATCAAAAGGTTCTATCTCAATTGATGATTTCTTAGATAAATGCTCTCCAGAAATCAAAGAAGAAATCCGTCCCCTGCTTGAACTTCAAATGCTGCTTAAAGATCAGTCGAAGAAAGGGGCAAAGGATTATTTAGCCTCGCTCTTATACGCGGAGACAAAAGAAAATAACGAGATAAAACTGTTTCCTGATAGATATATTTTTCCTTATCCGACGTCAAGTTCGCCTCTTGATCTCGAGGAAAGATCTATAATAGACGAAAAGACGGCTCCTGATAGCTTTATGGAAAGTCGCGCTATTATTGACGATAAAAAAGTGCAAATAAAGAAAAAGGTCGGAATTATCAGTAAAATGAAGGCTTTTATTTCAAATTTATTACGATAATCAGTTAGCCTTGTACCATTTCCTATTTTTTTGGATTATAGATCAACAAACCAAGATATTCTCGAAGACTGCCTTTCCGAGTTCCAATTCTAGATTTCTCTGATATGAATTCGAATTCTTCTATTTCTTTTTCTGATTTATCTCCACCATTAGAGCGAGAGGACTTACTAATATCAGGAAGAGGTTTTGATACTACCCCGGAAATGAAAAAAGGCCAGTTAGCTCCAATATATAGAGCTCCTAAATATGTCGTTGCAGGTACTATAAGTGTGATCGCTCCTCCAACTAAAGAATTCAATAATAATATAATAAAATAGTATTTTGGAAACTTAAGTATTGGCGGCACACGTCGCTTTCGATACAAGATTCTTAATTCTGGAAGGGCTGCTCCTAATAAACCACAAAGAAACAAAAATACTGAAGTTTTCATTTCAATATTACCTCCTTTTAATATTGTCTATTCTGGAGCGAAGATAACGGATATTGCAATCTCTATTTGAATAACTCAAAGTAAGAAATCACTCCTTTCTTCCTGATCTTTTCATGACAAATCTATAATGAAAAAAATCTAAGCGTGAGACTAATAAATGCTACCTTCTCTTCGGTATTTTCTTTCTAACTCATCTCTTAGCCCTTTGTCGCCCCCAGAAATACCGAAGTGTATTCCTCTATCATTTAAATAATCGATATATTCTAATTGTGACCTGGATAATCCAGATTTACGCATTCTCTTTTTCTCCTTTCTGAGTCTTTTCTTTTCGGCGGGCAGAAAGACTTCACGATAATATTTTGCCCTCATTTCATGCATTTTTTGAAGTGTCATCTCCTCCGGCTTGTAAACACAATCCTTCTCATATTTTTGAAGTATATTATTAACAATAGACCTTACCCATTGATAAATTCTCCCTGTCATATATATGGTAATCGCCGATAATTATATAAAATGAACCTAGGTAGACGAAGAAAAATATCTTTAAATATCTTTTCCTCATCATTGCAACAAAGCAATCGCAACAAAAACGAAAACCTCCTCGGCCCGCCGGGCGTCGGGAAGACGCACCTGGGCGTCAAGGCTGTGAGCGAGGGCTACCGGACCTACTTTACCCAGGCCAGGCCTCTGATCGCCCTCTTTGACCAAGGCCTACTCCGAGAACCGGATCGAAGAGCGGCTGAAGTTTTACTCCCAGCCCAAGCTCCTGATCATCGACGAAATCGGCTACATCGCGATCGACAGGCACGTTGCGCACCTCTTCTTCCAACTCATCTCCCGCCGCTACGAAAAAGGCGCCCTTATACTCACTTCTAATCGAAGCTTCAGCCAGTGGAACGAGATCTTCGGGGACCCGGTAATCGACACGGCCATCCTCGACCGGATCCTTCATCACTCCACCACACTCGGTCATTAAGCATCTGAATGCACATGGGCTCCTACCTTTCTGCATTCGGACAATAACAATGGCCGCTACATTCGAGGAAAATCAATGATCAAGGGGATCATTTTCCGACGCCCAGAAAGAGTCAATTTTGCATACCTTAATCAGCAATGATTGATAAACTCGATTATCAGAAAAATATCTAATTTTCTCTGTTCTTCCAATTCCCTCGGCGCGATTTCCCGGAGAGGATATCGGAACGCTTTTTCTCCAGATGAGGGCTTTTCATCCGAGGGACCCTCAAGCCCTTCCTCTAGATGCCACGGATCATTAGCAGCGATTTTCCTCAACAAGGGATAAGATCCTCGTCACCTACCTTACTGAGAGCTTCAATGGCCGCGCTATTTATAATATATTTTTTATCAGATAAAGCGCATTTGTTCAGTTCGGCTTTTATTTTATCCCTCTTCTCTCCTCATGTAGTAAACCTTCTTTTTTCTATTCCAGTTCAATCATTCGAATTGATTTTTAATTCTCGATAATTCCGAATCATCCACTTCTTAATTGTTCTCATCTGATTTTCATCTTGTTCGATCGAATAGAATGATCCTTTCACGATAGCTCGAGGTGTGAACGGAACTTCCGTCCGGTATAAATATTGCCCATTCAGGCCGAAGATGTCGATTTCGATTGTGGAGTTTTTTTCGAAGATCGATTTTGATTTGACAACATAAATCCGCCCGTCCTCGTCGCTAAGGATGTTATCGAAAAACGGCCGATGGGACGGGAAAACCGCATCCGGCCCGAAATATTTCTTTTCCTCGGTGGATATCGTTTTCGCATCTTCCTCTTTGGAGAACGCCGTTTTGAGATTCCCGTCTAAATCATAAAGTTTTAATTTGTATTTGGTATTAGTCCCACAACAAAGAAGAGTTTCTTGGACGGAACAGAAATAAAAACGCTCTGAATACCTATGAATCAATCTGCCCATTACTCCGGAGCCCTTGACTTTAATATTGCGATCTGGGGCGAATTCAATTTTTTTTAAAATCTTTCCGTTTAAATCGGCTTTCACCAATACTGTGTTCGGCCCGGACTCCGACATTTCCGTCATCGCTGCAAAGATATTCTCGTCCCGGTCGACAAATAAGTTATTCGTACCAAACAATACCATGAAGCGCAGTATGATCTGCTTCACGTATTTCCCATCGTTTCCGAAGACGTGTAAGATCCGTCCGAGATCGCTAATATAGACGTCGCCCCGCTCATGAATGAATATATTATTCGGCTGTTTGAATTCTCCGGGCCCTTCACCCTTTTTCCCGATCATTCCGATGAATTTTCCGTGAGAATCATATTTTAGAATTCGGTCGAAATCCAGAACAAACAGATTTCCCTCTTTGTCGACGGCCAGATCTCCGAGAGCTCTGCCGAAGCTGTAATTCGGATCGCCCTCGATTTCTCTAATGAGGACGTTTTCCTGCAACTCGAATTGCAATTGTCCATGCTTGGGAAGTAAGTTTAGAATCTCATCGTAAGCATTTCCTGTTGTTTGCAAAGACAGCATTCCCATCATAATCACCAGCGAAGATAATGTTTTTTTCAAGAGATCTCCTCTGGATGCTCTTTTATATTATATTTGCACTTATTAATACAAGAAGGGGCGATTTCTCGCTCCTTCTCTTACTACATGGAATCAATTTTGTGGGGGGCAATGCATATACCAGTTAATTTCACCGCAATTGCACGAAGCCCACGAATACGGCACGGAAAGGCATTCTCCACCACTTTCACATTGCTCTTCATCAACCCAACACTCAATCCATTGGCCGTTTAAACATGGCGCATGAATATAGCAAGCATACGCGTGAGCGTTAGGCGCGACGATTGCCACAAGGCTTGCCAAAAAAACGAGCCCAACCGCTACACCTTTTATTGAGGTGTTTTTCATACCTATACCTCCTTAATTAGAATGTAAATAAAAGGATTTTCCCTTTTATTTTTCCAAGCCCGTAACGTGAATCCCCAGGACCGAACAGCAAATGACTTACAATGAGATTCTCGCCTTCATGCTGGAGGATTAATTTCTTCTCGATCTTTCCACTTTTTTCGATTACGAGAAGATGGCATTTAATATCACTTTGACTAGGTCCGTCTGGATATTCTCGGATAACATAATACATTTGCATTTTCCGGTCGACACCGAATCCGGCGCAATAATTGATATATTTTATTTTAAGCTCTGTGTCAGGCTTTATAGTCTCAGGAGTATCTAAACCTTTCAATTTTATACGTTCGACTTTCGCCGTTATTTCCGGCAATTTTAGTTCTTTGAGATCGAAGATATCATATCCATTTATCTTTATTAGATCTTCGCGCCCGATCAAGGGAATATTAACGAATGCCCAAAACAGGCGGCTATCGGCTGCGGCAATGATAATTTGATTAAAAACAGAATATCCGATAAGTGAATTGCATTTAACTATCTCTCCCATAGTTCGAATGAGCTGCCCATCCTTGGAATAAACCGAAATTAGGCACCGTTTGTTTTCGGTCGGTTGTTTTTTTTCAATAACATTAACATAAATCAGATCTCCGATTACGCAAATCGAATTGGATGACCAAGCTTTATCAATACGGAATGATGATCTGAATTCCCCATCAGTAGAAAATATCTTTATTTCTCGTCCTCCATCATTCAAGACGTATAATAGTCCATTTGAAACATATAACCCGATGGGATAAAATAAATACGCTTTCTCCTGGCCGATTCCTCCGATTTGAACTTGAAAAACGCCTTTTTGATCATACTTCATGATTCGATGATCATACGTATCGAGCAAATAGATATTTTTAATGTCATCAAGCGAACATACATTAATCAATGAAATTGGAATCTTGGCTATGCTCGGGTTCATCGCGGATATTTCGACGATGGGAGTCGCCGTCAGGATCTCAATAGGGATCGACTCGGCCCTGCGTAAGGAACAGGCCGTTCCAACGCTGACATACAATATTAATACGATATCGATGATTTTCCTCACTTGTTTTGCCCGATGATTAAAGTAATGTGGCTCCTCTAATCTACTTATTATCGAATATATTCGCGATGAGCGTACCGATCTCCGCCTCCTTCATTCCCATGTGTTCCATAAAAACCATCGACCGATCTTGATTGATGACAACGGTCAGAGGATCTAGCTTCAACGAATCGTCGGTAATATACTTTTCTTCCTCCGTAAAGATGTCTTCCATGGAAATAAATTTTCCGAACGGCAAGCCCATTTTATTTTCAATTTCCTGGATATCCCGGTCCATATAAGGCTTGGAAAAAACGAGGAGGATATCGATATTCTTCCCTTCTTTTATCCACTTTTCCCTTAATCTTTTTAAGGTTTCGATTCGTTTTCCGCTTTTGCAGATAGGACAAAATGCCGAGAAGAAAGTCACTATATAGGGTTTCTGCTTCATGCTTTTCAAATCCGTTACCCGGGATGCAGCAATATCAATCAATGGAAGGCTGGGGATCTTATTCTTTCGGATTTCGTCATTTACGGGATCAATGGGCTTAAACGAATAAGATATCTTTCCGAAGATTTCCTTCTCCGCCAGCTGTCTGAGGTCTTCCGATATGAGGAGAGATGGAAACTTGAACACGACTTCGGTTTTCTTGTTGATGAAAACCACGCCTCCGCAACAGGATTTCATTTGGTACTTTTCATAAATCGTTCCCTTTTCATCGCTCACAAAAGGAAATGAATACTTCCCAAAAGCAAAGAGTTCCCGGGTTGCGCTCATATCTCGGCTTGAAATACCGATCACTTCGAATCCGTCTTGATGATACTTGCGATAGAGAACTTGGGTATATGAAATACTCTCCTTATGGGTGATATTTAGGGGATCAAAAAAGACAAAAAGGATAGTTTTCCCTTTCATTTGGGAAATATCGATATTTTTATTATTGATATCTATTATCTGAAGGCGTCCGATTACTTCAAACTCCGGTATTTTCTTGCTGTAATTATTACTAGCTACCAGCGTTCCCGCACACGTTACAACTGTTGGGGAAAAAATAATAAATAAGCTTATGGTGTATTTAATGCAGCGTATTATTCTTTCATTATTAGTAATCATTGAATTCCCTCTAATATATGCAGGTCAGCGCTCACGTAGCTATCCTCCTTGCGCCGGATGATATCTTTTCCGGCTCTTCGGAAGATTTCACAGAATCCATAAATAAAGGCTCTCCGCGCTGTCCTATTTATAACAGTCCCTTCAACAGAATGATAATCTCGAACGGTTGCGCAAAGCACGTAGTCATTGATCCCGATCAGAAAAGCTTTTTTAGCTTAATAAAGCCTCCTTTTTGATGTTAAGAATTACTTTCCTGATTGTCGTTCCGGCGCAATGACAATTTTCCCTTCAATATATATAGACACTATAAAAGCAAAAAAATTATCACTTTTTTCATTATAAAGGATAATGGAAAAAGGGAATCATTTAGATATATCAACATTCCTCGATGCTTTTTTAGTCCTTGTCTTAAGAAATGAACGACCGTGAATCGGCTTAATCTGACTTTAGGCTGTTTCGACCAAGCAAGGCACGGGCTCGCTCCTGCCTTGCGATATTCCTTATAAATTTTTGGCATTCCTGCGGTTCGCTCGGATGACCTGATGCTTCTCTGCGTTCCGCCTCGGCCATCCTCGACCGGCTGAGCATGAACGGACACTTCATCATCTGCGAGGGGAGGTCCTATCGGAGCAAAAAGTGAGATCCCGAACCAACGAGAATCCTATGCGGCGAGCCGCAAATAAGAAAATGGGAAGACCTTTAAGCTAAGCGTCTTCCTCACGACGCCATCCCGGCCGCTTTTGGCTCCCTTCCAATCGCCGCCTACAAGGCTCCCGCCCTCATAAAAGCCCATGGCGATATACATCCGGCCGTCGTCGGTCTCCTCGATCTCGTAGATCGTTCAGATATTGGGGTAGTTGAGGGCCGAGGCGGCCTGGGCCTCGTGGACGAAGCGCTCTCTGGCTCCCGGATCCGACGTCCACTGATGGGGAAGGAACTTCAGGGCGACCGTCCGCTTGAGCCTGGTGTCCTCGGCTTTGTAGACGATCCCCATCCCGCCGCGTCCGATCTCTCCAAGGATGCGGTATTTTCCGGCGATGAGGGTGCCTTTGGCGATTCCCTTGGACGTGTCCGCGTTCTCGGAAAGACACTTCGGGCATAGCATCCCCCGATCCTGCCTCGTTCTTATCTGCTCTAATTGAAAAAACAACAAAGGGATAAGTCAAAATCTTTTTTCCCGGAGTCGAAGGAGGCGGTAGGACTAAACCGAGATCCTCTATAAATCAACCTCACGCAAGCCTGCAATTTTCATCAGGTGCTTTAACAGACCGACTTTAATAATCTGATGGCCATGAATAGGCAAAGATATCCTCTCCTGCCGGTTTTCTTTGACATAAATGTGATGGCTGCCGTGAACTCTTGCCAATGTCCGGCTGACAGAGATCGATCGGCCCAGGGCCGACCTTAAAATAGTCTTTGATCAAAAAATAAGTTTGTATTTAACAAGTTGAGGATAATCTTCTTTAAATATCACTATAGCATATAAATTGTTATCATTATCAACCCTGATCTGGTATGCATAGTCCCCCTTACTAATATCCGCAATTATATTTAATAATTTATATCTAGAGAGCAAATTTAAATCCAAATCATAGATATCAATATAAAAAATACTTTTCTCAGGATTTAAATACGGGACAACTACTTGATTATCGGTTTTAATGCTCACATCAAATATTATCCTCGCCGTTGGGGGGCTAGTAATAATACCAACTCCAAAGCTGTCGTGGGTATATTTAACATGATGATACGTATCAAAATTGACATCGCCCATAATGTCTTTCAATACATTTCCTTTGGTATCATACTTGATGAGACGATACGGATAGCCTTGCGAAAATATTAGTTCGCCCTGATTTGTTGCAACTAATTTAGTAAAATTGGCGTCGCTATAATAATAACGCCACGGCGTAGGCATGCGAAGCTGGCTAATTTGCTTTAAGATACCAACGGCCGGTTCAATAAAAATTCCGAAATCGCTATCGATTTTTCCTAACGAGCGAGAAACATGAATGGGCTTATGGTTTTCTTCAAGAAGGATGTTAGATAGATAATAAGTGCTATTTAATAACTCAATATCATTATACCAGGCCGACGTTTTTGACGAATATAAAAACTTTCCCTCTTGGTTATAGACGTTTATTCTCCGTTGTGTATTATCAATCACATAAATATTCCCATCCGATAGGATTTTAATTTTTCGGGCGTCACTCGAGAGTTCGCCTGGGCCTTGCCCTCGTCTTCCGAAACCGAACAGAAACTTACCTTCTTTCGAAAAGCACTGAATCCTGCTATTCCCGGAATCTAAGATATAAATTTGGCCATTCTTGTCCACGGCAAACGCGGGAGGCTTATAAAAATCCTCGTTCTCCTTGTCTGAGCCGATTTTTAACGCGAGTTCAGCTCTGATGGGTTTTTCTATAATCCCACTATTATCAGCTAAGGACAGAATAATCGGCGTTTCGGCAAGAGCACATGCGCAGAATATCAACAAAAAAATGAAAAATATGAATAAAATGTTTTTGCTTATCATAGAGATATTCACCTTAAATTATTATAAAACGGTCTCCGACTGGAGACCTAATCTTTATTTAATCTTCGGCACAAATAATAAAACTAGAACTAAACTTCTTTTACGGCATTAATTTTATGGGTGTACGCAGCAAAGCAAGTTTTCACTTAGACGGCACGGGTTGTTTGTACAAAAGCATCCCCCGGGACCATCATAGATTTTGCAACCGTTGTCGGGATCACAGTAGTAGCATGCTTCATAGCAATGACAATCGTACGCAATAACGCTTGCCATTACGATTCCGACTGTCAGCACCAGCGAGAACCCAAGCACAACAGCGACCAACCCTCTTCCTTTTATCATTTTTTCCTCCTATATTAGCGATATAATTTGTAATTCTCTATATATGGATCGGACACGCATGATAACCACCTCCTTTCTTTATTTCAGATAGCTCAATAAGACACTTTCATATTCATCTTGTAATTTTTTTACATTGAAGTCTATTGGATCTATTCTGATTATTTTACTATCTTGAGAAACGATTATTATTAGACTCTTATATCTCGCAAATAATTTATAACCCAACATGGCGGGGTCCTCTATGAATGGATAAGTAATTGATTTTTCGCTCCTAAAATTATCGATTGCCTTTTTGCCGATTTTCCGAACAACCGCGCAGAAATATATTTTCCTCCCATACTTATCGTTAAGATATTCCAAATAAGCTGCTTCAGCCGCACAACTGCTGCAGTCTAATGATTGAAGAGCTAACATTACTATAATTCTAATATCAGGATTTATTGGAAATTCAATATTAGATATAGTTTTTATGTCAGTTCCTATTAAAGATGAGTTCTTAAGTTCTTTAATAATTTGGTTTCTTTCTTCTTTTGCAGCGGAAATGTACTTGCCTTCATAAGAACGTCTCCCTATAAATGTGAAAAAAGTTAGAATGAGAAAAACAACGATAAATATTGACAGTGGAAAGACAACTTCTCTAGAAAACGAAAATCGATCTTTATTAGTAGAAAATAGTTTACTCATAACTATCGTGGCCGATAATGCCAGAAGTAGGTAATTTATCGTTAATGAGATAAAAGGATTGCCACGCTTAAAGAACACTAATTCAGATAAAAAACCGCACGCCTGACAATTTCCTTGCGAGGCGCTTAGAATGTTCATAAATAAAAATATCAGCAATAATATTGATATAATAGAAGCCACATATCTTGCTAAATACCCTGAAATTAACAACGCACCAAGAATCAGTTGCATCCAAGGGAAAATTAAAACTAAAAAACCTGTAAAAGAATTGGAAGGGATATTATAGGCATGCAGTGTTTTTTCAAATGATTCAGGATTTATTATTTTATAGAGGCCAGCATAAATAAATATACTCCCCAAAATAAGCCGAGATATAAAAGGCAAACTAAAATATTTTTTCATCCCAATCCGTAAATTATTTTCTCTGATGAATCCGTGTTGACTATTTCCCCTTGCCGTTTGAGCCTTTCTGCGCACCTTAATCCCTGGCACAAGGGTCAATGATAGGCCATCATTAAGAAAATGTCTTGGCGGAAATTCCTATTTTTTGGCTTTTTTCATTATTTATTTGCTTTTTTTATCCTGGAAAGCATACAAGGGTGCGATATATCGGTGCCAAGAGCTTCTCGGAGCCTACGTTTTCTAACCAAAAGGTGAAAATAAGATTGCTTCCATAACCCGCAACTTCCCGGATCACGGTTACAGTTTCTGAATTTTATAGGGGCGCAACCAAAGTGGTTCTTAAATTGCCTGATAAAATTTGAAACGTCATCGAAACCACAGTAGGACAGAACATAGTTTTCGGAGGTTTTTGGGTCTGATCTCAGAGTGCAGGCAGCTTCATATAGTCGCTTCAAAATCTGGAATTTCTTAATCGGAATCCCGACTTCCTGCTTGAATATTCTTTCAGCATGCTGTTCACTTAAATTGACTGCCAAGCATATTTCCTGAAGGGAAGTAGGATTGGCGAAGTTCACATTGATAAATGTAATGACCTTGCAGACTCTTGAGGAAAAAAATAGCTTTTCGTTCATTTGCTCCCTATCAGGAGCCTATCTATGTTGGTTTCACTTGCGGCTCGAACAAAAAAGCCAATAATGCCAAGGATTTTCGTGATTTTCTCGTTTGCCGGACTTCGGAAATCTACGTCCGGAGCTACCCCAATCAGCATAAACTTATCTCTCACCCATATATAAAAGACAGAGAAAAGGGTAGTTTTTTCCCACGAGCGAAGATTTTCTTTAAAAATAAACAGGAATTTGATATGCTTTCCCCGAAGAGGGCGGCTGTATCATTTTCACGAAAAGCCGGACGGATACCGCGAGTTTGTCGTATCCAGGACGGTGTGGAGATAGGTTGGAATTAAGAAAGGCGTTGGATTTCGTGGATACGCTGGAAGTCCGAGAGCGGAAGCGTTCTCTTGTTCTGAAAGAATGGTGCCTCCTACCCGCTTTATTGTCTTGCGTTATATTCGGCGACGCAGGTATCCGATCCCAAAAAGTCACGACAAAAGTCAAGGTCTACAATGATATTTTTCTGACGGACTCGGGCCTCATTCCTCTCCCGGAAAATGCGGTCGAAATGGAGCGCGAATTCACGATCGGATCAGCAATTTTTCAATCCCCGCTGAAATTGGCCGGCGACCCGAAAGGAAATATCTATGCTTCATCGAGCCGCAATGGCGCGGTTGGAAAATTCAATGCGGCGGGCGAGTTTCTGCTTCAACTGGGAACACGAGGAGAAGGCAAGAGCAGCTTCCAGGATCCCTGTGATATCGTGGCGATTCGAGATTATCTCATCGTGCATGACAGGGGCAGGAAGCGTCTAGAATTTATTGATAACCAGGGCACTCGTCTCAAGAGCCGCAGGATCCCCGAATTACACGATATGGATGCCGATGCGAATGGTCACGTCTACATAGCCCCCTATGTCGAAACCGGGGATTCGCCGCTGGTCGTAGCCTATTCGCCAGAAGGGAAAGAGACAGTTTTCGGGAAACCTCTCGTTTTTAGCCATAGTATGACGACACTGAATTCGAGATCGCTGGTTTTGAATGAACGCGGCGAAATCTTCATCGCATTTACTTATTTCCCGATCATCCGGAGATATTCTCTAAAAGGAATGCTTCTAGACGAATTCAGAATCGAGAGCCCCACAATGGATGCCAAGGCGGCCTACAATCTGAAAGCCGTGGGCGAAGGTATTGTCGATCCGCTTCAGCGCGCCAATCTCAAAGCTTTAATCGTCGATATTCAGGTTTCGGACGATAGGATTTACGTCCTCAGCCATGTCCCCCGTCTGGAAATCACGGAAATGGACTTCGAGGGGAAACCGAGGGCGACCTTCTGGATGGACTTTCAGGAAGTATATATAGCAAACGGTTTCCGGGTCCTGGATGCGGCAGGCGACAAGAGATTCTATGTTGCGCATTCCTCGCCTCCTCGATATGACATCGACGTCTTCCGAAAAAGACAAAAGACCCGGAGCGATCCGACTGCCGAAATCGACGAACTCAATCGGGAAATCGCAGCCTATCCGGACCATTACCTTGCTTATAATAACCGGGGAGTGGAGAAGCACCGGTTGGGCGACTATCGAGGGGCCTTGGAGGATTTCACCAAGGCGATCGAATTTGCTCCGAATTCCGCTATCGCCTACAACAACCGGGGGCTCTCTCGGGTCAAAACGGCGGATTTCGAAGGAGCCATTCGCGATTTCACTTTGGCAATCGAACTCGACCCGAATGTGGCCGCGGTCTTTTTCAACAGGGGAATCGCCCGCGCTCACAAGAGTGATTTCGATAATGCCATCAGGGATTTCGAGAAGGCGGCCACACTCGACCCGGCGTTCGGGCCTAAAGTGCGAGAGCAAATCGACTATTGCAACGTGCGGCGGAAAAAATAGTAGGCAGCACTGTTCGAAAAGAGGGGGGAATAGTCAAGAAGATAATCTCTATAGCCATTGGGATGCTTGTCGTCGTTGCGTTAGGAATTAAATAAATCCCGACATTGTCTTTGCCAGGAGGGCGGCCTGCATAGCAAGTTAGAAATAAACTTTATCTTCGATGTCGTCATTTTATTAATTTCGCTCTCTTTCTGCCCTAAATTCCCCCACCCCACCGCCGTTTCGCTTTTGCCCTGAAGTGAGTCGCTCCAGACATAAATAGGCTCCGGCGCCTCACCCGAAAACTGATCCAACCAAAAATGGAGTTTTTTGGCTCCTCTCTTTCGGATTAGCCTACGAAGAGAGTTTACGATGGCCTATCTCCTATGCCAAATTGATTATATGAGAGCGCTGCGGCAAGACTTTGCGTAAACTGGAGCGCAAGGAGGTGCAGCAGCATGAATACCTATATTGGATGTGATGCGCATAAGCATTTTTCGATTTTCGCATCTGTCGACGACTCAGGTAGTGCGGGCCCATTCATCCGGATTGAAAATGAGCGAGGGCTTTTTCGGAGATACCTGAAGACTCTGCCCCCAGGATCCAAGATTGCCATTGAGACGATCGGAAACTGGTATTGGATGGTTGATGAAATTGAGGAAGCAGGTCATATTCCTTTACTGACTAACGCCGGCAAGGCCAAGGCGATGGTCTGCTATCGACGAACGTAGAAAAAAAATGTTCGGGTTGCGTTCACTTGGTTGCCTTGGTCATGGATCCCGGAGTCGATTACCACTGGTACCGCCTGGACAGTACGGGCAAATGGTCGCACAAACCCGGCCCGACTCCAGCGACGAATGTCGACGCTTCGGGGAATCCCATCGCAAGCCCCGAGACGGCCAATCGCGACTATAGCGGCCCCGATTACAGCCTCAACTACTCCGTCTTTTGCGGGTATTTCTGCGTGGACAAGAATAACGTGGTGATTGCCGGCTGGAGAGTGTGTCGTTAATCGAGATTTCACCACAAGGAGACCGACCGATGCGTATATTAAAGATAAAGGGTATCCTCGTCATCATCATCGCGGCGGCGCTTTTTAATCCGGGAACCGTCGTCAAGGCCTGACCTGCCCCCGCTCATTGTACCACCTGTGAAGTGAAAATTCGAGGCTCTGACCCGCCCCCCGTTTCTCGTCCATTTTGTCAGCAACTTTTTGAATATGCAAGTCCATTCTTGACCGCCTCGAGATCTCGATCAACCGTTGCCTTTTGGGGCTCGATTTGAGCCGCGAATTCCTCCGGTGTCGCGTTGCCAAGAGCGCTATGCGGCCGATCTTCGTTGTAATCCCGTCGCCAAGCTTCTACTTTTTCCCGGGCATCATCTAAGCTCAAAAACCAGTGTTCGTTCAGGCACTCCTGCCGGAATCGGCCGTTAAAGGACTCGATATAAGCGTTGTCCGTCGGCTTCCCCGGACGGGAAAAGTCCAAGGTCACATGATTCCAATAGGCCCAGAGATCGACATCCTTCGAGATGAATTCCGGGCCATTATCAACCCGGATCGTCAGAGGTCTTCCATGATCCTTCACGATCCGCTCCAAGACCTCGACCACCTCACAGCCGCGGATCCTCTGGCCGATATAAATCGCCAGGCTTTCACGCGTATGATTGTCCACTATCGTTAATAGCCGGATCCGACGCCCATCGAAGAGCTCGTCCGACATGAAATCCATGCTCCAACACTCGTTCTTTTCCGCGGCCAGAGGCCGCAGATCCCTCTTTAAGCAGGCCTTGCGCCGCCTGGGAGGCCTCTTCCTCATCGCCAATCCTTCCTCCCGGTACAAACGGTAAACGCGCTTATGATTCACCGACCATCCTTCCCGCTCAATCAAGATATGGAGCCGTCTGTATCCATACCCGATACGGGACATCGCTAAATCTCTAAGACGCATACGAAGCGCCGTCTGCGGGTCCGCGACACTCTCATAGCGAATCGTGGACCGGGCTAGGTCTAAGGTCGTGCACGCCCGCCGCTCGGAGACCTGGTAGGATGTTTTCATCACAAACACCAGATCCCGCTTCTCGGCGGGCCTTAGAACTTTTTTGATAACGCATCCTGGAGCATCTGCTTATCAAGTGTCAAATCGGCCACCAATCGCTTCAACCGGCGGTTTTCATCATCGAGCTGCTTCAGCCGGCGGAGTTCTGAGACTCCCATCCCCGCGTACTTCTTCTTCCAACGATAGGGCAAGGAGCGCGAAGAGCGGAAAGAACCGACTTCTGCGGTCTCGCCTCAACAGGGAGAAACACTTCCGATCGAGCCTCTTCGTCCGACCCATGCTATTTCCCTCGAATCTCCCGGGCTTTATCGGACGCCCACACGCGGACGCGCTCGCCGTAGAAATAGAAGATCGGAATGACGATGAGAATGAACATCGTCGAGGTGATCAGGCCGCCCGCGGTCGTTAGCCCGAGCGTGGACCAGATCTGGCGCTGTCCCTTTTCCATCTGAAGAATGAGCATCGGCACGATGCCGAACACGGTCGTGCTCGTCGTCATGAAGATCGGCCGGATGCGCTCCCGTGTCCCGACGATGATCGCCTCCTTGAAGCTCATCCCCTGCTTTCTCTTCAGGTTGATGTGGTCGACAAGCAAGATGGCGTTGTTGACGACGATGCCGATGAGGAGAATAACGCCGATGTAGGCCGAGGGGTCGAACGGATACTTCGCCAGAACGAACGCGACGAAAACTCCGATGAGGCCGAGCGGCACGGCGAGAAGGATGAAGAAGGGGTCGATGAACGATTCATAAAGACTTGCCAGAATCATGAAGACGATGAGCAGCGCGAACCCGATGGCCAGCCAGATCTGGCGGGTCTCCTCCTGGGTCATGCGCCATCCGATGTCCAGCTTGGCCGAGAACCCGGGCGGAAGATGGAGGCTGTCGAACACGGCCTTTTTATAGCGCTCCTCGGCCTTCGACGGCCCTCGGAAATTCCACATGACCGTCTGCTGGAACTGCTGGTTCTCCCGGTCGATCGAGCCCGCGACAGGCCGTTCGGTCAGGACCGAAATCTGGCCGAGCCGGAGATATTGTCCGCCCTGCGTCCGGATCATGGTATCGAGAAGCGTGCGCATGTCCATTTGCTCGGCTTCGGGAAATTTCACGGCGATGGCGATCTCCTTGCCCTCGGTCAAAACCCGAACAGACCCGCCGAAATTTCCCCGGAGAAGCGTCTGGAGATAATAATAGAGATATTGAGGGTCGAGGCTGTATTGACGCAACGCGGCTTTGTCGATTTTAAGGACATTCTCGTAGGAATCGCCCCGATACCAATAGCGGCTCGAGATCGTCCGGGATTCCTTGATCCGCGGATTCTTCTTGAGGTTCGTTTCGAGGCTGTTTGTGATCTCCTTGAGTTTCTTGAGATTGTAGCCGTAGAACGTGATCTGCGAGCTGTAAAACTCCCCCGAGCCCATGCTCGACGAGTAGAATTGCGGGTCGAATCCCGTGACATAGATATCGAGACCCGCGAACTGCGTCGCCATCTGGATCAGCTCTTCCTTGAGGACATATGGCCGGTAGGAATTTTCGACTTCATAGGGAAAGCGGATGTCGAGAGTCGCACGTTCCGGAATTATGCGGGCGTTCATCTCTTTCTCGTAATCCTGGGCGCGGACCTTCTCCTCGAATTTCCGGATCGTCTCGTCCGTTTTTTCAATGTCCGTTCCGGCCGGCATGCCGATCGAGACATAGAGATATTGTCGCGAATACCAGTTGATCCAGTTGCCGATGACGACCTCGGACTTGAACCACCTGTAGCTGCCGAAAAGAAGGGCCGCGACGAGGATCAGAACTGCGGCCGGATGTTTGAGCGCGAACCCCAGAAACCTATCGAAGCGGGCGCCGGCGCGTCTCGGCTTCTCTCTTTTCCGCTTCCGGAGAAGCGCCGGGCTCAGCGCCGGAATGAGAGTGAACGAGACCAAGAGCGAAGCCATGAGCGACGAGACGATGACGATCGCCACCGGGAGATAATAGATCTTGAGCTTCCCCTGGAAAAAGGGAAAGCTCGCGAACACGGCGACCGTCGTCAGCGTGGATGCGAGGACGGCGACGAACACTTCTTTGGGCCCCCGGACGGCCGCCTCCTTAGCCGCCATTCCCTGCTCCTTGAGCCGCAGCGTGTTTTCGAAGACGACGATCGCGTTATCGACCAACATGCCGAACCCCATCGCCAGCGCGCCGAGCGTCAGCATGTTCAGGGAGAGCTTGAAAAAATAGATAAGGTTGAATGTGATGACGATCGAAAAGGCGATCGAGGACAGGACGAGAATCGACGGAAGGAAACGCCGGAGGACGACAAAGATCATGGCGAAGACCACGATCGTGATGAGCCCGGCGAGCTGATAGAGGTATCTCAAATTTTTGAAAATATCCTCGCTCTCGTCGGTCACGGTTTTGAAGACGAGGTCCGAGGGCAGGTTCTTCTTGATTTCCTCGAGCTTAGCTTTAACCGCCCTCGCGACTTTCAAGCTGCTCGTTCCCGGCTCCTTGAGAACGGTCAAGCTGACGGTTGGCTGTCCGTTGATGCGATGAATCGAGGCCACGTCGGCATAGGCCAAAGAGACGTCCGCCACGTCCTTGACGTAGATCGGATTCTGCCCGGCGTGCGCGACAAGCGTGTTTTCAATCTCTTTGATGTCGGTGATCTTATCGGTGAATTTGAAGAGATATTCCTGGTTTCCCTTACGGATGTATCCGGTCTGATACGTCGACAGACGCTGGCTAATCCGAAAATTAACAATGTACGGCTGGATCTCATAATCTTTGAGTTTCTTTTTATCCAGCAGGACGCGGATTTCGGGTTCGGAGCCGCCGACAATGCTCACCTGGGCCACGCCTTTGACCGAACCGATGCCGAATTCGAGCTTGTCCTTCAAGAGCTCGCGCAGCTTCTGGAGCGGGACGCTCCCAGAGATCGTGTACGTCAGGAACGCCTTAACCCGAAAATCCTCGGGAACATAAGGAATGACGCTCGGCCGTACGCCGGCGGGCAAGACGCGCTGCACCTTGGCCAGCTTCTCGCGCAGGACGAGGGTCGCGAATTCCATGTTCGTCTTGGGGTCGAATTCGAGCGTGATCGTGCACGACCCGATCCCCGAAGACGACGTTAGCTTGCGCAGACCTTTGACAGTCGCCGCCGCTTCTTCGAGCGGGGAGGTGACCTGTGTCTGGATGATTTCCGGCGGGACGTTTCCCCAACTCGCCTTGATGTCCATTTTCGGAAAGCTCTCGTTGGGGACGAGTTCGACCGGCGTGTTGACGTAGGAATAAACGCCCAGGACGAGAAGAGAGAGGAAAAACATCGCCGTCGCGACCGGCCGCTCGATGAAAAGTTTCATGTTTTAGACTTTCGCGTCATCCCGAGGAGCAAAGCGACGTGGGGATCAGACGTGCTTTTTCGTCCTCCTCTTTTCCACCCACTCATATAAAACCGGGATGAGAATAAGCGTCAGGAAGGTCGAAAACGTCAATCCGCTCAGAACGACGATACCCAGCGGCCGCATCAGCTCGCCGCCTGTCTCTAGCCCCAAGGCCATCGGGAAGAGGCCGACGATCGTGGTCATGGAAGCGATCATGATCGGCCGCAGCCTCGTCATGCAGCCTTCGACGACTGCCTCGCGCAGCGCCTTCCCCCGCTTGCGAAGCAGGTTTGTGTAGTCGATCTCGACCGTGGCGTCGTCCACGACCAGGCCGACAAGGACGACCATCCCGATGATGGAAATGACATTGACTGTTTGGCCGGTGGCCAGAAGAGCCAGGATCGTCCCGGCCGCCCCCATGGGCAGCGTAAACATGATCAGGAACGGATGGACCAGGTTTTCGAATTGGGCGGCCATGACCATGTACGTCAAGAGGATGGCAATGGCCAGGGCGATGATGAGACTGTTGAAGGATTTGGTCATCTCCTCCCGCTCTCCGCCGAAGACGACCTTGTAGTCCGGAGGGAGGTCGAGCTCCGCGATTTTTTCATTGATGGCGGGGATGACATCGCTGAACTTTCCGGACCGTAAATTGGCCGTGACGAGGATTTCGCGCTGTTGATTCTCGCGCCGGATCTCCCGCGGGCCGCGGACAATCTCGTAGTCGACAACGTCTCTCAGCGGGACCGAAGCCCCCTGAACGGGGACCATTCCGTCGAGCAGGGATTCGATGTTCTCCCGCGCCCCGGCTTCCATCCGGACGAGAATGTCGTATTTTTTCTCGAGCTCGTTGAATTGCGTTGCGACCCGGCCGCGGACGGCCGTGACGATGAAATTACCGATGATGTCGGGTGTGACGTTCGCGTATTTTGCCAGCGCGTCCTTCTTGATCTTGAGCTTGAACTCGGGCTTCCCCTCCCCGATGTTCGTGTTGACGTCGGTGACGCCCGGGATTGTCGCGAGCTTTCCGACCAGCGCGTTGGCGATCTCCTGGATCCGCGTCAGGTCTTCCCCTTTCACCCGGAGCCCGATATCGGAGGTTGAAAAAGCCAGGAATTGAGCGAGGGTCGATTGTTCCTTCGAAATCGAATAGCCGATGTCGGGGAAACCGGCGAGTCGCCCGCGCATCGCCCCGAGGACGATGTTGACCTGGGCCGGTTTCTCGACCGCGACGAACAAAGTCGCGGAATTGAGCGAGACGTCCGGATTGCCGGCCTCGGCGCCGCTGACGATGCCGATCTGGGCCAGGATCGTCGTGACCTGAGGCTGAGCGTCCAGATATCGCTCCAGCATGCCCGCCATCTCGGCCGTCTGGTCGAGCGAATAATCGACCGGCATCTTCAGAAAGACCTCGAACGACGTCGTTTTCATCTGCGGCATGAGCTCGCGCTTGATGAATCCGGCCGCGACGAACGTCCCGCCGAAAAAGACGAAACTCCAGAGAAAAATCGTCCGCTTATGGTTCAGGCTCCAAAGAAGAGCTTTCTCATACCATCGCGTGAACCGGCCATAGAGGGCGTTAAATGCCTTGAAAATGACATTAAAGACCGACTTGAACGGCCAGAAGACGATCCGGGCGGCATGGCTCAGGAGCTGGGCTAAAAAACTGATAAGGAAACCCAACATCATGAAAACCACGGCAAAAACCGCCGAGATGACCCAGCGAACGGCCAGGAGCGGGGCGAGGAGTACCGCGAGGACCCTGGACCTCGGCGCGCCCCATTTCGGCAGCCGCGTTCTTAATCCCGTCCCCGCGTTCGCGGCGCCGCCGCCGCCGAATTCCCGTGATTGGAGCGTCGGCAGCAACGTCAGCGACACGAGCAGCGACGACAACAAAGCAAACGTAACCGTGAGAGCGGTATCCTTGAAGAGCTGGCCGGCGATGCCGTGAACGTAGATGATCGGCAGAAAAACGACGATCGTCGTAAGCGCCGTCGAAATGACCGCTCCCCCGATTTCGCTCGTCGCGTCATAAGCCGCAATGCTCGCTTTCTTTCCCAAGCTCCGGTGGCGGAAGATATTCTCGGACACGACCACGGCGCAGTCGTCCAACATGCCCACCCCCAAGGCCAATCCGCCGAGCGACATGATGTTGAGGGAGACATTGGCGAAATAGAGGAGGCTGAACGTCCCGATGACCGAGATGGGGATAACCGTGTCGATGATCAGAGGCGTCTTCCATTCTTGCAGGAAAATCAGAAGGCAAAGGAAAGCCAGGATGGCGCCTTGGATGAGCTCGTCTTTTACGGACTTGATCGCGGTTTCAATATATTTGGACTGCTCCGAAACGATATGGACTTTGATTTGAGGATTTTCTTTTTGGATCTGGAAGATCACGTCCCGAGCGAGTTTCGAGACCTTGACCGTGTTCGCGCCGGATTCTTTGCGGATTTGAATGCCGATGCTTTCGCTTCCGTTCAGACGGGTCAGTCCCTGGCGTTCCTTGACGGCGTCGACGACGCGGGCGACGTCTCTCAAGCGGATGACGCCGCGCTCCTTGGTCGTTTTAAGGCTGATCTCGCCGATCTCGTCGACGGTCTCAAACTGGCCGACGATCCGGATTGAATACTTGAATTTGCCTTTGCGGACGGTGCCTCCGGTCAGACTCTGATTGAAGGCGCTGATCCGGCCGGCGATGTCGCTCACGGTCAGGCCGTAGAGCGCGAGGAGCTTCGGATCGACCTCAACCTGGATTTCGCGCTCGACGCCTCCCGTAATCTCGGCCGACCCGATGCCTTCGAGCTGCTCAAGGCGCGGCTTGATGAGTTCCTCGGACAGCTCCTTGAGCTCAAGGAGACTGCGGTCGCCCGAGACGGCTAATACCATGATCGGCTTGCTCTGGGGGTCGAGGGCGATGATCGTCGGATTCCCGGCGTCCTCAGGGATGCGGTCGCGGGCGTTGTCGAGCTGCTCGCGCGCGTGGAGCATGGTGAAGTCCATGTTCGTCCCCCAGTCGAATTCGAGGGTCATATAGGAGATCCCTTCCTTGGAGATTGACTCGACGCGGCGAAGTCCGGGTATGCGGCTGACAGCCGCTTCGAGCGGTTTCGTGATCAGCTGCTCGATCTCCTCGGGCGCGACGCCAGGGTAATCGGTCTCAACCGAGAGGCGCGGATAGCTGATGTCGGGCAGCAGATCCACGCTGAGCTCGCGGAGCGAGACGAATCCGAGGAGGAGGACAGCAAGAAAAAACATGTAGACCGTGACCGGTCGGTCGATGGCGATACGCGCGAGTTTCATATTTTATCCTCTAGGGGATGACGTTCTCGTCTCCGATGGATTTTCATGAAGCGACTCCCGATTAGAGGAGATCCAAATGCCATCGTCATTGTAAACTGCTCTGACGGTGCGGACATCGCCCATCATTTCACCTTCCATTCGATTGAATACCGCTTGATGACTTCGTAGCCTTCTTTATCCGGTTCAATCGTATAGAACTTGCCATCTCGAATGAAGCGCGACTTGGGATTGATCAGGTCGGCATGCCTATTCAGCGCAACGCGCCCGATGAACCGTCCTTCGGCATCGAAGATATCGTGGATGTCCTGCCTGCGATCGGACGTCCGCTCCCAGGTTTGAACAAAGAGATGGCCCAAGTCATCGGCGAAGAAACTCCGATACGCGCCATGATGAGAAGAAAAGTTGTAATCGATCTTCGCTCCGCTCCCCGGGATCCGCCGATCACCGAATTCGTCGATATCTTTTTGAGTGACTTTCAACAGTTCGTAATCTCGAAGAACACGCCGAATCAGCTGGCCATCAGAGCTGAAATACCGGATTTCATACGTTTTGCCATCGCCATAAATCAAACGGTCCTTGCTGTCCAAAATCCAATAATCTCTGGGCGAGAAGGGATTAGGTCTCTCATCCTGCGGGTGGCGGATGAATTCAGCCAGGACCTGGTTCATATCCGGATTCAACTTTTTAAGGACGTCCTCTCGGCCACCCTGTCCGAAAACGCCATCGAGAATATAGATGTTTCCCAAGGTATCAATTTTAATTTCGGCAACCAAGCCGCGGACGGGCAATTGTTTTAAAAAAGAGCCATTGATGTTGAAGACAGAAAGCCTTCGATTGCTCGCGTCAAACACGAATATCTCCGCTTTCTCCGGAAGCAGAGTCATCGACATTCCACCGCCGATTTCTCCGGGGCCTTGACCGCGGCGGCCGATCGTCCGCAGGTATTTTGCCGAGGAGTCAAAAACCTTGATGCAGGAATCCCGTACGTCAAGAACGTATAAATTTCCTTCCTTATCAGCGGCCATGCTTCTTGGGCTCGTAAATGCATATTCGCCTTTAGCTTCCGCCCCGCCGATCGTGAAATCCTCTTTGAACATTAAAACTGCGTCTTTATGAATCGGCTCCCTGGGATTCTTAACAATGACGACATTGCCGTCTTTGGCAGTCGTTCTTTTCCATTGGAGCCGGTCTGCGGCGGCCACGAAAGTTCCAAGACAAAACAGAGTCAAGAGAATCCAGCCAGCTCTGGCCTTGTTTTCACTCATATGTCCTCTCCGTCCTTGTCATTTCCCGTCGGCCGACGCTTTCATCGCTTCCCAATTTTTAATCCTGTAGCGTTTGATGATTTCCTCGTCTCCGACTTCGCAGCAATAGACGTAACCGTTGCGAATGACGTACGTGTCCTTTGGAAGCTTCGTCCGATAAAGAAAATATCCATCCTTGCTGAAGATGTCGATGTCCTTTTGGACGTTTTCCTCGACGTGCCAGTCCGCCTGATTTCTTTGGACATAGATGCGCCCCAGGTCATCAACGAACAACGCATAGAAATAGGGCTTGTACTCGGGGAGCGGCATTCTCTTGTACTCGGCCTTCTCCTTGTCCGTGAACTTCGGGTAGGGTTCGTCTTTGGCGATCCGGTATTGGACGTTCCCTTCGAAATCAACTACCGTCAGCACATACTCTTTGGAATAGCCGAAAACAAGCGATTGGCTGTCGAGCAAATTGAACAGAAGCTGGAGTTCGTGTCCGCTCGTCAAAGATAATATTCCTCCACCCATTCTCTGCATATAAAGGCTGTAGGGGAATTCGGCGATGTTCTTTCCTGTTTGCCCTTGGCTGTCGACTTTGGCCAAGCCGTGCATGACCTTGAGGTCGTTTTCCGTTCCGACGATGGTGAACACCGTTCCATCGGGCGCGATCCTGAAATCATAGAACCCATGCGCAATTCGCATCGACTTGAGCGGCTTTCCATCCGGCGAAAAATATTCCAGAGTATAGGCCTGGTCCTTGACCACGACGCTGCCAGCGCTCTCATCGAAGCGGACCCTCATCGGCAGGTCAAACTCCCCGGGCCCCTGCCCTTTCCGGCCGAATGTCAGGAGATATTTTCCATTCTTGTCGAATTCCTGGACGCGGAAATTCCGCAAATCGACAACGTAAATGTTCCCGTCTTTATCAACCTCGACGTCCCGGACGCGGTCGAGGAGATAATTTTCGTCGTCCGCTCGGCCGATTTTGAGTTCTTCCGCAAGATCGAGTGTGATCTCCCCGAAGAGCGGCGCATTGGGATTCCGGATAACCTTGACGCCGTCGACGGTCTCAATCTTCCCTTTCCATTGGGGGGGTTGGCCAAACAGTAGCGCCCCGACCGATAATCCACTAAGGATAAAAAACGCGGCCCCAAAAAGCGGCATCACGAATCGGCTTTTCATCTTCTTCTCCCTTTTTACCCAACAATTTTATATTTCACCAGGTCGATGCTTTCATCGGAGTTCTTTTCGGAGACGAAGATCTCTTCGCCCCTGGCGCCGAGAAGCGTCCGGCCGGAGCCGATATAAAAACAGTCGAGATAGCGGCCGCCGAAATCAAAGACATCATAGAGATTCCCCTTCTCCCTATCGGCCGAAGACGTCTTCACCCAGAGCTTATCTCGATTCACCAGAAGGTCGAGCACGTCGCTTTCATACTCGAATTCGGGAAGCCCGTATCGCTTCCGGAAATCATCCTCCCATTTTTCTTCGACGTGCCTCACCCGGGGATATTTCCGATTGAATTTCACGACGATCTGAGCTTTGGCGATATTTAGGACTTCGATGAGATATTCTCGAGTATGAGAACCGAATAGAAGACTTCGATCGTCGCTCAAGGCCTCGATGTTCAAATCCCATTGCGCCTGCGCACGCTGCGCCATATACCAGCTCGTCCTGAACGTGTGGAGATCTCTGACCGTTTTTCCGTCTTTCGAGGCGAGTTTGACCGTATCTAGAATCGGCAGCAGTTTTCCTGTCATTTCCTCGGCCGGCGGCCAAACGGATTTAATGAAAAGATAGCCGTCATCCCGGACCCCGATGAGGTTGTCATAGCTCTGTTCCAGATTGAGTTGATCGATGTATCGACCGCTCAAATCCATTCGGAAGATCCGCCTCTGAGAATAATCTTTCACATAGAGCTCATTTCCCGCTATGATGTAAGTGAATGAGCCTCCGATCTCCCCCGGCCCCTGGCCTTTTTTAAAAAGATTTTTGAGAAACACTCCGTCCGCCGAAAATTCGAGGAGCTCCTCTCGATCGGCGAGTAAAATTCGTCCATCGTCGGCGATCTTGAGTTTATTAGGATACTTAAAAAAGAATTCGCCGCCCTCGTCCGTGATCCGCCAGACCTCCTGGAGTTTCAAAATCCGGCCGGCGTTCGGGGCCAAGGGCTTATTGGGATTGTTGATGACGTATTGTCCGTGAACGCTAAGAAAGCCGACCAAAAGAAGTGCGGCCAAACAGAGGATCTTTACCCTCCCGTTTCGTTGACCACCTTTTTCTTTCAAGTTTCCCCTTTATAACAAAAGCCCAAGCCGACTTCTCATTTCTCGATGATCTTGTATTGATAGAACGTCACACCGCGGACCTGGTCGAGCAGGAATAGATTGTCGCCGCAAATCCGGATCCCGTCCACGAAATGAGTCAGCGGAATCTCGCCGAGGAGAACGCCGGCCGGGTCGAAGACCTCGAGCTTGAACGCGTTCGTGGTACGCAGTTCGGTATTCCCTTTCGTTGTCCGGGAGACCGTCGTTCCCCCTCCGCCTCTTCCCATGCTCATCATCATCCCCGTTTGGACCGCTTCTTCTTTGTTCAATTGCCGGTCGTAGGTCACGACCCAGGCCCGGCCCATGGGATCGACCGCGATTCCGATAGAGCATATGTTCATCTCCGGTGCGCTGATTGTACCCCCTCGCACCCCGCCGCTGCCGCTCTGCTCCATCTTGCCTTTCTTTTTAACAGCCATCTCGTACTTGAGGGGACGGTCGGCCTTCCACAGCAGTTTGCCGTCGCCGGAATATTTTTCGACCCGATTCTGAGCGCGAAAGGAGAGAATGAAGTTGTCGTTCCTGTCCACGTCATAGAAACAGGAATTCCCCATGCTGCTGGTCACGGGATCGCCGAAGTCAAAAATATCGGCGAATTCCTTCCGGGCTTTACCCTCCTGGTCGAGAAGTTTGATGAGTTTGGGCAACTTGTCTTTATCGGCGAAGCTTGTGTAGAGAAGCGGCGCTTGGACGGCCAGGAGCCCCGATTTCAGGACCCGCAGCTTACGTAAAAACCTGTCCGTTAGAGGGATGGTCTTATCCCCCTTGCCGTCGGGCGTGAGCGTCTGGATGCGGTTCTGATAGCCATCCATGATCCAGATGTTTCCTTGCGCGTCGATATCGATCGAATCGGGATTGTAGAATTCTCCCGGGCCCTGGCCTTTCCGGCCCAGCGTAGCCAGGAATTTCGCGTCCGGGCCGAACTTCTGAATCCGATTGTTCGCCGAGTCCAGGATGTAAATATTCCCCGCCGCGTCCATGGCCGTGTCGTCCGGATAGTTGAACGCCAGATTCTCGTCGGGCGTATCCACGTCGCCGATATTCCGGACGAGTTTAATCGCCAGCGGAAGATTTTTGCCGAATTTCCCGCTTTTCTCATTATGGACGATGCGCACGCCGTTCGCGGTTTCAATTTTCTGACTGTTAACCCAAGGGGCGGATGCGAGAACGACAATCAACCCCAGGCCGAGCCAAAAAAAATTCTTCATGGTTCGACTCCTCACCGCATTCTTTTAAAACTCATAGTCCCGGAACTTGAGGCCCATCGTCCGAAGCGTTGTCCCCATGGCCTTTTCGAGCCTGGCTGCGGCAAGCTTGTAGTCGATAATCGCCCGGATTTCGCTCGTCCTGGCGTTCGTTAATTGCCTCTGGTAGCTGAGAAGCCATTCGCTTCCGGCAAGGCCGAGCTGGTATCTCTGCGTTTCGGCCGCAGCACGTTTCTCTTGAAGCTCGCGCGACGCCCTCGACGATTCGACTTTCCGCCCCGCGTTCTGCAGGGACTTGATCGCTTCGGAGATCTCATAGGCGATCCCTTGTCGCTGCTGCTCCTGCCGTTGCACCGCCTGCTCGCGCTCCATCTTGGCCTTGGCCAAGTTCGACCGGGCGAAAATATTGCCGAAGGGAATGCTCAAATTCAATTTCAAAGACCAATTCTTATATGTTCTTCTCAGGGCTTCTCTGAAGGCGTCCATCCGGCTACCCTCGACCCTGCCGATGACGTTCCCCATAAAGGGGTTATCGTTGTCATAGAGATTTTTCACGCCGGACTGGCCGGGGCTCCACGTCGAAAATGTGAGGTCGAGCTGCGGGAGAAGGTCGTTCCGGTAGTAGCTGAGGCTGTAATCGTAATTCTCGAGCTCCTTTTCAGACTGGCTCATCTCCGGGCGCTCCTCGAGGGCGATTTGAACAGCCGCCTCATAGGAGATGTCTCTTTTTTCGATCGTAGGCTTGTCGGCCGGGACGATGGTCTCTCCCGCCGCCTGCGCTTCAACGGGTAGGTTGAGCATCCTTTTCAGTCGGGATTCGCTCTGTTCCACGGTCAATTGCGCTTGGACGAGGGTATCCTCATACTGGGCGACTTCAGCTTCGGAATTCAGAATGTCGAGGGCGGACTTCGCCCCGATCCGGACAGCCTCCCGGTTCTTTCTGAGGAGCGTCCGGCTTTGCTCGAGAGATTCCTCCTGGACTTTCCTGTTTTCCAAGGCCGAATACAAGCTCCAATAGGCATCTTCGACATCGTAAACCATCTGGATCACCATTGACTTGAGCGCCGAAACCGAGATATCCCTCTGGTTCTCGGCTTGAAGCGTGTCGATCCGGTTGATTTTCGGGCCGAATCCCCTGAGAAGCGGTTGGGTGAGGTTGAGCAAGAATGAGCTGTTATAGGAGGGATTGATGACCGTGAATGTCCGGGAGGTATTGCTCATCCCATTCGAAAAAGAGAGCGAAGCGGTCGTTCCCGTGACAATCCGTTCGCTGAGGCTGAGCGTATACGTATCGGATTTGGTCAGCACGCTCGTTCCTTCGACGCCCCACGTTCCCGGCTGGTTCTGGTCCAACTTGTTGAAGGCGAGATTGAACTGTGGAAGATATTTTTCTCTGGTTGCTGCGACCGCTTCCCGGTTGATATCTGGATTGAATGCCGCGATCGCGAGGTCAAGGTTATTCGCCAGTGCCCCGGCTATACAATCCCGGAGAGTCATCGCCCGGGCCGTCTTGGCGGGATTCTTCTCCTGCGGAAATAAAAGCGCGGCCATAATAAGCAGACAACAAAGGATTGCGCTTGCCAGTTCTTTTTTTTTGTGCATCCTCTTCCCCCTCGATTCCCTTAATGAAACCTATTTAAGGATTGAAACGCGGGCATCATGAGCCAGAGTGAAATGGCCCTCGATGATGACTGGCTCCCCGTCCTTCACCCCGTCGCGAATCTCCACGTATTTTTCATTCTCCCGGCCGGTTTCGATGTAGCGCCATTTGGCCAGGTCCCCCTCGACGACAAAGACAAGCTTGCGGCCGCCGCGGACAAGAACGGCCTCCTGCGGCACCAGGAGACTATTTTTATAAATCTCGGCGGCAATCTCGACTTCGGCGTGCATCCCAGGCTTGATCTCCTCGCCGGTATTGTTCATGGCGATAAAGACCGAGCATGTCTTGTCTTCGGCATTGACGACCGGGCTGACGGATTCAACCGTTCCTTTGAAGATCTTTCCAGGATATGCGCTGAAACGGAGGTTCACTTCGCGCCCGGCCTGCATCTTCCCTATTTCGCTTTCGAGGACTTTGGCCTTGACCTTGATTCCGCTGAGGTCCACGAGCGTAAACAGCTCGCGGCCCGCGTCGATGTGTTCGCGCGGACTGATCTTGATATCGGTGACGACGCCGGCGAAGGGCGCCAGGATCCGGGTCTTATCGAGCTCCATCTGGGCGATCTTGATCTCGATTTCGGTCTGGGTCAGGTTTTTAGATGTCGCCATGATCTCGTCTTTTTTCCGCCCGGCCTCGATCATGGCCATCTCGTAATCGTTGCGCGCTCGATCGTATTGCTCGCGGGCCAGCAGGCCTTTGCCGAATGCGACGGCCGCTTTCTCGAAGGCGGCCTGGGCGGAGTTGAGCTTATCGATGACGCCCGCCGGCACGGCTACAACTTGATCGGAAACCGCGAATTGTTTTTCAAGGAACATCTCGGACAGGCTTTTCAGCCGGGCCGCTTCCAGTTTCTCGAGATTGAGGTGATATCGCTGGTCATCGATATCCAGCAGAAGCTCATTCATTTTGACGTGTTTACCTTCGGCCGCGTAAAGATTTTTTACTTCGCCGCCGACTTCGGCTTTTATGCTGATTTTACGCTCGGCAAAAGCCTCGCCCGGAGATTTGAGCGTCATAACCAGATCGCCAGTGAAAGCAGCCGCAACCATGACCGGAAGCGGCGCCGCCGCTTCGGCCTTCTGGTCCGGAGCGCCGCCGGCGCGGTTCTTTACGGAGGGAGGAGCTTCTCCGGGCGTGCCCGCTTTTCGGGCAACCCGTTGATTTGGCTTAGGTTGGAAAACTTTTTTCACGCCGATGAGGTATCCGGCGGCCGCAAGGACGATAACCATCAAAATAAAAGTCAGGATTTTTTTGGGAATGACCATATCAAGCGACTCCCTTCAGAGCTTCCTTGAATGTTGCACTAGACATTCAATCATAAAAACACCGAAAAATAAATCCAGGTTGCCTTAAGTCTCATCTTGGCGCGGCATTAGGGCTCAGGCTTTATTCCCGTTGCCTTGATGGCAGCAAGAACCAGGCCAAGTTATCCTGCCCTGACCAGTAATATAGACCGCCCCCGCATAATGAGGGGCTCTAGGGCTGCACAAAAATAGTTTATCGAAGATGACGAGGCAAGAAGGATTTTACAAAGCGGATTTTATTGGGGAATCCCTCTCGGTGAGCGGCCAGCGCCACAAGAAGCATCGTCATATGGGCGATCGTACAATGATTTCGGGTTGCCGGCAAGCCCACGACCGTCGGATTTTGCATAGACAGCGCCAACAGCCTCGAAAATCCGCGTTCCACCGAGATTCTTTGGTTGTAAATCGACTTGAAGCGCTGCGAACCGTAATCGATGGTATCCCGAACACTCGTCGACAACCGGAGGAGATAATTGCATCCTTTTTGGCCCCCTTTTGATCGCCGCCTACAATTGGGAAAGATCGCCTTGTTCTTGGCGACCTTCTTGATCTTACGATGCAGGCTTTCGATGGGATTCGTCGTGTAGATCAAAGCCCGGACTTCCGTACGAAACTTGAAGAAGGTCGCAATCTCGCTCCAGTTGCTTTTCCATGAAACGGAGGCATGGGGATAGCGTTTGTCCGATTTCTCGGAGAACTCCGTAAGCGCCGCAAATCCCTGGCCATCGCCTTGCTCTCTTTCAAGGACACATACCGGAGGGAGTTACGGATCTGGTGGACGATGCATTTTTGGACCTCCGGTCAGCGGGCCGACACTACACCTTATTAAGGCCTTCCCGTTGTCCAAATTATAGGGTCCACCCCAACCGGCCAAAATTAAGCGCTTATGTAATATCACTTAAGCGTTTGTATTAAAATAGATATGACCCATCTTTTTTCATACCCTTGGAGCAGTTGTTAATTTATATTTTCTTTGCCTAAAGGAATTTTCCAAACAATTTTATGCCTTTTAACGAATGGATATCCATCATCATCTACTTCGACAGCATAGAGATTATTCTTTTTCCATATAAGTTGATTAGAGCCTCTTACTTTAATCGGAACCTTGGCTATAAACCTTCCTATATTATCAAATACATCAAAATAATATATATATTCTTTATTTTTTACTCTTTCATAGGTCTGAATAAATAATCTACCTTCATCATCCGCAAATATATTATTAAAAGCAGGATAATGTTTTGGAAGATTAATTTTGTATTGACTTCCTAGCCAAGTTAAAATTGGTTCATATTGTTTTCTATATCTCTCTCTATCATGGACAGTTAGTTTAGCCAGTTTATTTTTTTTATATATTTTCTTAATGATTTTTCCTTGAGGATTAAGGATAAATAATTCATATCTGTTTGTAGTTCCCCAAATAATCTTGTCGTCTTGAGTAATAGCAAAGCTAAGCGAAGGCTTCATCGGATTTATGATTTCTGGCTTAGAAGGTGTTTCTTTTAGTTTTGCAAGAGTGGATAGAAAAGTAAATTTGAAGTCAAACATTTTTAGCTCGTGAATTGTGTCAGATATAGGAGGAAACACAATCCTCGCAACAAAATTTCCCTTAGGAGTCATCCTTAAGGGGTTGGCTACCCATGTTAATGAAGAAGCTGAAACCTCTCTGAGGTATTCTCCATTCAAAGAAAAGAAAATTATTTTACGAGTTGAAACATCGAATACCATAATCTCGTTATGAGCGGTTATCTGAAATGCAGTAGGAGCTGGCATCTGTATCTCGCCAGGTCCTTGTCCTTTTTTACCAATCGAGCGTAAATATTTTCCACTTTTATTAAATACTCTGATTTCAACGATTTTAGTATCAAAAACATATATGTTCTCATTGTTATCAACATCTATAGATATTTGATTAAACATGTATTCCTCTTCCCCTTCTTTTTGTCCTATTACTAAATCTTCTTCAAGACTAAAAACACCTTCATCATAAATAGGTTTCATTGGGTTTCTAACGATTTCTGTTCCATTCGCTTCATAATCGATGGTTCCCTCCCATTCTCCTTTTCGACCTCCGCAGGATATCAATAGAAGATTTAGCGATAAACATAGTGAAATAGAAAGAAGAACATAATTGCCTTTCAACCGTCCCTCCTATTTCAACATGTTTTTACATGCCTGTCCAAATTAGCCGAAGCTCAATGCGAGCTGAGGTTCTCCCGGTGGCGACTGACTCCTCGGATGAAACGGAGCATTCAACCAGTCCCAAAGGTTTCTTCTTGAAAAAAGGTTCGTCGGAAGGATCGAACTGAGCGTATAGAGGGACCAGGCAAAGCGCGATCTGAATTTCAAATAGCTGAGGAGGAGATACGCGATCAAGGCGACCCATAATTGGGACAGCAGGGCGTTCCGCGAGGTCCCGACAAAGCTTTTGACCTTGAGCTGCTGCTTGAGTGTCAATGGGCGCGGAAAATTGATCCCTTGTGGGCAATGAAAAATAACCCCCCCCCCCCATGTTCGTTTTCTTCCACTTCGGGCTCTCGGCTGAGTCCCGCATTGACCTTTTCTCTGAGTCGATACGAGTTGCCCTCGATGTTGATCATCGTCGCATGATGCAGGATCCGGTTGTTTTTTGTCAAGCAAAATTCTCCAAAAAAATCGTCCAAAAATCCCCATAAGCGCATGTGGAAATATCCTCATTTTTTCTGCCGCATGAGCGCATTTTTCATCCGGTAGCTTTCCCCTTCGAAAAGGAGAATGTAGCCGTGGTGGGCCAGCCGATCGATCATCGCCGCGGCCATCTGGTC
>Ga0315286_10000520_pt1 | contig 32438 bp, 28 predicted proteins | sample YL17G10_0_MG_FD_205038 | JGI IMG/M metagenome (GOLD analysis project Ga0315286, IMG submission 205038) | Sediment microbial communities from Yellowstone Lake, YNP, Wyoming, USA - YL17G10_0 | ecosystem: Environmental > Aquatic > Freshwater > Lake > Sediment | place: USA: Wyoming | collected... | reverse complement strand
GAAGTTATGAAAAAGGGAGTAGGAGTTTCAATTTTGTTGGCAATTTTATTACTGCCGGTATGCGCTAAGGCGCTAATTGTGAGGGATTTCAACGATCACGAAGCCGGCATAATCCAGACCGGCGACTATTATGACCAGGTAAATATCTGGGACGATGCCAACGTTACAATGACAGGCGGGGAGGTTTTAGGTTTGTATTCGTATGATTCTTCTACTTTCAATCTTCGGGATGGTTTCGTCAATGGAGGCTTGAATGCAAAAAATAGTAGTATTATGAACCTTTTCGGGTGTGAACAGCCGTTTACTCTTACGGCGAATGATTCAAGTGTTGTGAATATATATGGGTATGGTTTTGTTGTGGACTATATTGGTATCAAAGGTTTTTGGGCTAATGGAGACCAACTCTCAATTATTTTGCGTCCTTATGACGAAACGTACTCACATGTGGTCTTACATGAAATTCCTGAACCCTGCACATTTGGGTTATTCGGCTTAGGTTTCTTTTTTACGAGGAGAGCTGTTAAAACTTTTCACAAATAATTTCCTTGATTTTATACAAGGTTTTTGATAGAATGAAAAATAGATAGGAATCTTAAGGAGAAGAAAAATGAGAACGAAGTTTATTTTTAGTGTGTTGGGTTTGTTATTGTGTTTCGGAGGATTGGCACAAGCAGGTTATATTGACATCTACGAAGATACCATTATCAACAACAATCTTGTTGCCGATTCAATTGTGCGTGTGCACAATTCTGCTCATATTACAGTACAGTCCACCAGTTATGAAGATTTTGAAATGTTGGATACAAGCATTGCCACAGTATATGGGGGCAATGCAAGTTACAAGGCATACGATTCCAGTGTGCTTAGTCTATACGGTGGTGATTTTGTCACACGTAATCCTTCTGTTGGATATGATGGCGATTTAGCAAAAATCTACGTTTATGGACAAAACTTCCAAATGGAGCCGCATGATCCCCCTAGTTGCTATCACCAATATGTATTTTTGAACGGCAACTGGCTAAATGGAACTGAATTTGAGATATATTTCAGGGGTTTGCCGCAGCCATTTGAACAGGTGCTTGGAACAAATATATTTCTTGTCCCCGAACCGTGTACAGTTGGATTATTCTGTTTCGGTTTCCTCGTTATGAGGAGAACAATTAAAACTTTTCGCAAATAATTTCTTTTGCCATTATTATTTTGATGTCAGGAGAAATTAGAGGAAGTATTTTTGCGCAAATTTATTGGAGTCTATAAAAAATTTACAGGAGGTATTAAAATGACAAGTCTTAACAGAAAATTAAGTTTAATAATAACTCTTACTATAACTTTCTTCGTCTACAGTGACGTTGTATTCGCAGCGGGCGTTTTACCGAATGCCTGCGCCAAAAATCGCACAGACATAACCGAAAAAATGAAGGACTCCATAGTTTATCTTCAGATATCCTACGGCGGCTATGAACAATACCAGCCGTGGAAAAACAAGGAGATTACCGAAGGCTGGAGCGTCGGCTGTGCCGTGGCTGGAAACCAGGTCATCACCACCGCATCCAATGTTGTAAATGCCGCTGTCATAAAGATAAAAAGATTCGGACAGAACGAATTTGTGCCGGCAGAAATCAAGATTATCGATTATGAATCCAATCTTGCCCTGATTGAACTCGACCCGAACGCATAATAAATTTGTCTTGGCGAAAAATGATTATAATAAAAGGCCGGTTTTTTCACCGGCCTTTTTTATTTATGTCGGCTGTTTTCGTCATAACTCCTTATTTTACGTTGCTGGTTTTTTAAGGCGGGCTGTTTATCAAACTGCAGGCTATAAGATAAATGCTGGTAATTTTTTGCGGGTTTTGGGAGTAGAACATTAAATCGGCCAATGTTTGTGATTCGCTCTGGTCTGTTTTCGTCCGGGCGGGGGCGAGCAGGACGAACTGCCCCGGCTGCAGGCAGGCATTAAGAGCTGCCGCTTCAAAGGCGAATTCACTGGAGTTTGAGTCAACAAGCCATTTTTTAGTTTTCTGCGCGGCGCCGATTTTGTAAACAGGCGTAACATTGAGTTTACAGGACTGGAGCAGACCGATAAGCGGCTCTACTTTTATACGCAGGAGCATCCTGCCGGTGTCGAAACCAATGCCTGCCGTTGTGCTGCCCCAATGGTATAAAAAAGAGACCGGCCCAGATGATTCGGCAATAATGATATCGTCAGGTAAATTTTCAGTAATCAGAAGATTAATGCGTTTTTTTATTTCGGGTTTTGATTGCGACAGAAGCCGGGCTATTTGCTGCCAGGAGGTTCTGTCGCCTGCGCATGCGACAAGACCATTGGCGGAAAAGGCGGCAAAGTCGTTATATGTTACAGGCAATGTGTCGGTTTTGCTGATTTGCTCGCCAAGCTCCATCAGCTTGTCCGTCTGAATACGAAATAGATATATATTCAGACCGACGGTCATAGTTTTATTTTCCGGCAGCTGCTGCTGACTAATCAATTCAGGTGCTTTGATGTCCTTCCAGGATTTTTTGGAAGACCCCTCGCAGCCCGCCAAAAATGAAATGAGAAAAAGAACCGTTAGTGAACAAAAGAACTTTTTCATAGAGATGATGGTAATTTAACAAAGATTCAATGTCAACGCCTTAATAGCGGCATTAAATCTTAAACTAAATATCAAACTGCGGTCGGGTGCAGAACTGAAAGGCGATGTGTTTTCTGCCGATTTTCTGCTCGTGCTGCAAATCGACTATCCTTATAACACGGGCAAAGGCTGAAACCTTGCCGCCAAAACGGTCGGCACTATCGGCGTCAGGTATATCAAGCTCGATATTAAAAAGGTCGCCGGCAGCCGTGGCAAAATTCTGGCTGCTTTCAACCAAAAGACCGTCAGGACAAATATCAACAGTATTGCCGCTGAATATATGGTCGTGTAATGAACCGACTTTACGACAAGACACCCCTACCTTCACAGGCAAGCGTCTATGTTTCCTCTTATCACTTTCTCCTCCCATTGCTTCCATGCCTTAATAATAGTTAAAAAATATTAAAACCGTCATTCTTATGGGACTGTCGCAAATAATATACCAATAGATATGATATTAAATATAACCCATTTTAACGTGCTTAACGGCTTTATGACAAAGGACTTAGGAAACTTCCGTTGCCAATTTTAAACCAGGGAAGTTGTAAAATTGGCAAATGTCGTTTAAAAATTACAACGAAAATTGAGCTTAAAGAAATGGGAACATCAACATAAAGATATGGTATAGCTGTAAAATATGGACAAAAAAGCCATAACATATTTTATATAAAGAGCTTATGATTTAAAAATATTGCCAGCGAAAGGATGTGCTTTAAAGACACTATTGTTGATTTTTTGCAACATAGAAGCTTGACAAATGCTGCCGGAGTTTTCTATAATGATGTTTTATGTCTGATTTTGAGAAGCAAGCCATTTTAAACAAGGAAGTTAACCCCGCCAAGGACAAAGACCTTGCGGGTGTAATTTTACAGTCGCTGCCGATAGGTGTTATAGTATTTGACAAAGAGCTTAGGGTCGTAAGCGCAAATTCATACGCATCAGACCTTATAGATGTACAAACATCCGCTGACGTTACACTGGCGAGCGGAACGAATGAAAAAATCTGGGGAGACTGGCACAAAATACTTCAGGAAGTCATAAAGGACGGCAAAATCTGCCGGTTTGATAACGTAAGCTATCGTCTTGCAGACAAAACGGCCCTATTGCAAATAACATGTGTGCCGGTGAAAAAATCATCAGGCGATTCTGCCGGAGGCGGCATTATCATGCTGGAAAATATAACCGAAAGAGCAAATATCCAAAAACAACTTGCAAATACCGAAAGACTTGCCGCGCTGGGAAAGCTGGCAAGCAAAGTGGCACACGAACTTAATAATCCAATCGACGGGATAATGCGATATATCAATCTGGCAAAAAGAACCATCAGCGAAGAAGGGCTGTCAAAACCTGTCGAGTACCTTGACCATGCCGCCGAGGGGCTGAAAAGAATGGTAAAAATTATCACCGAACTGCTCGAGTTTTCACGAAGCAGATACTCGACTCTCGAAGATACGCCTGTGGATAAAATTATCGATGATGCGATTAAATTTATCGAGCCGAAGGCCGCGGCAGCAGGGGTAGAAATCGAACGGCAATATCAGGCGCCCGGGCCGAAAGTAAAAAGCGGAAGTTTGTTTCAAGTGTTCTGCAATCTGCTCAAGAACGCGGTTGAGGCAATGCCCGACGGCGGAAAGATAACAATAAGCTGCGGTATTTCTGATGATAATACCACAGTAATAAAATTTCGCGATACCGGCCAGGGAATCGAGCCGGCAAACAGCGAGGCGATTTTTGAGCCCTTCTTTACGACCAAAACAAGCGGCAAAGGAACCGGACTGGGGCTTGCAATTTGTCGAGATATAATTGAAAAGTACGGCGGGAAAATAACCGCGCAAAATGCGCCGGATGTCGGCAGCATTTTCGCGGTGTATCTGCCGCTGAAATAGCCGCAAAGACACAAAGGAAATAATAAGTAAAAGGAAATGAAAATTATATGAAGGCAGGCAGCATCTTAATAGTTGACGATGACAGAATAATACTTGATTCGCTTTGCGAGTTTTTGAAGCTTGAAGGTTACGTCGCCATCGGAGCGGAATCCTACAAACAGGCGGTGAATCAGATACGAAAACAAAAATTCTCTCTCGTTATTACCGATGTCAATCTGCCGGACGGCAGCGGCTTTGAGCTGCTGAATCTGCTCAAGAAGAATCATCCGCAGACGGTAGTGATTATTATTACCGGTTACGGCACGATTGAAAGCGCCGTCGAGGCAATCAAGATGGGGGCTTACGATTACCTTACAAAACCTATTGTCGATGATGAGCTGCGGCTGGCAATTGAAAGGGCGCTTAAGCAGCAGTCTCTTATCAGCGAAAACGAAAACCTCAAAAACCAGCTCGGGCATAAATACAGTCTCGAAAATATCATCAGCCAGGATTACAAAATGGCAAAAATCTTCGACCTTGTCGAAGCTGTCGCCGACAGCAGGTCAACAATCCTTATGACAGGGCCGAGCGGCACGGGGAAAACCATGCTGGCAAGGGCGATTCATTACCGTTCCGGCCGCAGGGACAAGCCTTTCGTTGAAGTAAGCTGCGGCGCTTTGCCGGAGACACTGCTGGAGAGCGAATTGTTCGGATACGTAAAAGGCTCCTTTACCGGCGCTATCGGCGACAAACAGGGAAAATTTTTCGCTGCAGACGGAGGCACAATTTTTCTCGATGAAATCGCGAGCGCCTCGGCCGCTTTGCAGGTAAAACTTCTGCGGGCCATTCAGGAAAGACAATTCGAGCCTGTCGGAAGCAACAAGACTATAACCGTCGATACACGCCTGATTGTCGCTTCGAACAAAAATATGCCTGAGGAGGTCAAGCACGGCAGATTCAGAGAAGATTTGTATTGGAGGATAAATGTGGTAACCATAAATCTTCCCGCACTTTGCGAAAAGCCGGGAGATATTCTGCTGCTGGCGGAACATTTTATGCGAAACTTCTGCATTATGCATAACCGCGTAAAGCTGGGCATCACCGACAATGCGATGAACTCCTTACAGAGATATAACTGGCCGGGAAACGTGCGAGAGCTTGAGAATGTAATAGAAAGGGCAGTCCTGCTTAGCAAAACCGACTATATCACCATAGAAGATATACCTGTCAATATAACCTCTCATACGGCTGAGCCTGGTACGGAAGATTATAAAAACATAAGTCTTAAAATCGCAATTGTCGAACCGGAAAAAAGAATTATCAGAGCGGCGCTCGAGGCGAATAACTGGAACAGACAACTTACGGCCAAAGCATTAATGGTCAACAGAACAACACTCTACAAAAAGATGAAAAAATACGGGCTCGAAGACGAAGCCGAAAGACTGGGAATAAGATAGTTTTGAATCTTTAGTGTTGAGCGTTGAGTTTATATTTATCTATCAACTAAAATGCCCAGTTCTGCGCAAAAATGCGGAAGTCTTCCATATTCACAAAGCAATCGCCGTTCAGGTCGCCGGGGCAACCGGGTCTCGGCTCCTGCGGCAGCCAATTTTCAACCAGCACCTGCAAATCCTTAAAATCCACATCCTTGTCTTCGTCAAAATCACCGGCGATATAATCGGAAAGTGCAACAAGTTCGATGCCGCTGCCAGTACCGAGGTTGCGGGAATATTGTTTGTGGTTAGGGTCGTTCCAGTGCTCATGGGTGCCGAGACTGGTCAGTCGCGTTCCATCCCTTTCGGGGTCGTAAAATGTCCCTGAGCAAGGGTCATTCGCCAGCGCCGCCTCGTGCAGGTAATCATCTGTTCCCGCATGACCCGGGCCGTTGGCATCAGGCCATTCGGTAACAAGAAAATCAAAGCCTACAGAGTCGATGGCCACCTGGTCCTGAGAAGCAAAGATGCTTGAAGGCCAATCATTATTAAATGGCGCCGTCTGCCATCTCAGCGGAACTGGAGAAGTAAACGGAGGGATCGTTTTCCCGTGCTGGCCCGCATATAACCCATCAATGAGGCAGAGTAGCGTCTTGCCGCCGAGGTCGCGATGCCCCATTAAATCCACCATAGGCCTATACCTGCCGTTCTGGGGGTCTGGAGTAAAAAAGGGACAATCCGAGTGCATATCATAGTATCCGCTGGCATCCGGTCTTCTGAGGGAGCCGTAATGGTTCTTTCCGCAAAGAGTGATTCCCCCCACGTTGTAATGGCCTTTTAGATTGGGCAAATTGATAAAGTATTCCGCATCGACATACGATTGCTTAATACGGTCCTGCGTTTTACCGTTAGCGTGAGTGGTACTCCAATAGAAATTGACGTCGGAGGATATGGCCTGGGTCCGGTTATACCAACCGAGATAATCCAGATAATGAACATTCGGGAAATCCGGGTGAATCATATCGTAGAATTCGTTGCACCATAAGCATGTTGGGTCGCCAATAGTAATGTCGGACTGCGCCACACCGACAACATTTACAAGCTGGTCCAGCAGTGAATACATAATCTGGGGTGAGCATATCGGATAGTCAGGATGGTGGTTGACGCTGATAAAATTATAATCGGTGGCACCGGCGCCCCCTCTTACGGCTATCATATCCACAAAATTGACCTTAATCATGATTTTCTCGCCGCTTGTGTATCCCACATCGCCCTTGCCGTGTGTTTGATTAAAATATCGGATAAGAGCATCCCATGCGTTTGAAATATCCACTTCCCCCGTCAGCACACAAATGGCACGCTTCATCATCGAATTAACATCCTGCTGATTGGTATGATTGCTCTGCCACCAGTACCCGTCGCCCATACCCGGACCTGCCCAATTAGTGACATTTGGGTCGTGTACCCATACCACTCGGCCCGGATAAATTCCCCTGGCGACTCCTATGGGACTGTTTGCAGGCGATGAGCCGGCCGCCTTTGTCTGTTTATACGCGTTAAATGTCAGGCAAAGCCATACACACCCGATGCTGACTGCTACGCATAATAATCCGCTAATGTACCGTGAATGTGAAAAATGACTTTTTGCCCTGCGAAAAACTACCGTCGAACCGCCCAGACCCATAAGCCAGACGATAAAACTTGATGCAAGCGGAAGAGCAACTCGCTGGCAGGGATAAGCCGCTCGCGAGGGCTTAGGAATGATGCGGATTAACGACCAAATTAACGCCAGCAGCCCAACTACCGGAAATATCCAAATCAACCAGCGGCGTTTTGTCTTGCTTTTAATAGGCCTGCCCGTGCGAGGACAGATTGATTTGCCATAGTTTTCCTGAAATCTTTTTATGTTCACGCCTCCTAATAGAAACATACATTATAGCTCTAATTATATGAATAAGCAAGGAAAAAGAATAAGAGGACACAAAATACAAAGGAAATAACCCCAAAATTCGGTAGTATTACAAAAGATTTTCCTTTACGTATTTGACAGCGTTGTCAAAAATTGTTTTGCCGTCGGCTTTTGTTTTATCCTTCAATCTTGTCCAGTGCGGGTGCTGGGTGAATCTTACAAACCTTTCCGGGTGAGGCATAAGCCCCAAAACTCTGCCGGTCGAGTCACAAAGACCTGCAATCGAATCAGTCGAGCCGTTAGGATTTATGGGAAATGGGCCGGGGCTGCCGTTTTCATCAACATATCTGAATACAATGCGGTTATCCGCCTTCAGTTTTTCAAGCACATCATTGTTTTCAAAGACAATTTTTCCTTCACCGTGCGCTACCGGCAGATAAATTCTTTTGTCGGGGTCGATGAAAATACATTTTTTACCCGAGGGTTCAAGATAAACCCATCTATCTTCATATTTGCCGCTGTCATTGTTAGTGATTGTTATCTGCTGTTTACCGGTCGGTTCTGCTTTGCCAAGGATGCCGGTTTTGACGAGGACCTGAAAGCCGTTGCAGATGCCGAGAACGATTTTGCCGGCTTCTATAAAAGAGTTAAGCCTGTCGGAGAGATGATGAATAATCTGATTTGCAAGGATTTTGCCGGCGGCGACGTCGTCGCCATAACTGAAGCCGCCCGGAATAACGAGAATATGAAAGGTCTGGAGCAAGTCGGGATTTTCAATGATTCTGTTTATGTGAGTTCTTTGTGCCTGACAGCCTGAAAGCTCCAGTGCATACTGTGTCTCAACATCACAGTTGATGCCCGCCGCTCTTAATACTAACGCTTTTACCTGTGCCATACGGTTATTACCATTTCAACGGTTTCTGCCAGGCTTCTTTTAAAGTTTCAATCGCAATATCCAGGACTATTTTGCCTGAACTGTCTTTTATAACAAGATTTTTATCTTTGATTGCTTTTCCTATCTGGCCGAATGGAACACCGAGCATAAGTTTTGCAAAGTCATTGTAATTTTCAGGCCTGACTTCCGCGATGTATCTTGAACAGGATTCGCTAAAGAGGTGTGCGGCCGGACTTGTGCAGTCGGAAGATTTCGGCAGACCTTTAAGGTCGGCTTCAATGCCAAGACCGCCTGCGAAGGCCATCTCGGCAAGGGCAGCGGCAAGGCCGCCTTCGCTGCAATCGTGACAGCTTTCGAGAAGGCCTGCGTCAATCGCCTTGTGTATCTTTTCGGCAGCGGCCGCAGCAATCCTGATGTCTGTTTTGGGGACATTTGCGCCGAGCTGATTTTGGATTTTGTAGAAATGAGAGCCGCCGAGCTCATTTTTTGTAAGGCCGACGATGAAAAGCAGATTGCCGGCAGATTTCAAATCCATTGTTACGCATTTTTTGACATCATCGACAATGCCGATTGCACTTATAAGCAGCGTTGCAGGGATTGATATTTCCGTGCCGTCATCGCGGATAAAATTATTGTTCAGCGAGTCTTTACCTGAAATAAATGGTGCGCCGAAGCCGACGGCGCCGTCAAAACAAGCCTGTGCGGCTCGAACAAGCGAGCCTAATGTTTCTTCCTTTTTGCAGTCGGCCCAGCAGAAGTTATCGAGCAGTGCGATTTTGTCGGGTCTTGCGCCGACACAAATGATGTTTCTTATCGCCTCGTCAATTCCCGCAAGGGCCATCCAGTACGGGTCTATATCGCCGTAAAGGGGATTTAAGCCGCAGCCGATTGCGAGGCCTTTATCGGAATTGAATTTCGGCTGAATAACCGCCGCGTCATTGGGGCCGTCATTGACGATTCCGCCGAGAGGTTTTATGACCGAGCCGCCCTGGACTTCATGGTCGTATTGCCGGATGACCCATTCCTTGCTTGCGACGTTATATGACGAAAGAATTTTTAAAAGCTCATCATTGTAATTTTCTTTTTTCTCAAGAGAGGGTTCCGACAGATTTTTTGAGCGCCAGCAGGCCTTTCTCGAATATTTAGGCAGGCCGTTATGCAGGAAATCCATATCGAGCTGACCAACCTGTGTGCCCTGATATTTGAGGGTAAGTTTTTTGTCATTTGTGAAGGTGCCGATAACGGTTGCCTCAACGTTTTCATCGGCGAAGATTTTGCTTATTTGCGGGAGGTTTTCAGGCTTGACGGCGATAACCATTCTTTCCTGAGCTTCGCTTATCCATATTTCGGTGTATGAAAGGCCGGCATATTTGAGCGGGACTTTTTCGAGGTCAACTTCCGCGCCTAATTGAGCGCCCATCTCGCCGACTGCGCTGCTAAGGCCGCCTGCGCCGCAGTCGGTGACGGCGCTATAGAGATTCTTTTGTCTTGCCTGCAGAAGCGTGTCGAGCATTTTCTTTTCTGTTATGGCGTTTCCAATCTGAACGGCGTGTGAGAAGATAATTTCGTGCTCGTGCGTCATCGCGCCGCTGGAAAAGGTCGCGCCGTGAATGCCGTCTCTGCCGGTTCTGCCGCCGATTACCATAACAAGGTCGCCGGATTGAGCTTTGCCGAAGCATTTGTCTTTCGGCATTATTCCGATATTGCCGCAGAAGACCAGCGGGTTGCCGAGGTAACGGTCGTCAAAGAAAATCGCTCCGTTGACGGTCGGTATGCCCATCCTGTTGCCGTAGTCCCTTACGCCCGCGACTACGCCTTTGGCGATTCTTTTGGGATGTAAAACGCCGCGGGGGAGCTCGTCAAAACTTTTGTCGGGTTCGGCAAAACAAAAAATATCAGTATTGGCGATGGGTTTGGCGCCAAGACCTGTGCCCATCGGGTCGCGAAGGACGCCGCCGATTCCAGTTGCAGCGCCGCCGTAAGGGTCGAGAGCGGAAGGATGATTGTGAGTTTCGACCTTAAAGCATACGGCATCAATTTCATCAAATTCTATTACGCCAGCGTTGTCCTTAAAGACGCTTATGCACCAGGGCTTGTTAAGCTGCTCTGTAGCGTTAAAGATCGTGTCTTTTATGAGATTATCGAAATGGATTTTTTGGCCGTTGAAATCGAAGTCGATGCTGCTCTTTAGGGTTTTGTGGACGCAATGTTCGCTCCAGGTCTGCGCGAGAGTTTCAAGTTCGACATCTGTCGGTTCTCTGCCCAGTGTTTTGTAATAGTTCTGAATGGTTTTCATTTCAACTATGTTGAGAAACAAATCCATCTTTTTGCTCAGCTCAAGGAGCTGCTGTTCGTTGAGGGTTGTTATGTCGATTGTTTTAGGCTTGAGCTTGTATGGAGCAAGATGGGGGCCGGGCGGTTCTGCCTGGGTGCCGATGATTACAACCTCGATACAGTCGTTTGAAAGTCTGCGAATGATTTTTTTGAGCTGCTTTTCTGTAATCTGGCCGAAGAGAATATATTTTCGTGCAGTTCGGGCCGTGCTGCATTTTTGGCCCATATCATCAATGGCCGACATAACCGATTCAGCAACGGGGTCCGTAACGCCGCTTTTTAAGTGAATTTCTATAACAGTGGCTTTTGCAAGGCCGGCGGGGGCCGAACTTCTGCCGATATGAAAATCCTCACAGACCGGGTCCGCGAGCAATTCAGCGGCAATTCGCTTTGCAAAGTCGTCATCGAAATCGCCTTCGATTAAAAAGACCCTGGCCGATTGAACTTCCCCAACGGTATCAATGCCGAGCTCTTTTATGTCCTCAAGCACCTGCCGGCCGTGAACATCGTCACTGTCGGGACGATTGAAGACCTCGAAACGCCACTGTTTCACTCTATCTCCTTCTTCGACACTTTGTATTCGATGAGCTTGGCGCGTTTGGAGCGGGCAAGCTTAAGCAGTTTTTCAATCTGATTTTTGTTTTTAAGCCTGATTGCCTTTTTAAGTTTGTGCAGTTCTTTGACAGTTCTGTCGATGCCCTTACAAATGTTGGCGGAATTTGTGTAGAAGATGTCCGACCAGATGTTGGCAGGCCCTGAGGCGATTCTTGAGGTATCCATAAAGCCTTTGCCGCAGAATTTCAGCTGCTTCAAATCGGAGGCATTTAAGAGCGCTACTGCAAGCGCATGGGGCAAATGGCTGACATTGCCGAAAATCGTGTCGTGCTGCTGCGGCGTCATTGTGCTGACCCGGCAGCCCAGCAGCGACCAGAATTTTTTCAGGGTCTGCACAACAGACGGATTTGTTGCGGCATCTTTTGTTATGATACAAGCGGCGCCAGCAAACAAATCGTCCCTTCCAAATTCTACACCTCTTTGTTCAGAGCCTGCGATGGGATGAGAGCCTGCGTAATATACGTATTTCGGAAGGATGATTTTGGCCCATTTGTGCGGCAGGACTTTAGTTGAGCCGACATCAGTAACGATACATCCGGCCTTTAGTGCCGGTGCAATAGTCCTGAAAATCTCCCTAAAGGTGCATATCGGCGTTGCGAGGATAACTATATCGGCCTGGACAACGCTTTTGCAGATGTCATCAAAGATTACATCTGCAACGCCAAGCCGTCCGGCGCGGCGGCGGGTGACGGCCCTGTGACTGTAGCCGACTGTTCTTATACCCGTACCGCTGCGGCTTATGCCCAACGTGATAGAGGAGCCTAAAAGTCCAAGACCTATTACCGTGACCTGTTGTAACTTCTTCAAAAATAGCACCTTATGCGAAAAACAATCATTTTTGTCAGGTTTGTAAAAAGTATCGACAAACACCCTTTATGTCAATTTTTTTCTTTCTTTAAAGGCTTAAAATTGGTAATATGTCGTGCTACTAAAAATGTTTCAATCCGCTAAATACTAAAATACCAACGGCGAGTAATAGGTTTTAATGGCAAATACGAAAACAAAAAATAACGGTGATTATCTGGCGTTTGAAGAAACAATAGTTGATATCGACCGTCAGATAGCCGAGCTCACAAGGTTGAGCTCAGTCAAGGGTATAGATTACTCGACTGAGGTTCACAAGCTCCAGCGTGAGCAAGTTGCCGGGTTTAAGCGTATTTACGGCAGCCTGACCGCGTGGCAGACCGTGCAGGTGGCCAGACACCCGAAAAGACCATTGCTGGGGGATTATCTGAACCTGATGGTAAAGGATTTTCGCCAGCTTCACGGCGACAGGTGCTTCGGCGACGATGCGGCAATAGTCTGCGGCCTGGGATACATCGGCAGAGAAAAAGTCCTTGTTGTCGGCCAGAACAAAGGCCGCGATACTAAGGAAAAAATAAGGTGCAATTTCGGCTGCTCTAATCCGGAAGGTTATCGAAAGGCGCTTGCCAAGATGAGATTTGCCGAAAAATTCAATATTCCTGTGGTAACCCTGATTGACACACCCGGCGCTTATCCGGGCATAGGTGCCGAAGAAAGAGGACAGGCGCAGGCAATCGCGGTCAACCTGATGGAAATGTCCCGTTTGTGTGTGCCGATTATATGCATCGTTATCGGCGAAGGCGGTTCAGGCGGCGCTTTAGGGATAGGTGTCGGCGACAGATTTGCGATTCTTGAGTATGCATATTATTCGGTCATTTCGCCGGAGGGCTGCGCCGCGATACTGTGGCGGGACGGTAAGGCTGCGGCAGAAGCTGCCGAGGCGCTGAAGCTTACAAGCAGGGAGCTTTTGCGGCTCGGTCTTGCAGATGCGATAATTTCAGAACCGCTTGGGGGGGCACACAGAAACATTCACGATACCGTTTATAACGTTGAGCAGTACATTGTCAGGACGCTGCGGGAACTGAAGAGGATGAAGCTTGAGACCCTGCTCGAGAACAGATACAGGAAACTGCGTGCAATCGGGTCAGCGGCCACAAAGCTGCAAAAAATCCCTGCTGCAAAAGCACAAATAGAGGAGGCTGCTGAAAAATTCATCGAGGCAGGAAAGATTAAACAAATTATCCCCGACAAAGTAAAAGTGTAAAAATTACTGCCTGGGCGCGACTTTATGATTCGTTTTAAATGCCCTAATTGCGCAAAAAACTTTACTGTCGAATTGAAAATTGTAATTGTGTTTGCGGGCTACTGCTGACCGCCTTTAATGGTTCGGGGGTCAAGCCCTTCTTCAATGGCCTTGATTTTGTTAACTCTTCTCTGATGCCTGCCGCCGGAAAATTTGGTGCTCAGCCAGACTTCGACTATCTTGCGCAGGACCTGTGAGCCGAGCAAATCGCCGCTCAGACACAGCACGTTGGAGTCGTTGTGCTCTCTGCTGATTCGGGCATTGAGCTCGTCATAACAAAGCGCCGCACGGATGCCGTGAACTTTGTTTGCTGCTATGCACATACCAATACCGGTCCCGCAAATCAAAATTGCCCTGTCAACCTCTTTTTTCGAGACGGCACCTGCCGCTGCGTATGCAACGTCAGGATAATCAATAGGGCCTTCAACACTTGTGCCGAAATCAACGCACTGATGGTTGAGCTCTGTTATAATAGCCTTTACCTGTTCCTTTGCTTCAATGCCTCTATGGTCGTTTGCTACCGCTACTTTCATCCCGCACCTTCTTTTTGTTCTAATCTTATATCGTTAGTATGTCCCATATACAAAGCTGCATATTTTTTCGATTCCCGACATCTTCTATGAATATTAGAAGGTGCGGGATTCATTTCAACAGCTCATTTATCCTTTTATTGACTGCTTTTTCTATTACTGTGCCGCAGGTTTTATATGCTTCAAAATCCTGTCCAATCGGGTCGCTTATATCGCCGCCGTCATTTAACAGCATACATCGCTGCTCCGCTTTAGACGGAATACGAATTATATCATTTTTATGTTCGGTTGACATTGCGAAAATATAATCAGCGTCTTTGAGCATTTGGGAGGTAAGTCGTCGACTTTTATGCTCCGTTATATCAACGTCTTTCGAATCGCAAAACCTTATAGCTTCAGCACTTGCATCAATACCATCCATCGCTATTACGCCGGCAGAGGTTATCCTATATCCAATTTGCTGGAGACGGTCAATATCGCATTTAAGTTTTTCGGCCAGTAATTTTTTTGCAAAACCTTCGGCCATAGGGCTTCTGCATGTATTGCCTGTGCAGACAAAAAGGATATTTACAGTAAACATTTTCTGAATTTGTTTTTCAGAATATACGCCTTCTCTGATGACGGTAATTCCTGCAGCGGAAATTTTTACTACAGTACTGTTTTTTTTGTATTTGCATGCTCCTCCGTCGAGGACCATATCGACAAGGCCGTCAAGCTGCTGTATCGCCTGTTGGGCATCTGCGGCAGGTTTGCGGTCTGCGATGTTTGCACTTGGAGCGACAACGGGAAATCTGCAAAGGTTTAAAAACGCGAGGGCGATATCGTTTTCGGGACAGCGAATACCTATGGTATTGTCTTTGTAAAGCAGTTCAATTATTTCATTTCCGAATTTTTTTTCGAGTCGGCTGATATCTTTACGGTCGACTTCAAAGACAATTGTGAGCGGGCCGGGCCAGGCGTTTTGGACAAGTTTTTTTGCCGGCAGCGACAGAGCCGGCACAAAATCCTGCAGCCTGTTTTTGTCGCCAATGTGCAGGGTATATCTTTTATCTGAGTCTCTTTTTTTTACCTCGTCAAGCCTGGCAAAGCTTTTTTTTTCGACTCGGCAGGCAATTCCATAGACGGTTTCAGTGGGAAAGACAACGAGACCGCCTGAGTTGATACAGTCAGCGGCTTTTTTTATCTTCTCGATATCCTTTGCGGGGTCGTTTATTTTATAAACTATCGTTCTCATTTGCCGGTTAATCGTTTTATTTCGTCCCGGATTTCTTCCAAAACCTCTTTATTCTTAATTTTATCGTCAACGCTAAAAATTATGAATACTTTTCCGCCATATTTTTTCTCAAACTCTCTAAAACTTGCTTTCATTCTCTCAGAAGGAGAATAATTGCCAAAATTTGCCTTAGCAGTAACAGGTTTTATTTGTATTCCAAACGCTTTATCACCTACCCAACCTAAATAGTCAATATCGCCAGCGTGGTCGAGTTCCGGGTCAGATTCCACGAATTTAACTTTCGGAAATTCTTTTTCCAGATTATCAGTTATAACGGATTTTTCTCTGTTGAATCCGTCAAAAGTTCTATTGACGGTCAGGTTATAGATATAATCAATGCAATCCTGTAATGTTAATTGATTAAAGGCTTCCTGCCATTCGGGAATAACTATCTCCCTGATTTTGACATATAATCTTTCGCCGAGTTCTTTGAGAACTTCTTTTGTGACTTTGGCATGATTTTTACCATCGGTATAGGCGTTTTCCAAATACCATTTTTCCCACTCTTCTATGGTTTTAGGCTGACATTCTCTAATCAAAAACATTACAGGCCCGACCTTGTTAGGTCTTGATAATTGATAAGTCTGACAAGCGTAATTTAGCACTTTCTCTTTTTTACCAAAGTTTTTTGAGTGTACTTTCATCCTCGGCATAACCTTTCTTTGTTAATTTAAATTCTTTTTGTACCTAATAGCGGTTTCGCCGTCAGCAGAAGCTAATCCTTCTTTTACCAAATGTGCATTGATAAAGGTTTTATTTTGCAAATACAAATAACACAATAGATTATTTTGACTGTCGTGTTTAATATGGCCGAACTTCATAAAAACCTTCTGTCCTTTTGTCTTGGCCTGCAAAAATTCAACAGCCTGACTTTTCATTTCAGCCTTTTCTTTTATGCCTATAAGACGTATTTTCAGACCATTTTCAAGTTCAAGTTCAGTAGGCGAGATAACCTTTTTTACACAATGGTAGTCCTGCCTTTTTTGACTGTCACCGTTGATTTTAGAACCGAACTGCAATTTTCGCGGGTCAATTTTTTTGTTAAATTTTACAGAGTCTTTAAAGATATAAGGCAATTTATTTATTTCCTCTTTCCAGTCGATTTCATCTTCCCTATTCTGGGCAAGTTCGAAACCAAGCTTATCGAAGAACCCCTTTTCCTTTAAGCCAAGTTTTTCTTTGATGACAGGTATGAAACTAGAGTTTATTTCATAGCCTATCGAATTTCTTTCAAGATTCCTGGCGGCGAGGGATGTTGTACCGCTCCCAATAAAGGGGTCTAATATTGTATCACCTATGAAACTAAACATTTTAATAAGACGCTTTGGAATTTCTTCGGGGAACATAGCAAGATGACCATTTTGTTTTTCGCCGGGGATATTCCAATGGCCTGCAAAATACTGATTCCATTCTTCTGTGGTAAGTTTTGATTTATCCTTGATATCTTTTGACACTTCATTGCAGATGCCGGGTTTTTTGAAAATCAAGATGAATTCATAATCGATTTTGATAATTCCATTCCGCGGATACGGGAAAGAACCCATAATTGTGGCGCCGCCGGTAGTATTACAGGTTGTAACCTTTTGCCAGATAATTGCCCCCATATAATCAAAACCTATTGTTTCACAAAATTTGATAATTTCGGTGCGAATAGGAATTATTTTGTATCTGCCATAATAAACCGACCGTGCAAACTGGTCGCCGATATTTATACATAATCGGCATCCATCCTCGAGAGCCCTGTAACATTCGTTCCATACAAGGTTAAGATTGTTTATATAGTTTTCGTAAGTGTCATCAAAGCCTATCTGACCGCCGTTGCCATAATCTTTTAACTGCCAGTATGGCGGAGAAGTAATAACAAGCTGAACAGACTTATCAGCCAATTCAGTCATTTGTCTTGAATCACCGATTATAATTCTATGCTTTGTCATGATATTAACTCAGAAGTTTTTTAAAAAAGCGCTCACTGTTTTTTTTGAGTTAGCTGCTTTTTTTGCCATAGGTTATTAGTATAAGTCATATTCAATAATTTGCAAGTAGAACAGTGGAAAAGTAAAAGAGTAATAAAACGTAGATTCCCACCTGCGTGGGAATGACACGCCGATGAGATAGCGAACCCTGCCATAAATGGCAGGGCTAACCGACCTTATACGTCCATATAACGAAAAATGCGCAATAAAAAACATGCGCAATTTAAAAAAATAAATTTTTTTTCTCCATATCCGACAAGCACTTACAAATCCAACATCTCAAAAATTTGTCGAAAATTCAGCAAAAACGCGCAAGTTCCGCCTTATATATGAAGGCCTATATATAAGGAAATTCGAAGTACGAAATCCGAAATTCGAAACAAATCCAAATTACCAAAATCCAAATTTAAACAAACCTCCGGCATTAAGTTTAATGAAATATATCATTTTTTTAGTGCCTTGGTGCCTTGGTGGCAATCTGAAAGGAAATCAATATGGAAAATGTAATAGAAAGCCCACGCCGGCAGAAAATCAGTAAACGAATCGCGGAAATTCCAAAAATTTACCGCAAAATTTACGAAAAAGCCGTAATTGACGGCAGCAAACCGGCAGCAATCAAGGCATTCTGTTTAGAGTGCGTCTGCTGGCAAAAAAATGAAATAATCAACTGCACTTCCTTTGCCTGCCCTCTTTATTTAGTCAGGCCTTTTGTAAAAAGGGGTTGAAAATGGAAGGCGAATACAAAGAGATTGAGTTTAAATTCGGCAAAGTAATAATCGACCCCGATATTTATTACAGAATCGTCAAAGATAAAACCAAACGCCCCTTTTTTAAATATAAGAAGATTAATTATTTTTGTTACATCAGGGAAAGCGTACGTTGTAGAATTGAAAGCGGCAAAAAAACTTATTCACTTGCTCGATTGTTAATGCAGCCCGAAAAGGGCCAAATCGTTGACCATATTAATAGAAATCCCCACGACAATCGAAGATGCAATCTGCGAATCGTCAATCCGAGGCAAAATGCACTTAACAAAACAGCCAAAAACAGCACTGGTTTAATCGGCGTTTCCAGCAGGCCTCATCGCGGAAAAAAACAATTGGGCGCCAGTTTTAGAACGTCAAATGGCAAAAGATTGACTTTTTATATATACGATACCCCCTTTAATCGCATTATTTGTGCATTGGTTCATGATAAATTTGTAATCCAGTCCGGCGACGATGAATACGCGCCGCTGAATTTTGCGATTTTAAGGAACGAACCTTTCAGGAGTAAATTGATAAAAATGGATTTAAGCGAATTCAGGAAAGATAGTGTCAGACTTTTTATTAAAAAAACAGGGATAAAATTATGAAAACGGACAAGTTGCCGATAACCGAAAACTATGATACAATTTTTGATGATGACTGATGCAAAAAAGACGGTATTGTTCGACAGACACGCCCCCTCTGCTTCTTGCGAAGCAAGAGAGGGGGCCAAGAGTCAAATAGTGCCTTTTGCCGGCTGGCTGATGCCGCTGTGGTATCAATCCATAAGCGCTGAGCACGGCGCCGTTCGCAAAACCGCGGGACTTTTCGACTGCACTCATATGGCCGTATTGGAGATAACCGGCAAAGACGCGTTAAACTTTTTAAATATTCTCACCACTAATGACGTTTCAATGTTAAAACCGGGCAAGGCTCAATATTCGTATATTCTTAACCTTCTCGGCAATATTATTGACGATGTTATCATATATTGCATTTCCGGTGATAATTATATGATGGTTGTTAATGCTGCCAACGAAAACAGCGTCAAAAACTGGATACAGAAAGTCAGGATAGACTTCGGCGAGCTCAGTCGAGCCGAAAAAATTTTAATTGATAATAATTGGCAGTTTGAAGTCAGGGACTTTAAGGACTCATCTTTGCCTGATGCGAGGGTTGATATTGCGCTGCAGGGGCCTGCGTCGGCGGAATGTCTGAAAAATATTTTTGGCGCCGATTTTGGCAAACTCAAACCTCTTACATTCACACAGGTAAAAACAGAAGACCTGGATGTAATTATTTCCGCGACAGGTTATACCGGCTCCAAAATCGGCTTTGAGCTATTTGTTCATCCGGCAAAAGCGCCGATGCTTTGGGACATTGTGCTGGAAAGAGGCAAAAATCTGGGTATTGTACCCTGCGGACTTGGCGCCAGAGACAGTTTGCGTATAGAGGCGGGTCTGCCTTTATATGGTCATGAGCTTGATGGGGAATTTAATATATCTCCATTTCAGGCAGGTTACCCCTGGGCCGTAAAGCTGCAAAAACAGGGTTTTATCGGCAAAGAAGCAATTCTGAAAAAATCGGACAACTGGCAGACCGAAGTTGCAAGACTGAAATTTGACGGTGGTGCGGGAGTAAGGCCGATTCGCCAGTTTGACGGGATATTGAAAGCTTCGGGCGAATGTATCGGGCACGTGTTAAGCTGCGCAAAAGTGGACGACCGGCAAATTGTGCTTGCTCTTATTGAGAAACAATACAATATTATAGGCAGCCCGGCCGGCGTTTATTACGTTGCCAGAAACATAAGCCATATTCAGCAGGGCAGAAAAGAGAAGGTAAAAGCCGGCGATAAGTTAGATGCCGACATTGTTGGAAAAGTCGCCGAAAGGTTTGAAAAGTTTTAAACCGGAGTTGCGTTATGGTACCACTGAATCTTTACTATACGAAAGACCACGAATGGGCACAGGTCAGCGGTGATGTCGCAACAATCGGCATAACCGATTACGCACAGCAGTCACTTGGCGAAATTACATTTGTTGAACTTCCTGCGGTAAAAAAGCAGGTTAAGGCTCATGATGTCGTCGCGGTAGTGGAAAGCTCAAAGGCCGCGAGCGATGTTTACGGCCCGCTGGCCGGTATAGTGCTTGAGATAAACAACGAGCTTGGAACAAAACCTGAACTTATAAATCAGGATTGCTACAAGGCCGGCTGGATTTGTAAAATAAAGGTGTCCGACGCGGCCGGCACAAAAAATCTTTTAAACGCCGCACAATACGAAGAATATCTTAAAAACATTTAATCGATAGGCAAAAAATGTCTTTTATTTCAAATACGCCGCAGCAGCAGCAACAGATGCTCAGCGAAATCGGCTTGAGTATGAACGGTTTATTTTCGGATATTCCGAAAGAATTTTTGGCAAAGGACTTTAATTTACCTGCCGGCGAGAGAGAATTTGAGGTGCGCAATCACCTTTCTGAGCTTGCATCAAAAAATTATATCGGCCTTACCTGTTTTCTCGGCGGCGGTTTTTACGACCACTTCATACCGGCGGCGGTGTATTCGATAATCAGCCGCAGCGAATTTTATACTGCTTACACGCCTTATCAGCCGGAAATTTCGCAGGGGACCCTGCAGGCAATTTTTGAATATCAATCGGCCATTTGCAGACTTACCGAAATGGAGGCGGCCAATGCATCGCTTTATGACGGCGGCACAGCTTTGTATGAGGCGATGATGATGGCATTGCGAATTACCGGCAGGAATAAAATCCTCATCGACGACAGCGTAAACCCGATTTACCGCGTAATGATTCATTCTTATACAAAAAATCTTAATATAGACCTTGAAGAAACAAAAAACAGCGAAGGTCTGATTAACAGAAAACAGCTTCTGGAAAAGCTTGATGATAATACTGCAGCGATAATTGTGCAGAACCCGAATTTCTTTGGATGTATCGACGATTTTACCGACATTGCACAGGCTGCTCACAGTAAAGGTGCTCTGCTGATTGTTTCCTGTTATCCGATTTCGCTCGGCATATTAAAAACACCCGGTTCGATGGGAGCCGATATTGTTACCGGCGAAGGGCAGAGTCTGGGGCTGCCGATGTCGTTCGGCGGGCCGTACCTTGGCTTTATGGCAACAAAAAGAGATTATGTGCGAAAGATGCCCGGCAGGATTGTCGGCAGAACGAAGGACAATCAGGGCAGAATCGGTTTTGTTCTGACTCTTCAGGCACGCGAACAGCATATCCGCCGGGACAAGGCGACGTCGAACATCTGTTCCAACGAGGCACTTTGTGCCTTGACCGCTCTTGTATATCTTTCGCTGATTGGAAAGGAAGGTTTGAAGGAAACGGCCCAGTTGTGTGCCGACAAGGCAAGTTTCGCCTGGCAGAAGCTGACTTCGATTAAGGGCGTAAAAAGCCGCTTTAAGGCGAAATGGTTCTTTAATGAGTTTGTGCTCGATTTGCCTGTAAATGCGGCAGATGTCGCCGGCAAACTTATTGAAAAGGGTTTTGCGGCGGGATTTCCGTTGAGCAGATATTACAGCGATATGGAAAATTCGCTGCTTGTTGCCATCACTGAAAAAAGAACAAAGCAGCAGATAGGAATGCTTGCCGAGGCGCTGGAGGCTGTTCTATGAGACTGATTTTCGACAAAAGTGTGCCGAATCGCCGCGGCGTTTTGCCGCCTGTGAGCGATGTGGCTACTTCGATACATATAAAAAAAGAATTATTGAGAAGTGCGGACGCGAAACTTCCTGAGCTGAGCGAGCTTGATGCTGTAAGGCATTTTACCGGGCTTTCGCGGAGGAATTTCGGCGTTGATACGAATTTTTATCCGCTCGGCTCCTGCACGATGAAATATAATCCCAAGGTTGCCGAGCGAATAGCGTCTTATCCGGGTTTTGCGCATCTTCATCCGCTTATGCCGCAACTGAGAATGGGCGGAATGCTTACGCAGGGTGCGCTCGAAGTTTTGTATGATATGGATAAATTGCTTTGCGAGATAACCGGGATGGCCGGCTTTACGATGCAGCCGATGGCCGGCGCTCACGGGGAACTTACGGGCATAATGATTATGGCCGCATACCACAGAGACAGAGGCAATAAGAAAACAACAGTTTTAATTCCCGACAGCGCTCACGGCACAAACCCCGCAAGCGCGGCGATCGCGGGCTATAAAGTTGTTTCAGTGCCTTCTGACAGCAGGGGTGTGATGGATGTCAATGCCCTGGGGAAAACGGTCAATAACGAAACGGCAGGGATAATGCTTACCTGTCCGAATACACTCGGGATTTTCGAGCCCGATATAAAGGAAATTTGCGGAATTATTCATTCCGTTGACGGCCTTTGTTATTATGACGGCGCTAATCTTAATGCGATAGTCGGCAAGGCAAAGCCGGGCGATTTCGGTTTTGATATTGTTCATTTGAATCTTCACAAGACATTTGCGACTCCTCACGGCGGAGGCGGCCCGGGAGCAGGACCAGTCGGCGTTATCGAAAAATTGCTCGATTATCTGCCTGTTTCCATAGTCGTTAAAAGAAGCGACGGCACCTTTGCGCTTGAGTATGACAGGCCCAAGTCCATCGGCTATATCGCTCCGTTTTACGGCAACTTTGCAATCATACTGCGAGCGTATGTTTATATTCTTATGCTGGGCAAAGAAGGCTTAAAAGAGGTTGCTGAAAACGCGGTTCTGAATGCAAATTATATCAGACATAAGCTCAAGAATTATTTCGACCTGCCCTTTGATGGGCTTTGCAAGCATGAATGTGTCTTTAGCGCCGAAAGACAGACCGCCAACGGTGTGCACGCGATAGATATTGCAAAGGCTCTTATTGACGCCGGTTTTCATCCGCCGACCGTTTATTTTCCGGCGATTGTCAAAGAGGCGATGATGATAGAGCCGACAGAGACCGAAAGCAAAGAAACGCTCGATGCATTTATTGAAGTGATGATTGCCATCGCCCAAACAGCACAGAAAGACCCTGCGAAACTAAAAGCTGCACCTGTAACGACCCCTGTCGGCAGACTTGATGAAACCGCCGCCGCGAAGAATGTTGATATAGCGGAATTGTAGCCGCGAAACTCTTTTATCGCTGATTACGCGGATTTTACTGATTATAACTAACCACCCCTGCCTTCGCAGGGGCAGGCTCCGAAAAGAAGAACCACGAAGGAAATTTAGACACGGATTAACACCGTTTGTTTCAACAAATTATTTTTCAAATAATTTTGTGTTCAAAGCAAAGGCTGTGCTCAAAGCGAGCTTTTGCGCCAGCCGATTTGCTTTGCCCACAGGCTGAAAAATCAGCCGTTGTTGAAACAAAACACGGTTACGCCTTAAAGTTACAGTTTTTAATCGCGGACCCGCCGCCGCGAAAAATGTTGATATAGCGGAACTTTAGACACGAAACTCTTTTATCGCTGATTACGCTGATTTCACCGATTTATTTAAGCGTAAAATTCCGTTGAGTTTGAAAAGAAAAAGAGATAGAATTTTGGCGAAGACAGAAACGCAGTTATCGGTTATCGGTTATCAGTCGACAAAAGGCCGAGACCTTGTTTTTATAATTTTCACCACAGAGGCACGGAGAACCAAATTCTAAATCCTAATATCTAAATCCTAAACCCCAGAGAGATAGTCCAAGGGACATCTCACAGGGCAGGCACGAATCGACACGAATTACTTTCACCACAGAGGCACGGAGAAACAAATTCTAAATCCTAATATCTAAATCCTAAACAAATTCAAATAACAAAAACTCCAATATTCAAAACCCGCCGAAGGCGGAAAATTTTGTCGTTGAGATTGAAAAGAAAAAGAGATTGAATATTTTTTAATCACAGATTACGCAGATTTCGCAGATAGTTAAGATGGGGGATTTTATCGTTGAGTTTGGAAAGAAAAGGAGATAGAATTTTGGCAGTACAGCGAGGACAGGCAACAACAGAAAATTAAAAATCAAAGTGCAAAAATAAAAAGGACAAATAAAAATTTAAAAATGAGGAAATAAGAATGCCAAATGAATTTATAAAACTGTTAAACAACGAGAAATTACGCGAAGAAATAATAAATTATGTGCGTAGCACTTGTAGTTATGCAGGAACCCTTTTTGATAATCCTGGGGACGACTTTCCTGACGCTGAGAACGAAGATGATCTTTGGTATTCTGCATGGGAAGCAGGAAAAGTATATGCAGAGGACAAGGCTATAACGGCTGATAATTCATTTCGAAAATATTTTTTTGATAAGATTAGTCAGCCTTGGCCTATTACCCCTGAAGAATTAACAGAGACACTTTACGATATGGCTCGCTCTAAAGAATTTGCCTATACAATTTCTGATGGAGCAATATCGCATCTTTATGATGTATTTTTATCTTATGTTGATAGTCATTTTTTTAGTTTTCGACGCTCTTTGCCTTTTAGAATATGCGAGCTTAAAGATGAAAGCACTTTTAATACTTTTCTTATGGGCCTTCTCACGGGTTTATCAGTCGCAGATAAAACAGATGAAGAGAAGGCAGAAGAAATTTCATCAAAATACAATGAATATATAGAAAACGTAGAAAAGATAAATAAGTTGTGGGAGAAGAGTGGAATATCTATTGTTGTAAAGGAAGGCATTAAAAAGCGGGATTCAGTTGAAGTGGTTGCTGTTGTTGAAGGTATTATGAGTCCAGCTTCTTTAGGAAAAGTGTACTACCAGATAAGTCGCTGCTTACCATCAATAATTCGATCTTTCGCATTATTATACCCTCCAGAGGGAAGAAACTTTACAAATTTTGACAATCCACCAACAGTCGGCGAAAACTTCTTTAAAGACTGTGGGGCACTCATTAACAACTGCTTGGATTTATTTTTTGCTGAACCTACTAAAAAAGACTCTGTAGACCGGCGGGTACGCAATGCAATTCATTTATTAATTGAATCGGATAATCAGACGATTGATGCAATAGGTTTGGCACTTTCTATAACGGCAATAGAGGCATTACTTTCGCAAGGCAGCGCAGAAATTTCTGAAAAACTTGGTGTAATTGCTGCCGCTTTACTGGAACCTGATTTATCTGATAGGGCTAAAGCTAAAAAATTTGTTAAAGATTTATACGATCAACGCTCACGGACTTTGCACGGAGAGAAAATTGAAGCCGAGCTTCAAGCCAGCAAGAATGCACGTCATCTGGCAGCTGCTATTTTGGTTGCGATTCTTAATCTACGTTATATTTCACCTAGTATTGAAACTGAAGCCTTACCAGAATTGAGGAAACTTTATGAAGACCCTTATCAACCGGGCCTGCCAGTGGGTGTGCCTGAATTAAATATTCGGAGTTTGTGGGCAGATAAAAAAGATTAAAGAAAATATTCTCCGTGCCAACAGTGATTAAACAATGAACCCGTCGTGAAACCCCGACAGAGCGGGACAGGCGGCGGGCTAAATACGATGGATTCCCGCTTCCGCGGGAATGACATTTTAGATTGCCGCCGCAAGGAATGTTGACATCGTGGAATTATAGAAATCCGTTCCGATTTCTTAGGGGGTGTTTTATAATAGGGGTATGAGTCCCGCACCTTCTAAATATTCGATATATCATACGAACCTTTTAAAGAGTCGAAAGGACAATGGAATTATAAAAGGTTTAACGAAGATTGAACAAAAAGAAGGTGCGGGATGAACGATAAACCATCTATACTTCTTATAAATCCGCCGATATACGATTTTGCGGCTTTTGATTTCTGGCTCAAACCGCTGGGAATGCTGACGGTCGCAGGCAAAATCGCAAAACAAGCCGATTTTTAAATCTTTGATTTTTTAGACCGCTCGCACACTTTCTATTCAGACAAACCTCAATATAAAAGCGATAACTGGGGCAGAGGAAAATTCTTTTCTATAAAAATTCAAAAACCTGATGTGCTGATAAAGGTTCCGAGATATTATCACAGATTCGGGCTGCCTGCTGAGATTTTTGTGGAATTTTTGAAAACAAATAAGCCCTGCGATTTTGCATTTATTCAAACTGTTCTGACTTACTGGTATTTAGGCTATCAGGAAGTGATAAGAGGGCTCAAAAAATACTGGCCGAGGACAAAAATTATTCTCGGCGGTCCTTATGCGATGGTCTGCCCGCAGCACGCGAAAAATTCAGGTGCGGATTTTGTCCTGACGGAAAATAAACCTGTTAAGTTGTGGGATTTTCTGAATATCGAACCTGACGATTCTTTTTTGCCTTTGTGGGATGTTTACGGAAAAATAGACCCCGCACCTTCAGACAATTCAATTTTGAATACTCGAAGGTGCGGGATAGAAACCGCGGCGATGAAGATTACGCAGGGCTGCCCCTTTAAATGCACTTATTGCACCGTGCCTTTGTTTTGTGATGGTTTTTCAGCAAGGCCGATTGAGCAGGCAATCGAGGAATTAAAATTTCTTGTTTCGCTCGGAGTAAAAAATATCGCCTTTTATGATGATGCGCTGCTGTATAAAAGCGATGAGGTCTTAAAACCTTTTCTGCGATATGTAATCGAAAATAAAATTGACCCCGCACCTTCTAAGTATTCACAAAATTGGACAGAAAGAAGGTGCGGGGTTGACATTTCTTTTCATACGCCGAACGCTCTTAACGCAAGATTCATCGACGAAGAAACTGCAAAGCTGATGGTAAAGGCAGGTTTTAAGAGTTTTTATCTGGGTTTTGAAAGCAGGGCGGAAGAATTTCAAAAACAAACCGGTTCAAAGGTTTTTGATAATGAATTTGCAAACGCGGTAAAAGTTCTGATTGCTGCCGGTGCGGATATAAGCGGTATAACCGCATATCTGATGTTGGGCCATCCGAGATTTGAAATTCAGGAAGTAGAAGAATCGATGAACTTTGTCAATAGCCTGGGCGTAAAAATTATGCTTGCTGATTTTTCACCGATACCCGGCACGTCTGACGGCAAGCTTGCTGAAAAGTATGTTGATATGAATGAGCCGTTAATGCATAACAAAACGGCTTTTCCAATAATCCTTTTCGGCAGCGAAAAAGTAAACCGTATAAAAGATATATATCGTAAGTTGAACCATAACCTCCGGAACAATTGAGACTTGCATAAGCGAAACCGGTGTAATATAATCCTCCTCCTTTGAAAAAAGCGGGATGAATCCCGCACCTTCTAATATTCCCGGAAGATGCAGGGAATGGGAAAATAAGTGAATTGCGCGCTTGGGCTTAATAACGATAAAAAATTTAAATAAAAAGAAAGTGCGGGATGAAAATCAGACAGACAAAACTTATTGATTTTGGAAAGCGCAGCGGGCTTAAGGTTCGTCCTGTAAGTATCGGCGCAATGCGTTTGCCTGAGGATGTTGAGGAAGCGGTGTCGCTTTTAAGACAGGCAATTGACATAGGAATGATTTACATAGATACCAGCCGAGGCTATGGCGACAGTGAAATAAAAGTGGGCAAAGCATTGAAAGACGGCTACAGGGAGAAAGTCATTCTTTCGACAAAATGCAGTCCATGGATAAAAAAAGTTGAGCCGGACGATGATACTTCTGCCGACTGCACATATAAAAGAATCGTTGAATCGATGGAAAGGCTTGATGCTGATTATCTCGATTTTTATCAGATATGGAATATCAATTCCGAAGAGCATTATAATCGCACGATACAAAAAGGCGGAATGCTCGATGGAGTTTTGCGGGCGATGAAGGAAGGCATTGTAAAACACACTGGTTTTACTACTCACGATACGCCTGAAAATGTCAGCAGATATATTGATGAAGCCGACTGGTGCGAGGCGATGCTTTTTACATATAATATACTTGACAGAAGTTACGAGGATGTTATTGCCAAGGCGCATCGGAAGGGTATAGCAACAATTGTTATGAATCCGCTGGGCGGCGGGCTTTTTACGCAGAATTTACCGCCTATAAGCAATGCGGTAAAAAATGCTTTAGGCAGTAATGATGCTGTTGAAGCAACTCATCGCTGGCTTAAAGGCAATGAAAATGTTGACACGATTCTATGCGGCATTACGAAGCCATCCGATATAACAAGTACACTGGCAAATTACGAAAAAGAGCCTCTGACAAGTGAGCAGAGAAAACGACTCGAAAAAGAATTTGCCAAGATTTCCAGGGAAAACACCGGTTTTTGTGTTGACTGCAGATATTGTTTGCCCTGTCCTGTGGGTATAAATATTTCCGCATTTATGCGGGCGGTATATTTTGATGAGTTTTTAAAACTTGGCATAACAGCAGAACAGATTTATAACTGGGAATTAAATCCGTTGTATGCGTCAAAGTCCGCTGACCCGGGCGATTGCATCGAGTGCGGCAAATGCGAGCAGAAGTGTACTCAGAGAATCAAGATTATTCAGGCGATTAAGGCTCTCAAAAACAAATTCGGGCAGAAATCAAAATCTTAGTATTTCTGTGCCGTTAGAAGGTCTAACGGTGCAAATCTCCGAGTCAATCCTGAAGCGTTTTTTGTATTCGGCGAAAACTTTCTGCCGGATTTCCTCCACGGCTTCGACATCTGTTACCGCAACTACCGCGCCGCCGAAACCGCCCCCGCATAATCGAGCGCCTAAAGCGCCGTGTTCTATGGCTTTTTCAACCAGAAAATCAATTTCCCGGCAGCTTATCTCATACAGGTCGCGTGCCGAGCAGTGCGATTTATACATCAAGGAGCCGAATTTTTTCATATCGCCTTTTTTAAGTGCATCTGCCGCGGCAAGGACCCTTGCATTTTCATCGACTACGTGACTTGCACGTTTGAATAGTATCGGGTCAAGGTCATTTTTAAAACCTGCAAGCTTCAGTGTATCTATATCGCGGAGAGCTTTTATGTTTGGTTCTTTCTTTTGGATTATTTCAAGCGTTTTTTGGCACTGTTCTTTTCTGCTGCCGTAATCACCTGCTCCTACTTCGTGGCGAACCATACTGTTAAATACCATTATGCAAAACTTTGCTGTATCAAAAGGCAGCTGCTCAATAGTCAGGCTGCGGCAGTCCAGAAGCAATACGTGGTTTTTCTGACCATTAATTACTACTGTCTGGTCCATTATTCCGCACGGACTGTTTGCGTATTCGTTTTCCGCCTTGCGGCAAAGTGCGGCAAGTTCATTTTTGCTTATATTTTTTTCGTTGCCGCTAAGAGCTAAAAGAGCATTGGCGATTGAAACCTCAAGTGCCGCTGATGAACTAAGGCCTGCGCCGACAGGCACATCGCCGGTTATTAAAAGCTCTGCGCCGCAGGAGAGTAAGTCAGCGCCTGCAAGCAGTACCGCAACACCTATACCATAATTTGCCCATCCGACCTCTTTGGTGCGTTTAAGACTTGCCGAAAGTTCAAATTCAAAAACAGTCTTTGTCCAGTCCGAATACATTATTATTTTTTTATCGCTTCGAGCACGTGCCGCGACAGAGAACGATTTGTCAATTGCACAGGCTGCAACGAAACCATCGTTATAATCAGTGTGTCCGCCAATCAGCTCAGCCCGGCCGCCCGCCGTGCTGATGATCCGGGCATCTGTCCTGAAGATGTCGTGAAACTTTTCTAAAACGATTTTATTCATACTAAAAGATTTTTAAACAGGCAGCGGCCTTGAGTTTTGATTGTTTCGATAAAATAAGAGCATCATTTGCCTGCTCAAGTGCAAATTCTTCAACAACCGGCCTTATTGGTATTTGTGCCGCCAGCGGCAAAAATTCGTTCGCATCACTGCGAGTTACGTTGGCGGCGCTTTGTATGATTTTTTCGTGCCAGAGATGTTCGGCATAATCCAGACCGTCGATGGTTTCAGTTTTACGAATAGCATTGATGACGAGTTTTCCGCCTCTGTCGAGTTTCTGCATTATAAGCGGTATTATTTTTCCTGAAGGAGTAAAATCAATTGCGCCGTCGAGTTTTTCAGTTGATTTGTCTTCAGTATTTCCTGCCCAGTCGGCGCCTAATGTCATAGCATATTCCTGATGTTCTTTGCTTCTTGTAAAGACAAGAATTTTTATATTTGGAAAACAATATTTGAGTATCTGAATAACGATATGAGCCGATGCACCGAAACCGAACAAACCGATTTTCCATCTGTCTGCCGGTTCGAGAAGTTTTATCGCCCTATATCCGATTAAGCCTGCGCACAAAAGCGGGGCGGCTTCTACATCACTGAAAACGTCAGAAATCGGATAAGCAAAATTTTCGTCAATTACCGTATACTCGGCGTATCCGCCATTTACATCGAGGCCGGTCCATTTAGCACTTTGGCAGAGATTTTCCCTGCCGCTTTTGCAGAAGGCACAATTATCGCAGCAGCTATTGAGCCAGGTGATTCCGACTCTGTCGCCGATTTTTAATTTTTTCGCGCCTGTGCCGTTTTTTTCAACAGTGCCGACAATCTGGTGGCCCGGAACAATCGGCAGTTTTGGCGGTTTGAGTCTGCCTTCTATTTCGTCGATATCGGTATGACACAGGCCGCAGTATTTTATTTTTACAAGCATCTGATTTTTCTGCGGCACGGGCCGGGGCAGTTCTGTTAACTTGAGAGGTCTTGTTTCAACCTGAGCATGTTTTTCAAGAATGATTGCCTTCAATGTCCGCAAACTCCGTAAGCCGATTTTCAAATATTTTTAAGGTTTTGTCGTCGAAAAGACACATCATAACTTTTTTTATGCCGGTATCGCCTTTGAGATAATCGGTTATTGTAGAGAGCATTATTTCTGCGCATTTATCAACCGGGTAGCCGAAAATTCCTGTACTTATCGCGGGAAATGCTATTGTATGCAGTTTGTGTTTGTCTGCGATTTTCAGGGAATTAAGCGTTGCATTTTTCAGCTTATTATCTTCATCACCTTCGCCCATCTGCGGGCCGACGGCGTGGATAACATATTTTGCATTTAAATTTCCCGCTGAGGTTAAAATAGCGCCGCCGACAAACGTGCCGCCGATTTTGCTGCACTGGGCCTGGATAGATGGTCCGCCTTTTCTGCGGATAGCACCTGCAACGCCTCCGCCGAGTATGAGCTGCGCATTAGCGGCATTTACTATCGCATCGCATGCGAGTTCTGTAATATCGCCTTTTACAAGTTCGAGAATCGAATTACTTATTTTTGTCTGCATTTTTTAAGTCGATTGAGCCCGTCTGCCAGCCGTAGTCAGCGTTTCCGCCGTCAGCGGTCATTAAAAAGAGTTTGCCTCTGGCGGAATAGTTTTTCTGTATCCAGCCGACGACATAGATTGTCTCACTGCTGGGCCATTGATTGTTGGTTGCCTTGTCTGTTTTTATCTGCTGGTAAATGCCTTTTGTGATAAAGTACAACGGTTGTTTATTTGTGCCGGTTTTGTCCTCGTATGTTTTTGTCGGGTCTATATTGCCGGCAAATTCGGCGCTGATGGTATAGTTGCCGTCCGGATACTGATACGCGCAGCTCCAATGTCCGAATGCTTTGCCGTTTGGGTCGATGGTTATTTCGATATCGCCTCTGTTTTCGTCTTTGCGCTGAACGGGGCCGGCAAAAATGGTTTTGTCCTTTATAACCACCTTTCCTTTTCTGCCCGTCTGTTTTACCGGGAATTTGTCCGCGTCCAGCAGCCTTTTTTCTTCGAACCACGGCCTTTCTGCGAAACGGTCGATTTTTCCTGTTGGCCCGAACATAGCGGTCAGGTCAATCATATACAGTATCGCTATAATTGCTATGGCAATTAAAAGAACCAGAAATACGTAACCGTTTTTGTTGGTTGTTTTCTTAAGCATTTTTAAATTTTTCCTCTTTGTTCCCAATGAACTCTGTAGTTAAATTATATTATATCAATATTTTATCCATCATTCTGGGAAATGCAATGCACTGGCGGATGTGTTTTTCACCGGTAAGCCACGCAAGCGTCCTTTCAACTCCTAACCCGAACCCGCCGTGCGGCACCGAGCCGTACTTTCGCAAATCAAGATACCATTGATAATTTTCAACTTTGTATCCCTTCTCGTTTATCCTCGCCAGCAGCTTTTCGTAACTGTCTTCTCTCATAGAGCCGCCGATGATTTCGCCAAAGCCCGCAGGAGCCAGCGTATCGAAATTCTGGACAACTTTGGAGTTTTCAGGGTCCTGCTTCATATAAAAGGCCTTCGCCTCTCTCGGAT